>WNGK01007282.1_pt1 | contig 11620 bp, 10 predicted proteins | sample 5400601 | NCBI WGS metagenome assembly WNGK01 (sample SAMN13153376, study PRJNA577476) | soil metagenome | isolation source: 60 cm soil or saprolite under Garry oak tree replicate 1 | place: USA:California | collected 2016-06-15
AGGATCACGAGTGGGCGAAGCTCGAGGGCAAGCGCGCCCGCATCGGCATCACGGACTACGCGCAGACGGAGCTGACGGATGTCGTGTTCGTCGAGCTCCCTCCGATCGGGAAGGTCGTGAAACAGGGAGAGCCGCTCGGCACAGTCGAGTCCGTGAAGGCTGTGAGCGAGATCTTCGCGCCGGTCGGCGGCAAGGTCGTCGAGGTCAACAAGGCGCTCGAGGAGAAGCCCGAGATCGTCAACAAGGATCCGTACGGCGAGGGGTGGATGGTCGTCCTCGAGGCCTCCGAGGCTGCGCGAGCCGACTCCCTGATGGATGCCGCGGCGTACCGCAAGCACATCGGCGACTGAGGCCGAGTTGAGCTTCGTTCCGGGAATCCTTTTATCAACCGCCACGGTTCGACCTCCCGGTACGTCGGCTAGTTGGACTAGCCGACATGGTATTCATGCGCCAGGCGTGGGAGGAGATGCGATTATGAAGCAAAGGGAAGAGCACCAGCGGACGACCGGAAAGAAAGTCTGGCTTGTCACCGGCGCCGGCCGTGGCATGGGCGTCGACATCGCGAAGGCGGCTTTAGCCGCTGGCCATGCCGTTGTCGCCACGGGTCGGGACACCAAAGCGGTCGAGAAGGCCGTGGGCAAGTCCAATGTCCTGATGGTCGTCAAATTGGACGTCACCCGCCTTGCCGACGCAGAGGCCGCTTCGCGGGCTGCCGTCGACCGGTTCGGCCGGATCGACGTCTTGGTCAACAACGCAGGCAACTTCTTTGCCGGCTTCTTCGAGGAATTGTCTCCCGAAGACATCGAGAAACAGCTCGCCGCCAACCTCATCGGCCCGATGAACGTCACCCGCGCCGTGTTGCCCGTGATGCGCAAGCAGCGCTCGGGCCACATCATCACGATATCATCGAGCGCGGGTCTCGTCGGCTTCGAGTTCTGCTCCGCCTACGCCGCCGCAAAATTCGGCGTCGAAGGCTGGACCGAGTCTCTGCAACCCGAGATTGCGCCGTTCGGCATCCACACGACCCTCGTCAACCCGGGCTTCTTCCGAACGCAACTCATCTCGGACAAGTCGATGACTTTCGGCTCGCTCTCCATCCCGGACTACGAAGAGCGGAGGAAGCAGCAGCAAACCTGGTGGACGAGCCAGAGCGGCCAGCAGGCCGGCGACCCCGCCAAGCTCGCCGAGGGCCTTGTGCGGATCGCCCGCCAGTCGCCCCCGCCGCGGCGATGGGTCGCCGGCGCCGACGCCGTGAAAACGGCCGAGCAGAAAGCGAACGACCTTCTTACCCAAGCCAGGGCCTTCCGCGAACTGTCGTCCTCCCTCGCCTACGACGACCCCACGCTGGAAACCGTTCGCCGGCGGACGCGGAAGTGATGCGCCCTTGCGGATCGGAATCCTCGGCTTGGGACTCATTGCAAACACCGGCATCCTGATTCCATAACCGACGGGGCCGATCAACCGAGAGGACCGCCCTGCTTGGGCTCTTTGACCCCTGACCGGCTTTTTCTGTTCGGAACCATATAGGACTTTTCGGATTGGGTAGTTACTACTACCGCGAAGGCAACCGAACCAGCCGCACTGACCACGCCCTTCCCGAAGGCTTCTAACGGTCCGACCACCTGTCGGCCTCGCCCGCTTAGGTTAGCCTGGATAGACTACCGGGCTTCGGACCCGGCGAGTGGGGTTCAAATCCCCAAGCGGGCGTATTTCCCCTATGGGGATTACGGGCTTCAGACAGTTTGGACTAGGCTATGGGCCTTCGGAGCCTAAGACGGGGGTTCAAATCCCTCCGTGCCCGCTCTTCTCCGAGATACGCCCGGCGGGCCTTCACTTCTCGAGTTCCTCCGGAGGACGGACCTTGCGGAAGTTCCCGTAAATCAACACGTCGTACGCCAACTTGAGGGACCCGGCGGCCACCAACGGGGTTCCGAGCCAGAGGTTCGATAGGGCGTAACCTGCCAGCGATGGACTGATCGACGAAGCGACCGTGCGCGTCGCGCTCGTGAGGCCCGCCGCCGCGGTCCGGTCTGGTTCGTCCACGATCGACATAACGTACGACTGTCTCGTCGGCACATCCATCTGCGACAACGACTGCCGACCGAGGAGGAGGACGACGGCGCTCAATGCGGTCGGGGCGAACGCCACGGCGATGAGCAACACGTTCGAGGGTACGTGGGTGAAGACCATCGTCCGCAGCAAGCCGACCCTCCGCGCGATTCGCTCGGCCAAGAGAAACGACAACGCGGTCACGAGTTGCGTCGCAAAGAGGATCGCCCCGAGTGTGGAGAGATCCAGCCCAAATCGAAGGTAGAAGTAGTAGGAGAGGAGGCTCTGTCCGATGAACCCGCCGCCGAACGAGTCCACCGCAAAGAGGGCCGACAGCTTGGCCACGATAGGGCGACCGCGAGCGGACAGGGCGGAACGTCGCGCGCGGCCCGTGTCCGGCTCGACATGACCTGACAACCGGGAGTAGAACGCGGCGCCGAGAAGGCCCGAGATCATGTACCCAAGGAAAAGCGGCGAATATCCGATGTAGTTCGGAAGCCCTGCGAGGAGCGCCCCGGCCGCGGACGCTCCATATCCGACCAGGTTGTACACGCTGAACGCCAAGGTCCGGCGGTCGGCGCGACACGTTCGCGGGAGGATCGAGGTCTCGAGCGAAAGGAACGGACCGACTTCTCCCGCCCCGACGGTCATGTTCCCGACGATGCCGGCCAAGACCGGGGCCCACCAGTCCCTCGAGCCGAAGAGGAGGGCGCCCGCCACGACATCGGCGAGGGCGAAGAAGACGAGCGTCTTCCTCCGGCCGATTCGATCCGCGACGAAGCTGATGACGAGCGTGTAGAGCGCGCTGCTCAGGACCGTCGCGGTCAGCACGATTCCGATGGCGACAGGAGTGAGGCCCAGTTGGGCCAGGTAGACGCCAAAGATGACCCCGAGGAAACCGTACGGGACCGTTCGGATCGTCTTCTCGACGAAGATGAGCTTCCCGTCTCGATCGATCCAGTCTCCGAGGCCCACGACTCCACCGCGCAGAGCGTCGCGCTTCGAACGCCGGGGGCGGCGAGGACGTGAAAATATACATAGATGTCCTGCCTGCCTCGTGTTCGGAATTGGGAGGGCTTCGATGAAATGGGTAACCCGAGAGAAGGCGAAGGTGGACCGGATCGCGTGCCCCTGGCTCATAACCAAATTCGTCGATTCGAAGGCAGAGTTTCTGTTCGTGCCTCGGGAAAAGGTTTTGGACGTGGCAAAGGAACAGGACGCGATCCCGTACGACAGCCCGGGCGCAGAGTTATTTCACTACAATGAGGGCGGAGACGAGCGGTGCAGCTTCGACGCTGTCATCAAGAAATACAAGCTCAGGGACCCGGCGCTCTTGGACATGGCCGAGATTGTGCGCTCGGCGGACGCGGCGCCGCGAAAACCACGTCCCGAAGGCGCGGGGCTCGAGGCGATGGCGCTTGGGTTCCGAACGAATGCGAGGGACGATTTCGAGAACATGCGACTTCAGTTCCCTGCCTACGATGCCCTCTACACGTACTGCAAGCTCAAGGTCGAGGGCAAGGCCAAGTTGGAGCATGCGACTCGATGAGCCTCAGGCTTCGAGGCTACATCGAGCTTCCCGAGCACCAGAAGGAAGGCGGTTTTGATCACGCCGCAATCTATCATGCTTCGTCCCGGCTCTACCTCGCACATCCATCGAACGATAGTATCGACGTGGTGGACTCCGCCTCCGATCGCTTCCTCCGCTCGATTCCGGGACTGACGGGCGTTGCGGGCGTCCTCGTTTCGGACTCGCACGAGATTCTCTTCACGGCGAATCGTGGTGAGAACACGATTGGCATTTTCGCCGCCGGCAACGGAGAAGAAATTGTGCGGCTTTCCGTGGGGCTCCGTCCCAACGGACTCGCTTTCGATCCTTCGCGCGGGCTGTTGCTCGTCGCGAATGTCGGCGACCCTGGCGTTCGAAACTCCTCGACCGTTTCGTTGGTCGATGTCGGCCAGAAGGCCGCGACCGGGACCGTGGTGCTTCCGGGGCGCCCTCGTTGGGCTGTGCACGACGAGCGAACGTCCGCGTTCTACGTGAACATCGCCGAACCCTCGCTCGTCGCGAAAATCGACTCGAAGAATCCGTCCGATCTGGAGACCTTCGAGATTCCTGCCAGAGGACCCCATGGCCTCGATCTCGACCCGCACACGAGACAACTCTTCTGCGCGTGCGACGACGGGGCACTCGTCGTCGTGCGATTGGACTCTGGGGAGGTCCAGTCGGCCGGAGACCTCAGTGGCACGCCGGACGTTGTGTTCTTCAACGAGGCGTTGCGGCGTCTCTACGTCGCCATTGGGGCCCCCGGAGTGATTGACGTCTTCGACACGCGTCACTTGAAGCTCCTCGAAACGGTGTCGACGGAGAAAGGAGCCCACACGTTGGCCCTTGACGATAAGAGCAACAAGGTCTACGCCTTCTTCCCTGCCACGCACCGGGCAGCGGTGTATCTGGACGAGTAACCTCGGGAGTTGGGATGATGGACCAGCACGAGATCTTCACAGAAGTCGTGGAAAACGTCGCGAAGATGTGCGCCGTCAGCGCGATGACCGCTCCGAAGAGCGGAGGCCAGCTCTTCCTCAAGGGATCGAAGCCCTTCATCGAAACCACGATTGTTCGGGACAAGGAGACCCTCCATCGCCTCGCTGAATGGCTTCGGGCGCGGGGGACGAAACTCAAGAATCCCATCTTCTTCCGTGACGCCGACACGACGGAGAAAGTGGATCTGATCCTGTTCATCGGCCTCGAGAAGTGGTATCCGCCCATGTACGACTGTGGCGCGTGCGGGTACGGAACCTGCAACGAATTTCTGCGGGCGTCACCTGGGCATCACACGGAGGAGTCGCGGGATTGGGAGTTCCTCGGACCGATCTGCCAGCTCCGGTGCATCGACCTCGGGATTGCGGTGGGCTCGGCCGCAAAGCTCGCAAGCATGAACAACGTGGACACTCGCTGTCAGACCCGAGTGGCGGCCGCTGCGAGACACCTCGGGATCATTCACTCGGACCTGGCCGTAGCACTCTCGATGAGCGTGTCCCACAAGAACATCTTTTTCGACAAGAAGATCCCCCAGATTGACTTCGAGGCCGCGCCGACGTCGTGAGTGTCACTGCGCCGATCGGAGCGCCTTCCGGAGATTCTCGAGGCCGAGTCGCAACTCGTCCGTGTCGCCGCCCAGCCCGAGCCGGAAATGGTCGTCCAGCCCGAAGAACCGGCCTTGGGCGATTACCGTCTTGAACTTCTTGTGGAGGGTCTCCGCGAGGACAGGGACATCGACCGTGCTGTGGGGGAAGAGGACGGTCCCCCACGCCGGTACGTCACCTTGGAGGGCCGACATGCTGGCCAGCGCCTCGCGGACGGTTTCGCGGTTCTGAGTCAGGATGCGCTTCGCCCGATCGAGGAAGAATTCCCACCGCTCGAGCGCCCAGCTCGCGAGCAGCTGACCGAGCGAGGAGTTCCCGCCGGATGTGTAATCCTTAAGGCGCCCGAACCGTTCCAACAGGTCCGCGTCCGCGACCACCCAACCCGATCGAAGGGTCCCGAGTCCGCACACCTTGGTGACCGTCGAGAGGGAGATCATCCTGGGACCGAACGTGGCCGCGCTCGGGGGCCTCTTGTCAAACGCGAGTTCCCGAAACGTCTCGTCAACGAGCACATGCCCACCGCCATCTTGGGCGATGTCCGCGATCTCCTTGATCTCCGACTTCGGAAGGGCGGCCGAGGTCGGATTGCCCAGGTTTGCGAAGACGAGCAGTCGGGCCCCCCGCTTCGCCTCGTCCCTCCATCGATCGAGGTCGAGCCGCCATCCGTCGTCGCAGCTCCGCGGAATCCGGATCACGTCCGCCCCGAGTCCCGTCGGCACGTCCCGCAGCGGCGAGTACGTCGGGGAATCCACGAGGACTCGGTCGCCCGGTCGCACCAGCGACGCGTTCACCAGGAAGTTGCCCTCGGTCGCGCCGGTCGTCATGAGGACGCGATCGGCATGCGTCCCGTGGCGGCCCGCGATCATCTTCCGGAGCGCCTCCGGGCCGTTCGTGTTCGTCCAGTTCAGGTCGAGGTCCTTTGGCAACTCCCGTCCGAACTCCCCGAACGTGAATTGCTGCACGTTCGAATAGGAGATGTTCAGACGGACGTCCCGCACCCGGTCGTAGTAGTGCAGGTGCTCGAAGGGCGGGAAGTCCACGAGCGGGCGAAGGCCCGTCGGTTCATCAACTTTCGGCTCGATTTCCATCTCGGTTGAAAAATAAAAATGGGCCGCCGACGGTCACAGCGGCCCGCAGGTGTACGTGGGGTGGCGGGGGATCCCGAGCCCATCCGGCCGCTCGGCCCAGAACTTGAACTGGAAGCTGCCGCGGGACTGCGGGTGGACCTCCACGAGGAAGCCGTTCTGCGGCGCTCCCCCGAACGCGACGAAGCGGTCCGAGAAGACCGTCGTGAGCGTCCAGTCCGCCAAGTTCGAGCTGTCGCCGTTGGCCGAGGTCGACATCGCGTAGTAATACAGGACCTTCAGAAGGGCGGAATCGGAATTCCGCACCCCCGCGGAGGCGTTCAGCCCGGGGTCGATCAGGGACGCGTACCCGGCCGGGTCCCGGTCCTCGATCTCGTGCAGGACCGCAGGCCAGTATTCGGCCGTGCCGATGGACGCGGCGACGTCCGCGAGGCTCGTCCCCGCCGCAAAGGAGACTCCTTTCGGCGCGAGCAGGGGCCCATGCCAGCCGAGGTAGTAGATCAGACGCATGCCCGAGACGATCTCTTCCGCGCCGCAGCCGGCATAGACTGTCAGCTCGTCCGGGGTCGTCGAGTTCGGGTTCCGGACCTCCATCCGCAAGACCGCCGGCACCGGCCGGTTCGCGTTGTTCGCCATCGTCGCGACCACGCGGAACAAGCTTCCCGGCGAGACGGAATCGGGTACGCCGTCCACCGTCAGGGTGACGGCGAAGCCGGTCACCTGCACGTCCTTCGACACCGTGTTGCTCAGGGTGGGCGTCAGGATGCCCACCGCGCTCGCCGCCAGCAAGATCGCGACGAAAATCGTCGCGCGCGGCCCCAGTTTGATTCCGTTTGCCATCGTTCGCACCTCGCCCGCCCCACCGAGGCAGGCCGGACGGCCGACCGGCGTTCCGTCGCGATAAGGCGGGCGAGTGCATGCATCGTGCACGTAGGCGCGTCGGCCCGCCAACCTTAATTATCGTCGGGCCCTCTTGCGGACAGCGGAGGACCTCCCCTGACGGACGTCGTGATCGCGGGCGCATGCCGGACGCCCGTCGGCAAGTACGGGCGGGCCTTCCGCAACGTCGAAGCGGTCAAGCTCGGGAGCACCGTGGTCGCGGAGGCGGTGAACCGCACCGGGCTCGTGCCCGCGGACATCGAGGAGGTCCTCATGGGCAACGTGATCGCCGCAGGCCTGGGTCAGAATCCGGCTCGGCAGGCGGCGCTCTTCGGCGGGCTCCCGGACCGCGTCGGCGCGGTGACGATCAACAAGGTCTGCGGCTCCGGGCTGCAGGCAGTCATGTTCGCCTCGGACATGATTCGCGCCGGTTCCGCGGACATCCTCCTGGCTGGCGGAATGGAGTCGATGAGTCGGGCGCCGTACCTCGTGAAGGAGGCCCGCTGGGGAGTCGGGATCAACAACGTGCCGTTCGTCGACGCGATGGTGAGCGACGGCCTCTGGGACGCGTACAACCAGTTCCACATGGGCATCACGGGCGAGATCGTCACGGAGAAGTTCCACGTCACCCGGGAGGACATGGACCGCTTCGCGCTCGAGAGCCAGCGGCGGGCCGCCAGCGCGACCCAAGAGGGCCGGTTCAAGGAGCAGGTCGTCCCCGTCGAGGTCCCCGGCGCGAGCCGCGTCGAGGTCGACGAAGGCATCCGCACGGACACCTCCCTCGAGAAGCTGGCGAGGCTCCCGCCCGTGTTCCGGGAGGGCGGTCAGGTGACGGCCGGGAACGCGTCGCAGCTGAGCGACGGCGCGGCGGCGATGGTCGTGATGTCCGAGGACGCCGCGGAGCGCCACGGCGTGAAGCCGCTCGCCCGTGTCATCGCGTACAACACCGTCGGCGTGAAGCCGGAGTCGGTCATGGAGGCGCCGGTCCCCGGCGTCCGGAAGCTCCTGAAGAAGACGGGCTTCGGGGTCGAGGATATCGACTTGTTCGAGCACAACGAGGCGTACGCGGCCGCGAGCCTCGTGGTGATGCGCGAGCTCGGGATCCCGCACGAGAAGTTCAACGTGAACGGCGGCGCGGTCGCGCTCGGCCATCCGATTGGCTGCAGTGGCGCCCGCGTGCTCACGACTCTTTTGTATGCGATGAAGGACCGCAACGCGAAGCGAGGCCTCACGACTCTGTGTCTCGGCGGCGGCAATGCGGTCTCCATGATTGTCGAGCGACCCTGACATCGTCTAGGTTTCATTCGATTCAGCGACCCATCCCACAAACTCTTTTGCGTGCCGGATTTCCGGTACTAAATCGATTAGGGCTCGATCGCGTTGTTTGGCCGCGAGATCGTTTCAAGCCGCACGGCCTCAGCCGGATCGCGAACTCCATGGTGCCGCACACGCCCGCCAAGTACTCTTTCAGTAGGGCGCCGGCCATTGGCGGAATCCCGCCAAACCAGCTTTACCTCGGGTGGCTCCAACAAGCCGAGCGGGCCGCGGGGCAATCGTTCGGCTTGCACCATGAACACGCTCTCCCCAACGAATGCCGCCTGAGTCCGGCCATCGCCCCCCGAATGTGCAGAGGCCGGGTCGGTGGAGACAACCGGATCGCCCGGCCGCGGTCCGCCATCGGTCATCGTGACGGTGCCCCCGGCCCGGTGAAGCGGTGTGCGAGAAACGGGTAATTCTCTGACGGAAGGGCTTTGCCGGAACGAGGGCTTAGGGGCTTCGGCCGACTCATGGCGCGAAAGGTTCCGAAGACGGTCTCTCCTCAGTTCGCCGGAATCCTCACCCTGGTCCAAGTGATGGTCGTTTTGTCGGTCTACTATCTTGTCGACTGGTATTACTTTCAGCGGCCCATGCAAAGCTGGGTTCTCGAGTTGGCCTGGAGCGCATTCGTCGCGGGCATCGTCTTCGCAATCGCCTTGCGCATCGTGCCACGCTTGCGACGCCAAGTTACGATTCTTCGATTTCAATTCAGAGCCCTGCCCCCCTCCAGACAAAGCGTGGCAAAAATGTTCAGCGCCCTGATAGGCACCTGCGGGTTCACCGGGCCTGAACTGATTTGGTACCTCATTCCGCAAGGCGCCGACCACAGCCGCCCGCCGGGCTACGATCTAGCGGTCTTCGCCTTCGCTGCAGTCGAGGCTGCCCTCTTTCTCGCGTTCATCAGATCCATTTCGCGGGCTTGAGCCTGGCGAAACATCGACTGCGCTTGGACCAATTGATTCCTCTCCGGGACGGCTTGACGATACGACGGGTTTCCGGCGGAAGGGCTTTGCCGCAACGGAGAGATGGCGGTTTCCGCATCCAATGTGGTTCGACGCATTCAACGAGCGCGGCAGGCTCAAACTCAGTTTTGTGGCGCTCTTCGTCGGCAGCACCGCAGGCTTCGTCGGCCTTGCGATGTTTCAGACGGCCTATGGCGGCTACGTGTCCCCTTGGTGGCTCATCGCGGGATTCTTCCTCTGGCTGATCGTCATGATGCTCGCAACCTTCGGAATGGCACGATTGCAGAGGCGGGCGGACACCGAGAACAAAGAGTTCGTCCCGGTAGGACGGCGGTATGTCGGGTCGATCCTCCTCGTGGGCGCGCTGCTGCTGGTCCTTGGGCTCGTTGGCGTCCTCCTGGACTTCTCCATCGGGATGTGCGTTGCCGAGGGTGGCTGTGGGTCTCTGCCTCCGGCGGAGATGGCGGCCTTCCTGGCGTCCTTGGTGGCTGGCGTTGCCCTCTTGGCCCTCGTCTTCGGCCTTGCCATTCGCGGACTCGTGCGGGGTGGCGGTGCAGGAACCGAGTGATTTTCCACCGGAAGGGCTTTCCCGAATCTGGATGATGGGGAGTTCGGCATGGAACCGATCGCCGGGAAGTGTGGCAGCACCGGCCCGAACGACCGTGGCCCCTCTGGGTGTATCTGCTCGACGCGGTACTGATTGGAATCGTTGCTTATTCCTGGACTGTTTACCCCGGGGTGGTCGGTTTCATCGTCGGCCTCGCGGTGTCTTTGCTTGGCGCCTGCGTTTTCTTCGCGTGGCAATGGTTTACGTCGAAAGAGTTGCGCGCCAGTCGTTGACAACCGGGTCTGGTCGCAGAATTTTGTGCGCCGGATTTCTGCCCCGCAAACTCTTTTAGGACCAGGTCCTATGCCCCGTGATTTCCGACTATCCGCGAGGCAGTATACTTGCTACATAGAGTGCGCACGGCGTCCACGAAGGACGAGGTCCTCGGCCTGATGGAGCCGCTGATCGGGGACTGGTTCCGGTCCAAATTCAAGGGCCTGACGGAGCCGCAAGCATATGCCGTGCCGCTCATCCACGGAGGCAAGAACGTCCTCGTGTCGTCGCCGACGGGCAGCGGCAAGACCCTCACGGCGTTCCTGTCGATCATCAACGAGCTGTACGCGAAGCAGCTGCGCGGGGAGCTGGAGGACCGGATCTACTGCCTCTACGTGTCCCCGCTCAAGGCCCTCGCGAACGACATCAACCGCAACCTGGAGGAACCGCTCCGCGAGCTCACAGCCCTCGCGGCGAAAGAGGGCAAGCCGGAACCCGCGATCCGCGTCGGGGTGCGGTCCGGCGATACGTCGTCGCAGGAGCGGCAGAAGCAGGCCCGGACGCCGCCGCACATCTTCATAACGACCCCGGAGAGCCTCGCAATCATCCTCAGCACGCCGAAGTTCCGCGAGGCCTTCGCGAGCGTGGACTGGGTCATCCTAGACGAGATCCACGAGGTCTGCTCCTCGAAGCGCGGTTCCCTCCTGGCCATCTGCCTCGAGCGTCTGCGGGAACAGACGGGCCGCGACTTCGTGCGGATCGGCCTGAGCGCGACGATCGCGCCGATCGAGGAGGAGGCGAAGTTCCTCGCCGGCTACGAGGACGGCAAGGTTCGGGACATGCACATCGTCGAGGTCGACACGCGCAAGGACCTCGACCTCGCGGTCCTCTGTCCGGTCAAGGACATTACAGCTGTGCCGATGGAGGTCGCGAACGCGCGGATGTACGACCTTCTGAGCGGGCTCATCGACCAGCACCGCACGACCTTGATCTTCACGAACACCCGGAGCGGGACGGAACACGTGTCGTTCCGCCTGAAGGAGCGTGGCGTGGAGGACCTCGAAGCGCATCACGGCTCCCTGTCGAAGGTCACTCGCCTCGACGTCGAGCAGAAGCTGAAGGACGGGCGGCTCAAGGCGGCCGTCTCGTCGACCTCGCTCGAGTTGGGGATCGACATCGGTTACATCGACCTCGTCGTGCAGATCGGCTCGCCGAAGTCCGTGGCCAAGGGCCTGCAGCGGATCGGCCGCGCCGGCCATGCCTACGGCGAGACGGCGGTCGGCCGGATGATCGCCTTCGAGCCGTGGGACCTCATGGAGTGCGCGACCCTCGCGAAGGCCGCATACGACGCGCGGATCGAC
>WNGK01009827.1_pt1 | contig 11620 bp, 13 predicted proteins | sample 5400601 | NCBI WGS metagenome assembly WNGK01 (sample SAMN13153376, study PRJNA577476) | soil metagenome | isolation source: 60 cm soil or saprolite under Garry oak tree replicate 1 | place: USA:California | collected 2016-06-15
TTTCAAATTTGTAGCCGCAGGCCTCGCATTCCCAAAGATGCCGGACGCAGCGCTCGTTCACATGCTCGGCCCAAGTCGGTGCGATTAGCGGATCACCACATTGTGCACAAGGTGTCAACTCGCCAACTGGTCGAGTTCTTGCACGGAAACCCATATCAAGCATGTAGTCCTCCCTGTTCTCTCCGCTCTTATCCGAGCGATTGTGAATGTCTGTTAAATGAGAGAGGTGAATATCCCGTGAAGACATTTGGGCAGCTTCCGGACAGCGTGTTCAAAAGCTATCCCGACCGATGGCGCTCCAAAATCCGCTTCACCTCCCGCACCGCATCGATGGCACCGATATACTACCTCGTCTCTTCATCTAGCCCGGTTGTGGGCATAGTGGGGGTCACGTCGGATACGCTCATCGGCATGCGGCATTTGGGGCAAAGCTGGACCTCTCCGGCCCACATTGTTCTAAGTTCTGCGGTCATGGGGCGCCTTCTGCATTGGACCAATTCCGCACTCGAATGGTCTTTCGATCAAGAGGGCAGCCGTGCGCTGCAACACTCATACCTCTGCTAAATGCCAGCGAGAGAACGGCTTTATATGACCAATTTACCGAGCGCGGCGCGGATGACGCGGTGCAGGCGCATTCGATCACGGACCTGATCGAGCTTAACAACGTTGCATTCGCGGCGGCAATTCGAGATGATGGCTGATCAGACGGAACTTGCGGCCAGCGCGCAACGCATGGCAACTGAGAGCACCCGTCCGCGGCTAGGCAGTCCTTTTGCGGGAGGATGACCGCGCAGGCCGCGCTACACTACACAGCACGGCTTTCCGCCTTCCTGGCTCTTCCGTTGGTAGGCCCCAGTCCGTCGCCATTTGACGCGCTCGACCAGTCCGGTGAGCACCTCATGGTCGGACGACGCGGGTTCGCTCTTCAAGATGGTGGCCAGACGCTAGAAAGAGATGAAATTCACCTCGATCGCTCGATCTAGTGGATCGACTCTAACTTTTCCTCTGGCGCGGTTTGCAGTGGTGGAGGCAGCGCTGGCGGGGGCGGCGCCGCTAAATTCTTCGGTGCGGCTTGCGACGGTGGCTTCGGCAATGGCTTCGGCGCCGGCGCAGCGGTCGGCTTTGGTGGCGGCGCGGCAGTCGGCTTTGGTGGCGGCGCTGAATTCCTGTATTGGACGTCCTTCTCGACCGCCTGGAGACTGGCAATGTCCCGCGCCATCTGCTCCTGGCCGATGGTCAGCTGGTCTACGCTTTGCCGCAGGGCGGCGAGATCACGCGCCATCGCCTCGAGCTGCTGCTGCACCTCGGGAAAAGGGGCGGCAGGTGCAGTCGGGGTGGCAATGTCAGGAGCGGTCTGGGCAGCGGATACAGCTTGTGATGAATCCGGTACGGCTTCCTGAACAGCTGTGCTCGGTCGTTCGGCAACGAACCCAGCACCGGGTGACGGCTTGAGCCCGGGCCCCAATCGCACCCAGCCAATCGGCGGGGCCCAGCTCGCTAGCTTTTTCTTGGCGGCCTCGCCATAGGACTGCCAAGCTACGATGCCCCCGACACCGATGATAGCCACAATCAGGAGCCGACTGAGGACGCGCAAAGTTCGCTTGCCCGGTGACGGAGTGCCCGAAAACCGATCACCCCTTAGGTCGGCTACCGGGCCAAGCGTCGCATCAACCGATGGCTCTGCCCGCAGGGCGGTCATATCAGTGCGCCGATCAGATGCAATAGCAGTGGCCTCTTGCAGGAGCTTAGTCAGGGCTTCTTCTGCCGCGTTCTGGTCCTTCGCAGGGCCGGGTATGCTGGGCCTGGAATCCATTCGGATTTCCCATTTTTGCATAGAGGCAGCAGGCCATCATCGTGTGACGGGAGAAAGGCGGCCCGCGACCGTCCACACCGGAACTCGCAAGCGCCCTGATCCTTACGGACTTACGGAGGCAGAGGCGATTATGGCCGACGCGGACTATTACCGGCAGCAATCCGAGTTTTGTGCTCACATGGCTGACGTAGTGCGAAAACCGACCGACAAGAGCCGATGACTAAAGCTCGCCCAGCAATGTCGCGAGCTTGCCGAGCAGTTGGAACGAGCCCCGGCTTCGGGAATCCCGGCACCGGACGGTACTTTCTTATGGACTATTACTGGTGGTGATGCCGAACACCGACTTGCCAGGGCCATGAGGCTTTGTGTCGGCAACGAACTTAGAAAGATGTACGGGGACGTTTTGGAGGAGCCTATTCCTTCGAAGATCGCCGACCTGCTGCATCGCTTGATCATTAGAGCAGGGCCGATCGAAGGGCCGAGGTACGCCTCATAGCGGCACCCTTTGAAAGCCCCGACTGTACCGGAGCGGCCGAAGCTCGTTCCCTATGCGGGCCGGTTCGACGGCTTCCATGCGGTGCCGGCGTCGGTGTCGAAGACCTGCCTAGTGCGCTTCGACAACAACAAGTACTCGGTGGCCGCGAGCGCGGTCGGACGGCCGGTCGAGGTCCATGCCTATGCTGACCACATCGTGATCCGCCAGGACGGCCGGATCGTCGCCGAGCATCCCGCTCGTTCGGCCGCGGCGAGACGGTGTACGACCCCTGGCACTACGTGCCGGTACTCGCCCGTAAGCCAGGGGCGCTACGCAACGGCGAACGGGGCGAGCGCGTCGCCGTCCAGCGTACCTTACAAATCACAAGTGTCTCGACTTGGCCTACGGCCTTGAACTAGCCTCCCGCGATTTATCGGGCCGTCGACCGATCGGGAACGAACACGGCCCTCGGCTGGAAATGCACCAGGCGCGTCGACCCCATCCATTCATCCCAGGTTTGGAGGTTCAGTCCGAGCCGCACGTAATCCACGCGCAGATAGCCATCTGCATCGCGCGCAACGGCATCAGGAACGATTTCCGCAACCTCTTGCGCCATGACCCCGACGTAGAGCTGATCGCTCCAGATGTAGCGGTATCGATACAGACCTATACCGTTGTCGAGGCGAGTCATTTCAACAATGTCTCGCTTTAGACGAATATCAGAAAAAGTGAACGTGAAGCTTCCTGTAGCAGTATAGCCCATCCAGTGCAGCTTTTGCGTAACTGGGACTTCGGACAAATCGGGCGCCAATTTAACGCCCATTGTGGTGCCAGAGAGAAAGCCGGACACGAGTTTGCCGTTGGGCGCAGTCCACCAGCTTTGGTAAACATTGCCAATCGACAAATTAGCCGAGAGAGCGGGAGTCACCTGCCAGGGAGACCCTCTCTGTGCGGTTGCGAACCGCGCCTCAACCGGGGCAAGCAAACTCTTGATCCAATCGTTGCTTTCCGGAAAGTTTGTCGTACCGGCTAGCTCGCCTGCCAATAGGTAGCGGAAAGCGTCTCGGCCTGCATAGAACTGGATTTTGCTGCTCACGCCGGCAGGAGCCCCGAGAAAATAGTAGCCAAATTTATTAACGAAGGAGCCATTTCCCCCGAAGTCGACTTCGGCAACGTGAACCGCGGGTTCGACAACGGGCGAAGCAGGCCCGGAGGATGCGTGTAAAAGGGCAAGCGCTTTAACGGGCTTTCCTTCCTGATCTATGTATACCGGGTTGAAGGCTCGATCTGTCCTTTGGTCGATCCACTTCTGAATACCGGCATCCCAAATAAATTTCTGGCCGCTCTGCGGATTCAGCGCTCTCTCGGGATCGTTTCCATCCCATCTCGCACCCTTTGGCGGCCCCAAAAATACTGTGAGGGCTGGAGCGACAGCTTGCCCTGTCCTGATATCGATCCACATCTGACTGCTGCTATCCCGGACGAGACTTTGGCCAGTCTGTGGATTGAACGCTCGTTCAGGATTCCGGGGGTCCTGCCGCGCTCCCTCAGGCAGTTCGAAGCCCGCGATTGGCGGCGATGTGGGGATTGCCGGCACTTGTGCGCGCGCGTGCTGAACGGAACCGCTAACAGGGATTGTCAAGGTGGACGCCATCACTAACATCTTGAATAATGCCCGCGGGCGTGCGCAAGCCGTCCCCATCGGCTGGAGCCGAACCAACCAGCCGCAACTGTTCCCCGGCGTCCTATTCATGTGCTTCCGACGTTTGTGCGATCTTGTGTTCTCGCGCACAAGCTAGCTGGGCAAGAAGAGCATTACGCATCCCTGATCCCCGAGGAGTGATGCAAAACTATCCCGAACTTTGGCCTATTCGCGACCCCAGCTCCTGCTGGACCAATCGTTGTCGAATTTTCATCAACTGTGGTGCGCAGGACACACAGCGCGGAAAAAGATGGGCAAGGCGCAGTTCGCTGCATCTCATCGCAGCAAGCCCCCGACCTTACATCGGCCGGCGTACTTGGGCAGGAATACGGGCCACGTACTCGCTGGGGGCCGAGAGCGTCTGAAATCGGTTCGGGCCAAGTCTCGCACCAAAGCAACTGAGCGCCGCCGACAACAGACCAAGTCTGCTAGCAGATTCAACCAATGGAAGATTGCTGGGCACCAGCATTCCGCGAGTAACGCTCGAGGGGAGAGGTCAATGCGTGGTGCCAAAAGCCGTAAGTCTCCGATCAAGACTGTCCAGCACCGAAAACAACACGAGGCAGCCGCGAAGAATAGTACCGCACCCACCACATCCGTCGAGGTGGCCGCAGTCGCAGCACCGGTATCCTCTCCCGTCGATCCCGTCCTCACCGTTGGCCTGCCAGGGGCAGGTAGCGCTGAGCGCGTAGAAGATGGACCGGATACGCAATCTGCACTTCGCCCAGCAGATCAAATTCCGCAACCTATTCAACCCGCCAATCGCGCCGCGATCCTCGAGCGCGATAGGTTGGGGATGCTCGAGCTGCCGAAGGAACTCCAGGAGCTAATGCCGAAGAGTCAACCCCCGGCCCAGGAGGTCGTAAACGAAGCCAGAGCTTACCTGGTCCGCACGTCGACCGCGCAGCGGGAGCGGTGCGTAGGCGATACCATGGCCCGTCAAGGCGTCGAGGTCGCGATCGGGCGGCTGCATCCGGTCATGGCCGTACGGGTCGCACGATCCATCGAGCAAGCCCCGTAACGAGGGGATTCCCGCCTGCGTCTATTCCGCATTCCGCCCACCGGCGTTCGGTGTTGGCGGGTTCTCGGACAAGTACAATTCGGCTCACGCCTACGGTATCGCCGTAGACTTCGGCGGTATCGATCGACCCGCCTCCAAGACCGCACGTCGGTGCCAGGAGATCGCTGCCAGCAACGGGCTGTATAGTCTCTACGGCCCCGGTGACCGCGCCGAGTGGAACCATTACCAGCTAATCCCGGTCAGGCGGATCGCGGCCAATAACCCCCTGCGCGACACGATTACCGCGAGTGGCCCTAAAAATGAAGTTGCTGTGTGGATCAAATCGGGAGTCCCACTGGACAAGGTAGAGCCTGTCGCGTTCCGCGCAGAAAATGCGGTCATCTCAATGAGGACGAAAGTTTCGCACCATCACTTCCATCACCGCCAACACGTGGCTGCCCTCAAGGTGGCGGCGCTCTCCCCATTTGTTCGTGTCCAGCACACGACAGCAACAAAGGCACTGCCGCTCTCCCCGTTCATGCGTGTTATGTGACCGACTTTAGGGCAATGCCATAATTGCAACACTCACCAAAATTTGGCGGCAAAGGAGGCTTTCGAGCCCTAATGTCCCCACAATTTTCTGTTGCTTTGTCGCACGATCCCATAGGGATTGGGCATCGGGCTGCCTTCGAACCCTTATTCGGATCAGGCTAGGATCTATGCGTTACGATCTAGGTCTCCTTGGTTTGGCCGTTTTGGGGCTTGCCGGTTGAGTGCAGGCGACGCTCGCGCCGGCCTCACAGGCCAACTGGACACCCAGGGACCGGCAGTTGTTGGCCAATGTGCCTTACGCCCAGGTGAGCATTCCCGGAGAATACCAGCGGCACATTGTCGATTATGGCCGCAGGGAGATGCCCGGCACGATTGTGGTCGATACAAGTAATCGGTACCTGTACTATATTCTCCCCCAGGGCAAGGCCATTCGCTACGGCGTTACGGTCGGCGAGGATGCGCTCGCCTGGTCGGGCATCGCCCAGATCGGGCGTAAGGAAGAGTGGCCGGCCTGGGTACCCACCCTGGACATCAAGCACCGCCTTGCGAATATCCCGGACTACGTAGGGCCAGGCCCTCACAATCCCATGGGGGCGCGGGCGCTGTATCTTTACCAAGGCGACAAGGACACGCTCTATCGAATCCACGGGACCAATCAGCCGGAATACATCGGCCGCGCTATCTCCTCGGGATGTATCCGGATGACCAACGAGGATGCGATCGATCTCTACGCACGAGCGCGGATCGGCGGGCCTGTTGTGGTGTTACCGCCGGGGCAAGGGGTGTAGCTCGGGCGATACCAACGCTCGGTGCCCGGCTAGTGCATCGCAGACCAGCGACTTTCGAAACTTCCCGCCTGAATCACCGGCTGCGCTCCGGTCATTAAAGCCGCGGTTTTAGCCGAAACGGTGACTTTCGGGTGTTCAGCCGCTGTTTGGGGATGCATATTTGCCACTATTGTGAAGCGGGCCGTGATTGGATTCAACCGCCGCTCTTTCCTTGCTGCTTCGGCCGCGGCCGTCGCTCATCCTGCGATCGCGGTGCCGGCACCTACCAGCTTCGATGTCATCGTCGTTGGTGCCGGGGCGGCCGGCATTGCTGCGGCCCGCCGCATCGCTGCCGCGGGACGCAGGCTTGCGGTGTTCGAAGCGAGCGACCGCGTGGGAGGGCGCTGCTTCACTGACATGCACACGTTCGGCGTGCCTTACGACCGTGGCGCGCATTGGCTCTATGCTCAAGAGATAAATCCGGTCGCAAAGCTGGCGCTTAAGACCGGCGCGAACGTCTATCCGGCGCCGCCAAACCAGCGTTTACGGGTCGGGTTGCGCGATGGCCGAGATGCGGAAATGGAGGATTTTTTCGCAACGTTGCTGCGTTGCAAGCGCGCCATCCGTGATGCGGCTCGCGGTAGAAGCGACATGTCCGCCGCCCAGACGTTGCCGAGAGATCTGGGCGAGTGGCGCCCAGCCATGGAATTCGTGCTGGGCCCCTTCCGGTGCGGCAAAGGTCTCCACGAGGTGTCCGCGATGGATTTTGCCAAGTCCGAAGAGCGCGAAAACAGCATCTTCTGCGGTGAGGGGATTGGCACGTTGCTCACCAAACTCGCTGCCGGTTTGCCCATCCAGCTTTCAACACTGGTGAAGCGCATCGATTGGGGCGGCAGGTGGGTGGAGGTCCAGACCCCAAAGGGTGACCTGCGTGCTCGCGCCGTCATCATCACCGTCTCGACAGGTGTGCTGGGTACCGGAAGGATTCGATTCGACCCCGACTTGCCGAGGGGACACGCGGAGGCGATCGGTAAACTCGGGCTGGGCACCTACGAGCACATCACGCTTGAATTCGCTGGCAACCCGCTAGGCTTGGTGAGCGACGATCTCGTGTTCGAGAAAGCGTCGACCGAGCGCACCGCAGCCCTGCTTGCCAATTTGTCTGGGTCGAGGCTGTGCTTCGTCGATGTCGCCGGCGAATTGGGAGCTAATCTCGCCCAGGACGGCGAGGCAGCCATGGTGGCGTTCGCGCTTGAGTGGCTTGCAGGGCTTTATGGCTCACAAGTGAAACAGGCGGTCAAGCGGACGCATGCAACCCGCTGGAACCACGAGCCCTGGACGCTAGGCGCATTTTCGGCGGCATCGCCAGCTGGCCAATGGGCACGCCAGACCCTCTCGGGTCCATTGCGCGAACGCCTCTGGTTCGCCGGAGAAGCGGTGCATGAGACTTTGTGGGGCACGGTCGGCGGAGCCTGGGAAGCCGGCGAACGCGCCGCTCAGGCGGCGCTCAGAAAAGTTGGATGAGGGGGATCACGCGCCACAAGGCACTTTCCATCCGCTCACGACGATGTCACCGTCCCTTGATCGAGGATGACGAGCTTGTCCGAAGGGCGTCAAGTTTCTCTTCGGCAATGGGGTATTCCCTTGGGGTCGCGGAGGCGGCCGGTCTATTCGCCGCTCTTGTGCATGCCTATTAAAGGAGACTCGGATGCAGTTCTCCAGCCGCCCAAGAGCTTGTCAGAAATAATTGCTTCGGGTGGGGCCATGAACGCCTCGACGATGGTCACGATTCCAAAAATGAGGGCCATCATGATGCCCAACTGCTTGCCGGTGTCCTGTGTCAGCAACAGACTATTTTGCGGCGTCCCTAGCAGCGCAATGATTGCCGCTATGAATGCTGCGCAGGCAAGCAGGATCTTGAGAATCATGAAAGATTTTCGAACGTAGAGAAACATGCTGACCTCCTTCGTTTTGCCCCGGCTCAGCCCACCCCGCTAGGCCACTTCATCGCGCTTCTGAGTGTCTGTTTCACGACATTAAGGTTAATAAAAGGTTTACGATCTCTAACCGTGATCAATTGAACCTTTTCTCTGGTGCGGCACTTGCGGTGCGGGCGACGCCGACTTCGTGTCCGCCTGCTCAGTCCCAGGGCCCACTACCAATGCCTCTAAGCGGGTCATTGACCTCGGCCGGCAGTAGCGGGAATCATGAGTGCCGAGGAAACCCGCCGCTTCGACATAGCCACGACGCGACGCAGCGGTATTGCGCTTGGAGCGGGACAAAATAGATCGAGTTCGTAGAAACGACAGGTTAAAATTCACTGCATTGTTGATTGACTGCGTATGGGATTGCCGCCTGGCAAGACCACAACACGAGTGCCCAATGTTACTCGGTTATATAAATCTTCAACATCCTCATCGAGCAGACGAATGCAGCCAGACGAAACAAACTGGTCGATGGTCGACGGCTGATTCGTGCCGTGGATGCGGTAGAGCGTATCACCAAGGTAGAGCGCTCGTGCGCCGAGCGGATTGCCCGGACCGCCTGCCATGAACCTCGGCAGATAGGGCTGGCGGTCAATCATTTCTGGCGGCGGATGCCAGTCCGGCCATTCGACCATGCGAGCAATGCGTTGCGTGCCGGTCCATGTGAAACCCTCACGGCCGACGCCAACACCGTACCGCAAGGCCCTGCCGAGACCAAGAACCAAGTAAAGGTATGTGTGGGGCGTGGTACCGGCCGGTTCGGTCGTCTGATAATTTACGAGTTGACGCTGCAACTCTGGGGGGAGCCCCTTTGCATCCGTTTCCGGCTGATCTTCAGGGGGGAGCGAGCCATAGTCGGGGCGGGTCTCGTCCTGTCCGGGTATTCGCGCGTCAGGGATTGCCGCGTATGGTCTCGGCAGCGATGGCTGCCCATTCGAGACGTACTGCGCTCCAGCGTGATTGACTAGAGCGGTCACACTCATGAGAGTTGTGGCGGCGATTGCTACACGCAACAACATTTTACTGCACACCCCGACAGATAATCAGGCGCATAGTATGAGAGAATATTAACTACAATTTGTTAACGTCGGCCGCCGTTCGCACTTAGAGCTTTGACAAAAAGCCCTCTCGGAGTACTGCTTCTTTCCCGAGGCCGGCGTGTGATCAAGATCTGTTTTAATCATCGTCGATGCCATCCGAAACCAATGTCGCTCTCGACCCGGCTCGGCACCGCTGATGTGCTGCGACTGAGGAGTTCAGCCATTTGGCTCTCATCACGTCGATTCTTCTCAGCAACGGCCAGCGCAATCTCACGCGGAATTTTATAAGCTGGGCACCATCCGATCGGATTGAATGACGGTGTTACTGGTGTAGTCGCAGCCGTAAAAGAATTACTTTGCCACTGAACCGTTCCGTTTCGAATATGGTCATTCGCAATCCCGCCGACTAGTTCGGCATCGAATACGTACCGCTTTTCGCAGACTTCCACTTTCGGCTCGAGCCGCGTCACCTCGAAGTGATCGTTGCCCTCCTTCAGCATCCTCCAAAAAGGCATGTTTGGATTGTCGAGGTGCTTGACTAGATTCAGCGGGGTCATGCGAAATGGATAAGCCTGTACCTGGAGCGATCGCTGATTCCCATAGAAGGATTCCCGTGCGAGTGCATAGATCTCGGCGATCTGTTCGTCGGTGATGGCATAGCAGCCGGCCGAGGAGCAGCCGCCATGCATCATTATGTTTCCGCCAGTTCTGCCGTATGCGCGGTCGTAAGCATTGGGATAGCCGATGTCGAAAGACAGGTACTGGTGCGAGTTGGGGTTCATCTGCCCAGGCCTCACGGTGTAGAACCCCTCGGGCGCCTGTCGGTCGCCTTCCCGGGTCTTCGGGCCAAGCTCACCCGACCATCGGCAGATCGGATACGTCTTAAGCAAAGCGAAGTGGCCGAAGGTATCCTGTTTCCAAACCTCCACCTCCGACTCTTTCTTGAACAGGCGGATTAGAATCGGCGAGTCGATGGGCATGTGCTTCTGTTCGAGCAACGCTAACATCTGCGGGGACAATGGCTGGAGCGCGCGGTCCATGGGCCTATCGGTCTCGCATCCAGCGAGCATGATGACTGCCAAGCAAGCGGTCATTGCAAGCAGCAAGGGGTATGAAGGGAGCACGATTTCACGCGATGGGCCCATTCGGCCGCGCCGAATAACTTATTCAACATTTCCATTCTTAACATTCAGCTATCCCAAATCTGGGATCGTGCTCATCGGCCCTTCACCCATGCCCATAGTGAACGCAGGGTAAAGACACGGAGATGGTCAGAATAAAAAATTACTTCGGCCAGCTTATGCACCGCGGGCGGATGGCATCAAACCTCAATCCAGACGTCGGAGTCCCTGCGGCCCACTTCGATGGCCGCGGCATAGCCATAGGTCGCGACTGCTGGTCTTATTGGGCACAATGGGACTGCACGAACGAGGACTTGGCAGCAGCAGGACGACTCCCATGGCCATCAGGATCTTGCCCTGACCGGCTATTTCGAAAACGAGAGATGCTTTCAGGAATTGCGCATGACCAGCTCCAGCTTGGATCGCCTCGTGAAGGGGCCAATTCTGTTCCGGCCGCACTGAAAATCCCGCCAGGCGGTCGCTATATGATTTCCAGCAATGCGGCGCGAGCGCGCTGCAGCGGCTGCTGCAATTTCGCGGCGCTAGCGTGGGTTTGCATCGATTGGAAACTGTGATCCTCAATGACGGCTTTGGTTGGCCGACATCTCTGTAGACCTGAGGGCTTCCGCTCGGACACCCTTTGCGAATCGCGTCCGATAGACTTGCTGATTCTCGAGTACTCCCTCAACATAATTGCGCGTTTCCGCGAACGGGATGCGTTCGACCCAGTCGATTGGATCGACTTTGGGGTCACGCGGATCGCCGTACTGCGCGATCCATTTCTCCACCCGGCCACGCCCCGCATTGTAGCCGGCAAAGATCAAGACAAGGGAGCCGCGGTAGTCTCGCATCAATCCCGCGAGCTCGGCCGCCCCCATTTGGGTGTTGTAGACGGGATCGCAAATAAGGCGGGTCCAATCGTAAGGAAGTCCGAACCGGCTCGCGGTATCTCGCCCCGCTTCCGGCGTGACCTGCATGAGCCCCACCGCGTTCGCGGGCGAAGCGTCCCGCGGATCGAACCCGCTCTCGGTCCGCATGACTGCATACACGATGCTTGGATCGATCTCTGGACCCATCGGCTTGTAAGGAGGCAAACCGACCGTCGAAAACGCATATGGATCCAGGGGAAGACCGCGTGCGAGCGCGCCCTTGCCGATGAGCAGCG
>WNGK01051657.1_pt1 | contig 11620 bp, 11 predicted proteins | sample 5400601 | NCBI WGS metagenome assembly WNGK01 (sample SAMN13153376, study PRJNA577476) | soil metagenome | isolation source: 60 cm soil or saprolite under Garry oak tree replicate 1 | place: USA:California | collected 2016-06-15
CGACCATTACTACGGCTTCATGGCCGCCGACGCGGACGAATACCGCACGCTGCTTTACAACGATCACCGTCCGTCGGAAACCTGGATGAACAAACCGGGGTATTACCTGACGACCGATCTGGCCGACCGGGCGATCGACAACATCACCTCGCACGTCTCGATCTATCCCGACCGGCCGTTCTTCCTGTTCTGGGCGCCCAGCGCCATGCACTCGCCGCACCAGGTCGAGCAGAAGTACATCGACATGTACAAGGGCAAGTTCGACATGGGCTGGGACAAGGCGCGGGAAGCGATCTTCGCCAAGCAGCTGGCGATGAAGATTCTTCCCGCCGGCACCAAGCTCTCCGACGGCATTCCGGCAATTCCCCGCTGGGACAGCCTCAGCGCGGATCAGAAGAAGCTCTACGCCCGTCAGATGGAAGTCTTCGCCGGCCAGATGACGCAGACCGACGAGCAGGTCGGCCGCATGATCGCCGCCCTTAAGCGCACCGGCCAGTACGACAACACACTCATCATGATCACTGCCGACAACGGGGCCAGCGGTGAGGGCGGATTGAACGGATCGTACAATGAATCACGCGTGCTCAATGGCTTCCAGACGAGCCTCGAAGAGAACATGACGCACTACGACGAGTGGGGCGGCCCCAACACCTACCCGCATTATCACGCGGGCTGGGCCATGGCCGGGAACACGCCGTTCAAGTATTGCAAGCAGATCGTGCATAACGGCGGCGTCGCCGACAGCCTCATCATCACCTGGCCCAAGGGCATCAAGGCCAAGGGAGAGATCAGGAATCAATACAGCTATGTCATTGACCTCTTGCCCACGGCTCTCGAAGTCACCGGCACCAAGTTCATGGAGGAGGTGGACGGCGTGAAGCAGATGCCTCTGGATGGAATCAGTCTCGCCTATTCCTTTAACAAGGCCGACGCGCCCTCCGCCCGGACCGAGCAGTATTACGAACAGTTCGGCAACCGCGCCATGTATAAGGATGGCTGGAAAGCTGTCACGATTCACGGCAACCGCATGCCCTGGGTACTCGCGGGCACCTTCCCTTTCGATAAGGACGTGTGGGAACTCTACAACCTTAACGAGGACTTCTCGGAGACCAACAACCTCGCTGAAAAGAATCCCCAGAAACTCGAGGAACTCAAGAAGCTCTGGGATGAGCAGGCCTGGAAGAACAACGTGTATCCCCTCTACGATGACGTTGCGAAGAGGGCAGCCACACAATTCAGCCGCGCCTTTGGCGATCGCAAGAGTTTCACCTACTACTGGCCGGGGGCCGAGCGCATCTTGGAGGGGGTTTCCGCGCCGGTCAAAAACAAGTCGCACACCATCGAGACCACGCTCGACCTGAAGGGCGACGAACAAGGCGTCATCGTCGCCTGCGGCGGTGTGACCGGCGGGTACACCCTGTTCATTGCCGACCACAAGCTGCATTACGAGTACAATCACTTCAACGCCGAGCGATACGCCATCGTCTCGCCCGAACTGCCCACGGGGAAGGTGGACCTGAAGTTCAACTTCATCAAAACCGGGATGCTCAAGGGCACTGGCGAGCTGTATGTAAACGGCAAGAAAGTGGCGGAGGGTGCCATTGATAAAACCCAGCCGGCATTGTTCTCGCTCAACGAGTCCTTCGATGTCGGCGTGGATAACGGCACGCCCGTCTCGAACAACTACAAGGCGAAGGACCATTTCCCGTTCACCGGACAGATCGACAAGGTAGTCATCACCCTGACCGGCGAAGACGCGGACCAGGCGAAAGAGGTAAATAACACCGCATTGGTTGATTAAGCCTCATCGCCGCAGCATTCGAGGACAAGAGCGCCTAACGGCAACAAGCATGAACCGAATTCAACAAGAGCAAACAGAGAGAACGGAGATCGAAAGGAAATCTCCCGTTTCCTCCGTTACCTCCTGTTCAGCTTGTTCCCGGAAGCCACTGCTTGCTTTTCGTGAAATCACAACGATCAGCGGAGCCGGGAGATAAGGTGAAACTTCCCGCCCACGTTCTGTTCCGCAAAGAGTTGTCGCTCATGGTCTGGAAGCCGCACGGCATTCTGGACCAGGCACTCGTAAATGAAATCGTCGCGTTTGTCGAAGCTGCCGAAGAAAGAGCTCAAAAGCCGTTCAACCGGTTCGCAGACTTATCGGCGCTCGACGCGGTCGATCTCAATTTCAGGTTCGTCTTTCACATCGCGCTGCACCGCCGCCTCGCCTTTGAGTCGCATCCGCCGGTCAAGACGGCGTTCTACGTCACGAGTACCGACACCGCCCACTACCCAAAATTGCACGCCATGTTGACTGACCATTCGCCACTGCATGTTTCGCTGTTTACGGAACGCGCCGCTGCCGCAAAGTGGCTTGGCGTTCCAGTCGAAGCACTGAGGGTGTAGGATATTTCTGCGCCTCCACAGCCAGAAGGAGTCGTTCTTCACCAAGACCCGCCGGTCGACCGAGATCGAGCCGGTAAAATGAATTTGTCGTTTTGGCTGGCCAATCGCGCGATGCCAGGCATAATGCAGCCATGAAAAAACCTTTCACACTCCTGACGTCCGCCTTTTGCCTTTCTGCGTTTCTGACCCTTGCGCCCGCCGCGCCGGGCCAGACCACCGACCCAGCGGCGAAGATGCAAGCGTTGTCGCAACAGCTCAAACTGACGCCCGAACAAAAGATCAAGGTGCTGCCGATCCTCAAAGAAGAGGGTCCCAAGGTCGAGGCGATCAAGAACAATCCTTCGCTTCCGCCAATGCAAAAAATGAAGCAACTCCGGGCGATCCACAATCAAAGCGCGCCGCAGTTGCAGAAAATTCTTAGCCCCGCGCAGTACCAACAGCTGCAGGCCATCCGCCAGCAGGAGATCCACCAAGCGATCGCGAAAAAGCGCGCCGGCGGCGGGTAGAACAAAAGAATTCAACAGGAGCAAACGGAGAGAACGGAGATAGAAAGCGACGAAACCTCGATTGCCCCTGTTCCCTCCTGTTCAATCCGAAAAACACGAGAGCAAGCCGATGAGAGCCATTTCCAACAGGAGCAAACGGAGAGAACAGAGAGTTCCTTGGCAGTCCAGCAACATGTGAACCGAGGTTCAACAGGAACAGATGGGGAATTTCTTTTTCTGTTTCCTCTGTTAGCTCCTGTTCAATCTGTCTCGTGCATTTGTTGTTTGAAAAAGCGTCAGGGTTGACCGAGACCATCATCGCTGGGGCCATTGAAGTGCACCGCGATAAAGGAAGCGGCCTGATCGACTCCATCTACGAATGGTGTCTGACGAAGGAGTTTGAATTGCGCGGATTAACATGCGTGAGCCAGAAACTCGTGCTGATTGAATACAAGGGTTTCACGCGAGAGGAACCGCTGCGATTTGATATGCTGGTGGAAGCGTGTGTGCTCGTGGAAGCCAAGGCCGTAGAGAAGATTCTGCCCATCCACAAAGCACAACTCCTGAGCTACATGAAATTGGTGAATGTCCCGCTTGGGCTGCTCATCAATTTCCATGAGATGAAACTGACCGACGGTGTTCACCGCCTGATCCTGCCCGGAGCCAACAGGTAAAAACAAAATTCAACAGGAGCAAACAGAGAGAACAAGACGGAAAAGAAAAATATCCGTTTCCTCCGTTGCCTCCTGTTCAAACTTAGGTGCCGCGCGTTTTTCCCTATTGCCCCAGGTGTTCCAGTTTTTCTTTTGGCGCGAGTGAAGCGACGATTTTGTCGAAGCGGGGGTCGCCACGGAGCGGGTCCCAGAAAGGGTGCAGCTTCAATTGCCCGTAATTCACTCTTTGTCTGAACATGTCGCAGCCGCCTGAATCGGACATAAGACCAAAGTCCAATATGCGGACTGAACAATCTTCCGGCACATTTTCAGTTGGGCTGTCAACATCTACCAATTCGCCAGCTCGTCGGGTCCAATGATAAAGCCAACAACAACAGTGCGGTTTCCGCGTCACCTCTTACAATGCGGTTTCCGCGTCACCTCTTACAATATTTATGAAAATCACATCCCTCATCGTTTTCGCGGCCAGTGCGCTCCTGGCGGGCGATCTTGCCGCACAGAGCTCAAAGTCCAACGCGACGCCTGGATCTACAGATCCCGGCTGGCCGCGCGAAAAGTACAGCAATGGGACACGACTCCTTATTTATCAGCCACAGGTCGATGACTGGAAAAACTTCCAGGACTTGACATGGCGAATGGCGGTTTCGCTCACGCCCAAGGGCGGCAAAGAAGCAGTGGGCGTCGTAGAAATGAAGGGGAACACGGATGTAGATAACGTTGCCAAGGTGGTCGTCATCACTAATCCTGAGGTCACTGGCACGTACTTTCCCTCGATGGATCAGGCCACCAAGGAAAAGATGGATCAGTTGTTTAAAACGTTCGTCCCACCGACGCTCTCGATCTCTTTGCACCGTTTGATCGCATCCGTCCCGAAGCAGGAGGCACCGGCTGGCGTGCAATTGAACAACGATCCGCCCAAGATTTTTGTCGGTTACCGCCCGTCGATCCTGTTGAGTGTGGACGGCGAGCCAGTCCTTTCAGAGATTCCGAAGACGAATTTGAAATTCGTCGTTAACACGCAGTGGCCCCTGTTTTTCGATGGCGAAAACTCCAGTTACTACGTCCCAGTTGGCCAGCAATGGCTGACGTCCAATAGCCTCGATGGTCAATGGTCGCCCACGAAAAAGCTGCCGCGGGACATGTCCCGGGTTCCGGAGGATAAACAGTGGAGTGCGCTCAAAAAAATCATCCCGCCACCCGCTAAATCGGGAGGGGTTACTCCAGCCGTTTTTTACAGCGATAAGCCGGCGGAAGTCATTCTCTTCGATGGGCAGCCCGTTTACGCGCAGATTCCGGACACACAGCTTACTTACGCCACCAACACGAACAGCGTCGTGTTTGTCTTCACGCCGACGCAGCAATTTTACTATTTGACTGCGGGCCGATGGTTCAGCGCTATGGATCTTCAGGGGCCGTGGACTTACGCGACGCCAGACCTCCCAGCTGACTTCGCCAAAATCCCGCCAAACAGTCCGGCTTCATCGATACTCGCTTCCGTTCCAGGAACTGACGAAGCGAAGGACGCAGTTTTGTTAGCGCAGGTTCCGACGACGATGACCGTGAAACCCGCCGAAGCGCAGGCCAAAGTTAAAGTCGAGTATGGCGGCGGCGGTGATCCCAAATTCGAGCCGATCAAGGGAACGTCGATGGCTTATGCTACGAACACCCAAGACAAAGTAATCAAGGTTGGAGATGTTTATTATCTTTGCTTGCAGGGCGTATGGTTTATGTCTCCCAATCCGCAAGGGCCATGGACAACAGCCAAGTCGGTTCCGCAGGAAATCTACACGATTCCACCTAGCTCGCCGGTTTACAACGTGACCTACGTAACACAGAGCACGAATCCCGACGGTACCGTTCAAGCCAGCTACACAGCGGGGTATTTAGGCGCGTTCGTCCTGGGCGCCGCCACTGGAGCAATTATCGCCAATGGGAGTGGATATTGGTGGCCGCCGTACACTTATGGGGGCTACTATCCTTACGCTGCGACGTACGGCGGAGCGTATTATGGAACAGCCCACTACAACTCCGCGACGGGAGCTTACGGCTGGTCACAAACTGCTTATGGCCCGTACGGGTCGGCAACTAGAGGGGCCGCCTACAACCCCTACACCGGCACCGCCGCGCGAGGCGCCACGGTGTCGACGCCATATGGAAGCAGAAGCGCGGCGCAGGCCTATAATCCGTACACGGGAGCTTATGCTCAGACCAGACAAGGTTCGAGCCCAACAGCTCAGTGGGGCAGCTCCTATGTGTCCAAGGGGAACCAGAGCGCTACGATGGGACATTACTCCACCGCGAATGGCACGGTAGCCGGCATTTCGGGCTCACAGGGAGGAAAGGCGGTGGGCGCGAGTACCGCGTGGGGAAACACAGCGGCCGCCAAAACCGCCAGCGGCAATACATATGCCGGGCACGATGGTAATGTTTACAAGAACACCGGTAATGGTTGGCAGAAGTACGACAACGGAAGCTGGAATTCGGTGGACAAGCCTTCCTCTTCGCCCAATTGGAGCGGGGCAGAGAACGCGCAGCAGCGGTCCGGCTCCGGAGACGCTAACGCTAATCGAGCGAGCCAGAGCGGTTACAATAGAGGGAGCCAGGAAACAAGCCGCTCGAGTGGTAGCGGCAGTTACAGTCGGTCGGGTGGAGGCAGCTACAACCGGTCCGGCGGAGGTTCGTCCTCCGAAATGCAAAACATGCAACGCGAGGCTCAGAATCGGTCGCGGGGAGGACAGGAGAGCCAGCGCTTCCAAGACTTTCAGCGGAGCGGCGGTGATCGATCGGGCGGCGGAGGTGGCGAGCGCTGGGGTGGACGCGGCGGAGCCGGGGGCAGGGGTCGGCGATGACGACTCGATGACATTAATACTTGGAACACGCCTCTTAATTTCCTATAGAACTAAGAACACAACCAACACATCAAACAAACCATATGAAAAACCTATTAACGCTAACAAGTATTGTCAGTACCGTGGCGGTCCTGGCACTGATTACAGCATGCCAGACCGTCGCCACCAACAACACAGAGATTGCCGCGTCTAAGAAACAGAACCTGCTTGAGATTGCCGCGTCTAAGAAACAGAACCTGCTTGCGCAATCAGGTTTTAAGTTCATTACGGTCACTACGCCCAAGCAGCAGCAAGCGGTCAGTCAACTTGCCCAGGGCAGATGCTCGGCCGTTAAGTACAAGGGAAAATTGTATTACGTGTTTCCCACAACGAAGAAGGACCAGATCTTCGTTGGGAGACAAAAGCAATACAATGCCTATAAACAAGCGCTCCAGGCTCAGCAGGGTCAGCAGCAGATGGCGGCAACACCTGTATTCACACAAGAGACCGCGGGACTCAATAACATTGAAGTTGAGCAGTTCCAGGGGTTCGGTCCGATGGGTGTGGACGCCCTGGGAAATTGGTAGAAGAATGACAAGATAACGCGAGGGCAGCAGCCCGATAGCTGCTGTCCTCGTTGATTGAACCGCCGAAAGGACGAAGCAGACAATGTGAAACAGTCTCAAATTGTTTTAGGAATCACGGTTCTCACATTGGGAATTCTCTTAGTAACTCCAGGCGCTCGTGCGGCGGAGTCTCCCCGGAGCGATGCAAACGGCAACTCGATGGGCGAACCTGCCGCTCCGGGCGAGGGCGCTGCGCTTACCTTGTCTCTTAAGACAACTGAGAATTTTACCTTAAGCGCGGTCACCGAATCCTCCGCGGAGGCTGCTGAGGCGGATAAATTAGCTAAGCAACTTTCCAACCCAATCTCCTCGCTCATCAGCGTGCCTTTTCAGGCAAATGAGGACTTCGGCTATGGTCCTTCGCACAACGGCTACAAGTTTACCCTTAACATTCAGCCGGTTATTCCGATCTCAATCAGCAGAGACTGGAACCTGATTCTGCGCACAATCTTCCCGATCGTTTCGCAGCGCGATCTCTTTTACGTTGAGAACTTGCCGAAGAATTCGCCACTGCAGCTGCAGAACCGTTCGCAGGGTGGAACGATTACGACACTGTAGCGCCAGCCGCGACGTCGTGAGTTGTACAACTGAATGAACGAAAACGCACAGGGGAAAGAGTCACTGGAAATGGTTCGGCGGCCACTAAAATTCCGCCGCTTCTCGGCAGTGGAACTTCTGATCGCTCTCGCGTTGCTCTTCTTTTTTTTCCCCTTTGTCGAGGAAGTCAAAGGTGGGGATCTTATTGTGTCACTCTTGCTTTCGCTGGTGCTGCTTTCTGCTGTTCTTGCCGTCTCGGATCGCAAAGGCGTGCTGCTCACCGCGCTTGTGCTTGCAATTCCGGCAATCGCCGGCAGGTGGATAAATCATTTCTGGCCAGATGTGGTTCGGCCTGCCGTCTTCCTGACCGCGGCACTTCTCTTGACTGCTTTCGTGGTGGTGAATTTGCTGCGCTTCGTTCTGCGTGCGCCTTCGGTAAACATCGAGGTGCTCTGTGCGAGCATTTCGGCTTATCTGATGCTCGGTTTGATGTGGACAATGGCCTACTGGCTCGTAGACCAGTTGACGCCAGGAGCCTTCTCTTTCAACACAAACACGGGCAAGCAATCCATGAACGGGTTCAATGGTTTCTACTTTAGCTTCATCACACTGAGCACGGTCGGCTACGGCGACATCACCCCCGTCTCAAGGATTGCGCGCTGGCTTGCGGCCATGGAGGCGATGACGGGGCTGCTCTATGTGGCAGTCCTCATTGCACGGCTGGTTGCCCTTTATTCTATTCCAAAATCTCATGAATCCTAAGTATTCAAAAGTAGCGATCCGGATTCGCCTCATCGCGGCCGGAACATGCCTTGGGTTCAACGCCCACGGTAGGTTCAGCTCGATATTCAAGTCCGAGTTCGGACGTGGCTTCGGGACATGCGGTGAATGGGCGCTGAGCGCGCGTTGCGAACTGCCAATCACCAAAAGTTCGGATGATTACACCTTGACCGCCGGCTGCACCTACGTTTTTAAATAACTCTGTCAAATGGCTGATCCCAATCCTAACGAAAGCCGCCGGCGCTGGTTTGAGCCTGCGTCAGCGATTCTCATGGCGCTGGCCACGCTCAGCACGGCCTGGTGTTCGTATCAATCCTCGAAGTGGAACGGGCAGAGCGGCGGCTTCGCTACCGAAGCGGGCCGCCTTAATCAGAAAGCCGCGTTGCTGCATTTGGAGGGAAACCAGGTGATCGGCATCCAGGCGAAAATGTTCACCGAGTTCATCAATGCGCACGCGACCGGCAACGACAAGCTCGCCCAGTTTTACTCGGACCGTTTCCCGCCCGAACTGCGCAAAGCCTACGATGCCTGGTTAAAGGAAAAGCCTTTCGAGAATCCAAACGCGGACCCGCATCCTTTTGTGCCGAAGCTTTATGAAGCGCGTTTCGTCCAGGACGCTCGGCTAGCCAACACTGACGCCGGGCGAAACGACGCCGAGGCAAAACGGACCGGTAATGTCGCGGCGCAATATCTTAGCAATACCGTGTTGCTCGCCGCGGTTTTGTTTTTTGCCGGCACGTCCGCAAAATTTGACCAGCGCTACGTGCGACAAAGCAGTCTCTTCTTCGCCGTCGCAGTCTTTCTCTTCGCCGCCGTGCGGATGCTCATGCTCCCCGTCACTTAACCTTATTCTATTATGAAAATTCATTACTCCATAACTGCATCAGTCCTGGCGCTTGCAATGGCTGGCTGCGCGCAAATCGCCGTGGTGTCGGAAAAACGTCCTGCCGCATTGCCGCCCGGCTCAGGCGCGGATCAGATCGCGACGCAAACAATCAATAGCGCACTGGTCGAAGAAAAGAAGCAGCCAATCGTCGCTCTCGGCGCGTTCGTAGCGGCCGCGCGAGACGCCTTACGCCAGCTCGATCGCAACCCAGCGAACACTGAAGCACGGCGCGATTACAATTTTGCCGTCGCACGTATTTTCACAGTCGTTCGCGACGCGAAATTGGATCCGTGGACTAAGCCGATGCGCGTCGGAGCAAATGGCGAATTTACTCTTACGTGGAAGCGCGATCCGCGGCCGGAGTGGAACCTGGCCCTCTACGACTTGATCCCGGCCGATGAGCTCGATTTCAAAGGCACCTATGTGAAAGATCACGTGAAGAAAGACGGAATAGGCGCGCCGCTTGTAGCGAAGCGCGAACTCACCCCGCAACAAGCCAGTGCGTTCTTCTGTCCGCCATTTATTTATTATAGCGTTACCGCGACAGCGCAGTTCGAAGGTTCGCGCTGCGTTATCTCGATCAACGATCCGTTGGCCGCGGAATCAGTCCGCGTTGACGGACATACCTATCCGCTGGCGGCAAATTTCACGGCGTCATATGCCATGCTGCTTGCGCGGGAAAAACCTATGCCATGCTGCTTGCGCGGGAAAAACCAGAGAAGCTTGGACTCGCCCGTATGCTCCGCCCGCAGGAATACGCCGCGACCGCCCGAGTGGCGCGCCTCGAACCTTACAATCCCAACAAGACGGTCCTGCTCGTGATCCATGGTCTCATGGACACACCAGCCACATGGGTGCCAATGCTGAACGATCTGCGTGGCGACAAAGATATCCGGCGGAATTACCAGTTCTGGTTCTATAGCTACCCGAGCGGTTATCCCTATCCATACTCGGCAGCTATCTTACGGCAGGAGCTTGACGCCATCGAAAAGAAATTTCCGCTGCGCAAACCAATGGTGGTTATCGGCCACAGCATGGGTGGATGCATTACGAGAACGCTCATCACCGACACCGGGACAAAACTCTGGACCGAGGCCTTCGGCCATTCACCCGCAGAAACACAGATGCCGGCCGACACTAAACGCCTTCTCGAGCAGGCGATCATCTTCAAACATCGAGGAGAAATAGGGCGCGTAATTTTCATGTCCGCGCCGCATCGCGGTTCGGATCTTGCCAGCAACTGGATCGGGCGCATCGGCTCGATGTTGGTGAAAGCGCCAACGACGCTGCTCAAAGTCAACCAGGCTCTGCGCGCATCGCTTACCGCCGATCCCGCCGCGCTGCAATTAAAGCGTCTTCCTAACAGCATCGACACTATGGCGCCGAATAATCGTTTCGTGATGGGGATTAACACTGTTCCGATCACGAAGGGAATTCCCTATCACTCTATCATCGGTGACCGCGGCCGTGGTGACACTCCGAATAGCAGTGACGGCGTTGTTCCTTACTGGAGCAGCCACCTCGATGGGGCCAGGAGCGAACGCATCGTTCCGTCAGGTCACGGTTCGCCCCTCAACCCGCAAGCCATCGCCGAGGTCCATCGCATTCTCCAGCTCAACGTTCAATCCCATTAAGTCCATTCACGCCATCGTTATGCTCGAATCGGCCATCACCGTGCCAGGTTCGCGGCCGTTGGAGACAGTTTGCCTTAGCGCAGCAGAAATTGAAAGACGCAAAGCCTAAGCCCCGGCGCCGCAGGATTCGGAACGCTCGAAATGCCTAATCTGATGCGAGTGCTTCGATGGGTTGGCGCGCTGCTGGTCCTTCTCACAGCCATCATTGCTATCGCGTGGGCATTTGGCGCCGTGTGGTTTGACGCTCCGTTCGGAAATGCAAACAAGATTGTGGCGGGACTCCTGGCGCTGGCCTCTGCGGCCGCGCTAGTATTCGTTAGGCCATTCTGGCGCAAAGTAGGCGTCATCGCGCTGCTTGTCGGTGGCGTGCTCATGTGGTGGTTAACGCTTTCTCCGACCAACGATAGCGACTGGCAGGCGGACGTGGCCCAGAAAGCGTGGGCCGACATTCAACGCGACGAAGTAACGTTGCACAACGTACGCAACTGCGACTACCGGACCGAGACCGACTACACCCCGCATTGGGAGACGCGCACTGTGCGTATCTCGCAGATCACCGGCATCGACCTCGCGGTCGATTACTGGGGCTCGCCCTGGATCGCGCATCCCATCGTCAGTTTCCAATTCGCTGACGCGCCGCCGCTCTGCTTCTCCATCGAGACGCGCAAGAAGCTTGGCCAAACCTACTCGACTATCGGCGGGCTCTACCGGCAGTTCGAACTCATCTACATCGTGGCCGATGAGCGCGACGTGATCCGCGTGCGCAC
>WNGK01044523.1_pt1 | contig 11619 bp, 8 predicted proteins | sample 5400601 | NCBI WGS metagenome assembly WNGK01 (sample SAMN13153376, study PRJNA577476) | soil metagenome | isolation source: 60 cm soil or saprolite under Garry oak tree replicate 1 | place: USA:California | collected 2016-06-15
ACCGCATCTGGCGGGCCGTTTCGGACCTGGGCCATCGCCGATATCGAGCAGGCGACGCTGGCGCAGGCCCTCAAACATCCGAACTGGAGCATGGGACAGAAGATCACCATCGATTCCGCATCGATGATGAACAAGGGGCTCGAAGTTATCGAAGCCTCGTATCTGTTTGCACTGACCCCGGATGAAATCGACGTTCTCGTGCATCCGCAGTCGATCATCCACGGCATGGTCGAATTTTCGGATTGTTCTGTTGTCGCGCAGTTGGGGGCCCCCGACATGCGCACACCGATCGCGCATTGCCTCGGGTGGCCCGATCGCATCGTCGGTCCGGCAGCCAAGCTCGATCTCGCCAAGATTGGACAACTGACGTTCGAGGCGCCGGATTTCGAACGTTTCCCGGCGCTCCGACTTGCTTACGAATCGTTAAGGACCGGACGCGGCGCGACTACGGTATACAATGCGGCCAACGAAGTGGCGGTGGCGGCATTCATTGCCGGCAAGATCAAGTTTGGAGCAATTGCGCGTCTTGTCGAAGCGACGCTGCAGGACTGGATCCGCTCCGGTAACTTGGCACCATTGACGTCCGCGGATGACGCCATTGCCGTTGACCATAACGCGCGAAATAGAGCCGCCACCCTCTTGCCTCAAATTGCCTTAAAGGCATCCTAGAGGGTTGGGGACAGGGCCTCCGGCTCTGGTTAAGGGGAATCGGATGTCCGAATTTTTTCTACATAGTTTCAATACGTTGAGCCATGGCCTGATCGGTTACATCATCCCCTTCTTGTTCGTGCTCACGGTCGTCGTCTTCTTCCACGAACTTGGTCACTTTCTGGTCGCCCGCTGGGCGGGCGTGAAGGTGTTAACATTCTCGCTCGGCTTCGGTCCGGAACTCGCCGGTTTTAACGACCGCCATGGCACACGGTGGAAGATTTCGGCGATCCCGCTCGGCGGCTATGTCAAGTTCTTCGGCGACGATAGCGAGGCCTCGGCGCCATCGCCCGAAATGCTCGCCAGTATGACCGAAGAAGAGCGCGCCGGCAGTTTCCACCACAAGAAGGTTGGTCCGCGTGCGGCGATCGTGGCCGCCGGTCCAATTGCCAATTTCCTTCTGGCAATCGTGATCTTCACCTGCCTGTTCACGTTCTTTGGCAAACCAAGCACGACGGCGCGGGTCGATCAGGTGGAGGCGGGCAGTGCCGCCGCGGCAGCCGGCTTTCAGGTCGGTGACGTCGTAACGGCAATCGACGGCAAAGCGATCGGGAGTTTCTCCGATATGCAGCGGGTTGTCGGCATTCGAGCCGGCGAGCAGTTGACGTTCACGGTCAAGCGCGGCGATTCCATGGTTCAATTGCGTGGGACGCCGGAACTCAGGGAAGTGAAAGACCCGTTCGGAAATGCGCACCGGATCGGCGTGCTGGGCATTACCCGCAAGACCGCAGCCGGCGATATCACGACCGAGCGCGTCGACCCTGCGACGGCATTCTGGCTTGGCATCAAGGAAACCTGGTTCGTGGTTGACCGCACGCTGGCGTATGTCGGCGGCGTCTTTACCGGCCGTGAAGCGGCCGACCAAGTCGGCGGCCCGCTCCGGATCGCTCAGATTTCAGGTCAGGTCGCCACCATCGGTGTTGCCGCGCTGGTGCATCTTGCGGCCGTGCTCTCGATTTCGATCGGGTTGCTGAACCTGTTTCCCGTACCGCTGCTCGATGGCGGCCATCTTTTGTTCTACGCCATCGAAGTCGTCCGCGGACGCCCTTTGTCGGATCGCGCCATGGAGATGGGATTCCGGATCGGACTGGGGCTAGTGCTCATGCTGATGGTGTTTGCCACCTATAACGACATCCTGCATCTGGCCGGATCGTAATGCCTTATTTGGGTGGCGTGGCCGATGGGCAACGTCTTGGAATGAAAATGAAATTGCCCTGCAATCGGACGTTTGCCGCCCCGGCAAAATTGGCTACAAGCAGGGCAATTGATGGGGAATCTGCCGGTTCGTAGGGGTACGAGCCGGCAATGGAATGACAAGGGCGCTTTGCGCATGAATGTTGGAATGCGAGTCCGGGGGGGCTTGGTTGCCGCCCTGATCATGTTCGCCACGCCAGTCGCCGCCATGTTGGCGGTGTTGCTTGTGCCGTCGCCCGCCGCCGCCCAAACCGTGTCTTCGATCCAGGTCGAAGGCAACCGGCGCGTCGAAATCGAGACCATCCGCTCCTATTTCAAGCCGGGTCCCGGGGGGCGTCTGGATCAGGCCAGCATTGACGACGGCTTGAAGGCGCTGATCGAGACCGGCCTGTTCCAGGACGTCAGAATCAGCACGTCGGGAGGTCGCCTGGTGGTGACCGTGGTTGAAAACCCGGTGATCGGCCGCGTGGCGTTCGAGGGGAACAAGAAGATCAAGGACGAGCAGCTTTCCGCGGAAGTCCAATCCAAGCCGCGCGGCACGCTGTCGCGTCCCATGGTCCAGGCCGACGCCCAGCGTATCGCCGAAATCTATCGCCGCTCCGGCCGCTATGACGTGCGCGTCAATCCCGAAATCATCGAACAGCCGAACAACCGCGTCGATCTCATTTTCACCATTACCGAGGGCTCGAAAACCGGCGTCAAGTCGATCGAATTCATCGGCAACAACGCTTATTCGTCGTATCGCCTCAGGGATGTCATCAAGACCCGCGAATCGAATCTGCTGAGTTTCCTTGGCGGCGGTGACGTCTACGATCCGGACCGGGTCGAAGCCGATCGCGACCTGATTCGCCGCTATTATCTGAAGCACGGTTTCGCCGACGTCCAGGTGGTAGCCGCGCTGACGGAATATGATCCCGAGCGCAGGGGTTTTCTGGTGACCTTCAAGATCGAGGAAGGCCAGCAGTATCGGGTCGGGTCGGTCGAGTTTCAGTCCAGCATTGCTACCCTGGACCCTAATGCGCTTCGCAGCTTCTCGCGCGTCTATGTTGGCTCTCTCTACAACGCCGAAGCACTGGAGAAGTCCGTCGAGGAAATGCAAATCGAGGCGTCGCGACGGGGTTACGCCTTTGCGATCGTGCGCCCGCGCGGCGATCGCAATTTCGAGACCCATACCGTTTCAATCGTCTTTGCCGTCGACGAGGGGCCACGGACCTACATCGAGCGCATCAATGTGCGCGGCAATACCCGCACCCGGGACTACGTGATTCGCCGCGAATTCGATATTTCCGAGGGCGATGCGTACAACCGCGCGCTGGTCGATCGCGCCGAGCGCCGCCTGAAGAACCTCGATTTCTTCAAGAGCGTGAAAATCACGACCGAGCCGGGATCCTCGAGCGATCGCGTGATCCTGGTGGTTGATCTCGAAGAGAAATCCACCGGCGACTTCTCGGTTTCGGGCGGCTATTCGACCACCGACGGCGCGCTCGGCGAAGTCAGTATTTCCGAGCGTAACTTCCTCGGACGCGGCCTATTTGCCAAGGCGGCGCTGACCTATGGCCAGTACGCGCGCGGGCTCTCGCTTTCTTTTGTCGAGCCTTATCTGCTGGACTACCGTGTTGCGCTTGGCCTTGACGCGTTCTATCGCGAGCAGCTCGCTAATAGGTATATTTCGTACGGCACCAAGACGTTGGGCTTCAGTCCGCGGCTTGGATTCGCTTTGCGCGAGGACCTTTCCCTGCAGCTTCGGTATTCGATCTATCAGCAGCAAATCTCGCTGCCGGGCTATCTGGCAAATTGCAACAACAATCCGGGAAACTCGTTGCTCGCCTTTAATCCGTCGCCGGCGTGGGTAAATGCGAACGGGGCTGCGGCTGCGGTAGCTCTGGGTGCGACAGACACTTCGGGCATCGGCCTCTGGTGTTACAGCGACGGCGAGGCATCGCTGCCGGTCCGCAAGGAACTCCAGAGCGGCAAGACACTGACGTCGGCGGTCGGCTATTCGCTGAATTACAATACGCTCGACAACAACAAGAACCCGACCGACGGCCTGCTGGTTGACTTCAGGCAGGACTTCGCCGGCGTCGGCGGTGACGTGACCTATTTGAAGAGTGCGGTTGACGCCAAATACTACACCCCGCTGGTTGCCGATATTGTCGGGCTGATCCACGTTCAGGGCGGGATTCTGAACGGGTTTGGCAGCGACGGTATTCGCATGCTTGATCATTTCCAGATGGGCCCGAACCTTGTCCGCGGCTTTGCCCCTAACGGCATCGGTCCGCGCGACATCAATCCTTTCGGCACGGGAGATGCGCTCGGGGGCACCAAGTATTGGGGCGCCTCTGCGGAGCTGCAGATGCCGTTCTGGTTCTTGCCGAAGGAAGTAGGATTGAAGGGCGCCGTTTATGGCCCGGAACCTGCCTGGGATTGCAGTACGACAGCGGCAATGTCGTTCGCTCGTCGGTCGGTGTCGGCCTGATCTGGGCGTCGCCGTTCGGTCCGCTGCGATTCGACTATGCGGTACCGCTTACCAAGGGTCCGTTTGACCGGGTGCAGCAATTCAAGTTTGGCGGCGGGACATCGTTCTGAGTTTGTAACCAGCCGGACCGCGACGGGTGGAATGGCGCAGCCGAGATTTTTTGAGCAACCACCTTCGTCGACGCTGGCCGATATCGCCGCGTTGACGAAGGCGCGTTTGGTCGATCCGTCGCGCGGCGGGCAGCAGGTCAGGGGGCTGGCGTCGCTCGACGAAGCCGGCCCGATGCATCTGACATTTTTCGACAACCTGAAATACGCCGACCAGCTCGCTTCGACGCTGGCCGGGGCGTGTCTGGTCAGCGAGCGGTTCGAGGCCAGGGTCCCGGCTCACGTTGCAGTTTTGCGTGCGGCCCAGCCGTTTCGAGAATTCGTGAAAATCGCGCGCGAGCTGCACAACGACACCCTTCGCCCGCAATCCTGGTTCGGCACCGCCGGCATCGCAGCCTCCGCCGTTATCGATCCCAGCGCGCATCTGGAGGATGAGGTAATCGTCGATCCGCTGGCCGTGATCGGCCCCAACGTCGAAATCGGCGCGGGGACGGTGATCGGGGCGGGTGCTGTGATCGGAGCCAATGTCAGGATTGGCAGGGAGTGCGATGTTGGCGCGCGTTGCTCAATTCAGTTTGCGCTGATCGGCAACAACGTCCTGATTCATCCCGGCTGCAGCATCGGGCAGGATGGCTACGGCTTCGTTTTCTTTGGGCCGGACGGTCATCTGAAAGTGCCGCAAACCGGTCGGGTGCTGATTCAGAACGACGTCGAGATCGGCGCCGGAACGACCATCGATCGCGGCAGCCTGCGCGACACCGTCATCGGCGAAGGCACCAAAATCGACAATCAGGTCCAGATCGGCCACAATGTGGCAATCGGCAGGCATTGCCTGCTGGCGGCCCAGATAGGACTCGCGGGCAGCCTGACGATTGGCGACAATGTGGCGCTGGGTGCCAAAGTAGGCATCAACAACCATCTTCGCATCGGCGACGGCGCTCAGGTCACGGCAATGAGCGCCGTCAAGGATGATATTCCCGCTAATGGGCGCTGGGGTGGTCACTTTGCAAAGCCGACCAGGCAGTGGTTCCGGGAGATCGTTGCGATAGAACGTCTGGTGCGCGATAGCACGTCCGATCCGAAGGACGAGGGGCGGGATTGATGGAGGCACCGGTCAGATTTGAGCTCGTGGACATCAATGAAATCCTCAAGACGCTCCCGCACCGCTACCCGATGCTGCTGATCGACCGGGTCATCAATATCCGAAGCGATTACAGCGGCATCGGCGTCAAGAACGTCACCTTCAACGAACCACCGTTTCTTGGGCATTTCCCGGAGCGTCCGGTATATCCGGGCGTGATGATGATCGAGGCCATGGCGCAGACCGCCGGCGTGATAGGTATCAAGTCGGTCGAAGGCACAAAGAAGCCGCGCGCGGTTTACTTTCTCACCATCGACAAGTGCAAGTTTCGCAAGCCAGTGATGCCTGGCGATACCATCGAGTATCACATGCGAAACATCGGCCGGCGCAAGACCATGTGGTGGTTTCACGGCGACGCCAAGGTGAACGGTGTAACCGCGGCCGAAGCCGACGTTGGCGCGATGCTGACCGACTGATCTGGGCGCACCCGGGGCAAGCAGGCTTGGACGCCGCGTCGGCGGCGATGGACGGACCGAACTTGTTTCGCGGCGCTCATGCCCGATACGAAACAGGACGTAACGAGACGTCACTAGACAGCATTTTCAAGCCGCGCTAACCACCGGAAATCAAACAGATTCAGACACAACGGCAAAGACTGGTAGCGGACCATGCGATGAGCACGATCGATCCCACCGCGCGGGTTGAGGATGGCGCTGTGATTGGCGAGGGCACATCAATCGGTCCCTACTGCATCGTCGGCCCTAACGTCATCATCGGCGCGAACTGCAAGCTGACCGCGCATGTTCACATCACGGCGCAGACCATGGTCGGCGACGGCTGTACGATCTATCCGTTCGTTTCGCTCGGCACTCCGCCGCAATCGCTGAGCTATCGCGGCGAACTCACCAAGCTTGAGATCGGCCGGGGCTGCATCATCAGGGAACAGGTGACCATGAACGCCGGCACGGTCGGTGGGGGCGGTACCACCCGCGTCGGCGATCGCGGATATTTCATGAACTGCAGCCACGTCGGTCATGACTGTCAGGTTGGCAATGACGTGATCTTTGCGACCTCGGCCACGCTCGGTGGCCACTGCGAAATCGGCGATTTTGTTTTCATAGGCGGGTTGTCCGCGGTGCATCAGTTCACCCGGATCGGGCCTCAGGTGATGGTCGGCGGCGTCTGCGGCGTCCGCAACGACGTGATCCCGTTCGGCCTCGTCAACGGCCAGTATGCCAGCCTCGAGGGTCTCAACATCATCGGCATGAAGCGTCGCAAGTTCACGCGCGAACGACTGGCAATCGTACGGTCCTTCTATCAGAAGCTGTTTCACGGACCAGGCATCTTTGCCGAAAGGCTGAACCAAGTGCAGCCTTTGGCCGCCGAGGACCCCGCGATCGCGGAAATTCTGACCTTCATCGCCAACGGGAAGCATCGTGCGCTGTGCCTTCCGGCTAACAGCGGCACCGGACATTGACGCAGGATGCCGGAGCCATGATCGATAAGGCCTTGGAGATTTCATCACCGATCGGCCTCATCGCGGCAGGCGGCGTCATGCCGTTTGCGGTAGCGGATTCCTTGACCGCGCGCGGCATCAACCCCGTGCTTTTCGCGCTGAGAGGCGCCTGCGATCCGGTACAGGTGGAGCGCTTTCGCCATCACTGGATTTCGATCGGCCAGCTCGGCAAGGCCGCAAAACTGTTTCGCGCCGAAAACTGCCGCGATCTGGTGTTTATCGGCACGTTAGTGCGGCCGGCGCTGTCAGAGATTCGCCTGGATTGGGGTACGCTTCGGGTGATTGGCCGGGTATGGGCGGCTTTCCGGGGCGGAGACGATCATCTCCTATCTGGTATCGGCCGCATTCTCGAACAGGACGGCTTCCGGATGGTGGGCATCAAGGATGTCGCTCCAGACCTGCTGATGCCGGCGGGATGCCTCACCCTGAAGTCGCCGGATGAAAATGCCGTTGCCGATATCGCCAAGGGGAGGGACGTGCTGCGCGCGCTCAGTCCGTTCGACATCGGTCAGGCCGTCGTGGTGATCGACGGTCACGTGGTCGGGGTGGAAGACATCGAAGGCACCGACGGGCTGCTGGCGCGGGTTGCGCAGCTGCGCGCGGAAGGCGGCATCCGGGCCAAGACCGCACGAGGCGTGCTGGTGAAGGCACCCAAGAGCGGACAGGATCTGCGCTTCGATCTCCCGACCCTGGGACCCCGAACCGTCGAGGGCGCGGCCGTGGCGAAGCTTGCCGGGATTGCGATCGTCGCCGGCAACACGATTGTCGTCGAACCGCAGGCGGTGATCGAGGCAGCCGATGCCGCAGGACTTTTCGTGACCGGTTTATCCGCGTGATCAGGGGCTGGCGTCACTGTTTCCGATCGAGCAGCTGTCGATCATGGGACTGGCGGCAGTTGTAAAACAGTTGCCGATGATCCTGCGGCGTATCCGGGAAACCGCCAACGCGGTGACGGCGGGCTCGCCCGATATTCTCGTGATCATCGATAGTCCTGATTTTACCCATCGGGTGGCACGGCGCGTTCGGGCCCGCGATCCCTCGATCCCGATCATTGATTACGTCTCACCGTCGGTCTGGGCGTGGCGCCCCGGCCGGGCGCGCGCGATGCGCGCCTATGTCGATCATGTGCTTGCCCTGCTGCCTTTCGAGCCGGAGGAATATCGCAGGCTGCGCGGTCCGCCGTGCAGCTATGTCGGCCATCCCCTGACCGAGCAGATCGGCATGCTCCGGCCCGGCGTCGATGAGCAGAAGCGAAGGGACGGCCAGCCGCCGGTTCTATTGGTGCTGCCGGGAAGCCGCCGGAGCGAGATCAATCATCACATGGCGGTATTCGGCGAAACGCTGGGTCTATTGCAGGCCGAGGGCGTGCCATTCGAACTGATCCTTCCCACCATGCCGTACTTGCTGGATGCGGTCCGGGCCGGCGTGAAGCGCTGGCCGGTGCAGCCACGGGTCGTGGTTGGCGAGCAGGAAAAGCGCGCGGCGTTTCGGAATGCCCGCGCAGCGCTGGCCAAGTCCGGCACCGTGACGCTCGAGCTTGCACTCGCGGGGGTGCCGATGGTCACGGCCTACAAGGTAGGCGGTGTTGAAGCGTGGGTCTTGCGGCGCGCGATCAACGTGAAGTCGGTCATCCTGGCTAATCTGGTGGCTGGCGAGAACGTCATTCCAGAATTCCTGCAACGGGATTGCACGCCAAAAAAACTGTCGCAGGCGCTGCGCGACGTGCTCTTGGATTCTCCCCTGCGCCAGCGACAGCTTGATGCCTTCGCAAAAATCCAGACGATCATGTCGACGGGTAATCAATCGCCGAGCGTGCGTGCGGCCGATATTGTTTTGAAGACCATGCGGAAGTCGCGGCGCGCCAATTAGAACGAGACGGCGTCATGACGGGCCTCGTGCCGGGCATCCACGTCCTAGCGGTATCGCAACGATAAAAACGTGGATGGCGGGGACAAGCCCGGCCATGACGAAAATGGAATTTGCTGCGAAGCGTCAGCCTACTTGCGCTTGTCGATCTCGACGTAATCGCGATGCGTCGCGCCGATATAGAGTTGACGCGGGCGGCCGATCTTCTGGTGCGGATCCTCAATCATCTCGCTCCACTGGCTGATCCAGCCGACGGTGCGGGCGACCGCAAACAGCACGGTGAACATCGAGGTCGGGAAGCCCATCGCCTTCAGCGTGATGCCCGAATAGAAGTCCACATTCGGATAGAGCTTGCGTTCGATGAAATATTCGTCGTGCAGCGCGATCTTTTCCAGTTCCATCGCAACGTTCAGCAGCTGATCGTCGCCGTGGCCGGTCTCCGCCAGCACGGCGTGACACATCTTCTGCATGATCTTGGCGCGCGGATCGTAGTTCTTGTACACGCGATGCCCGAAGCCCATCAGGCGAACTTCGCTGTTTTTTTCTTTCACCCTCTTGATGAAGTCAGGAATCTTGTCGACCGCGCCGATGCCGGCCAGCATCGCGAGCGCCGCTTCATTGGCGCCGCCATGTGCCGGCCCCCACAGGCAGGCGATGCCGGCGGCGATGCAGGCGAATGGATTGGCCCCTGAGGAGCCGGCGATCCGCACTGTCGAGGTCGAGGCGTTCTGCTCGTGGTCGGCATGCAGGATGAAGATCTTGTCGAGCGCATCGGCCAGAACCGGATTGATCTTGTACTCCTCGCACGGCACCGCGAAGCACATATGCAGGAAATTCTCGGCGAAGCTCAGCGAGTTCTTCGGATACATGAACGGCTGGCCGATGGTATATTTGTACGCCATCGCGGCCAACGTCGGGATCTTCGCGATCATGCGCATCGATGCGATCATGCGCTGGGTCGGATCGGTAATGTCGGTGGAATCATGATAGAAGGCAGCCAGCGCGCCGACGGCTGCCACCATGATCGCCATCGGATGGGCGTCGCGGCGGAAGCCTTGATAGAACCGCGCCATCTGCTCGTGGACCATGGTATGATGGATCACACGGTTGTCGAAATCCTCCTTCTGCGCCTTGGTCGGAAGTTCGCCGTAAAGCAAGAGGTAGCAGGTTTCGAGGAAGTCGCCGTTTTCGGCCAGCTGCTCGATCGGGTAGCCGCGGTATTCCAGGATGCCGGCGTCGCCATCGATATAAGTGATCTTGGACTGGCAGCTGGCGGTGGAAGTGAAGCCCGGGTCATAGGTAAACATTCCGGACTGGCCGTAGAGCTTGGCGATGTCGATTACCTCAGGCCCAACGGTGCCGCTCAAAATCGGGAAATCGTAGGTCTTGTTGCCGACCGTCAGCGTTGCGGTTTTGGTGTTGGATGTTGCGTCCATCGTGGATCCCCGATGAGGTCGTTGCGAAAGCCGGCGGCCGGGCGCGCCATGGCAATATAAATAGTGTGGGAAGCCGGCTATTCTAGAAGTACCGCTTAAATGGGTATCTTATTGCTGTGTGCGCTGCAAGATCGCCGGGTTGAGACCGCAATCCTCCTTTATGAGGAGACCTGATCGCCCAGCCGGGCCAGGCATTCCTCCCGTCCCAGCACCGCCAGGACGTCGAAGATTCCCGGCGACGTGGTGCGTCCGGTCAGCGCCACGCGGAGCGGCTGGGCCACCGCGCCGAGCTTGAGGTTGTTGCTTTCCGCGAATGCGCGCATCGCCGCTTCGGTGGTTTGTGCGGTCCACGGCGTGACAGCCTCCAGCGCCAGACGAAGTCTGGCGATCAGCTCGCGATTTTCCGGCGTCAACAAAGCTGCCGCCTTCGGCTCGATCTCGAGCGGCCGGTCGGCGAAGATAAAATAGGCGCTGTCGATCAGCTCGATCAGCGTTTTGGCGCGCTCTTTCAGGCTCGGCATCGCCTGCAGCAATTGCGCCCGCGTGGTGTCGTTGAGCTTGGCCTTGAGGTCGGAACCGGCGGGGACATAGTCCAGTACGCCTTCGAACATGGTCACGAGAGATTGATCGTCGGAGTGGCGGATGTAGTGACCGTTGAGGTTTTCCAGCTTGGCGAAATCGAACCGTGCGGCCGAGCGGCCTACCCCTGACAGATCGAAAGCGGCGATCATTTCCTCGGTCGAGAAAATCTCCTGGTCGCCATGGCTCCATCCGAGCCTGACCAGATAATTGCGCAATGCCGCCGGCAGATAACCCATGGCGCGATAGGCATCGATGCCGAGCGCGCCATGGCGTTTTGAGAGTTTGGACCCATCCGGTCCATGGATCAGGGGAATGTGGGACATGCTCGGAAGCTCCCATCCCAGCGCGTCATAGATCTGCTTCTGGCGCGCGGCGTTGATCAGGTGATCATCGCCGCGAATAATGTGGGTGATGCCCATGTCGTGATCGTCGGCCACGACGGCGAGCATGTAGGTCGGATTGCCGTCGCCCCGCAGCAGGACGAGGTCATCGAGGTTCTCGTTCTGCCAGACCACGCGGCCCTGGACCTGGTCCTCGATCACGGTTTCGCCGGTCTGGGGCGCGCGCAGCCTGATCGTGGGCATCATGCCGGGTGGGGCTTCCGAAGCATCGCGATCACGCCACATGCCGTCGTAGAGGCGTGTGCGACCTTC
>WNGK01007286.1_pt1 | contig 11617 bp, 11 predicted proteins | sample 5400601 | NCBI WGS metagenome assembly WNGK01 (sample SAMN13153376, study PRJNA577476) | soil metagenome | isolation source: 60 cm soil or saprolite under Garry oak tree replicate 1 | place: USA:California | collected 2016-06-15
ACGAGGGTAAAGCGGAATTCCTGTGGAAAATCGCGCTGATGGACAAGTCCGGCCTGCCCACATCGCAGGAGCAACACGAATGGTTTTACCGGCGCAGCGGTACGATCATGCGCTCGCGGTTCATGTTGAGCAGCAGTTGGTGCGATCACAAACAATCGGAATATCTCGCGCCGAACTGCGTGGCAGAAGCAGCCAAAGACCTTGGAATCACCGACGATCGTGTACGTCTCGCGCTAGCGTATGCTGGGTTGCGCGAAGGGAAACACTTTGGCGACTGGAAGATTGCTGCTGAGATTGCGGCGAAGGCGGCCAATCTTGATGCAAATGAGTTGCTGGAACGCGCGCGGTCGATCGTTGTCGAAACGCGCGTTCGCGCGGACACCGCCGATTTTCATTTGTTGCAAGTGACGCAGCGGCCGACTTTCGTGTTTGACAGCGAAATCGGCGATCGCGCGATATTTTCCGGAGTTGTGAAACTTGAGGCGCTGGCAAGCACACTCGACTCTATGCTCGATGACGCAGAAGCATACGCCGCCTTTGCCGCCCATTTCGGCGCGCCGCCGGAAGCCTGATTAGAGTTGAGCAACTTTCCTCGCAAAGGTAGGTTAACGTCGAGCGGCTCGTGCCAGCTTGAAAACACCATCGACATCGAATTGTCACCAGATTGATCTTGCCAGCGCAAAAATGTTGCCTACAACTTCCCTCCGGCTTGCGATTATTAATGCGAGCTCTTCGTCGCGGTGAATCGCAGCCGTGGCGAAGCCGAGTGCCCCAGCGGATTTGCGAAAGCGACCGCGGGGAAATGCGATAAATGAAAATACGGCGGGGCGGCGCACTCCCGTTTCGTCGGCCAGGAGCTTGATTTAATCTGCAACCACAAATTCGTGTAAACGGTCGGATTCGCGCCCGCGAAGTCCGGGTCATTATGGGGTCCACCGGCGAACAGCTTGGCGTCTTGAAATTGAACGACGCCTTGCGCAGGGCTCAAAGTCTTGGTCTCGATCTGGTGGAAATCGCACCAACGGCCAACCCGCCGGTGTGCAAGATCATCGATTTTGGAAAATTCCGATACGATATTTCCAAGCAAACCAAGGATAAAAAGCCGGCTGGCGCGAGGCTGAAGGAAATTAAATTTCGCGTTAACATCGACGATCACGATTATCTAACAAAAATCCGACACGGCGAAGAATTCCTGGATCGGGGAAATAAAGTGCGGGTGCAGCTGCAATTTCGTGGCCGCGAAATGGCACATCAGGAATTCGGCATGCAGCTCATGGAGAAAGTGCGCGAGGATCTCTCAGGCATGTCGCAAGTGGAAATGGAACCAAAGATCACCGGCCGAAATATCACCATGACGTTAAGTCCTCTGCCGGCAAACCGCAGGAAAAGACGATTTTCGCCGCCATCAAAAACAGAAGCTGAAGAGGAAGTAGTTCCTTCACCGAACGGGACGTAATCGTAAAGACGCGCTTGTCGCGTCGCACGCCGCCCACAGAGCGATTACGGTTTCAGATTCCACTCAGGGCGTGCGCCCGGCTGCGGGTGACGCTTTTGGCGAACTCCCCCGTGGCGGCGGAGGCGGCAGCGGTGCATTCGCAGCTTGTCGGGCTTCTAATCGTTTTTTGCGACTGAGCGCTTCCTGGTTCTTGGGATCAACCTTCAGAACTTTCTCGGTGTCGGCCATTGAACTTTTGACGTCGCTTTTTGTCTCGTAGATGTAGCTGCGGTAAAGGTAATACCGGGTTTCGTTCGGTTTGAGTTTGATCGCTTCGGAATAATCAGCGAGCGCTTTGTCAGTATCATTCAGTTTCATTTCCACCGCTGCGCGCTGCTCGTAAATCCGTGGGTCCTGTGAATTGAGTCTAATTGCTTCGCTGTATTCATTGACGGCATCTTGAAACCTCTGTTCACTTGCGGCTGCGTATCCACGTTGTTGATAAACGGCCGCGAGATTTGGCGCGTATTTGCGGTCGAGATTGGTGGCTTTACGAAGCAGTTCGACGGCCTTGTCCCACTCTTGATTCTTGGAGGCCTCCGCGCCTTCTCGCGCAAGCTTGTTTGCCTCCTTGGCATCTTTGCTGACTTGTGCCTGGGACACCTGCGCAGCACAAAGCGCCAGAGCCATGACGAGCGTAAAAGCAAAATTTTTTTTCATGATTTCTGTTGGACGTTGATTTTCTTAGACAATTCGAAACTGAGACTGCGAATAGCTGGCTGCAAGCGCAACTCTTTCAACTCTGTTCCGGAGAAGGCGCTTGCTCAATCTCGATCTTTGGCTCGGGTTCCGATGCAGCAGCTTCGTTTAGTCCAGGCTCATCCACGCGCGTAATGCGAACCGCGCGGCCGGTGGTCTCATCGATTTCGATTAGCGCTCCGCGCAGGCGCACGTTGCCGCCAGCAACTGGGAACGATGCCGGTAGATTCGAGATAAACCGGTTCATGATCGGCTCGATGGCGCGCCCGAGAATGGAATTCACCGGACCGCACATCCCCGCATCGCACAAAAAAGCTGTACCGCCGGGGAAGATTTGCTCGTCGGCGGTCTGAACATGGGTGTGAGTGCCGATTACAGCGGAAACTTTTCCGTCGAGAAATCGGCCCAGTGCGATTTTCTCGCTCGTGGTCTCGCCGTGCGCATCTACAATGATGTTCACTGTCTCGTTGCGCATCTTGGTCACTGCTGCTTCGACAGCGTAAAATGGATTTTCCAAAATCGGCTGCATAAACGTGCGCGCTTGCACATTGATGACGCCGATCTTCCCCTTGGCCGCTTCCAGAACGATCGATCCGCTTCCCGGCGCGCCCTCGGGATAATTCACCGGACGCAACAAGCGCGGTTCGGTATCAATGAATGAGAGAATCTCTTTCTGGTCCCAGATATGATCGCCTGTGGTGATGACGGAAACGCCAGCTCGCAAAAGATCGATGGTGATTTTTCCCGTTATCCCACGGCCACCAGCTGCGTTCTCGCCGTTGACGATGACGAAATCCAAAGCGTACTTCTCTTTCAGCTCGGGCAACCGGCCAATCACCGCGGTGCGTCCCGGCTCGCCCACGATATCGCCCAGAAAGAGAACCTTTAGCATCCTGCGACAGTAGCCACGACAAAACCGGTTGTCATCCCGAGCCGCGACTAGGGCAAAGAACCGCATATAGTCTAATGCATCACACAAGCCAACGTCGCGTGACGCAGCCGTTATAGGTGCGGTCTTCACTTCGCTCAGGATGACACGCCAATGGTATTAAAGAGCGCAAAATCCCGCATCGATGAATCCAGGCATCGATGCTTCATTGGCTGCGAAATGATTTTCCGTATCACATTGTTGGCAATCTGCTTGTCGATCTTTCCGGTGACCGGCAAGGCCGCGGACAATCTGGGAATTCTCGGTGCGCCTCCGCGGTGGAGCGTGCTGGAAAAATATCAAGAAACGATCACGCATGATGAATTCAGCCGACTAGTCCAGGATATTTATTGCACACACGGATTCGGCCCCGACTTGATCGAGATAAACGACAAGACAGCGCGGATTCTGGTGAACCGGAAAGCGCAGAAGTTTTTCACGCTGCGGTTCGCGGAGAATGATGCCGCGCGTAAGCCGGTGCCCCATCTTTGGCGACCTGCAAAATCTTTACCACCGGCGAAACCGGATAAGCCACTCTTGGGTTTGCGGATTGCGCTCGACCCCGGACATCTTGGTGCCAAATGGGCAAAGATGGAGGAGCGCTGGTTTCAGGTTGGCTACAGCGAGCCAGTTGAAGAAGGCGATCTGACTTTGCGCGTCGCGCGCCTGCTGGCCCCGCGATTGCGTCAACTCGGCGCGAAAGTTTCCTTCGTCCGAAACAGTAATGACCCGGTCACCGCAAAACGCCCCGGCGGCTTCAAGGAACTTGCAAGAAAAATTCTGATCAAAAACGGCGTGCCACAGCCCAGAGCGGACGTTCTTGACGCAAACGATCCTGAAAAGGAGCAAACCATTCGCTGGCAGAGCGAGATTTTATTCTACCGCTATAGCGAGATCCGGCGCCGGGCGGCGCTGGTGAACTTCAAATTGCATCCCGATCTCGTACTCTGTTTGCATTTCAATGCCGAAGGCTGGGGCGATCCAAACAATCCGGCCTTGACCGACATCAACCACCTTCATCTGCTCGTGAACGGCTCCTATTTACAAGACGAACTCGAATTCGATGACGAACGTTTCGAGATGGTCCGGCGATTACTGAGCCGCGCTTACGATGAAGAATTGCCACTCGCCGACACCATTGCCGGCGCGATGGCGCGCGAAACTGGTTTGCCGCCTTATGAATATCCAACCGCGAACAGCACGACTAAAGTCGGCGTGACCGGTTATGTTTATGCGCGCAACCTGCTTGCTACGCGGCTTTACCGTTGTCCGGTTGTTTATTGCGAGCCCTACGTGATGAATTGCAATGATGTCTTCTCTCGTATTCAGGAAGGCGATTACCTCGGCACGCGCAACGTCAATGGTGTGGAGCGCAAAAGTATTTTCCGCGAATACGCCGACAGCGTGACCGATGGGTTGATCGATTACTATTCTAAGAACCGCAGGTAGATTGTAGGGCGGCCGCTCCGGCTGCCGATCGATGGATGGCAAGCGATGCGCTTGCCCTACAATTCGTCGATCGCATCGCGAATATCATCCATCGTAACATCCGCCGTCAGACGTGCCGATCCGATTTGCGGCATCACAACAAAACGAACTTTTCCGCCCTCGAATTTTTTATCGAACTTTAGCGCGTCGAAAATTTTCTTGCGCGGAAAATTTGGCGGCAAACGCGTCGGCAACTGGAATCGCTGCAGAAGATTGACAACGGCCTCGCCCTGATCCGGCGGCAGTCCGGCCTTTTTAATTGAAATGGCGCATGCAGCGACAATTCCAAGGCTCACGGCTTCGCCATGAAGAAATTTTTGGTAGCTTCCTGCGCGCTCAATCGCGTGCCCCACGGTGTGACCGAAATTGAGAATCGCTCGTTCACCGGTGCGATCTTGCTCATCTTTTGCGACAATCGCAGCTTTGATCTCGATGTTGCGACGAATAAGGTGTTGTAGGGCACGCGCCTCGCTTGCCTTCCAAGATTGAAGTGTGTCGAACATCTTCGCATCGGCGATAATGGCGTGCTTGATGATTTCGGCGAATCCTTGATTGAATTCGCGAGGCGGCAGTGTTTTCAAAACATCGAGATCATCAATCACGAGCGACGGATGATGAATTGCGCCGAGCAAATTTTTTCCATCGCGCGTATTCACTCCGGTCTTTCCACCGATCGAGCTATCCACCATCGCGAGCAGGGTGGTGGGAATCTGAACGTGCGGAATTCCGCGATGATAAATCGCCGCGACAAATCCGGAAACGTCGCCAACTACTCCACCGCCGAGCCCGATAACAAATGATTGGCGATCTAACCCCGCAGCGATCATCTGGTCGCAAATCGCACCGGCTCGTTCGAGTGTCTTCGATTGCTCGCCAGCGGGAATCGTGATGAGGGTAGGCTGAAAACCAGCTGATGCTAAGTTTCGTATGACGCGATCGGCGAAGAGCGGTGCGACGGTGCCATCGGAGATGATTTCGCACGTTTCGCGAAGGAGAAATTTGCGCATGCATTCCCCGAGTTGCCCGAGCAAACCCGGGCCAATGAGCACACGGTAACGGTGTTCAGCAAGAGATACTACGATCCGGGTAACCCGTTTTTCTATTTTGTCGGGTCCCAATGTTTCAAACCGAGCGGATCGGACGTTGTGTCTTGAAATGTCCCTGCGGGGTAAGGCGGGCCTGTCAGGCTGAATGTCAAGCTTTCTGAATGAAAGTCGCAGAATAAGGCATTTATTCTGGTACCGTTGGCTTGAGTTCCCCTCGTCTCGCCGGTACCGCCCGGTGGCAAGTCCGGGGCGCTCGTGGTGGTGCCCGCCCATGATGCGGCGTTCGCCGGGTTTCCGGTGTACTTGGGCGCCATCAAAATAGTGGACGCTGGAGAGACAACACTTGTCATATTGCGATTTATCCCCGGGGCCACGGCGTACATATTTGCGTTGATGCTATAGCTGACCGGCGCCAGATCGGTTTCCAAACTGGATCGCTTATCAAAGGGCGACTGCAAAACCTTTCTGGTTGCAATGTATTTAGAATAAAGCACCGGCGTTGCGGTTGTGCCTGGCCAGGTCGTCGTGGCTGGAAGAACTTGGTCGTTATCGTTGAGATAAGCTTGGATGGCGATGCCGACCTGGCGAAGGTTATTCATATCTTGCGTCACTCTCGCCCGTTCGGTCACGCCCGTGTAAACCGGGTAGGCGATAGTAGCGAGGATGGCGATGACCGCTATTACGACGAGCAATTCGATCAACGTGAAGGCGCGGAAACAATTCTTTGCCATTAGTCGCTTCAATTAAGACGCCACCATATTGGTTTCGACTCGAGAGCGAAAGTGAAAAAGCGACAGCAAAAAGCAAGTTTGCTTGACAAGCTATCTGCTAGTTTGTGTATGTAGATCATGCCAGACCAAGAGCCTACTCCACCTCCATCTCCGCCAGGTCCCGAGCCCGGGCTGAGCGCGCAATCAACATCGACTGGTTTGCCTTCGAACGTGGCTGCGGCCCTTGCCTGCATCCCATTGATCGGCGGCATCATTTTTTATATCCTGGAAAAACAGGACAATTTTGTGCGCTTTTATGCGATGCAGTCGATCATTTTTGGCTGCGCCTGGTTTCTTTTCAACATTGTGTCTGCTGTCGTGCATGCCGTGTTCGGTGCGATCCCAGGCATCGGCGGCATCCTGGTATTTTTCTGGGCGATTATCGCTGCCCTTGTTCATCTGGTGTTTTTGGTGATCATGATCATTACTATTGTGAAAGCATTTACAGGTGTGCGCTGGGATATTCCGTACATCGGTCCCGTTGCCCGCAGGCAGGTGGAGGGCGCGACATAGTGCAGGGCGTCTGTGTCAGCCCCGAAGGCATTCGGGGTTCACAGAGACGCCCTACGATTGTTGCCGATCCCCGAGCAACTTCACGACCACTTCAGTCAAAATCAGCTCGTGATCGAGCTGCGTGGTAACAAGCTGAACGTTCGCGTCGAGGCACGCGCGCATTCCCTGGATTAGCTGATTGATGTCAAACTGATGTGCTTGCCGCGCTGCTATTCCCAGCGCGTAGGCATTGATCGATCCGTCTTTCCTGCGCGGTAAATGGTCTGTTGCTTCAGCCGGCAGACGGTTAACGGCTGAGATAAATTGGAATGGCGAATATGGAACTGGCAGGCGATGCCGTTCCATCAAATCTTTAGCGAGCAACAAATTGCGGATCGTAGGAACAATCGCTACCAGCAAAATGCCGATGGCGCTTTCGCCTTGATCCAACAAGCGTCGCACAAACATGAGCGCCAGTTCCAGATCGCGCGCCGCCAGCGCATTGCTTAACTCGAAAATGACGCCTGCACGCGAAAGCGGCACCAACTGGCGGACAAGATTGGTGGTTACTCGCGGCGCGGCCATCCTGGCTGCGGGGCCGGCGGGTATCTTGCCTGTCGGTTCTTTTGCAGCGCCCAGAAAAGTATCAATCTTTTCCAATTCGTTCTCGATCTGGCGCGTGTCGCCGCCGGTCAGCAAAACAAAAAGATTAAGGCCATCCTCATCGAATTGGAGTTTTCGTTTTTTCGCATGGCTGCGGACGACTTCGGTCGCTTCTTCTTCCCAACCGGCGCGTGTTGAGTCGAGCCGATCAAAAACTTGCACCTCGGCTCGCTTGACCAGCGATCGGTAGAACGAGCGGCGCTTGTCCACCTCGGTCGCGCTGATCAGGAAGGTGACGTCAGATCCGAGGCCGTTCTCCATCAACCCTGATAATTCCTCGAGCGTGGATTGAACCCCCGCGGCGCGTCCGATCTGCGTGTCGCTAAGGAAATTTGCGTTCTTCAACCAAACTACTTTGGAGCTGCCGAAGAAAGGCAACGTTTGCAGCGCCTCGATTGTCGACCTTATGCGCGCCGCAGCTTGATCGGCATTTTCGGCCACGCCATCGATGATCTCCAGCCCGAAATCGCCAGCGCCCGCCGGTGTCAGTTCCGCCGCGAGCTCCGCCGCCACACGCTTCACTTCTGCTTCATCAGAACCTACGACAGCGTAAATTTTTTCTGCGGCGGTTGCGGTTTTTGATTTTGGCATCACAAGTTTCTCGCACGCGGCGCGAGGATCGACAAGACCGATCCGGGTAGCGCACGCGTCCCGCGTGCTGGTTTCGGCGTCGCGCCGAAACAACCTTTTCATTCAATTTCGCATCTCGCGAAAAGGAAGAACCACAGAAAAAGTCCGCGATCGCGAGGACGCGCTCGGTCCGAACCGGACTGGCATTAGCACGCGAGACGCGTGCGCTACCCGAAGTCAAACGCGCGAGCGACGGCGTCCTGCGTTACGCGTGTATTTCACCGGTCTTCGTTTTGGCTCGATTTTGTCGATCCCGGCGCCGCTTTTCACTTCCATGATTTGATCGCGTAGAAGCGCGGCGCGCTCGAATTCCAAGTTTGCCGACGCCTGTTGCATTTCTCCCTGAAGTTCGCGCAGCAACTCCGTGAGGTTGAAATCGCCGCCAGCTTCCTGAACGACGGACGCAGCGATTTCGCGGCCACGAAGAATAGTATGCAGACTCTCCTGCACGGCGCGCCGGACTGTTTGCGGCGTGATGCCGTGCTTTTCATTGTACTCCATCTGCTTCGCGCGCCGGTAATTGGAAATCGACATGAGCGCTGCCATGCTTTGGGTGACTTGGTCGGCAAAAAGCACCACTTCGCCGTTCACATGTCGCGCGGCGCGACCCGCCGTTTGGATGAGTGAAGTCTGGCTGCGCAAAAATCCCTCCTTGTCCGCGTCGAGGATGCAGACCAGCGAGACTTCGGGGAGGTCGAGTCCTTCCCGGAGCAAATTGATTCCGACCAGGATATCGAAATCGGCCGCGCGTAATCCGCGCAAAATTTCGACACGCTCGATTGCGTCGATGTCGCTATGCAAGTACCGCACTTTCAATCCGACATCGCGCAGATAATCGGCGAGATCTTCCGCCGTTCGTTTGGTCAGCGTTGTTACCAGGATTCGCTCACGCTTTTCCACGCGTTGACGGCAGAGCTCAATCGTCTCATCAATCTGATTTTTGAGCGGCTTGAGGGTAATTTTTGGGTCCAGAAGTCCAGTAGGACGGATGATCTGTTCAACGATGAGAGGCATCCCTGGCGTGTGAACATCGAATTTTTCCGGGGGCTCATCGGTCCGCGAAATTTCGCCTAGTGAGTCCGATGTTCGATGTTGGGTGTTGGACGTTGAGCGTTTTTGTCCAGGCAACACAAATGGCACAACTTCATCTTGCCCAATCCGCTGCCGTCTATGCGGGATGTAACCTTTGTTCCCGACGACGCTGTTTTGAATTTCGAATTCAGCCGGTGTGGCGCCCACATAGATGATCTGGTTCGTCATCTTCATAAACTCATCGAAATTCAGCGGCCGATTATCGAGTGCGCTCGGCAAGCGAAAACCGTAATTTACGAGGACGGTCTTACGCGAGCGGTCCCCCTCGTACATGCCGCCGATCTGCGGGATGGTGGCGTGCGATTCATCGATCACTACCAGAAAATCTTTCGGGAAAAAATCGATGATTGTGTACGGCTTGGAGCCGGGAGGACGTCCCGACAAATGGCGCGAATAATTCTCAATCCCATTGCAGAATCCCATCTCCTGCAACATTTCCAGGTCGTATTCGGTGCGCATTCGCAACCGTTGCGCCTCCAGAAGCTTGTTTTGTGACTCAAGCTCCTTGATCCGCTTCTCCAGCTCGACCCGGATTGTGCTCAATGCACGATTGAGTTTGTCCGCCGGAGTCACGAATTGTTTGGCGGGATAAAACGTGATCACACTGAGCGATTGGTGGGCGTGACCGGTCAAAGGATCAAACCGCGTGATCGCATCGATTTCATCGCCGAAGAACTCGAGACGGATTGCTTCTTCGTCGGCAGTGGCAGGATAGATTTCGACGACATCGCCGCGAACACGGAATCTGCCGCGTGAAAAATTGATATCGTTGCGCTCGTATAACATGTCGACAAGACGACCGAGCACTGCTTCGCGGCTGATCTGCTGCCCGTGTTTCACCGTCAGCAGCATGCGTTCGTAATCTTCAGGCGAGGTGACGCCATAGATACAGGAAACGCTCGCGACCACGATCGTGTCACGGCGTGAGAGCAACGCGCTCGTTGCGGACAATCGTAAGCGCTCGATCTCTTCGTTGATCGAAGAATCCTTCTCGATGTAGGTATCGGAGCGCGGGATGTAAGCTTCCGGTTGGTAGTAATCGAAGTAGCTGACGAAATATTCAACGGCGTTGCGCGGAAAGAATTGTTTGAACTCGGAGTAGAGTTGCGCGGCCAGCGTTTTATTATGCGAAATGACGAGAGTGGGCCGATCGACCTCGCGGATCACGTTTGCGATCGTAAAAGTTTTGCCTGAGCCGGTGACGCCGAGCAATGTCTGATGACGGTTGCCTGCTTCGACCGACTTGATCAGCTTGGCAATCGCCTGTCCCTGGTCGCCACGCGGTTTGTAGTTCGATTCGAGCTGAAACGGCATCTATCACTCTAACATCGAGATAGTGAACTCGAAAGCGTGCGGCAGGGATGGCAGTTCGGCCTCGCGATCCATTTCTTCTCCTGTAGTAATGAGCGCAATCTGCGAAGTTTGCGGATAAACCTACCGATGAATCTGAGAAATTTTCCCGTCGCGCTGAAGCGATATGTCCCCTGAAGCTGGATCGGATCTTCAGTTGGAGATCGGTCACGTCTTATTCATGGACATGGTCGGTTACTCGAAATTGCTCGTCGACCAGCAGCATGAATTTCAACGAGCACTTACTGAAATCGTCCAAAGCACTGAGCAGGTCTGCGTAGAGGAAGCGGCGGGCAAGCTGATCCGGATTCCCGCCGCCGATGGAATGGCGCTCGTCTTCTTTAATAGTCCGGAGGCGCCAGTTCGTTGCGCGCTTGAGATCAGCAAAAAGTTAAAAGCATATCCGCAGCTGCAATTGCGCATAGGCATTCACAGTGGCCCGGTCAACGAGGTTCGAGACGTTAACGATCGAACCAATGTTGCTGGAGCTGGAATTAATATCGCGCAGCGGGTGATGGATTGCGGCGATGCGGGCCACATTCTTCTCTTTCAGCGCATTGCGGAAGACCTGAAGCACTACCGACAGTGGCCGGCCACAGCTGCATGACTTGGGCGAGTGCGAGGTGAAACACGGCGTGCGGATCAATATGTTTAATCTCTACTCTGAAGAACTCGGCAATCCACAGTTACCGGAAAAATTCAGATACGGGAGAGGCCGAAAAGGACTATTGCCGAAATCCATTTCCCACTCGGCCATGAGCTTGGCCAAGGGCCGTTGGGTAATCGTTGCTGCAGGTGTTAGAATAATCGGCGCAATTGCTGTCGGTATCCCGTTTGTGTTGCATTGGCCATCGACTAAATCAGCAAGCCCCTCGTTTTCCGCGTCGTCTCGTTTTCTTGCGGCGGTGATTCCGGAGAAAAGCATCGCTGTGCTTCCATTCGAAAAGAGGATGAGAAGCAGAAT
>WNGK01009573.1_pt1 | contig 11615 bp, 10 predicted proteins | sample 5400601 | NCBI WGS metagenome assembly WNGK01 (sample SAMN13153376, study PRJNA577476) | soil metagenome | isolation source: 60 cm soil or saprolite under Garry oak tree replicate 1 | place: USA:California | collected 2016-06-15
GTGTTTGCGTCTGGCGGTGCAGCATGCGAACGCGCGCAAGCAATTTGGGCGCGCCCTCGGCGAGTTCGAATTGATCAAGAAAAAGATCGCCCGCATGGCCGCAGGCGCTTACGCGTTGGAGGCCATGACGAAAGTGACCGCGTCGCTCATTGACCGCGGGCTTGAGGATTACATGCTTGAGACGGCGATGTTGAAGGTGTTCAGCACCGAGGCGCTCTGGATGCTCGTCAACGATGCCTTCCAAGTCTATGGCGGGGCCGCCTATTTCACGGACAAACCGCTCGAACGGATGTTGCGCGACGCGCGCATCAACCAGATTGGCGAAGGCGCCAACGAAGTGCTCACGTCGTTCATCGCGCTGGTGGGCATGCGCGCGCCGGGCCGGCAATTCCAGGAACTTCAGGAGGCGCTGCGCCATCCTTGGGGCGACTGGCGCAAGGCCTGGCTGCTGGGCCTGGACCGGGTCGGGGCCGCCGTGCGCGCGCCGCATGTGCCCGGGCGCAGTCCGCAATCGGCGCCTCACGCCGAGCGCCTGGGCGAGATGATCCGCCGCTTCAACCTGGAGGTGAATCGCGCGCTCATCCGCCACCGGGAAGAAATCCTGGAGCGCCAATACGTGCAGGAACGCATCGCGCGCGCGGCGATGGAATTGTTCGCCTCGGCCTGCGTGCTCAGCCGGTGGGACGCAGAACTGCGAGCAGCGGGCTCGAACGCCACGGCCGATGGGGCCTCAGGCGGCGCAGCGGATTTGTTCTTGCGCGGCTCACTCCGGCGCGCCCGCCGCTCGCTGGCGGAAATGCGGGATAACGATGATGCGGCGGTGACGGCGACGGCCAATTGGATATTGCGGCAAGGAGGGGAGCTACTGTGACCAGCGGCGGACTTGGTGTTCTGACGCTGGCGGCCGCCTTGCTCACGAGATGTCCAGTGGCGGAGGCTGGCCAGAAAGCTGCGGCGTTACCACCACCGCTCTCCCCGGGCCACGTATCCGCAAGGGTGGCGACCAACAGCCCAAGCCAGCCCCACCGCTTCAGCACGTGGCGAAAGATGAACCCGGTCTGGTGGTTCGGGAACGCAGACGAGCCGGTCGCGCCAGATTGGTATCGCTCCGGCAAACGTGGCCGGAATTTCATGTGGCATCTGCGCAATCCCTGCCACAACTTCGATTTCTACGTCATAGGCGTCGCGGACAAGCCGTTCCGGCGCGGAGGGCGGTACCCGGAAGCCGTCTCCAACCCCCACGGAGGCTGGAATTGGGCAGTTTGCCGCTACAAATGGCTGCGGTTTCCATTCATCGCCTACGACCGCAGAAGGTTCCATTTCTACTGTGGTTGGCGCGAGCGCGGGAATTTCGGGATCAAACTCAATTTCTCCCGGGGGAAAGAATCTTCTCCTCGAAAGCCGGAACAGCCCCCAGCGCAGCCTGGAACAAAACTCTAAAGGCGGGTAGCTGAATCCTTGATTCCAGATCCAAGTCAGGTAATCTTGTGCCGTGAATATATGAATGTGGCAACATTTGAAGGTATCGTAATAAACGGGCAGATTGGGCTCCCGGAAGATCTCCATGTGCCGGAGCGAACGAAAGTGTATGTGGTGATCCCTGGTATAGGTCAGCCGGGCACAATCCGGTGGATGAGCCCCCGCTTGGCGCATCCGGAGCAGGCGCAGGACTTTGAGAAGACAATAGTTCCCAATGCCAACGTATGATGCCGTTGGGTTCAGCGCAGGCGCAGGACTTTGAGAAGACAATAGTTCCCAATGCCAACGTATGATGCCGTTGGGTTCAGCCCACCAGCGCCCGTGGGCACCATTGATCTGCGCGACGCCGCAAGCGGAAGGGTTTGGGCAAAAGTCCCGATGCTGTTGGATACCGGGGCAGACGTAACGCTCGTCCCAAGCGCGTCCGTCAACCAGCTCCAAATCCAAACCGATCCATCTCAAGTTTACGAACTGATTGGTTTTGACGGAACTCGAAGCACGGCCATGGCGGTGCATCTTGATCTGATTTTTTGGGACTCACGTTCCGCGGGTGGTTTCTGATGATCGGCCAATCGCAAGGGTTTTGGGGCGAGACATCCTGAATCATTTGAATGTCACGTTTAGCGGCCCCACGTTGCAGTGGGATGTGGCCAGGTAGCGATTCCGTAACGGCCTACCAACGGCCTTCGCATAACACGCAAGCACGCATTGTTCCGACAAAAAGATTTCGGCAAGCTCGCGCTGTGAGTTTGCCTGACCTGCGCGCTCCTCAAATCAGCGATTCTGATGCTTTCATATGATCCCGACCGATTCCATACGGCGCCTCCTGCCGGCGTGAGCGTTCCCGACCTGCAACGCCCTCCAGGCCCCTCCAGGCCCCTCCAGGCCGGTGATCCCGATGCGTGGAACGAGGCCTTTCGCTCGTTGTGGACAACCGTCTTTGCGGTGTTAAAACCCCCTGCCTGAGTGCTACAGCCGGGTTCGCCCGACGGCTCCCGAAGAGCCTAAAACGCAGCGATGCTGGAAGCGCCTGCCGCGAAGTGTTAGTTTTTGTCATGGGCGAAGACCTGCCGACGCACTTTAATTTCGCGCGGGACGTGGTCGAGCGCTGGGCGAGGGAGCGGCCAGACGCGCCGGCGCTGTGGTGTGTGCGCGAGCAGGACTCCATTGAACAGAAAATCACCTTCAGCCAACTCGCGCGAGACCTGCGCCGCGCGGCCAGCTTTTTCGACCAACTCGGGCTTCGCCGCGGCGATCGCGTACTGGTCAGCGTGCCCCGCGTGCCGCAATGGTGGGTCGCGATGCTCGGCCTGACGCGGCTGGGCGCTGTGCCGATTCCGGGCACGCCGATGCTCACAGCCAAAGATTTGCAGTATCGGCTTGAGGCGGCCGAGGCCGCCGCGCTGGTGACGGATGCCGACGGCGCAGCCAAAGCAGAAGGACTCGAGATTCCACGTCGCATCATCGTCGGCGGCGAGCGCCCCGGCTGGACGAGTTTCGATGCTGGAATTCGCGAGGCAAATGCCGAGTTCGATCCCGAACCAACCCGGAGCAGCGATCCTGGCATCATCTATTTCACCAGTGGCACGACCGGTCCGCCGAAAATGGTTCTGCACACTCAGGCCAGCTACGGCCTCGGTCACCGCATCACCGGCGAACTTTGGTTGGACCTCAAGCCGACGGACGTTCATTGGTGCATTACGGACACCGGTTGGGCCAAAGCGGCGTGGTCTTGCCTGTTCGGGCCCTGGCACATGGGCGCCTGCGTCTTCGCCGTGGACGCGCGGAGCAAATTCGATCCCGTATCAGCTCTGTGCACGTTAGCCCGCTATCCGATCACCACCTGGTGTGCCCCGCCCACTGCGCTGCGGCTCATCGTGCGCGAAGATTTATCGGCGTACCGCTTTCCGCGCCTGAGGCATTGCGTCAGCGCGGGGGAGCCGCTCAACCCGGAAGTTCTCGCCGCCTGGAAAGCGGCGACCGGCATCACCATTTACGACGGCTACGGCCAGACCGAGACGGTCATCATTGTCGGCAACTTCCGCGCGCTCGGCCAGGAAGTGCGTCCCGGTTCGATGGGCAAACCTTCGCCCGGCTTCACGGTGGCGTTGCTCGACGATGACTTGCGCGAACTTCCCGCAGGCCAGGAAGGCGAAGTGGCTATTCGCGTTCGGCCCCGTCGGCCCCTGGCCATGTTCCGCGAATATTGGCGCAACCCGGCCGAGAACCAACTGCGGTTTCGCGGCGACTGGTATTTGACCGGCGACCGCGCTATGCGCGATGAGGCCGGTTACTTCTGGTTCGCCGGGCGTGGTGACGACGTGATCAAAAGCGCCAGCTACCGAATCGGCCCCTTTGAGGTCGAAAGCGCCCTCCTCGAGCATCCCGCCGTGGTGGAAGCCGCGGCCGTGGGTAAGCCGGACCCTGTGCGGGGGCAGATCGTCAAGGCGTTCGTTGTGCTGCGCAAGGATTGCGCGCCGTCCGAGGCGCTCAAGGGCGAACTCCAAGATCACTGCAAACGAGTGACCGCGCCTTACAAGTACCCGCGTGAGATCGAGTTTCTCGCCGACTTGCCCAAGACGATTAGCGGAAAGATCCGGCGAGTCGAACTACGGGCGCGAGCTTAGACCGCGACAAATAAGTTTCGTTACGTCGTGCAGAGCGCGGGTAGGGCGCGTCACTCCGTGCGCGCCGCGGTCCGCAGACGGCTTTCCGAACGGCGCGCACGGAGTGACGCGCCCTACCACGTCTCGAAATTTGTTTGTCACAGTAATAGTCCTAACCCGGATTTGTTCCTGGCCCTTGATTCTCCAAGCACGCGTGGTACGTTCTGAGTAGTTAAAGACCACGGCGGCTGCAAAATGCCGCCAGGGGCGCAAGGGCCAGTAAGGGAATCGGCTCTTGCGTGTCAGATAGCGTGGGAAGAAAGGCAGCGGATGGTGAAGCAGCGCTTGTTCAGGCTGCTGGCGAGCACAGGGGTGATGGTCCTGATGACGGGGTGCGCGTCGATGTTTCCAACCAGTCGGTCCACTACCGAGTCGCGCTGGAAAAGCTTTGCGGAGGTGCAATCGGCGTTCGACCAGGTTCAAACCAATCGCACAACCAGCGCCCAGTTGAAATCGCTCGGCTTTGATCCTTCCGCGTCGCCGAACGTGAAGATTCTGACTTATGTGGACATCATTCAGCGGTTCATGCCCAATCAGGCCATCTGGATGGAGGACCTGCATCCAGCGGTCCGCGCGTGCATTGAAGCCAAAGAAAAGAGCCGCGCCTATGAAGTGGACCTGAATGACGCCCGATCAAAACGGTACGGCAATCTGTTCCTCGACATGCTGGGGTTCAAACGCGAAACCCACGAAACCGGCTGGGAATTCAAAGGGCTGATTCTGCTCAATGACAGCGTGGTGGTTTACAAACTCGCCTCTGGCGAGCCTGCCATCTCCCGCGATCAGAAACGGGTCCGGCCTTTGGGGCCGCTTCAGGAAATCGAAGGCTCGTTTTCCAGTGTCTTCAATGTCGCGAAGTGAAGAGGTTCCAAAGCTATAGATTGTGGCTGTGCTCCTCGGGCTGTGGCCTCGTCGCGTTGCGGTTACTTCGTTGCGGCTCTCAAGCGGCCGCTTGTTTTCGCGGGGCGAAATCAGCGCAGCGTTTCGAGCCTGGAAACATTTTGTGCGGATTACAGCGGTTGTCGGGATCGAAAACGCGGCGCAGCTTGCGCATCGCGTCGAGATCGTTTTTGGTGAATTGCTTTTCCATAAAATCAATTTTCTCCACGCCGATGCCGTGCTCGCCTGTGACGCTGCCCCCGAGTTCGATGCATTTCTCCAAAATATCGTGGCCGGCGGCAACGGCCCTTTGCACCTGCTCACGCTCCCGTTCATCAAAAAGAATCAGCGGGTGAATGTTGCCATCGCCCGCGTGGAACACATTGGGAATGCGCAGGCCGCACCTTTGGCTCGTAGCGCGGATGAACCGCATTATTTCGGGCAACTTCGAGCGCGGCACCACCCCATCCTGCGTTAGAAAATTTGGGCTGAGCCGGCCAATCGCGCCAAAGGCGCGTTTGCGACATTTCCACAAGTACATCCGTTCTTGCTCGGTCTTTGCGGTCCGCACTTCGCGGGCGCGATTTCTCTGACAAATTTCCATGACGCGCCCGGCTTGTTTCTCCAGACCGGCAGCAAGGCCGTCGAGTTCCACAATCAGCACGGCCCCCGCGTCAAGCGGAAAACCAAAGTGATACGCCGCCTCGATGGCTTGAGTGATGAGTTGGTCCATCATTTCCAGCGCGCCCGGAACAATGCCCGCCGCGATGATATCGCTGACGGTTTGGCTCGCATCGTCCACGCTTTCGAAGACGCCAAGCATCGTCCGGTAAGCCTGTGGCGCTTTGATAAGTCTAACCAGCACGCGCGTGACCAGCCCGAACATGCCTTCGGAGCCAATGACCGCGCCGCGCAAATCATAGCCCTCCACCTCTTCGCCGCCGCCGGGCGCCGTGCCGAGCCAGACAATCTCGCCGTCAGGCGAAACCATTTCCAAGCCGAGCACGTGATTGGTGGTGACGCCGTATTTGAGGGTGTGCGGCCCGCCGGCATTCATCGCCACGTTGCCACCGATGGTGCAGGCCGGTTGACTTGAGGGATCGGGTGCGTAAATAAATCCCCGCGATTTCACCGCGTTGGTGACTGAGGCGTTGACGCAACCGGCTTCGACCAGCGCGCGACGGTTGCGATAATCAATCTCCAGAATTTTGTTCATTCGTCCCAAGCCGAACATCACGCCCCCGGTTACCGCGAGGACCGAGCCGCTTAGACTGGTTCCGGCGCCGCGAGGGATAATTGGGACATGATTTTGCGAGCAAATCTTTGCGATTTTGGAAACTTCTTCGGTCGTGCGCGGCAGGACGACGATGTGCGGCAGATGTTTTTCGAGCGTATAAGCGTCACATTCATAGACCAGCAACTCTTCATCGCCGGAAAGGACATGTTCCTTTCCAACGATCCCGATGAGAGCGTCCACCATTTGCGCCGGGATGCTGACTGCCTCTTGGGTCTGCATAGGCCTACGGTAGTTGGGACTGATCGTTCATGTCGAGAGCAGAGCTTAGGCCTCGCTGGCTACGCATGACCTTTGAGTTTCCTCTCCAGAATCTCGCCCACCAGCGCCGGATTCGCCTTGCCTTTGCTTAGCTTCATCACCTGGCCTTTGAGAAAATTCAGCGCCACGACCTTGCCCGCTTGGTAATCGGCAGCCGGCCCTGGATTGGCGGCGACGGCTTGGTCGCAGAATCTCTCGATTGTGTGAGCATCGCTGACTTGGGCCAGGCCTTTTTTTTCGACGATCTTGGCGGGAGGCTGGCCCGTAGCGAACATTTCAGCGAATACATCCTGAGCAATTTTGGTGCTGATAGCACCGCCCTCGACAAGCTCAATCAGCTCGAGGATCGCGCCGGGTTGGAATCTCAGGTCTGCCAGCGCCGTCTGTGACTCCGTCAGCTTGGCGCGCAGGTTGTTGATCAGCCAGTTGGCAACCGTTTTGGGATTTTTCGTCTGTTGAGCGATCGTCTCGAAATAATTGCCGAGAGGCGCGTCCCAGACAAAGGTTTGAGCATCTGGCGCTGGCAAGTGGTAATCGCGCATGAACCGCTGCTTGCGCGCCAGCGGCAGCTCCACCAAACGCCGCCGGACATCTTCCAGCCACGCTTCCGTCGGCTGAAACGGCATCAGATCCGGCTCCGGGAAGTAACGGTAATCGTGCGCGTACTCTTTGGTCCGCATCTCCTCGGTGACGCCGGCGTCGTCATCCCATCGGCGGGTGGACTGAAACAGTTTGCCGCCGGTTTTGAGCACATCCGATTGGCGTGGGATTTCATACTCCAGCGCCTTGCGCACGCCGCTAAAGCTATTCATGTTCTTGATTTCGATTTTGGCGCCGAGTTCCCTTTCGCCCACGGGGCGCACGCTTACGTTGACATCGCAGCGCACCATGCCCTTCTCCATGTCGCAATCGCTCACGCCGCCGTACACCAGAATATCCTTGAGCGCGTTTAGATATTCGTAAGCCATGGCCGGGCTGGTGAGGTCCGGTTCGGACACAATTTCCATCAACGGCACGCCGGCGCGGTTGAAATCCACGCCGCTGTTGCGCTCGAAGTGGAAATTCTTGCCGACATCTTCCTCGAGGTGAACCCGGGTGATGCGCACCCGAGAAATGCCGCCATTGAACTCGAACTCAACGTAACCATTCATCGTGGACGGCTTGTCGTATTGAGTGATCTGGTAGTTCTTGGGCATGTCCGGATAGAAATAGTTCTTCCGGTCGAATTTCGCATAGCGCGAGATTGCGCAATTGAGCAGAAAACCAGTCAGCGCAGTCAATCGCAGCGCCTCTTCATTGGCGACCGGCAGCACGCCGGGCAGGCCGAGGCAGACCGGGCAGACGTTACCGTTGGGCGGCGCGCCGAACTCATTGGCGCAGCCGCACCACATCTTTGACTTGGTCTTAAGCTGGACGTGAGTCTCCAGTCCGATGACCGCTTCGTATTGCATAAAGAGGAAGAGCATTGAACCACGGATGGGGGCCGATGGACACCGATTTTTCCAGGCCGGTCGGCCCTTTTGCCGAGGTCAACATGACGGCAGGCGCGAGGCGCTGGGCGGAGTTTTGTACCCGGGGTGCGACTTGGAGCCATTTGTTAAGGAGGGTGAGGTTCTAAGCCCCAAATCCCAAATTCCATCGTGATGCCCCAGTCCTGGCGGGGGCCGGAATTTCGGAGTGCGCCCGTCCTCAGGGGCGAATGGCCGGCACAAGCGGGGCAATACTTTAATCAGTAGCGTAGAGCAGGAACATGTCGCGAAGCAGAGCCCGGATGGCTCGCCGCCGCTCCAGGGTGACACGGCCTCGCTTGCCGAACAGAAGGTCTGACTTCACGGCATACATTACTGAGCAATCGCAGAAGGTTTCCCAGTTCATGCCGTCGGCGCCGTTGAGCATCACCTCGTTAGGGTATGGCCTTCGGCCCTGGCGCTGGCTGGTGCAGTAAAGCACGTTGACGACTTTGGCCCTGGCGCAAATATCCGGATGGGAAATCAACACCACCGGGTGTTCCCTTTCTCCGTGAAGAGACAGCGCCAGACCTCAAACTGGTCTTTCATTCCGGTCCCTGGACGCAGCCTTTGAGGATCGCCAGTTGCTCGCGGTCTCGTTCAGGGGTCAGATACTTCAAGAGGCTGCCTCTTGGGAATCGTTGCTTCGGCTCGGCCCTTACCTGAGTGAGCGTTATCGTGCCGTTGCCGTGGTTCTCATAAGCAAAGACCTGCTTTGGCTTTGCGTCCGGGATTCGGATGCGCTTGGAGCTGTCCACCGTAAGTGTTTTCACAGCGGGAATTTCCCACTATCGGCCCGGGTTTTCAAGACCTATAAGCGGATTACATTCCATCACGCGTTTCGCTTGCATTCCTCAAGATTGGCCGCATGTTAGTTCGACTGAGACGAATGCGGAAAGCGCCGCATTCCTGGCCCAAACGCAAATCTAACCTCCGAAATCGAAAACTGAAAATTCACTATGGCTCTGAATACTTCTGACCTGACTCAACATCCACCCCGCAGCCCGCGCGTGCGCCTGGGCGGCTATGTCATTCTGCCCCGTATGCTGGATAAAGGACGCGCGACTATTGCCGGCAAGCATGGCGAGTACAAGTTCGCCTGCCCGCTCGACCAGCGCTTCCTGGATTTAGTTGGCCTTAAAGCTGACGCGCTCAAAAAGCAACTGGCGGCCGGCAAGGGGGACGGCGAAATCCTGGAATGGGTTCAGAAGAACGCCAAGCACAAGCCAACGGACGCGGAGATCGCCGCCTGGTCTGAATTCGCAGAGCGGCGCGTGCCCAGCGACGCGGAGTCGCGCCAATACTTTAACGAGTTGCACCAGAAGGCCGCGCCCAAACGCGAAGACGTGGCCACGTGGTTCGACTTGCTCGACTTGGATGACTTCGTCAGCTTCGGCGGCAAGGCGTGACGTGGCCATGGTGACATAATAAGTTACAGCGTTGCAGAGTCACCGTGAGTAATGGGTCAGCGACAGCGGACGCGGCGAGCCAAAGCAGGTAGGGCGCGTCACTCCGTGCGCGCCGTTGTGCCCTCCCATCAGTCGGCGCGCACGGAGTGACGCGCCCTACCCGCCTTCACTGAGGCATTACCACCGGGAGTTGGCCGCAGCACGCAGCCAAGGTGGCACTCTGACCCATCTAACCTTGTCACTTGTGTCACAATGTCACCGGTTCATGCTGGGCGGTACGGCTCAATCGACTCAATGCGGTGGCGGCGCTTGGCGCCGTGCACTTCGACTTCCACCTCATCGCCCACTTTGCGGTTGAGCAGCGCTTGGGCAACTGGCGAGAGGTAACTGACGACCCCTTTCTCCGGGTCCGAGTCCCACGCGCCCAGAATGGTGAAGTGTTCAGCCAGATTGGCTTCCAGATCGGTAGCGCGCACGATGGCGCCGATGCTCACGACGTCGGTTCGAGCAGTGGAGAAATCGGTGCCCCGGGCGCGCAGCAATTGCGTTTCCAACTCCGCCTTGCGCCGCATGAGCAGTTTCTGCATTTCCTTGGCCGCTTTGTATTCGTGGTTTTCCCGCAGGTCCCCATAGCTGCGGGCCAGCGCGATTTCCTTCGAGTTGGCTGGAATTTTTTTCTCGACCAATTCGTGGTATTCGTTCTTGCGCCGCTCCAGGCTCTCCCACGACACCACCAGGTTGGATTCGGCCTTGGGCTGCTCGCCGGTGATGAGGGACTGAATTGCGGGGTAGCTCTTGACGATGCGCGCCAGCAGCGAGCGCTTGTCCATGTCGTCGAAGCATGGGGAAAGCTGCAGCGCCCGCGTCAGGTCTTTGATGACTTCAAAATCGGCCGAGCCGATAAGCTCCACCAGCAATTCCTGGTCGTCGAGGATGAAATCACGCAGCCGGTTGGAGCGCTTTTCGTTGAACTGGTCGCGCTCCATCGTCGTGAGCATGGCGCGGAAGACCTCAGGGCCGAGGATGTCTGCGAACGAGTCATTTCGGTCTTTGGCCAGCCAAAGGAGCAGTTCACTGCTGGCGGTGTGCTGGCTGATGAGCCGCGCCAGGGTTTCTTTAAGCGGCTCGATCTTGCCTTCATGGATGAGCAGGCTGGCGAACTCGCGGCAGAGCTTGGCCGAAACGCTGTTGAGCGCGTTGCGCAAGGCCTCGTGCCAGCGCTCAGGGTTGGCGGCCTTGAACGACTCCAGGGCGCGGCGATGTTTGGCTGCCGACAACTGCTCCATCAGCGCGCCGAGCTTCAGGTCCTGCGACCATATCGCCTGCGCCTCAAGTTCGCCTTCCGCGGGCGACAACTGGGCCATCTGGCGAATATCATCCCGGGCGAAGAGCGCTTCGAGCGCTACTGCCGGCTGGGTGCGCTGGTAGCTGGGAATCTCCGCGTTCAATGCGGCGATAACTTCCGTAGCGGCGGGCTGTGGGCTGGCCAGGTCCTGCGCGCTTCTGAGCAGCTCACCCGCCACCGTGAGACGGGCCTTCAATCCCTTGGCCGCGCGGAATTCCCCCATGAGCCGGTCCTGAAGCGAAACCTCCTGCGCTTGATAAACAACCGGGTCGGTCTTCTTGAGTGGCACCTGGAAGTGGCCATTCTTCTTCAACTCGCGCTTGGCGGCTTCCCACCATTTCTTCCAATCATCGCGGATGACGTCAGGCACGAGCGCCTGCTGAATCTGATCCACCGTGGCTTTACCACTATAGCTGTTCAACACCAGCTTAACCAGTTCCAAATGATTGGTTGCCGCCAGTTGCCGCAGGCCCTCCAGATCCGAGGCCTTGCGCGCCAGGATATGGTCCTTGGCAATCGGTTTGAGCGATTCCGCAGCAAACGCCAAATCCATCGTATGGCCCGCCTTGTTCTGAAAGTCGATGGTGAACCGGGCGAAAACCGTGTCCACCGTCTTGATGCGCCCGAACCCCCAACTCCGATGCATGCAAAAGCCGCTATTGGTCAGTTGCACCAATGACTCGATGTAGTGCCGGTCAAGTTTGCCGGCGGCGGCCATTTTCTCGAACTCTTCTCTCATACATTATCTTAACGCTCGCACCCCTGCAGGGGAAT
>WNGK01007290.1_pt1 | contig 11612 bp, 5 predicted proteins | sample 5400601 | NCBI WGS metagenome assembly WNGK01 (sample SAMN13153376, study PRJNA577476) | soil metagenome | isolation source: 60 cm soil or saprolite under Garry oak tree replicate 1 | place: USA:California | collected 2016-06-15
GACGTAAATCAGCTCGCCTACTACGACCCGATCACAACGAACACGTGGTGAGCTTGATCGCTACATCGGCACGTTAGACAGCGTTGTCGTCAAGATATTAAGTCGGTCTCCTTTCGTTCGTGAATCGCGCCATCTAAGGACTTCGGGGAAAAGGAGAACTCCAATGGATCATCCAGTGCTATGCGCTTTTTGACGGGTCTGAGATTGGGTTGGCTGTCCCATGCTGGTCCGAAAACGTGAAGCCTCTGGAGCGCTTATCCCTCTAGATGGCGATCTTTCGTCTAACTTGATACCCATTGTATCCACATCTGAGGCATTCAGTGTACGGCTGTCCTGCGGGGACTCGAAGACAGGCTAGAGGGGCCGCAAGGGAAAGAGCCCAGAAGACGCGAAACCATTAGCACGGTCCAGACGAGGTTCTAAGAAATTTGGGAACGGAAAGTTTGAATCGGCAGTCACACGGGAAAGACGAGACCGAATTTCCTCAGACCTCACTGAGTACGGAGTACGGAGTGCGGAAAGAATCAGCTGATGAGATGGCGAGATCGGGCATGTCGCTGGACCCCGTGCCGTGCTCGCCTGTGATGTGCAAGCCAAGATCGACAATAACGTCCGCTGCCCGATGGACATAACCCATCGAATAATTTGCGGTTATCGTATTTTTACATGACAACTTGCATTGCCTCATCCTTGAATGCTGTTCTCAGCGAGATCCGAAGAGCCGAATATAAGATTACGCAGAAATCGGCTCGCGCTTTGGGTCTCCCTTCTCCGATCGTGAGGAACCAATCGAGGGTTGAAGTTATGGCCGAATGTTTGTCTGTCGCACTGGAGCCGCGGCCCGCAAAGGGGAACTCCGTCGATAGTGAATCCTTGGTGCCTCAAGGGTTCCCAATCGATCCTACGAAAAATCTCTACCCGATGAAACGCTTCCCAATCTCACGGCACTATTGAACATAACTTCTTTTGCGGGGCGTCAGACGACAGTTTCAAAAGGCGCCCGTCTGTCGCGCTCAATCAACCCTAGGCGTGCGGAGGTTCCTATGCTTCTCGGTCTACCTACTCCTGACACCGATTTTTCGCGCGATGTGCTTGGGCGCTACATTTCCAACACTTTCGATGAAGCGCTTGTTACCGTTGACCCGAATGCGCGCATCGCCGCCGGTCTGGCCCCGCGCGGCGACCTGCGTCCATTTGACTTTATTATTATCGGCGGAGGCACCTTCGGCTCGGCCCTCGCCGAGTATCTCTGGTTCCGCAGCACAAGCCGCAGCGAGCGCATCCTTGTGCTCGATGGCGGGCCATTCCTGTTGCCGGAGCACGTGCAAAATCTACCGGTGCTCGGGCTAAACGCCGGGGGCGCGCGGATGGACCATCTACCGCAAAACGAAGTCTGGGGGCTTGCCTGGAATGCCGCGATTCCTTTTCCTGGCCTCGCCTATTGCCTGGGAGGGCGCTCCGTTTTTTGGGGCGGCTGGTCACCCCGGCTGCTCGATTCGGAACTGCCGAATAGCGTTTGGCCCCAGGCGGTGCTCGACGAGCTTAAGCCAAAGAGACTGCCAGACGGTCGCAAAGGCTACTTCCGCCAGTCCAGCGATCAGATCGGCGTGACCGCGACGAATGATTTTATCTTCGGCGATCTACATCACGCCATGCGAGCACAGCTCTTCAACGGACTCACCGCGGGCAACGTCGCGGACGCCATGGATCTTGCGACGCTGCCGGACCATCCGGCAGTCGCCAATAGCGACAACCCGGTATCGTTGGCAGACCTGGCCGCGCTGCTCGGCATTGATTTGCCCAATCCCTTGCCCTCCACTCCCAGCCAACTCGCTCAACTTGAACAGAAGCTCCGCAACTTGGCGAAACTCGAGGCGCCGCTTGCTGTGCAGGGAGAGCCTGGTCACGCCGGTTTTTTCCCGTTCAACAAGTTCAGTGCGGTTCCGCTCCTCATCAAAGCCGCGCGCGAGGCGTATAACGAGTCCCCTGGGGACGACGTGAAGAAACGGGTGATGGTTGTGCCGCGCTGCCATGTCATTCGCTTGAACACGGTTAGCGACGCGGGGGGGCAGCGCATTGCAGAGGTGGTTACCGAGCGGGGGCTGATGCCCGTTTCGCCCGACAGCAAGGTAATTATCGCGCTGGGCACCGTCGAGAGTACGCGGCTCGCGCTGCTGTCCTTTGGAAGCGACAGCAGAATCGGCGCGAATCTGATGGCGCACTTGCGCTCGAACGTAGACATCCGCATCCCGCGCGCGGCGCTTGCAGCGCTGCCCGCGGCGGCAAAGGCGCTGGAGGCCTCGGCGTTGCTCGTCAAGGGCGAGCATCAATTCAAGAAACCTGACGGATCGCCCGACGGAGTGGGGCACTTCCATTATCAAATCACCGGGTCGGGGTTGAGCGCGGGTGGAACTGACTCCGAGGCGGAGCTATTCAAGAAGGTCCCCGATATTGATGCGTTCGACGCGCACAAGAACGCGAACGACTCCAGCGTCGTGATCACCGTTCGCGGCATCGGCGAGATGCAAGCGAACAACAGCGCGAACAACGTTACACTCGACCTGAATCCACAACAGAACGACGAGTTCCAGACGCGCCGCGCGTTTGTGAATCTTCAGCCGAGCCCTCGCGACGCGGAGCTGTGGAACGCGATGGACAAGGCTTCGGATGACGTCGCACGAGTTTTCGCCAACGGACAGAACATCGACGTGATCAAGAACGGACAAGTGATTGCCACAAATGTTAGTCCCAACTCACTTTCGACGATTCTGCCCTTCAAATTTTCTGACGTGAATGGTGTCGGGCGCCGCGACGGCCTCGGCACAACCCATCACGAAGCCGGCACGCTGCGCATGGGCAACGACCCAAACCAGTCGGTGACCGACGCCAACTGCCGCTTCCACACTGTGACCAACGGATACGTCGCTGGGCCTGCGCTCTTTCCTACGATCGGTTCGCCGAACCCGATGCTCACTGGTATTGCCCTCGCCCGCAGACTCGGAGATCACTTGATGCCGGAGCCGCCGCTTGCGACGCCCGAGTCGGGATTTACGTACTTGTTTGACGGCACTGACGCGCAGTTCGCGAACTGGCAAATGGCGGGCGGCGGCTCTTTCGCGCGGTTCGGCCGCACGATCGTAGCGCAACAAGACGGTAGGGGCATTGGACTGCTGTTCTACGCGCCGCAGCCCTTCGAGAATTTCATTCTGCGTCTCAACTTTCTGCTTCCGCACGCTCGCGGCAACAACAACGACAATTCCGGGGTCTTCGTGCGGTTCCGCGATCCGCGCCTCCCGGATCCGGCACCCGATCCCGTGGACCCTGCGAATAACGCGGCCTTTGTCGCTGTGCATACCGGGTTCGAAGTCCAAATTGACGAAGAAGCTCGCGGCGACACCCGTTTCAACGAGCCCGATGGCTCTTTCTTCAGCCGGACTGGAGCGATTTATAAGATCAAGTCGCTGGGTACGGGTCCGGGACAGCAAAATTACCAAAACCACTCGAATCTCGCGGCGCGGCAGTGGCATCGCTACGAAATCGAGGTGAACAGCCAAGACTATATCGTTCGGCTAAACGGACAAGAAGCAACGCGCTTTCGACGGGCCACCGGCGACACGATCCGAGGCAATCCGCCGAGCCTTGATCCGAAATCGGGTTTCATCGGAGTGCAGACGCACACGGGCAACGTGGCCTTTGCAAATATCCGAATCAAAAACTGACGCAAACTTTAGATTACTGTATAGGTCCTATCCTACTGTGTTACGATGCAAACCGCGTTCACGCACGATGCCTTTATTAGCTATTCGCGAAAAGACATAGTGTTTGTCTCGCGGTTAGAGAAGACGCTCGAAGCTTACACACCGCCTAAAGAGGTGACTAGATGGCGTCGTCACTTGGATGTTTTCCGGGATACGAACGATTTCGAGACCGGCGACTATCACGGCAACTTGGAAAAGCACCTTAGCGCTTCGCGGAAGCTCATCGTAGTCTGCTCGCCAAACTCGCGCGCGAGCAAGTACGTCAACGAGGAAATCGCGCGGTTCGTAGCTTCGCGTGGCGCGGGAAACGTCATTCCTCTTCTACTATCCGGTCTTCCAAATAACGAAGCAAGGGTGGACCAGGAACACGAAAAGGCCTTTCCTCAGGCACTTTGCCAGGCGGTGGAGATGCCACTGGCTGCAGAATATCGAGGTTTCGATTCGGCAAAGACCGGGTTTGATAAGGGTGTTTATTACGGAGCGTGGTATTCGGTGCTTGCTTCGCTGTTCGAAGTCACTCGCGGAGAGATTGAGCAACGAGATGCAAAACGGCGAGCGCGAATACGCCGAACATGGATGAGTGGCGTGGGCATGATTATTGTGGTCCTGAGTGCTCTAACGGCGTGGGCGTTGATTGAAAGAAAGAAGGCGATCGAGCAGGCGAGGACGGCTTTATCACGCCAGTTAGCCGCAGAATCGTCAAATCTTTTTGGATCCAATCTGCGAGAGTTGCCGCTGCTCCTAGCTATTGCTGCGCATCGAATCGATCCAACCGTTGAGTCCAGGAGCAGCCTGTTTGATTCCCTAGCGGGTCATGGCTATTTGGAAGCCTACGGCGCCACGGACAACGGGAGCCACGTCTTGAGCGTCGCGTTCAGTCCGGACGGCAAGACGCTGGCATTCGGCACCAGGGCTGCGAAGATCTTCCTTTTGGAGGCGGCGAGCGGCACGCAACGGGCGGTCTTGAGCGATCACCGCAGCTGGGTGTGGGGCCTTGCCTTCAGTCCCGATGGAAAGACGCTCGTGTCAGGCAGCTGGGACAAGACGTTAATCCTGTGGGATGTCGCCAGCGGCCGGGCCATCGGCCAGCCGCTTACCGGACACGTTGGCGAGGTGAAGAGCGTCGCGATCAGCCCCGACGGCAGGACAGTCGTCTCGGGGAGTTGGGATAAGACCGTGATGTTGTGGGACGTGGCTAGCCATCAACCCATCGGTGAGCCTCTGCGCGGACACACGGACAAAGTGTCGGGCGTGGCCTTTAGCCCCGATGGAAAAACCATTGCGTCGTGCGGGGACAAGACCATCATCCTGTGGGACGCGGCGAGTCGCCAGCCCATTGGCTCACCCTTGGAGGGAGGCTATGGTGCGGTGTTGAGCGTGGCCTTTAGTCCCGATGGAAGAATGCTCGCCTCCGGGAGTGAGGGCAACGTCGTTACCCTATGGGATTTAGCTAGCCGCCGACAGATTGGCTCGCCGTTGCAGCGACACAATGGCGCAGTGTTGACCGTCGCTTTCAGCCCCGATGGAAAGATGCTCGCCTCCGGTGGTGAGGACAACAAGATCATCTTGTGGGACGTTGCCAACAGGGAGCCGCGCGTCGTGCTATCGGGCCAGGCGGGAACACAACAGGGAAACGACAAGGGGAGAGTAAGGAGCGTCGCGTTTGGTCCCGATGGCAAGACCCTAGCTTCAGCGGGCAACCAACTCTCGATACTCCTTTGGCGCGTCGATATCGATAAGTGGCCAAACCAGGCCTGTGCGATCGCCAAGCGCAATCTGACGCGAGAAGAATGGCGAACCCACATCGGCGACGCCCTGCCTTACCAAGCTGTCTGCGAGGATTTGCCAATGCCCAAGTAACAAAACAGGCGCGGGCGTGCGTCCGGCCTACGCTCTCGGAAGTTTCAGGAGTCGAAGTAGCGAGACCGGCCCCGTTAACGAAGCGCTCGCCGTCAGCTTGCGGACGACCATCATGCACGGTCACGTGATTCCACGCCGATCAGTTCTGGATTTAGAACAAGGATGGGTTTCGTGATACAAGGACAGGCTGTGCAGGGTAATATGTGCAGGCCGATGGGATTGCCAACGAGTTGGCCGATGCGGCGTGAGCTGGAGTTTTGAGATCGAAGCGCAGTAATTGGCCGCCTAGCTTAGCTAAGCGGTTTGATTTACGAGCTCACGACAGGTGCAATCTGCCATGTGCAAGAGTGACCAGCTGGTCTCGCTAAGAAGGATCCCGATTGAAAGCTCTCCAAGCAGGTCAGCTTAAAGAAGAGTTAGGTCAAATTCCTGTGGCGTTCAGAGTTTGAAGTTTGGAGAGTTCTATGGCCAGACCGGCACTCTTCATCGGCTCATCATCCGAAGGATTGGACTTCGCTCGCGCTGTACGCTCACTACTCGCACAAGACGTCGAAGTGACGTTGTGGAACGAAGGCTTTTTCGCTGTTGGCAATACATTCATCGAGAGTCTCTTCAACGCTCTACCACGATTCGACTTTGCTGCAGTCGTGCTAACTCCAGACGACTTGACCACGAGTCGCGATCTTACGTCCTTAAGCCCACGCGACAACGCGTTGTTTGAGCTGGGACTGTTCATGGGACGCCTAGGTCGTGAAAGGACTTTCGTGGTTCGTCCGCGTAGTGAAGATATGAAGATTCCCAGCGATCTGGCGGGCCTCACCACGGCTCCGTATGATTGGCCACGCGCCGACGCCAACCACAAAGCGGCAGTCGGGCCAGCATGCGACAGCATCCGGGACATTATTCGCAACTTGGGTTTCTCTGAGGCGCGCATGACTACGGAAGTCCGCGCTGTTCAAGACGAACAGGCGCGCCAGCGTGCCGATATTGATGGCATATTGAGATTTCTGCTTCAGAGTTTCGTCACAGAGTACGAGCTCACGCATCTCAAGAAACTAGAATCCGGCGAGCCCTTCCCTTTCAAGAAATTGGACACGTTTGAGGCGGAACTGCGCCGACTCTTGTCGCTTGGACTCATTACGCGACGCCCAGGCAGGGGTGTCCGTTCTCTGTTTAAGGAGGGTGACGATGTCCGCAACCACTTGGAGATCACCAAGCGAGGCAAGTCGTATCTAGCATACGCCCGTCAGGTGGAGAAAACTGGCCAGGGGTGACGTCATCGGGGTACAGCTCAATCCGCTTAAGCAATAACGCGGCTATGGTCGTGCGGTTTTCAGAGTCACCATGTAGCCTCACATTGCAAATGCATCTGAATATCAGAGCAGATCAGAACGGGGATCATGTTTGACAAGCCAGGAAATCAACCTGCGCCGGGTTTGCCCGAGTTCAGACGAAGTGCCAAGCGCTGGACCTGTAGCGCACGAGCGATTCAGTTGGCGGCCGGCAAGTTGGGACAGATTTTGCGATAGGGTTGTTTGGGAAACCAACGCTCCCATTCATCGGGAGACAAGTTGCGAGTGAGGCGGGCACAGGCTTGGTCTCGCAGATCGCCCGAACGCCAGAGCCAAAGCGCAGCGGCACGTTCGTTGTGTCCGGTTAGCAGATACCGGCCGTCGGGACTGAAAGCGGCCGCGCGGAGATAGCCCATATCGGGAAGCTGCGCCAAGCGAGCCCCGGTCACGGCATCCCAGACGGTCAGATGTCCATGAATAAGAGTAGCGAAGGAGGCGGAAGAAGGATCGGGAACGATTAGTTCAATGTCGCCACTGGCACTGAGCGAGAAACGCCGCTTGCCGGACGGTATATCCCACGCTTGCAGATTTTCGCTTTGCGCAGTGAATAGGATTGTGCCCGATGAGTTGAAGGCGACGCGAGTCAATTCAGCGGGTAGGGGGATGCGGCTGACGCGGGCTTTGCTGGCGACACTCCAGATATCGATAAGGAACTCGTTTGGCGGTTTATTTGTCTCGAAGGCCAACAGCCTGCCTTCGCCCGCCGTGCGCAGCAGAGCGGAAGAAGGGCCGTCCAGAGATGTGGTCTGCCGAAGGCCGGGTAAGATATACAGTCGGCTAACGCCGTCCTGTTGGACAGCCAGCGCCTTACCCGATGGGTCGATCCGCATTTCTCCGGGAACGTTAGGTAAAGGAGTTACCGAAGACTGGTCAATTGCAATGAGAAATAGGTTGTTGCTCCACTGGGCAATCACGTCATTTGGATCGAGGAAAAACAGCTTGTCGATAGAGGGAGCGCCATGGAATTCGATGTCGCGCAGAATATTGCCGCCGATGTCTGCGATTCTCACCAGGGGTGACGAGTGCGCCGAAGTTGTGCCAATGGCGAAGCGCCGGCCATCCGGGCTAAAGGCAACGCTGCGGACGGCGGCGGGCAGATCGAAGAAGGCAAGGCGGTCGGCGCGGCGCGTCTCGGAGACGAAAACCGAGCCCTCTACACCACCAGCGGCGAAGCGGCTGCCGCAAGGGCTGAAAGCGACAACTTCGGCACCGCCGACAAGTGAAGCGCGCTCTAGTTCGCTTCCAGAAGGGAGTTCCCAGACGCGCGCAGTGCCGTCGTATGAGCCCGTGCCAAGTTTTGTTCCATCTGCATTGAAGGAGAGGGCCGCAACAGCGGAGCCATGTTTGAGTTCAAGAATCTGGCGGCCAGTCTCCACATTCCACACATGAGCCAAGTTGTCGCCGCGCGCCGCATAAGCCAGGAGTTTGCCATCGGAGGTGATGGCGGCATTGTAGATCCATTGCTGCGGAGTGAGCGTTCTGGACGAAGCAGCATGAGTAGCTTTCAGTACTTGCTGGCCCGTAGTTACATCCCAGACAAAGGCAAAATCGCCGCTCGCAATGGCCAAGCGCTTGCCACTAACGCTGAATGCCAGGTTGAAGGCGGCTTCACCGCCAACCAGCGTACGAAGAAGCTTTCGATGCACTGGATCAAAAACCGAGACCGCACCTTCTGACGATAGCGCCGCGAGGAGGTCGCCGCCGGGACTGAAGGACGCGGAAACCAATTTGCCCGGACACTTGAAATCGGCCACGATTGCTGCGCGAGCGACATCGAAAATGCGGACGTGACCATCGTCACTGGCGGTGACAAGTTGGTTGGCCTTGGGGTGGAAAGCCACTTGGGAAACAGGAGCACCGTGGGCTATGCGCAACAATTCGCGTCCGCCGGGCAAGGCCCAGACATGGGCAACGCCATCGCGGGCGCCGGCCGCAAGCATTGAGTTGGAGGAGTTGAAGGCTACGGAAACGGCCGAATTGTTGTCCAGCGAAGCGCTTTGAGGGTCGCCGGGGAGTTCGATGTGGGCCGCGGGCTGTTCGTCCGGCGCGAAATATCCGACCGGTCTGTGGTTCACGACATCAATTAGTTGGGTGGATCCGTCATCGCGCACTACGGCGAGGATGGCGCCGTCGGGTGAGAATGCCATGTCGCGAATACGCTCGGTTGGGCTTGAGTCTTGTGGTGGGTACAATTGCACGCTTGCCGGTAAAAGGGAAACCGCTGCCCGCAACGCCTGATTTCCTTCGAAGGAAGGGTTGAGCCGATTCGATTCGATAGCGAGAAGCGCGGCGTCCCGAGCTCGATCGGGACTATCGGCGAGGACTTTGGCCGAATTCGCGGCGAGGGCGGCGGCGAGGTTCTGGACCGATTCTTCGTGCTTCAGGCGGGATTGACGCAGCGCGAAGAGTGAGATCAGAAGAATGCTGATAAGGCCCGAGGCGGCGAGCAAGCGAGTTTGCCGCCGGATGCGAATATCAGCACCGTCAAGTTCGTCTTTGGGCCGATTGTGCAAGGTAGCAGCGAGTTGGAGGACGGCTTCGTGAAAGCGTGGCTCGCGCATGCGGAGGGGAGTGGCGCCGTCGCGTGCCCAATGCAGATCGAGGAAAAGAGGTTCCTCGGGAAAGGAGCGTAGAAGGCTTGTCGGAAGAGAGTTGGTGTGCTCTGACGTGAAAGAGGCGGCGAGATGATCCCACTTCAGCGTGCCGCCAGTAAGGACAATCAGGACCCGCGACGTCCCGTTCTTGCCGATCCAATACTCGGCCTCCTTCGCAACCCAGGGTGAGGCGGCTGCTTCAGGAGAAGCGAGTAGGACAAAGAACAAGGACTGATCGAGGGCGTCGCGAATACTAGACCAAAGCGCAGGATTCACCGCGAGGTTGGTTTGATCTCTAAAGATGTGTAAAGCGCGCAGCTTGTACCAGGGTTTGGCAAAAGAATGCAAGGCCGATTGAAGGGCGGCTGCAAGGGCGCCATCGACAGTATGGCTGTAAGAGATGAAGGCGTTGTAGGCCATCAGTTTTTATGAAGATACACCAAGCGGCACGCCGAATACGCACGCGAGTGAAATTGTATGCCGACAAACATGACCGCAGATGATATCCATCCCTTGGGAAAGAGCACTGCGTATGGCGTGGAGAGTGCGTCTTACCGGTCCGGAAGAAGCCCGACTGGACACACACAAGCTCGCTTGGCCGGGCTCATCTGCCTTGGCCGCATTGTCCGCATTCTGGGCAGACCTGACTTAAAGTGCGACGTAACAGCGGTCAATCCAAGTTATGAATCAGATGGCTTGGGCTTGTGCTCCTGCTGTTGCGTCGAAGCCCACTTCGCGTGCTCTTGGGAGACCAGCGACTCGATCCTTTCGGCCAGCAGAGCGTGTGGATCAGTCACATTTGTGTAGGGCGACGCCTTCCCCAGATAGACGTATTTCTCGTGTTTCAAGGATTCGCAGGTCGAACGATAAGCAATCCAGTTTTGCTGGTACTGGTTCAGGTGCAGCGTTCCTTCGAGCACGGTGATCAACACACCAAGCCCGCCCGTCACCATACCGATGGATGCAAGCTTCAGGGCTGAGAGGAAGGGAATTACAGCCGCAGCCAGAATCTCCACAGTTTTAATTCGCTTAAATGCCCGCTGGTTGGCCAGGCTCTTTCGGTCATACCAAGCAATCTGATCTTCCAGGCGTTCCATAATGGGATCGGCATCGGGTAATTTTGTAGTCGTTGTGCTCACTGGTTGAAGATTCTACCTCTTGACAAGAGGAAAGCGCGGAGAAATTTGGACGCAGGTCTTTGCTAGCTGTGAAACGATTCATTTTGGCTATTCTTCGGAACTCAGGGATTCTCCGACAGAACAGCCAAGTTGCCTTCAACCACTTGGTTTTGCTTCGTGCGGTACTCTGAGGGTGGGTCCCTCAAGATGTATCTTTGCAGTTCGAGCAATTGACGATGATTGATTTTGTGTCGTCTCCGCGTCGAACGGAGAACGTGGTCTTGCCTGGACCCAGTTTGCGAAGGGCCTGCCGTAGATTATCTGTCGTGTTGATTTTTTTCCCGTTGATAGTAGTGATGATATCGCCAGCTTGGAGTCCGCCCTTTCCAGCTGGCAGGCCGCTCTCGACCTCCATAACTATTGCACCGGCCGGCAATAATCCCAGCGCTGACACATTTTGGTCTTTACTTACAAAGGCAATTCGAATGCCGAGATCTTTCGAGTAAAAGGCTGTCGTAAGATCGGTAACGTCAGGCGGGGGGTTGGGGTTGTCACTCTTCGAACCATTCGAAGTGGGATGTGGTAGTTCCGTTCGCCTACCTTTCACATAATAGACCATGGCCATCAGCAAGACGGCCAATATACAAATTCCGCCAATAGCAAAACGGAGCTGACGGAGACGGGCGGTGTAAGTACGTGGTCGCTGAGGTGAGGAATAGCGGTTGTCCTGTGTTCTTTTAGACGCCACCGCCCCTCGCGGTTGTTTGAGTAGTTGTATGACGCACTCAAGCAACTTGTCGAATTCGACGTGAGGCTCGGCGGGCTTCCAGTCCTTCAAATTGGCGCCGTTTAGGAGCCTGAACGCGAGCGGCGCATTCACATCTTCGAGAAAAACGGGGATTAGAATGCCGCGCTTTTTACCTTCGGAAG
>WNGK01008658.1_pt1 | contig 11612 bp, 8 predicted proteins | sample 5400601 | NCBI WGS metagenome assembly WNGK01 (sample SAMN13153376, study PRJNA577476) | soil metagenome | isolation source: 60 cm soil or saprolite under Garry oak tree replicate 1 | place: USA:California | collected 2016-06-15
TCGTCCCCGGCCTGAGCAGGTCGGCGACCTGCTCCAGGTAGGCGTCGAGCCCGGCGACCACGGCAGCGCGGCGCAGTTCGGCCACTGCGCGCGGGGTCATCAGGTCCCGGGCGCCGGGCCCGATCCCGATCACCGCCAGCCGGCCCCGCGGCCGGGCCCGGGCCACCGCCACCGTGGCGTGCGCGCTGGCCCGCTTGGCGGCCAGCAGCACCGAGCCCGGCTCGATCAGCGCCGCCGCCTCGGCGACGCTCGGCGTGCCGACCGCGCGCCGCACCACCTCGCTCGGGTTGGGCACCGGTACCGCGGCGAGCCGGCTGGCCAGGAAGGTGACCACGGGCCAGCCGCGTGCGGCCGCCGCCGCCAGCAAACCGGGCTCGTCCGACTTCACATCCGCCGTACCGAGATACCGAACGGACCCGGGTGACACGTCCGCCTCCAGCAGCGTGTCGTCGATGAGCTGGCCGATCTCCTCAGGGGAAGCGCCCTTGCTCGCGCCCACGCCGACACGCAGTGATGGGGGGCGGTAGAGCACGACCCGTTCGGTCCTATGGGTTGTCTGGTCGGTCACCACGACGGCGGGGACGCCTGGTTCCGGGCGGTCGGTGCGCACGACGTTGGGGGGCAGGGCGGGGAGCGGCCACTCCTGGCTGGCGCTAAAGGTGACACGCTCGCCCGACAGGATTGCGGTGCCGACTCCCGCAAGGTCGCTGCCCGGCTCGATGGCGAAGCCCAGGTCGGCGCCAAAATCATCGAGCCCCGCGCCGCCGGCGGCGTCGCTGGCGGTGGTGACGACGGGTTCGGCGCCCAGGGTGGCGGCCACCCGGCGGGCCAGCTCGTTGCCGCCGCCGGAGTGCGCGCCGAGCACCGGGACCGCAAAGCGCAGCGCCTCGTCGACGCAGACCACGGCGGGGTCGTCGTGCTTGGTGGTCAGCAGCGGGGCGAGCAGCCGGACCGTCGCGCCGACGGCGAGGAAGCAGACGACGGCGTCGCACTCGGTGAAGGCGCGGGGCAGGGCATCGGATGCGGGGCCGTCGTAGTGGCGGATACCGGCATCAGGGTTCCAGGCTTTTTCGAGCCTTTCGGCGGCGGCGTGGCCCGCTTTCGTCACACTGACCAGGCCGATCATCGCTGGCCCCAGAGGACGAAGACCGGGTTCTGCGCGGCCAGGCGGTGGTTACCGCCCGGGAGCGGTTTGAGGCGCGAGGCCTGGAGCTGGACTCCGTCGGCCCGGTAGCCCTGCCCGGCGAGCAGGGTGGCGGTCTCGCCGACCCGCTGCACGGCGGCCAGCGTGACCACGACCGTCCGCGGACTCGCCAGCCGGATCGCGGCGGCCAGCACGGTGTGGTCGCCGCCGCCGGCGAAGACCGCGTCCGCGGGCGGCAGGCCGATGAGCGCCTCCGGGGCGCGGCCGTGGTGGACGCGCAGGCGGACGCGGTGGCGTTCGGCGTTGCGGCGGATCTTCTCGCACTGGGAGGGGTCCGATTCGATCGCGATCACCCAGGCGCCGAACCGCGCGCACTCCACCGCCACCGACCCCGAGCCCGCGCCCACGTCCCAGATCGTCCGGCCGGGAGCCGGGCCGAGGCGGGCCAGCACGAGCGCGCGGACCTCCGGCTTGGTGATCATCGAGTCGCGGTGCTCGAACGCGTCCTCGGGCAGCGCCCAGCCGTCCGGGGCGCCCGGGTGGCCGGCCAGCCAGCGCGGCGGGCCGGCTGTGTCGTGCTGGTCGAGGCTGATGAGGATGTTGGGGTCGGCGAGGCCGGTTTCCGCGGGCAGGACGCTGACCTTCTCCTCGGGGGTGCCGAGGAGCTCGACCGCGTAGACCTGCTTGCCCGCGGCGTGCAGGTCCCGCGCGAGGCCGGCGGCGGTGCCCGGCGCGGTCAAGATGGCCGCCTTGGGGTGCGCCAGCGCGGCGGCGAGGGCTTTCTGCGGATCGCGGCCGTGCGCCGAGACGACCAGGGCGTCGTCCCAGTCCAGGCCGATTCTCGCGAAGGCGTCCGCGACCGAGGAGACCGCCGGGATGACGTACGGCGTGATCCCGCGGGCGCGCAGGGCCCGGACGATGCCGAAGAAGCCGGGGTCGCCGGAGGCGAGCACCACGGTGGGACCTGGGTGCTGGCTGAGGGCGTCGAGAGCCTCGTCCAGGTGCCTGAGCTCTAGTTGTTCTGCATGCGGTGGGACGGGGGCGACCCGCAGGTGCCGGGGAGCGCCGATGACCGTTCGCGCCTCGGCCAGGGCTTTCGTGGCGTCGGGGCCGAACGGGCGCCCGTCGCAGCCGATCACGGTGACGTTCATGCCCTGCTTGTTCATGCCGCGGCCTCGGCGATCTTCTGCTGGCCGGTGAAGTCGACCATGATGACCTGGACCAGCGGGGGCTTCGTTCCCGGGCCGCCTGCCTCGGCGCTGAACCGGCTCAGCACGCGGGCGGCGCGGGCGCACAGCTCGCGGCCTGCCGCCGGGAGCAGGCCGGCCTGGTCCCAGAGTTCGGCCGCGTGCCGGGCGGTGTTGGCGCTGCCTATCTGCTCGGCCAGGTCCTCGGGACCGCCTGCGGCTCTTGTGATGTCGGCCAGCAGGGCCAGGTCCACCTTGGACCGGGTGTAGTGGGTCATCAGCACGCCCGCGGCCAGCTTGGTGAGCTTGCCCGCCATGCCGGCGAAGACGACCTGTTTGAGGTGGTGCTCGGCCGCCCTGCGCAGCGCGGCGCCGGTGAAGTCGCCCACCTCCACGAAGCACACCTCCGGTAGCTGCGGGAAGAGCCTCATGGCGCCCTTCTCGGTGCGGCCGCCGGTGCACAGCACCACCGTGTCCTCGCCCTGGGCGGCCAGCACCGAGATCGCCTGCTCCACGCTGGCCCGCCAGGACGCGGTGGAGAATGGCCGGACGATGCCGGTGGTGCCGAGGATCGAGATACCGCCGATGATGCCGAGCCTGGCGTTGGTGGTCTTGCGCGCCATCCGCTCGCCGTCCGGTACCGAGATGATCACGGTGACGCCCTTGGTGCCCAGGTCGACGGCCTCACCGACGGCCTGAGTGATCATCGCGCGGGGCACCGGGTTGATGGCCGGGCCGCCCAGCTCGAGTCCGAGGCCCGGCTTGGTGACCACGCCCACGCCCACGCCGCCGTCCAGGTCGAGGCCCGGCTCGCCGCGCCAGCGCACGGTGGCGGTCAGCCGCGCGCCGTGGGTCACGTCGGGATCGTCGCCAGCGTCCTTGACCACCACCGCCTCGGCCTGGGTTGCGTCTTCGCTCAGCGTGCATGTGTCTACCGGGAAACTGACCCTTTGACCGCTGGGCAGGCCGACCTCCACGGTGTGGGGCATCTCGCCGGTGTCCAGCGCGGTGGTGGCCGCCTTGGCCGCGGCGGACGCGCAGGTCCCGGTGGTCCAGCCGGTGCGCAGCGCCTTCTTCCGCACCTTGGCCGTCCGCGGCAGGTCCGGCTCGCGCAGCTCGGGATCCTGGGTCATGTTTTGCCCTTTGTGTCCCGGAGCTGCTTCCTGGCCTGGGGTTCGGCCTTGCGATACCCGTGGAAGTGGCCGGGGTGGTACAGGTGCGAGCGGGTGCCCGTTGTTTGTAGCGCCGGGCCGACCAGCACCAGCGTGTGCTTCCAGAGCTTGCGCTGTTTGACCGTGGCGGCCAGGGTGTCGAGTCTGGTGCGGATGATCAGCTCGTCCGGCCAGGTCACCTGGTAGGCGACCACGCACGGGGTGTCTTCTGGGTAACCACCTTGGAGGAGTTCTTCCTGCAGCTGGCCGGACCGGGCGGCCGACAGGAACAGCGCCATCGTGGTGCCGTGCCGGGCGAACTCTCTTACTCGCTCTTTTGGAGGCATCGGTGTCTTGCCGCCGCCGAGCCTGGTCAGGATCACCGACTGGGCGACCTCCGGGATGGTCAGCTCGCGCTGGATGGCGGCGGCTACCGCGGTGAAGCTGGACACCCCGGGCACGATCTCGGTGTCCAGGCCGAGTTCGGCGCACTGCTCGAGCTGCTCCTGGACGGCGCCCCAAAGCGAGGGGTCGCCGGAGTGCACCCGGGCGACGGTTAGTAGTTCTCGCGCCGCGCGCTCGTAGTAGGGCAGCACGCCCTCCATCGGAAGTTGCGCGGAGTCGACGATCTCCGCGTGCTCGCTGGCGTGGGCCAGGATGCGCTGGTCGACCAGGCTCGACGCCCAGATCACGATGTCGGCTGTGCCGATGGCGTGCGCGCCGCGCTGGGTGAGCAGATCCGGCGCGCCCGGGCCGGCTCCCACGAACACCACTCGCCCCTTCGGTTGGCTCCGTCCCTTCGGTTGGCTGCGTCCCTTCGGTTGGCTGCCGTCACGGGCACGGGTCGCCTTGGCCGGCTGCTCGCCCGCTTCGGCGCCCTCGTCAACCACGGCAATGTGACATTGCGGTGGTCCTGACCACGGCGATGTGACATCGTCGTTGTTCGGCTGCGGCGCCGCGGGCGGGATGGCTGTAACTTCCGCCTCAGCGGGCGCATGTGTTTCACCGGAACGCAAGGCCAGGCCGACGCCGATGCCTGATGCCCGAAGGGCCGGGACGATCAGCGTGGATAGGTACGGAATATCCGGAATGTCCACTTTGGGGGACGCCGAGGATTCGGTAGAGAGTGACTCTCTGCCGCTTCTATCCGGTAGAGAGTCACTCTCATTGAATTCGAGGGCGGGCGCGGGGGGTGCGGCGGGGACGGGAGAGATAGACGGTGCGGTGGGGGCGGGAGGTGTCGCGGGGGCGGAGGGCGTGGGGCGGAGGAGTTCGGCGGCGGGGGTGATCAGCTCGCCGGGGAGGCCGAGGCGGGCGCCGACGATGGCGGTGTCGAGGCGGCCGGCCGCCTCGAGGCGGCCGCGGAGGATGTGGGGGGCTGGGCTGGCGGCGGCGCCGACCTTGTAGCCGACGACGGTGCCGCCGCGGGCCAGCGCCTGGTCCAGGGCGGCCACGCCGCCGTTGAGCGGGACGAGCGTGACCGGTTCGGTGCCCTCGGCCAGCGAGATGCCGGCCCGGGAGGCCAGATCCTGCATGGCGGTGATGCCCGCCACCGTCTCCACCGTCACCTCGGGCACGATCTCGCGGACGGCCTGGGCTAGGTAGCTGAAGGTCGAGTAGAGGTTCGGGTCGCCGAGGGTGCCGAACGCGACCGAATCGGCGCCCGCGGCGAACTCCTCCGCCACCGCGGCGGCGGCCGCCTGCCAGGCCGCGGCCCGCCGCGGCGTGACGCCGCCGGTGTCGTTCAGCGCGAACTCGAGGCGGCGGATCCGGTCCGCGCCGACGTAGGCGCGGATGATGCTCTCGGCGCGGCCGAGGCCCGCAGGCTCGGGGTGTTCCGGGTCCCCGGCCAGCACCGGGACCAGCACCGCGTCGGCCTCGCGCAGCACCCGGACGGCCTTGACCGTGACCAGGTCCGGGTCGCCGGGCCCGACCCCCACGCCGATCAGGCGCTTCACGCCGCTCTGTCGTTTCATACAGAGGGCACCTTGGCGCAGGCGGCGGTGAACCTGGCCGCCGCGGCCGGGTGGCCGGCCCAGTGGGTGTGCAGGTAGGAGGCCACGACCGATCCGGCCACGTGACCCTCGACGGCGCCGGAGCCGACCTGCCAGGCGGGTTGGTCTCCGGCCGCGGGCACGGCCGCGGTGCGGTGGAACTCATGGCCGCGCACCACGTCACCCGCCCGGGCCAGCACCGAATCCGTCACGGCCACCGCCTGCCGGTAGCCCAGCGTCAGCTTCGGCGTCATCGTGGCCCGCACGTCGAGGACGCCGCACATAGGCCGGTCGTCCAGCGTCCGGGCCAGGTAGAGCAGGCCGGCGCACTCGGCGGCGACCGGCCCGCCCCGGGCGGCCAGCGCCGCGACCCGGTCGCGCAGCCGCCCGTTGGCGGACAGGCCGGCCGCGTGCAGCTCGGGGAAGCCGCCGCCGAGGATCAGCCCGGCCGTCCCCTCGGGCAGGTCCTCGTCCCGCAGCGGGTCGAACCGGGCCACCCGGGCCCCGGCTGCCTCGAGGAGTTCGGCCTGCTCGGTGTAGCCGAAGGTGAAGGCCGCGCCGCCGGCTATCGCGATCGTGGGGGCTGGGATGATGCGTGCGGTTGCGGGCGGCGACGACCACGCCGGGCCGGGCAGCGCGGGGGCGCGGGCCGCCAGGGCGAGCAGGGCGTCCAGGTCGCAGGAGGCGGCGACCAGGGCGCCCATCCGGTCGATGGCCTGGCCGGCCAGGGCGGCGCGCTCGGCCGCGGGGATCAGGCCTAGGTGCCGGGACGGCGTGACGATCCCCTCGGTCCGCCTGATCACGCCAAAGACCGGCAGGCCGGTGCCGGCCAGGGCATCTCGGAGCAGCCGCTCGTGCCGGTCCGACGCGACCTGGTTGAGGATCACGCCGGCCACCGGGGTCCGCGGGTCGAAGCCGGCGAAGCCGGCCGCCAGCGCGGCCACCGAGCGCCCGGCCCGGGCCGCGTCCACCACCAGCACCACGGGCGCGCCGAGCAGCCGGGCCACGTGCGCGGTGGACCCGAAGTCAGTGTTAACCCCCGGGGGGTGACCCCCCGGTGACCCCCCGCTCGGGGGGACTACCCGTCCCCCCGAACCCCCCTGGCCCCCCTCATCGACCCCGTCGAACAGGCCCATCACGCCCTCGATGACGGCGACCTGCGCCCCGGCCGCGCCGTGCCGGAACAGCGGCGCGATCAGCTCCTCGCCGCACAGATACGGGTCCAGGTTCCTGGGCGCCCTGCCGGTGGCCAGGGCGTGGTAGCCGGGGTCGATGTAGTCCGGGCCGACCTTGTGCCCGGAGACCGCCAGGCCACGGGCGCGCAGCGCCGCCATCAGCCCGCCGGCCACGGTGGTCTTGCCGCAGCCGGACGCCGGGGCGGCGATGACCAGGCGCGGGAGGGCTACCATTCGATGCCCTTCTGGCCCTTCTGACCCGCGTCCATCGGGTGCTTGACCTTGGTCATCTCGGTGACCAGGTCGGCCGCCCCGGTCAGCCTGGGGTCGGCGTCCCGGCCGGTGATCACCACGTGCTGCTGGCCGGGCCGGGCGGCGAGTGTCTTGATCACCTCGTCGACGTCCACCCAGCCCCACGTCATCGGGTAGGTGAACTCGTCGAGCACGTACAGCCGGTAGGTCTGCGCGGCCAGGTCGCGCTTGACCTGGGCCCAGCCCTCGGCGGCCTGTTCTGCGTGGTCGCCGGCGTCGCGCTGGATCCAGGACCAGCCCTCGCCCATCTTGTTCCAGCTGACCGCGCCGCCCTGGCCGGTCTCGCCGAGCAGCCGCAGCGCGCGCTCCTCGCCGACCCGCCACTTCGCGGACTTCACGAACTGGAAGACCCCGACCGGCCAGCCCTGGTTCCAGGCCCGCAGGGCCAGGCCGAACGCGGCGGTGGACTTTCCCTTGCCCGGCCCGGTGTGCACGATGAGCAGCGGGCGGTTCCGCCGCTGCCGGGTGGTCAGGCCGTCGTCCGGGACGTGCTCGGGGGTTCCCTGCGGCATCAGGCCACCCTCCCCTGCCCTGGCCCCCGGCTGAGCTGGCGGGCGACACCCGCCTCGAGTTCGTCCATGCCCAGCAGGGTCGCGCCGAGCTGGACCGCCAGCCGTCCGGCCAGGCCGAGCCGCAGCACCGACGCCTCGCAGTCCACCACCACGCTGGCCGTCCCGGCCAGCCCCGGCCCGGTCAGCAGGGCCGCGGCCCGGGCCAGGTCGGCGTCGCTGCCGCTGGTGGCGCGGCCGTCGGTGACCACGACGAGCAGGGCGCGGCGGCGGGGATCCCGCAGGCGTTCGGCGGCCAGGACGCGGGCCGCCCGGGCCAGGCCCGCGGCCAGCGGGGTCCGGCCGCCGGTGGCCAGGCCGGCCAGCCGGCGGGCGGCGGACTCCACCGAGGAGGTAGGCGGCAGCGTGAGCTCGGCCCCGGCGCCGCGGAACGTGACCAGGCCCACCTTGTCCCGGCGCTGATAGGCGTCGAGCAGCAGGGACAGGACCGCGCCCTTGACCGCGCGCATCCGCTGCCGGGCCGCCATCGACCCGCTGGCGTCCACGGCGAACAGCACCAGGTTTCCCTCCCGGCCCTCGCGCACCGCCTCGCGCAGGTCGGCCCGGGCCAGCCGGATCCGGGGGGTGGCACCACGGACCGTGGCGGCGCGGACGGTGGCGGGGAGGTGCAAGGCGAAGGACCGGTCCTGCGGGAGGCGGGAGCCAACAGTACGGCCGAACGGGCCCCGGGCCGCGGAGCGACGGCCTGGCGCGCCCTCGCCGACCCCCGGCACCGTGAGCAGCCGGGCCCGGAACGGGGCCGCGGGCGAAACCGGAGCGCTAGGCGGGGCCTCTGCTGGCTGACGGGACTGCTGGGACGACTGAGGTGTGCTGGAGTCCGGGAGGCCGCCGGGACCGCCGGGACCGCTGGGGCCGCCGGGACCGTCATCCGGGCCGTCGCCCGGGCCGTGGTCCGGGCCGTGGTCCGGGCCGCCGCCCGGGCGGTGGTCCGGGCCATCGGGACCGCCGTCAGGGCCGTCAGGGCCGTCAGGGCCGTCAGGGCCGTTGGGGCTGCGGGGGCCGCGGGGGCCGGGCGGCTCGGGCTCGGAGCTGGCTTCCCGCAGCGCCTCGTCGAGGGCCTGCTCGTCTAGGCCGGGGGCGTCGAACGGGTCGCGGCGCCGGCGGTGCGGCAGGGCCAGCCGGGCCGCGGTGCGGATGTCCTCCTCGGTCACCACGTCGCGTCCGTGCCAGGCGGCCAGGGCGATCGCGGTCCGCGCCGTGACCAGGTCGGCGCGCATGCCGTCCACGCCGAACGAACCGCACACCGCGCAGATCTGGCGCAGCGCGGCGTCCGGCAGGTCGACGCCGGGAAGGCGATTTCCGGCCGCGGCGACCTGGGCGGCCAGTTTTGCGGTGTCCGCGGAGAAACGGGTTATGAAACCGGCGGGGTCGGCTTCGAAGGCGAGCCTGCGGCGTACCACCTCGGCCCGTTCGGCCCAATCTTGACTGGCCGTGACCTGTACCGTCAGCCCGAACCGGTCCAGTAGCTGCGGGCGGAGCTCGCCTTCCTCCGGGTTCATGGTGCCGACCAGCAGGAAACGCGAGGCGTGCCGGACCGAGACGCCCTCGCGCTCCACGTAGTTCACGCCCAGCGCGGCCGCGTCGAGCAGCAGGTCGACCAGGTGGTCGTGGAGCAGGTTGACCTCGTCCACGTAGAGCACGCCGCGGTGCGCCGCGGCCAGCAGCCCGGGCTGGAAGGCGGTCGTGCCCGCGGTCAGCACGCGCTCGATGTCCAGCGAGCCGGTCAGCCGGTCCTCGGTGGCTCCGACCGGGAGTTCGGCCAGCGTGACCGGGCGCAGCTCGGGTGGTGCTGCGCCGTGGGGGCCGGCCGGGCAGGCAGGATCGGGTGCGGCGGGGTCGCAGGAGTACGGGCAGCCGGGAACCACCGGCACCGGCGGCAGCAGCGCGGCCAGCCCGCGGACCATGGTCGACTTCGCGGTGCCCTTCTCGCCGCGGACCAGGACCCCGCCGATGGCCGGGGACACCGCGTTGAGCAGCAGCGCCAGCTTCAGGTCCGCCATCCCGACGATGCCGGCGAACGGATACGCGCCCTGCTGATTCCCGGCCGTCGTCGCCATCGAAGCCAGTCCTTCCCGGGTTTCCTCGCCCGAAGTGGAGGAACTCAACGGCAGCCGGAGTCTCTGGCTCCCGGTCGAGACGGCGACCTCGCGGGTCACCCCCGGTCACAGTTGCGGGACAGCCCCGGATTCGCACCGGCGTTCCTCCGCGTCGCTACCTCAGCACAGCATGACATACCCGCCGGACGTGGTGCCGGACAGTACCGGCTTACCTGCCGGGTACACTGGCCCCCGGACCCTTGAGTGCCTTTTGAGTTCGCCTGGGGCACACGTTGCCAGCCATTCGGCAGGTAACTCTCAGCCGACGCGGGTAGCGTGAGCGCACTGGCGACACCCAACGCCTCGGGCTTCGGGCCTGGCGAGATGGCATGTACCGACGTGTGACGGATATCTCTAAACGCTGAACGGAGCATGCATGGCGAATTCGCGTGTCCTGGTGACCGGCGGTGCCGGGTTCATCGGCCGCAGAGTGGTCCGCGCATTGCTAGCCGAGGGGCATGAGGTCACAGTGGCTGACCTGCGGGCCTTCCCCGACACGGCGGTGCGTTCTGTCGTCGGAGACCTGTGCGAACCCGACATCGGAGGCCGGGCCGTCCGCCCGGGGACCGATGTGATCATCCACCTGGCCGCCATCACCTCGGTGCTCGCGTCGGTACAGGACCCGGTCAGCACTCACCGGCTCAACGTGGACGCCACCGCCCGGCTGCTCGAGCTGGCCCGCGAGAACGAGGTCGGGACCTTCCTGCTCGCCTCGACCAACGCGGTCGTCGGCGCGGGCAGCGCGCCCGGCGAGGTCATCACCGAGCGGACCGTGCTCCGCCCGCTCACCCCGTACGGCGCCACCAAGGCGGCGGCGGAGATGCTGCTCGGCAGCTACGCCAACTGCTACGGCATCACCGGCGCGGCGCTGCGGTTCTCCAACGTGTACGGCCCGGGGATGGGCGAGAAGCCCGGGACAGCGAGGGCGTCCAGGTCCGCGGCGACGGCAGCATGCTCCGTGACGTGGTGCACGTGGACGACATCGTGCAGGGCATCCTGACCGCCTGGCAGGGGCGGCACAACGGCCCGCTGATCCTCGGCTCGGGCCGTTCGGTCACGGTGAACGAGATGGTGACGACGGCCCGCAAGGTCACCGGCGCGCCCATCCCGGCCGAGAACGTGCCGGTCGGCAGCGGCGAGATGCCGGCCGTGGTGCTCGACATCGCCGCGGCGACGGCGCTCGGCTACCGGCCCGCCTACGGCCTGGAGGCCGGCATGGCGACGGTATGGCCGGATTTCGATCCGAAGGAGGCAGCGTGCGCATGACCTATAAGGACCCGCGGGACCAGGTGGTCGATGACGCCGCCATCAAGGCGCTGATCGACGCCTACGGCGAGCGCGTGACCAGCCTCCCGCCGGTCGCGATCGTGATCGCCGCCTACAACGAGGCCGGGGCCATCGGGCCGGTCGTCGAGGCGCTGCCGGCCGAGGTGTGCGGGCTGGCCACGGCCACCATCGTGGTCGCCGACGGCTGCGCCGACAGCACCGCGGCCGAGGCGGCCGAGGCCGGCGCCATGGTCGCCGACGTGCCGGTCAACCGCGGCCAGGGCGCCGCGCTCCGGCTCGGCTACCGGATCGCCCGGGAGGGCGCCGCCGCCTACATCATCACCACCGACGCGGACGGCCAGTACAACCCGGCCGAGATGGCGACCGTGCTGGCGCCCGTGGTGGCCGGCGAGGCGGACTTCGTGACCGGCTCCCGGCAGCTCGGCAGCCAGGAGACCAAGGACATGATCCGGCGCGCCGGGGTCAGGTTCTTCGCCAGCACGATCAGCCTGCTGACCGGGCAGCGGATCAGCGACACGACGTTCGGCCTGCGGGCCATGCGCTCGGAGGTCACCGGCGCCGTCCAGCTCGCCCAGCCGCAGTATCAGGCGTCCGAGCTGCTGATCGGCGTCATCACCCACGGCTACAAGATCGCCGAGGTGCCCGCGACCATCCACCGGCGGCGGGTGGGTGAGAGCAAGAAGGGCCAGAACCCCCT
>WNGK01007291.1_pt1 | contig 11611 bp, 6 predicted proteins | sample 5400601 | NCBI WGS metagenome assembly WNGK01 (sample SAMN13153376, study PRJNA577476) | soil metagenome | isolation source: 60 cm soil or saprolite under Garry oak tree replicate 1 | place: USA:California | collected 2016-06-15
GCACCGCTAAGTGGAATCACGGGGCATTGGAACCGTGCTATTCGTGGAACAACATCTACGCCCCGAATGGACACGTGTTAAGCTTCGTCGTTGATATCGGACAACCAACAACGAAACTTAATGTCGATTTCTTCAATCTAGGCGGCGGATTTCCTGCCGACACAACGCCGTCGCAGGTTTCTTCAACATACACAGCGGCACTAAATGGCGTCGATTATGTTGGTCCATTTGTTTATCCGCATCCTTTGGTGAGCAGCGCTACTGTGCCAACTGACGCAAACGGCGACGGCAAACCGGATTACCTGCTTTACAATCCCACCACGCAGCAGACGGCGATATGGTATCTTAACAACGATGTTCTCATCGGCCACGCTTTCGGCCCCACGCTGTGGTTCGGCTGGAGCTTGGTGGCGCCTTGAGTGGCCGCTAGGTGACACCCGCTCGCCTCAGCGCTTAAATAAACCTTGTGAGCGCAGTCGCGCGACGCATAGCTCGCGGCTGAACGGTGATTTCCACCTTGTTAAAAGTGAACGGTTAAAAAGTAAATCGGTAACTCCAACCGAACAGCGCACCTTCCTTCCCTCCGGACTCCGATCGCCGACCTCGTCACATTTATCTTGCCCATCAACAATTTTGTAGAGTAAACAAGATTGCATGACGCAGAACAAGAGACAGATGTGGGACGATCGACAATTGCCGTGCACTGACAGAGCTGATCGCAAACGTGAGTTGAGCCCGTCGTCTTGCCTTTTCGCTTTCCTGGTTTTTGCTGCGCTCGCGTGCGGTGGCTGCCAGACCTCGCTACCGCCTTTGCCGAATCCGCCAGGTCCTAAGACAACTGTAAGGCTGTCTCCCGGAGATACAATCAAGGTTTCCTATTCCGACGAGAGCGTCTCGGATCAAACGCAGAAAATTCGCAGAGACGGCAAGGTGAGTCTTCCGCTCATCGGCGAGGTGACGGCTGCTGGCAAGAGGATTATCGATTTTCAAAATCAGCTCGTCAGCCTCTACGAAGACCAGCTTGAAAACAGTGGATTGGTGGTCACATTGGAGAGCGGCGCGGTAGGCGTGACCGTCTCCGGATTTGCCAATAAACCGGGCAAATTCTCGTTTGATCGCCCGACGACTGTGTTCCAAGCGATCATGGAAGCGGGTGGCGTGAGTGACTATGGGAGCCTGCGCAATATTCATCTGACTCGCATAATCAACGGAGTACAGCGCACCGAGACCCTTAACCTTAAACCGGCCATTCGCGGCGAGCCTACGAAACCAAAATATGTCCAAGACGGGGACGTGATCTACATCTCGCGCAGCTGGTTTTGATTTGAGGTGCCGGCAGGGCGCGATTTGCAACAGACATGATTTTGCCATGTCGAATTCACCGGACCCGCAGACTCATTGATTCGGTACCGCTCGCGTTGCTGTTCGCGGCTTTTTTGCTGGCTCCACGGAATGAAGCAATAGGTCAGGGGGCGACTGTTCCGCTTGATATCACAGCTGGCGTGGACATCGGCTACGACGACCACGTTATCGGGAGCAGCGCTACCACGAGCTCAAGCGGCCAAACATCATTTTTCGCGAGAGAAAACGTTGTCCTGTCTTATGATCGCCCCAAGGAACGGACAGAACTTCGTCTGGTTGCGGTCGGACGCTTTGACCAGTTCCTCGATGTGGGCACGGACGACAAAGACTTGAACGTCACTTTGTCGCTTACGCATAACTTCTCGACACGGCTTTCCTTCCGCGCTGACGTTTACGCCGCTTACCAGACCGAGCCCAATTTCCAATCCAATGTTGGCCCGGAGAACGTGCGCGCTCCTCACTTCGACTCGAGGGATACCTTTTCGCTTACTTATCACTGGCTCCCTCGATTTAACACGGTAACAAGCTACACGTTTGATCGCGTTCTGTACGCTCAGTCGTCGTCGGTCGCAACATCTTCGAACCGGACCCAACAAACGCTTGGCGAGCAATTTCGATTTAGCCTGACGTCCCGCACCAATCTGATTGGGGAATATCGTTTTGAAATCGTAGATTACGACACCTCCCCGCGCGATTCCATGACTCATTTCGCCCTCGCTGGTATCGATCATCATTTGACCGAGCACCTAATCGTTCACGCGGTTGCGGGGGAATCATTTCGCTCTTTCAAAAACGATGGGGATGCGGTGGACCCTAACTTTGAAGGGTCGCTTGCTTACACGAGCAGCAACGGCTCGCTGAAATGGACGACAAACTATGGAGTCGAAGAGCCGAGTGCGGCGGGTGCGACGACCGCGTTGATCCGCACGACGATTCGAACCGGCCTGAGCCTGACGTACCGTCTAACTGATCGGATCAACTCGACGGCCGCAGTTTATTATCATCATGACGAAAATGGAGGGTCTACTTCATCCCCGACCTCGGTAGGCTCGCAGAATTCTTTCGATCTTACTCTCGGCCTCCGTTATACGATCGATAAGCGTTTCGCCTTGCACGTTGACTACAACCATTCCTCGGTTGGTTCGTTGGGATCGACACCGGGTTACTCGCGGAATCGCTATTTCGCCGGACTGACCTACACTTACTGAGAATCTACAGACGAGATAGCCCGGCGACAAAGAGCTCCCGGGCAAAGATCGACAATTACTCTCTGGCCCCAGCCTGAGAAACACCTTGGAAATGCCCCCTTCACCAAACGAAACTGCTGCTCGCGAAACCATCATTCCCGCGCAAACAGGGAACATCTCCGGATCTGCCCCGCCGAATCATAGGAAGATGTGGCGGTTTTGGAGCGGCGCGTGTTTTGCGATTGTGCTGCTGGCAGTTTTCGGCCAGCCCCTCCTGGTGCTGATAAATTACGCAGCCGGGAGCCAGCTGTATTCATACATTTTGTTGGTACCGTTCGTTTCTGCTTACCTGCTTTACCTCCGGCGTGATCACTTACCGAAAAATTACGTTGCCGATTTCCCGCTTGCGATCGTGTTCCTGGCCGGCGGTCTCGGCGTTTTGGCACTCACCTACTGGTTGGATTTCGCGGGGCAAGCGCCGGCCACTAATGATCGCCTTGCGCTGCTGACCCTGTCGTTCCTTTGCTGCCTTGTGGCGGGAGGCTTTTTCTTTTTCGGACGTGCTTGGATGCGAGCGGCCGCTTTTCCCCTGGCCTACCTCATTTTCATGGTGCCGATGCCGGATGCGATGGCGGATGCGCTGGAGACGGCTTCGAAATCTGCTTCCGCAGAGGTAGCCAATCTTCTTTTCCACCTCAGCGGCACGCCTTTCCTTCGCGCAGGCCCTATTTTCCAGCTGCCGAACATCACAATCGAAGTTGCCCAGGAATGCAGCGGCATTCGATCGAGCTGGGTGCTTTTCATGACCAGCATCCTGGCCGCCAATTTATTCCTGAAGACGCGGTGGCGGCGTTTTGCGCTTGTCGCCTTCGTCATTCCCCTCGGCATTTTACGAAACGGATTTCGCATCCTCGTGATCGGGCTTCTCTGCGTGAATGTGGGCCCGCAAATGATTCACAGTCTAATCCACCGCCGCGGCGGTCCCGTCTTTTTCGTGCTTTCGCTAATTCCATTTTTTCTGGTATTGTGGTGGCTGCGCAAGGGTGACGTCCGAACCCGACAACCGCAATAGTGCTGAGTTCCGGGCACTTCCCTTTGCGCAAATTTTTGGGAACTTTGCCTTCCAGTTTCCGTAGAAGTGCTTGGGCACGGTGTAACACTCGACCTCATCTTCGGTGTGATCCTGGGTGAGCTTGACTCAAATTTCGCTACGGTTCGAGCCTGGAGCGCGTGTCTTGCTCACGAATGAGGTCTAGATTTTAACTATCGCTTGGAGACTTTGGCCGCAGCTAGAGCTGCATTGAAAATGCCATTCATTACATCGGCTTGGAGGGAATTGTGAGCCCGAACTCCGTGTTAGCTTTGGCCGCCGCCACATTTAGTGCCGCCCTGGCCGTGGCCGCGGCTTGCCAAAAGCGCCGTTCGCTTGCGACTTGGTGTTTCTCGGCCGGGATGCTGACTTTCGCGCTGGAAAGTCTGTTCGGCGCGATATGGCACGACGCGCTTGTTCCTGAAAGGGCGGCTTTTTGGGAAACTGTCACCCTGGTAACGAAGGCATTTCTGCCGGGGATTTGGCTTTGCTTTAGCCTCACGTATTCGCGTGGAAACTCTCGCGAATTTCCGGCGAGATCCCGATTTCTCGTCCTGATGGCCTTTTTAATCCCGGTAGGCGTGTCCCTGGTTTTCCGGGATCAATTGGCGCCGATTTTTCCTTACAACCAGTCAGGCGGAAATTGGTGGGTCAGCTCTCATGCAGCGGCCAAAACACTGAATGGCCTTCTGCTCATAGCCGCGGTGCTGGTTCTTGTGAATCTCGAAAGGACCTTCCGATCGGCCGTCGGAACGATGCAGTGGAGGATAAAGTTTATGGTTCTTGGCCTCGGGATTGTGTTCGGAGCCAGGATTTACACCCTAAGCCAGGCGCTGCTCTTTTCCGGAGACATCATGGCCTTAATCGACGTCGAAACAGGGGCGCTGCTGATTGGATGCATATTGATCACCGTCGCTTTTCTTAGGAGTGGTCTCGGCGAAATCGATGTTTATCTGTCCCATGCTGTTCTGCGCACGTCCCTGACGGTGCTTCTGGTTGGGGCGTACCTTTTCATTGTCGGCGTGCTTGCCCAGGTCGTAGCGCGGACCGGCGAACCGGGAACGTTCCAGTTTCAAGCCTTCGTGGTGCTGTTGGGATTTGCCCTCCTGGCTGTGCTATTGGTCTCAAATCGGATCCGGCAAAATATCGGGTCTTTCGTTAGCCGCCATTTTAAGAGGCCGCAGTATGATTTCCGGCAGATATGGACGCGCTTTACTCAATGCACCTCCAGCGTGCTCGATCAGTCCGGCCTGTGCGCCGCAGCCGCAAAATTGATCTCTGAAACCTTTAACGTCTTGTCGGTCACTATTTGGCTATTTGATGAACAAGACCGGCTCGCGTTCGCAGCATCCACGTCGAGATCAGAACACGAGGCCAACGACGCGATCCCAAACCTACCCGGCTTGGCGCCAAATTTAACGAGTATTCGCGGGCTTTCCAAACCTTTTGATTTGGAAAAGGCGAAAGGCGATTATGCGGAGAGCTTGAGGCAAATCAGTTTGAGCCAATTTCGCACTGGAGGAAATCGGGTTTGTACGCCTTTCTGGACGGGAGAACGCTGCATAGGCATGGCCATCCTGGCAGATCGCGTCGGTGGCGTTCCCTACACGGTTGAAGAACTGGATCTGCTGAAATGCATGGGCGATCAGATTGCTCTGGGTCTGCTGAATCTTCGGCTTACCGAAGAGATCATGCGAGGCAAAGAACTAGAGGCGTTTCAAGCCATGTCCGCATTCTTCGTGCATGACTTGAAAAACGCGGCCTCAACCTTGAGTCTGACGCTTCAGAATCTGCCAGTACATTTTGATGATCCCATTTTTCGGCAAGACGCCTTGCGCGGAATCGGTGAGACAGCCAACCGCATCAACCAACTTATTAGCCGCCTCGGCGCTTTGCGACACCTCGAACTCAAACCGGTAGAAGTGGATCTTAATGCGCTTGTTGCTGACGCGCTTGAAGTCTTACAAAGCGCGCCGGAAATAAATGTCGTGAAGGAGCTTCGCCTGGAGCCAAAACTCAAGGTGGACCGGGATCAATTGGGCAGTGTAATCACTAATTTGCTTCTCAATGCTCGCGAGGCACTCGGACCAGGAGGCGAGGTGAGAGTTGAGACGAGGCAAAGCGACGATTGGGCAATCGTTTCGGTCGCTGACAATGGGTGCGGGATGAGCCCGGCCTTCCTAAGGGCCTCTCTTTTCCGCCCCTTTCAGACAACAAAGAAGAAGGGACTGGGCATCGGCATGTTTCAATCCAAGATGATTGTCGAGGCGCATCGGGGGAAGATTCGGGTCGAAAGCGAGCCCGGCGCTGGCACAACTTTCCGGGTAATGCTGCCTCTGAATCGCCAAACAGCATGAAACCCAAAGTGCTCATTGTCGATGACGACGAGGCGATCCGGACGCAGATGAAATGGGCGCTGAGCCACGATTACGAAGTTCATTTCGCCGAAGACCGAAGAGGAGCACTTGAAGCCTTTAAGGCCAACTCCCCGGCGGTGACATTGCTTGATCTGGGCCTCCCACCTCGCCCCAATGAATGCGATGAAGGATTGGCGGTGTTGGCCGATCTGCTCGCGGTCGATAGTACGGCAAAAGTCATCATTATTTCCGGACAGAGCGAAAAACAGAACGCGATCCAGGCCGTTGGCGCGGGCGCTTATGATTTTTTGTGCAAGCCCGTGGAGATGGAGGAATTGAAGCTGCTCCTTCGGCGATGTATCCACGTGGTGGAACTCGAGAAAGAGTACCGCGAGTTACAACAGAGCCAACTTTCCAATGTGTTTGAAGATATGCTCGGCACCAGTCCACAAATGCAGGCAGTCTTTGCTTTCATCCGCAAGGTCGCCGGAACGAACGCTCCGGTGCTCTTGCTCGGAGAAAGTGGCACTGGCAAAGAGATGGCAGCAGCGGCGATTCATCACCGCAGCGCGCGCGAGGACGGCCCTTTTATCGCGATCAACTGCAACGCCATTCCTGAAAATCTTCTGGAGAGTGAGCTCTTCGGCCACGAAAAAGGCGCCTTTACCGGTGCTCACATTCAGCGCAAAGGGATGATGGAAACAGCCAGTGGCGGCACCCTGTTTCTGGATGAGATTGGCGAACTTCCCCCAGCCATTCAGGTGAAGCTTCTTCGGTTTCTTCAGGAACAGCGCTTTCAGCGGGTGGGCGGAAGACAGGAAATTCAAATCGACACGCGGCTTGTCGCCGCGACCAATGCCGATTTAAAACAGTTGATCGACAGCGGAAAATTTCGCGAGGATTTATATTTTCGTCTTGCCGTTGTCACCATCCGCCTGCTGCCACTTCGCGAGCGAGGGGAAGACATCGTGTTCCTGGCTCGCGAGTTTCTGCAAAAGTATGCCGCCCAAAGCGGTCGGACAAAGCTGGTTTTCCCGCCCGACGCGGTGCGTGCAATGAGCCATTATTCATGGCCTGGGAATGTGCGCGAACTCCAAAACCGCGTGAAACGAGCGGTCATTATGGCCAGCGGATCGCGATTGACCGCAAAAGATCTCGAGTTGGAACAGCACCAGGACGTGGCATCTTCATCTGCAACGACTCTCAAACACGCGCGCGAGCAGGTCGAACGTGAAATGATTGAGCAAGCGCTCAAGAAAAACTCCGGTAAAATCACTTCCGCAGCTGCTGATCTCGGGATCAGCCGGCCGACTCTTTACGAACTAATAGAGAAACTTGGCATTGCCAAAGAGCGCGCAAATACAAATGTCAACTAAGACCGAAATCATCGAACAAATGCAAACATCGAAAACCTTATTCAGAATCGTGACGCTTATTTTAGCAGCCACGCTCATCGCCGGCTGCTCCAAGGAAGGCAGGAAAGCCCGCCTTCTGGGCGAGGCTGACAATTATTTTAAAGCCGGCAACTATGACAAAGCCAAGCTGAGCTACCTTAACGTGCTGCGGCTGGATCCGAAAAACGCGCTCGCATTCGAAAGAGTCGGCGCGATGTGGCAGGAGGACGGAGCGCCTCTTCGCGCCGGTGCATTTCTGGCAAAGGCGAGCGAGCTGGATCCGAAGAACGCTCAAAATCGAATACGGCTGGCCCGTTGTTATGTGGCCACGGGACGGTTCGCCGACGCAAAAAGAGAAGCACTTAAAGTGCTCGAGCAAGTCCCGGACAATGGCGATGCCATTATCGTTTTGACTGAAGCGATGCGAAGCAAAGAAGACATTGAGGCCGCCGGGGAACAGCTCCAGAAATTCCCCAAAAAGAACGACGTTTCTTTCTACCTCGCTTCGGCGAATCTGTTTTCCAGCAGGGGCGACCTGGCCGCGGCGGGCAACGCACTCCGGCAGGCGCTCACTGTCGATCCCAAATCGTCCACCGCGCACATGGCGATGGGAGATTTGTATCTATTCCAGAAAGACCAGAAACAAGCCGGCGAAGAATTCAAGAAAGCGGCAGACCTTGCGCCGGTTCGATCAATCGAGCGCTTGAAATACGCCGCGTTCAAGTCCGCCACCGGTGATGCCGAGGAAGTGAGAAGGATTTCCACCGAGATGACCAGCAAGGCGCCGGACTATCTCCCCGGCTGGACCTTGCTGGCCGAGCGTGCCTTCAAGGACAAGAAATACGACGAGGCCCTCTCGCTCCTTGAGAATGTTTTTGGCCGCGACGCGGAAAACATCGATGGCCGCAGACTGCAAAGCGATGTGCTGCTCGCAAAGGGCGACACAAAAAAAGCGGTCGAACTTTTGGAGCGACTCGACCAGACCTATCCGGATGCCCCCTTCATCAAATGGCAATTGGCACGCGCATATCTCCAAAATAAGAACATGAACCAGGCAAAGCTGGCGTTGGACCAGGCCGTCTCAATCAATCCGAATTATGACGATGCCGTTCTGCTGCTCGCCCAGGTCAATCTTAGCACCGGTCATGCTGAACCGGTGATCGAACCGATGACCCGTTTGCTGAAAAAACATCCCGATCTACGAAACGCCGCATTGCTCCTGGCCGGGGCTTATGGCTCCCTTGATCGGTTCGACGATGCCGCCGTGGTCCTTCAGGAGCAAGCCAGGGTCACGCCGCAGGATCCACAACCCGAGATAGCGCTCGGCCTGACCCTGCGCCAGGCGAAAAAAACTGACGAAGCGCGCCAGGCATTTGAAAAAGCTGCCCAGCTCGCGCCGAATAATCTGTTTCCGGTCGATCAACTCGTCGATCTGGACTTGCTGGACAAGCATTTCGACGCTGCCCGGCAGAGGATACGGCGTCAGTTCCAAAAAACGCCCAATTTGCCGGCCGCCCATTTTTTTGAAGGCAAAATCCTGGCCGCGGAAGGAAAATGGGATTCAGCCGAGGCGGAGCTTCAAAGGACGCTCCAGCTCGATCCTAATTTTTCCGCCGCCTACGATTTGCTGGTCCAGACTTATCTTGCAACCAACAAACTTCCGCAGGCGGTTAGCCAATTGCAAGGGCTGCTCTCGAAGAACCCCAACAATACGCCGTCGCTCATGACGCTGGCGCTCGTTTACGAGCGGATGAAGGATTTCCCAAAGGCGCGTGATGCTTATGAGAAGCTTCTCTCGACCGAGCCCAACTTCGTTCCGGCGTTAAATAACCTCGCTTTTCTCTACACCGAGCAGTTGAATGATCTCGACAAGGCTTACGACTTGGCGCGTAAGGCCCGTGAGCTGCTAGGGCAGGACGCAGCGGTCGCCGACACCTTTGGGTGGGTCCTTTACAAACGCGGCGACTATCAGCAAGCCCTGCCGATTCTGCAGGAGAGCGCTGGAAAAGCCGCCGACAATCCGGAGATTCAATTTCATCTGGGCATGACCGCCTATATGATGGGCCGGACAGATTTGGCCAGGGTCGCCCTCCGAAAAGCCGCGAGCGCAGCCAAAGATTTCCCGGGCAAGGATGAGAGCAAACGTCGTCTCGCCCTGCTCGAGAGCGGCACGGGCGCCTCGCCGGAATTGTCGATTTCACAACTCGAAGTCATGACCAAAGAGCAGCCTAACGATGTCGTCTCCCAGATGCGTCTGGGAGAAGCTTACGAAAAACAAGGCGCAGCGGACAAAGCGGCCGCGGCTTATGAGCAAGTGCTAAAACTGAATCCCAAGCTGGCTGCGGCCATAACCAAACTCGCGCAACTCAATGCTGGACCGCTCCAGAACAAGGAGAAAGCTCTCGCTTACGCAAAGAAAGCGCGAGAACTCGCGCCAGCTGATCCCCAGGTCGCCGGCATTCTTGGAAAGGTTGCGTACGATAGTGGCAATTTCACCTGGTCCTACAGCCTTCTGCAGGAAGCCGTGCGCCAGCGCGCAAACGATCCCTCGATTCTGCACGATCTGGCGTGGGCGGCTTATAGCCTGGGAAAAGTTAATGAGGCTCGGGACGCGATGCAAAAAGTCCTGACGAACAATCCCAACTCCGCCCAGGCCGCCGACGCCAAAAAATTTCTGGCGTTGACCGCCCTGGATGAAAATCCGAAGGAACTCATGGCCGCCGAGATCGATGTGCAAAAGGAATTAAAATCGAACTCCGAATATGTGCCGGCACTTATGGCCGAGGCCGCGCTTGATGCGCAGCGCGGTCAAATAAAACCGGCAACCGAAATGTACAACGACATCTTGCGCCGATTGCCCGATTTCGCGCCCGCGCAGAAACGCCTCGCCACGTTATATGCTCAAGACCCATCCACGGTCGCTCCCGCCTATGATTTCGCTCTAAAGGCGCGCAAGACATTACCCGACGACCCCGAGCTGTCCGAGCTTCTTGGACGATTGAGTTACGAAAAAAAGGAATATCCGCGCGCCATCCAGTTATTACAGGAAAGCGCTCGGAAACGGCCGCTCGACGCCGATTCTCTTTTTTATCTGGGAATGGCTCAGCTCCAAGCCAGACAAAAGACCGAAGCGCGCGGAGTCCTTAATCAAGCGTTGGTCGCCGGCCTTCATGAACCTCTCGCGACCGAAGCAAAGCGCGCCCTCGCGGATCTCCAGCGGGAGTGAAAACACATCCCGGGCACGCTCCTCCGGGTAAAGCCGATCGACGCCCTTCCGAATGCCATATGAGGTTAGCCCGCTAGCTAACCGTTGAAATAATGGGAATGCTCTCTCTTTTCTTACTCTCACTCCTGCTCCTGCTCGGATCCCAAAACCCGTTCTGAAGAGCGAGAGCAGGAGTGCGAGTAAGGAGGCGACACGGAGTTTTTTTAACGGACTCAAGAGACCGCACGGCCTTTGCAAAAGCCGAAATAATTCGCCGGGCGGAGAATCCGCCGGCCCGGATCGTGTGCGGCTTGGAGTCGTTGAAATCGGCCATATTACGCGGCCGAATCGTCGGGACTCCGTACGTTTCCCGTTATGTGTTGTAATCCACTTTGCTCGTGGTTGTTATGTATGCCATATGCTCGCGTCGCTGGGAACCTACGTCGGCCAGCCTTACAATTTTCGTATCGGTGCCCTTTGGCGGGTGCGAGATCTCGAAATTATTTTTACCAACGCAAATTGCCTACAATGAGAAGATTATGGATCAAGACCCGAATCGAACAGCAGGAAGTCTAACGCTTTGGCAAGGGTCTTGCTTCCTCATCTACAAGAAAGTAACCAACTTCAACAAATTGCAGAAATAAATAATATGAACAAAATAAAATACATCGCAGCAGTCTTGATCGCCATCGCCGGTCTTGGCCTTCAACAAGCAGACGCTTTCACCTCCTTACTTAATCAGGGGAATCAGGCCATCTCCGGGTTTACCGGGCCTTATGGCGCCGTGAACATCGATCTGATCGATTCCACCCATGCCACCATCACGTTCCAATCATTCACAAGCCCCGATCATGCGAATATTTACCTATTTGGAGACGGGGGTAGCGTTGCTGTCAATCTGAACGCTACTACGTTTGCAGTGAGCGGTATTACCGGGTCGAACGCCGGGACAGGATTCACCCCGGGACCCTACACTTTTGCTGGAGCTGGGCAAGAAGACGGATTTGGAAGTTTCA
>WNGK01018877.1_pt2 | contig 11607 bp, 8 predicted proteins | sample 5400601 | NCBI WGS metagenome assembly WNGK01 (sample SAMN13153376, study PRJNA577476) | soil metagenome | isolation source: 60 cm soil or saprolite under Garry oak tree replicate 1 | place: USA:California | collected 2016-06-15
CGAGCTCGCCCGCGTCTCCCGCCGCGAACCCGCGATCGACGACGAGCTTCAGCCCCTGCCCCACCGCGAGCATGCAACCCGCCGCGATCAGCAGCGCGATACCGGCGACGATAAAGCGCCGACGGTACGGCATGACAAAGCGTCCAAGCCGCGCGAACGTGCGGACGACGGAAAGGCGCAGAGGCGGCGCGGGCGTATCGTTCATGCGCGTGGCGGTGGAGGCCATTTGCGCATTATAGGGCGGGCGTTGGCGTTATCCGGAAGCTCGACGACCCGTCGGGTAGAATCCTGCGACGCGACCAACGCTCAGTACGGACCTGTCCTTACGAATATGCCAAGGATCATCGTAGCGCTATTTGTCGCCACTCTCGCGGCGTCTCCGGCGAGCGCGGTGCAAAAATACATCGCAAAACCACTGGGTTCGTTGGGTAGCCTGAATAGCACCGGCACCAGCATCGACAACAGCGGAGAGGTCGCCGGTAATTCCGGGTTCGCCAGCACCAATTACTCGCAACCCTTCCTTTATTCGCGTGGGGTGATGAACAGTATTCCAACATCGGGCGGTATAGCGAACGGCATCAACGACAACGGTCAGGTAACTGGTTATACGTTCTTTGCAGGCATCAATGGCTATCACGCGTATCTCTATTCCCAGGAGGGCAGCGTACTAGATTTGGGCACCTTGGGCGGCACGTCCAGTGTGGGTTATGCAGTGAACAAGAACGGTTGGGTGACGGGGACCTCCGGTCTACCTGGCGATCAAGTAGGTCACGCCTTTCTTTACTCGGGGAGTGCGATGACCGACTTGGGAACGCTGGGGGGTCCGCAGAGTTACGGTAGAGCGATCAATGGCTCTGGCCAGGTTGCTGGCTACTCCAACGTACCTAACATGATGCCGGACCATGCCTTCCTCTACTCCAACGGCGCGATGCAGGATTTGGGAACGCTCGGCGGCCATTACAGCGCTGCGTACGGAATCAACGATAGTGGACAAGTGACTGGATACTCGTATGACACCGGGGACATGCACATCCACGCCTTTCTCTATTCCGGCGGCACGATGCAGGACCTGGGAACTCTCGGCGGCTTGCACAGCTTCGGTGCCAGCGTCAACGCAAGCGGACAAGTTGTCGGAACCGCGGACACGTCCGCGGGCCCCCGCCACGGCTTCCTTTACTCGGATGGCACGATGTATGACTTGAACGACCTCATCGTCTCCGGCCTGGGCACCGACACGCTTTATGATGTGCAGGCAATAAACGACAGCGGTCAGATCGTAGCGAATGGTTGTCACGATAGTCGATGCCAGGCTTATCGGCTTGACCCGGTCGTGGGACCGGGGCTGGTGTACGAGCCGCTCGACCCATGCCGCATCATGGATACCCGCAACGCCACGCCTGATAGCGGTGTGCAGGGTCCGCTCGTGGGAGACACGCTCTATCTGCTTCCCGGCTATGTCGCGACGGGGGCGGACTGGCAGGCGTACGGCCAGGTGGGTACACCTTCCGATTGTGGCCTGAACAATTCAGTGGGTGAAAGGATCCATGCGATCGCTATGGTGATCACGATCCTCCATCCCAACTTCGATGCTTTCCTCGGCATCGGTGACATATACGACATGAGCATGACCCTTTCAACCGTTGCGCTAAATTACACCGCCGACCAAGGAGTCTCCACGCTGTACATGGTGCCGCAGACCTCGCGCAACACTATTTATTTCGCGTTGCCGACGGGCTTGTCCGCAGACCTTATTTTTGACGTCGTCGGCTATATTGTGACGTCGGACGCGACAGCGCTGCAATGCACGGCGCAGGCTTCGGCGCCATCGACAATCGGTGCATCCGGAGGGACCGGCAGCGCGACGTCGCCGGCGTGCGGCGCAGGCTATGCGCTGAGCAGCGGCAGCTGCGATAGCGACTCTTTCGCCACAAAGCTCGTCTCCGACAAGGCCTCGGGCCAAGGCTGGCTTTGCTCCGCAATCAATTCCGGCGGTGCCGACGCTCACCTCACCGCCACCGCGAATTGTTGCCGTGTTGCGGGCAAATAGCAGTTTTATGACGTCTTGACGTTACGCTATCAAATGCTACCCTCGTTCGCATGCGGAACCCCATACAACCGACCGTTCCATATCTGCTTTGGTCAACGATGCGGTCCGGGTCGCGTTGTCCGAAGACGGCGAAGACTCGGCAGCGCTTGACAAACGCAAACGCGAGAAAAGTCTCTCGTTTGGGCGGTACTTCCGCGGCCTAAGGCGCCGCGGCCGCATATAAGCTCCTCATCAAGCCGTCCGCGACGAAGGAATTGAGCGGCCGACGCAAAGAACGATCGTTAGCGCATCGCGGCACACATCCTTGCCCTGCACGCGTCGGTGCGGGTACGTCGTTTGCACCTAAAGTGGATTCCCGCTTGCGCGGGAATGACGAGAGGAACATGCCGCGAAAAAGTAAGTCGCCTCGCGTTGATCTTCTTGTTACCTAGCGATCTTCTTGTTACCTAGCGGGACGGATACCCCACTCGGTCGACACCGAGTGCACTACGCCCGACACGTACGAATAACCTTCGTTCGTGCCATCCGCGGTCACGTTCTGGGTGGTGCGCCAGACGACGACGTTGCCCGCGTCGTGACGCCAGAAGATGTCGGCGCGGCCATCGCCGTTGTAATCGCCGACGTTGGCGACGCGCCATTGTGGAATGACGCCTTGGGCGAGCGTGATCGGGTTGTAACCGTAGAGCCCGGTCGTCAGCCAAATCTCGACGTTGCCCGACGCGTCGTCTTTCCACAGCACATCGGTTCTGCCATCGGCGTTGAAGTCGCCGACTCCAACGACCTTCCACGTGCCCGGCGACGCATGCGCTCCGAGGCTTCCGCTTTCCGGCTTGACCGACATCGACGAGCTCATGAGCCAGTGATTGACTCGCCCGTCGGCGGTGTTCCACCAGATGATGTCGCTGATGCCGTCGTTGTCGACGTCGCCGACGCCCGCGATGGTCCAGCCTGCGTTCGGGTTGACCGCCGCCGACAGAACGACCTCGACCGGCTGCCCCGCGACGGTGACGCGCGAGACCCCGATCATCGGCCATATCTTCACTCTGCCGGTGGAAGGACTGAACCATAGGAGATCGAGATTCCCGTCGCCGTCGAAGTCCCCTACTCCTGCCAGATTCCATAATGCGGTATCGATATAGCCGACTCTGACGTCGGTTGTTCTGGTACCGCCGTCGATCGTCCAGATCCGCACTTCGCCGGTGATCGGGTTGTGCCAGACCAGATCGGCTTTGCCGTCTCCGTCGAAGTCACCGGTCGTCGCAAGTATTGCGTCCGAGTCAGGCTGGATCGCAATCTCGGCAGCGGAATCCAGCCACAGATCGTTCATCTTCCACACGTTGACCTGGCCGCTGGTGTCTCGCCAAAAGACGTCCGACTTGCCGTCGCCGTCCGAGTCCCGGAATCGGCTGGTGCTGCCGAAACGTTTCGTGACGCGTCCGAGTCCGTTGTTCGCCGGCGGAGAGTAGAAGCGCAACCGATCGCCAGCTCGGGCGACGGTCGACACCACCCTGGTTCCCGCGCCAACGGTCCCATCCGCATTGATCGCGGGAAACGTCACGCTGACGGTGTGAGGACCGCCGTAAGGCGTGCCGATGAGCTCGACGTATTGGTTTTGAGCAAGGTAGCCGCCACTGCCCACGACTCGCGAAAGCACGGGGTTGGCGTTTCCGCCGATGGGACCGGGCGGAATCACCGAAATGCGACGCCCGTATTGGGTCTGTCTGCCGTTCGCGTCCAGCACCTCGACGGTGATCCGGTTGCGCGAGATGCCGCTTCCGTCGCGGTTGAGCACGGCAACGTTGCGCAGGAAGTTCATCTGCGATCCCTCTGCGCCCACGACTTCCGGGTAGACGATGTCCAGCCGCCCGTCACCGTCAATATCGCCGACCGCCATTCCACCGGTTCCGTTGATCAACGGGTCGGTATCCGGCGTGTTATCCAGCTCGAAATAGCCTCCGCGATTCAGGAATATTTGAAAGGGGTGCGTATTCGCAGGGCCCTGACAGGGATCGTCGGGCGCCGGATTGTCGACCGGCCCCACGCTCGCCGCAACGATGATGTCTTCCAGCCCATCGTTGTTCAGATCGGCGACGTTCATTCCATCGGTGTCGCATGTGTAGATCGGGACGGGATCCCCGTCCTTGGTTCGAAATAGCGGGCCTCCGTCGGTGCCGGTCGTCCGCCTGACGAAGTTTTGGCCGTCGAACTCGTAGAGCTTCAATTGAAAATTCGGATCGATGGGCGGGTTGGAGAGATCCTGATTCTGCGCGAGCACGACCAGGTCGAGCTTTCCGTCGTTATTCCAGTCGAGGAATTTGGCTCCCTCATCGAAGATTCCGCGTGGCGTGGGAAGGCCGTAGGCCAGCGACTGGAACTTGGGCCGTGCGGAGGCAACGACGCCCGCGCTCCGGTTCATGAACAGCCGGCCCATCGCGTAAATGTCTACCCATCCGTCGTTGTCGAAATCGACCGCCTGCACGGCCTCGGGTGTCGATCCATTCTGCCAGCTGCTGTAGAGAGGCGCGGTCAGGCTCAGGCTGTCCTCCGGGACTGCGAAAGCCGTGGAGGCAGTGCGGTCGATGAATTGCATCGACCCGTTGTTCTTGAGAAAGCGCGACGATGGCGGGAAGGAGTCGGAGGTCAGCGTGCACCCGTCCTGGGTGTTGATCCTCGGGTCTTCTGTGCGCGTGTAGTAAGGAAGGAAAAGATCGAGGTAACCGCTATTTGCAAAATCCGCCACGACGATCGTCTCGCCATGACCTCGAAGGGGAGGATTGAAGCTGGTGTTGAACGCAAAATTCTCCGAATAATTCGTGCCGTTGTACGTGAACAGCTTGGCCGCAGAAAACGTATGGTTGGTGCAGCTATGCGTGATGCCAATCAACGCCGGCAAGCCGTTGGAGCCGAGATCGAAGATTCGCGTATCCGATGCTTCGCGTTGGTTGGAGAAGAAGGCCGTGACGCCCATCGCATCCGCCGGCCAGAGAACAAGGTTTCCGTCCGAATCCTGCCTAGTGCCCAGAAACGCGCGCTTGGAATCGTTGTTCGGCTCGCCGACGGTGGCCTTGAAACCGTCCCACGGAGTGAAGATGGTTCTTGTGAACGACAGTTCCGTTACCGTCGTTTGAGCGCCAACGGAACAGCAAAACAGCACTGCTGCTGCAGGGATGACACATCGAGCCGCGCGCAAGATTATCCTTGGCTGCCGAGAAGAATTTGATAGTACCAGACAGCCGCCTGTCCTATGCGATACCGTACAAACGGTCCAGGATCAAATGACGCTATCGAAGAATTTCGCGGGCAAACACGTTATTCACTTTCCAGGCACACGGCAGCACACCGACAGGCCGATCGCCGAATGATCAGCATTGTCATTGTTCGTGAAACTGCAGGTGTTGGTCGCGAACAGGGTCATCAGGGTGCTGTTTCCGAGACACTGAGTCGAGGTTTGCGTATAGCCCGCGCCACATGGAGGAATCGTCGCGTTGCCGCTGCCGTGAGCCGTGATCGTCACCGGACTGGAAATTTGAGTGTTGCATTGAAGTGCGGTCGCGTCGGAAAGAGCAAAGTAGCCGACAACATCGAAGACGAGCTGTGCCGAGAGTCCCGACGGCATCGCGAAGTAGATCGTGTGGCTGTTGACTTGAGGAACGATATACAGCGTTGACAGACCCTGCCCGTGGGTGAAGTTCAAAGCGACGCTGCTCTGAACGGTTCCGATACTGTCCGAAACCCCCAGATACGCGTCGAAGTTGGGATTGAGTATCGTCATCACGATGGCAATCGCTCGCGTGTTGACCCCCACGGCAGTCCCGAGGCCACAATCACCGTTGAACGCGCCATAATCGACCCAGGCGCCCGAGACATACCCGGGAATCTGGTACAACGTGCCGCCGGTGAGGGGACCTTGTACACCGCTTGCCGGAGTGGCGAAGCGCGTGTCCATGATCCGGCAAGGAGTCAGCGGCACATAGACCGTGTTGTTGATATCTCCCAGTGCTTTCGCGGTAAGGGCTTCGATCCTGGACCCGTTCAGTTTGTCGTGCGCGCCGCGCTTGAGCGATCCTTCCTGTATCTGTTCGAGCAGCGCGAGATTGGCCGCGAATTCATCCGGCGTCTGCGACATCATCAGGCTCTGCTGCAGCAGCGCTGGCGCCCTAGCCATCAGGCCGCTGACTTTTGCCATCCAAACGTCCTGATCCTCGGTAACCCCGATCGGCGAAGACCCAAGACCAATTGGAAAGAACCGCAGTAAGGACGCCGCATTCGGCACCGATCGGATAATGCGGTCGCCCTCAGGCATTGCAGCCGCTCCAGCAGCAGCCATATTTAACGTCGAAGCTAAAACCAATGTGACGACCGCCATTAGCCAAGCGGCGAGCCTATTTATTCTGTCCATGTGTCATTTCTCCCTGAGGAACTCGCGCGGCCATGGTTAATCCACCAACCGCTGTAATCATCCTTTGCCGCGGCGAGAAATTTCATGGTACCAGAGGGCGTACCCTGCCCAACGCGCGCCGCGCAAGGTCGCAGACAAGCAGCACGGCGCCGTGTTGGCGCATCGGCGAGAAGTGATGCGCGATCTGGTGTCGCGGATTACCATGTGGCGCGTCGTTCGGATCGGTTAGAATCTGCGCTGCGCCCCGGTAGCTCAGTGGATAGAGCAGTCCCCTCCTAAGGTGTAGGGGTCGTAGGGGTGTAGCCGCCGTAGCGGTAGAACTAAGCGCTGACTAAGCGGCGCGGCTAGGCGGCTCGGCTAAGATACGCGCCATCACCGTCCCGGTAGCTCAGTGGATAGAGCGATCGCCTCCTAAGCGATAGGCCGCCGGTTCAACTCCGGCCCGGGACGCCATCCAGCGAGAGCTGGCGGCCCGATCGCCGTTTTCTTTTGGGGCCGGTCTCCTTTTAACTCAAGGAGCAATAGCATGGACAAGTTGTTGAGGAACATGTGCAAGGCTGTCGCCAAAGCTTTGGCGACCGACATTCCGGACGCGGAAGTGAAACGAGCGGAAGCCAAAGAAGTGGCACGGCACCCCGTAACGCCTGAGGAAGAAGCGCACTGGGAAAAGACAGCACGGGAGTGGCAACGCCTACACCCCGGCGAAACCGTCACCCCCAACGGGCACTTCTAATCGGAGATCACAATGGCCAAGAAAATAATGACGGTCGAAGAGCATGCGCAGTTGGCGAAAGAACTGCGCGAGTGGGGAAACTGGACGTGCAGCCTGTACGAACGGCTGCGTAAAAAACATTACTACACCGATGACCCCGAACTTGATGAGGTGTGGGGTCTGGTGACCGCCATCCGCAGATTGCAACGTGCTATGGGTGCGGCGCTGCGTAGGGAACACCGGAAACACGATGGCTCCGCCGAACTTCTTTACAGGCGCTTCGGGTTGGCGGAAGAGGAGGAAAAAGCAGCCTAGCTTGTATCCAGCTGGTTAGCATTCGGGGGTCGGGAGATCCTGGCCCTTTTCTTTCGGCCGGTCTCACGCGTACGCTACGGTGCCATTTGGGTGGTAGGTTCATAGCACCCGCGTCCGGCCAACGCCACCTGGACCTTCCTAGAGCGCCGAGGGCGTCCAGTCTATTCTAAAACCTGTCGGGGTCTCCGTCTTGAATCATTTGTGCGCGCGCCTCGCGTTTGAGCCTCGTATTCTCAGCGACGAGCATACGAAACTTGGGCAGCCAGTCGTCGTGCCACTTGATCGGCGTCAAGCTCGCGTTGATTCCATAAAACGCGTCCATGAGGGTAATCGCGATACTGCCGACGAGCAACAGGTCGGCTTTGACCCACCTTTCATTCTCAATGTCGAAGAACGGCGTCCCAAATTTTCCTGCGTCAGTGCGCACTTCAAAGGTACGTGTAGCGTTGATGACGTTTGCGTGCGTAGAGATTGCGTTGAGAGCGTCTTTCGCGTCCTTTATCGCGGTGGATACTGGGGGAAAGGTTTCCTTTAACCATCTATATCGCTTCGTCGCTAGCGCCTGCGATGGATCGAGGATTCCGTTCGCGTCGAAGTCAGCAAAATCCTGCAGGTCGGTGTGTACGATTGCATAGGCAGCGCAGGCTCCAGCTTCTAGTACCTGCCGCAAATTCATCATGGCCTGGACATGATGTAAGCGCACTGTCGAAAAGAGTGCGAGCGTTAGATGCTTGCGGACGGAAGACAGAAATACGACAAAAAGGTGCCGGTCATGATCGACTGACTTAATCATTCCGGTACCGAGGACGCCGACAAACGACAGCGCGTTGTTGAAGTAATCACCGTACCGTTCAGCGCCCTTTAGGACCATCTCCCATTCGCTGTCGAGTATGTCAGTGATCATTAAGGGCTTTGAGTCCATATGCCTTCCAAATTTGCTAGCCGCGCTTCGCAGTCTGCTCGCACACCACGTCTGGGCGTAGTCCGTGTAGTCGCCCGTCGTGTCGACGCGCTCGAACCCGGTGAGCGCGATCTGGTCATTGCTCATCCAGATCAGGGTCGCATCAAACAAGGGCCGTAATAAATTTACGGCGCAGCGCTCAACCTCGATCACCCGCGCCACGCGGGTGATCCGGTGCAGCACCTTGTCGTGCTCCTCCAGTGACGGTCAGCTGGTCCTCGAAGCGTCACGCCCGATGCAGTTGCCACTTCGGAACGTGGCGGCCTTTGCATCGTAGACAGACCACCGCCAACCTCATCGTTTCCCCCCGAATTCCTATCGCACCGAATATAGCCGTCGAACGATCGTTCGACAAGGTACGCAAGTCGCTGACGGCTCGCAATGTCACCGAGTGGCGTGTTTCTTGCAGTCTCCTCCTTCTGTCTCATACCGTGCCCGTAAGCCAGGCTGGAGAACTGCCGTCGCTCGTCACAGACGTACGGACTAGGTCATTTGCACCAATGAGAAGACACAGGGTGCTCAACTAAACGCAACCACGCGGCTGAAGCATATTGAGGAGAAACGAATGGCGCGATTTCGTACATTGACAGTCGGAACTATCGTCGCGGTCATGCTCTTCGCCTCTGATATCTCCTTCAGCGCTGAGATATGGCATGGCCGACCCGAAACCAAAGACGCCGATAAGATCTACTTGAAGGGCACGATAACAGCCGACGATCCGGCGCGCTTTCGCGTCGTCGCCGCCGAAATGGAGAAAACCGTAGCCCGTAGCAAAGATGTACGGCTAAGCAGCGATGGCGGTGATGTTTTTGCGGCGATCGAGATTGGCAGATTGATTAGGGCCGGGTCCATGTCGACGACGGTGCACGTAGACGATCGGTGCGTCAGCGCATGTGTGTTTGCCTACGCGGGTGGCGTGCTGCGGCTGGCTGCGGATGGAAGGCTGGGCATCCATCGGCCCTACAACACCGATACGGGACTGTCCTCCTTAGGCGAGGCAGACCAACGCTTTAAGAAACTCGATGCATTGGTGCACGCGTACTTCAAGGAGATGAACGTGTCTGACCGTTTGGCGGACGAGATGCTGCGGATCGAGCCTCAGGATGTGAAATTCCTAACTTACGTCGACGCAACACGCTATGGGCTATGGGGACGCGATCCTTCATACGCCGACCTCATAGCTTCGAACCTTGCCACAAAGTACGGGTTATCCAAGCAAGAGTACTTCAAGCGCAACAAACGTGTGGAATTAGAATGTGACCCGCAAGTATTTGACTTTTTTGCGTGCGAGGGATCAATTATGTGGGGGATCCCGAAATCAGAATATTGGCTTCGAGCGAATCGCCTTCGATGCACCCATTTAGAAGAAAAAGCGGCCGTGTATGCCTGCGAGCGGGCAGGCTTTCACAGGCCTCTGCGCGCAGGAGTGTCTTGACGCACGAAGTCCGACGCATCGAGCCTCATCGTTGATTGCGCGCCTTAGCCGAGGATGCGTATCACGTTAACCAAAAGAACAAGCACCGCAATGACCACGATCACAGCCATTGCGATCATAAGCTTGCTTGTCGTTTCGACCGCGTATGCCTGCAGGTCGTTTGCGAGCTCTGCAACCTGGACGTTGGTGGCCACGGATTCGAAGCGCAGTGAGGTATCCTCGCCGGATACTTCCCCACGCGGCTCCGCAATCACAATGGGCAGGATGATGTAAAAACTCATCACTGGCAGGTTGCGAAACGATTGGTTATCCCAGATCTTCGTCCTGCCCGCTCCTCGCAACGCGTAGCCGATGCCCTTTGTTCGCCATGCAGATACCGTTCGCCCGGTGTCCAAGAAAAACTTCGACGGGAGCTTTCCCGAGATTGCGACTCCGAGTAGCGACTCGAATTTCCTGGCGGCCATCGAAATGTTGATTTGAAATTTCGCCGGGCTTCGTTGACCTCCATCTCCTGACCCCGGAACAAAGACGAGCGATCCGATGGCCTTTTTCTCTCTCCGGTCGCGGCCCGGCTTGCGCTCGCGGATTCGGATAACACCCGTGAGCGTTTGAAGGTTTCCGCCAGTCGACAACTCGACGCTTTCACCTTTGGCAACGGCCACCATCATGACGAGAACGCGCTCCTTGTCCTCTTCGATAATGAGCCGTGCCTTGGTCGGCTTGAAACCTACGAGTGGCATTCCGCTGCTCGCCTTTTGTTATCGAGACGGCTTGCATAGCCGGCACAACACCGACTTGCGATCGTGCCAGCCCGCTTTTGACCGTCGGTGTCGATCGGCCGTCGATGTCAATCGTACGTTGGCCGATTGATGTTGGGCATTGCCGTGGATTCGTAATCGCTCACGCGATCATGACGCCATCTGCGATTCTCAGGGCGAGACAAAAGTTAGTAAAGCCAGTTTTGTCCAATAAGGACATCGCTCGTTTCTGAGTACTACAACGAAGGGACTGGACAGCCGCCAAGAGCTCGGCGCGCTTCATTGAGTCATTGACGCTGAGGACAAGAAAAAATCGATTTCAAAGTCTAGCTAAACGAGACGCCAGATGATCTACGCGAGGTCATTGGCGATGAGTCACAGTCGGTGTAGTCGCCGATGGTGTCGGCAGGCGTGAAAGGCGATGAGCACCATCTGATGATTGCTCAAGCCCAGCAAAACTCTGCCGCCGAGAGAGGCTTTCGTTCCCGGCAACGCGTTACACCAGCGCCTGCGTGTCGGCGTCGACCGGCAATGCCTGCCCGGAGATGTTGGCGCCCAGGGGTGAGGCCAGGAACACGATCGCGTTGGCGATATCGTCGGCCGATATCAGCCGCTTGAGCGAGGTCTTGGCGAGCGCCTCGTCGCGCACAAATTCCAGGGCGACATTTCGCGCGGCTGCTCTGTTGGCAAAGACACTTTCAATGCGCGCACCGGCGACCGATCCGGGGCAAATCGCGTTGACGCGGACACCATGCGGCCCGAGCTCGATGGCGAGCGACTTGGTCAGCCCGATCACGCCCCACTTCGACGCAGCATAAGGGGTACGCAAAGGAAATCCGAAGCGCCCCGCGGCCGACGACAAGTTAGCGATGCTGGGGTTCTTGCTCGCCTTGAGCCACGGTATCGCGCGCTGCGCGCAGAGGAATTGCCCCGTAAGATTCACCGCCAGCGTGCGCTGCCAGTCGGCAAGCGGCACGTCC
>WNGK01007297.1_pt1 | contig 11604 bp, 8 predicted proteins | sample 5400601 | NCBI WGS metagenome assembly WNGK01 (sample SAMN13153376, study PRJNA577476) | soil metagenome | isolation source: 60 cm soil or saprolite under Garry oak tree replicate 1 | place: USA:California | collected 2016-06-15
TCACTGTCCACTCGTAAGGACCACTGACCACTGACCACTGTGCCGGAGGCACTCATTGATCGAACGCTACACGCGCCCCGCGATGGGCCGCATCTGGACTGAAGAGAACAAGTACCGCTGCTGGCTCCAGGTGGAGGCCGCCGCAAGCGCCGTCCTGGCCGAGGATGGCGTCATTCCCGCCGACGCCGCCGAGGCCATCGCCACTAAAAGCAGCTTCTCCGTCCACCGCATCCAGGAAATCGAGGCCGAGGTCAAGCACGACGTCATCGCCTTCACCACCGCCGTCGCCGAGAGCCTCAAGTCCCAGGGCCTCGACGCCGAGTCCCGCTGGCTGCACTACGGCCTCACCTCCAACGACGTTGTTGATACGGCCCAAGCGCTCCAGGTCAAAGAGGCTTCGAAGCACATCCGCACCGGCATCGCCAAATTGCTGGAAGTCCTTCGGCGGCGTGCGCTCGAGTTCAAGAACACCCCCACCATCGGCCGCACTCACGGCATCCACGCCGAGCCCACAACCTTCGGCCTCAAGCTCCTCAATTGGTTCGCCGAGATGGAGCGCAACCTGGTCCGCTTTGACGCCGCCGCTGAAACCATGCGCGTAGGCAAGTTATCGGGCGCCGTCGGCACCTTTGGCCACCTGAAGCCAGAGCATGAAGAGCGCATCTGCGCGCGCCTCGGCCTCAAGCCAGCCCCGGTCGCCACCCAAGTCATTCAGCGCGACCGCCACGCCGAGTACATCTCCACGCTGGCGATTATCGGCAGCTCACTCGACAAGATTGCCGTCGAGATCCGCCACCTGCAGCGCACCGAAGTCCGCGAGGCGCAGGAGTACTTCAGCGAGAAACAGAAGGGCTCCTCGGCCATGCCGCACAAGAAGAATCCGATTACCTCGGAACAAATCAGCGGCCTCGCCCGTGTCCTGAGAGGCAACGCCCAGGCCGCCTTTGAGAACGTTGCCCTCTGGCACGAGCGCGACATCTCCCATTCCTCGGTGGAGCGGGTCGTCTTCCCCGACTCGACTATTCTTGTCGACTACCTGCTGGCTAAAACCACCGACCTCATCGACCGGCTTTTGGTCTACCCGGAGCGGATGAAGAAGAACCTCGAGTCCACCGGCGGGCTCATCTTCTCGGGGCAGCTGCTCCTCGACCTGGCCGAAGCCGGCATGATGCGCGAGGACGCCTACCGCCTCGTCCAATCCCATGCCATGCGCGCCTGGAAAGAGGACCTGGTCTTCCGCGACGAAGTAGCCCGCGACCCGCAGATCGCCGCCCTGCTCAGCCCCGAGAAGCTTGCCAAAACCTTCGACTACACCCGCCAGCTGGGCAACGTGGATGCGATCTTCAAGAGAGTGATTAAAGAAAGCTGAAGGACGGAGTGCTCCTTGGAAGCAGTTGAGTTGACGGTGGCGATTACGGGGGCTTCGGGCGCGGTGTTCGGGCGCGAGCTTTTGCGCGCGCTTGAGGCCGACGATCGGGTTGCCAAGGTGCATTTGGTTGCCTCGGAAAACTCGCTGCGGGTAATGGCCGAGGAGCTGGGCATTTCAGGGCGCCACGACCTGCTGGCGAAGCTCCTCGAAACTGACAAGCTGCTGGGCGCGCCCAAGAAAACCGTCCAACATGCAGACGCGAACATTGGGGCTTCGATCGCCAGCGGAAGCCATCCTTCGCACGGAATGATTATTCTGCCGTGCTCGATGGGTACGCTGGCGGCGATTGCCAACGGTTTGGCGGACTCGCTTGTTGCGCGAGCCGCGGATGTGACATTGAAGGAGCGGCGCCCGCTGCTGCTTTGCGTGCGGGAGACGCCGTTCAACCGAATTCATTTGCGCAACATGGCGCTGGCGGCGGAGGCCGGGGCGGTGATTTTCCCCGTGATTCCGACTTTTTATAACCGGCCTACGGATTCGATCGAGATGGCGCGGCAGTTCTGCTATCGCGTGCTGGGCCACATCGGGCTTCCCCAGCCGGGGGCTTACGTCTGGAAATCCCACGAATAACGCTCTAAAAGGCACTTCCGCACGCAAAATAAAAACGATCAACTTCTTTCTGTTCAGCGGGTTAGGCCACGTTTTGGGGGGATTTTTGGGTCCAATGTGATTTGAAACACAGTGAACAGTGGACAGTGTGCAGTGAACAGCCCGTGAGTGAACAGTGAAGAAGTGAATGAGGGAACAGGTAGAGCGTATTTGGCCCGAATTGTGTACTGTCGTCATCCCTTGCTCCCTTCAAAAATGCTGTCGTGCGGGCGTGGACGCCCGCACGACAGCCGGTCTGCCACCCCACGGACCACCCGGCCCAGGATGGGCGCCCCGTTCCCGCCTGTCCGCGGGGACCCGGTCTGGTGACCGGCGCTACGAGTACTGGTTCTAAATGAAAAAGGCCCGCTGGACGGCGGACCTTTTCTTGTCACTATTTTAAGTATGACAGGTTCGTTGAATTAATCCCCAATTTTTTGAAATTTATTTTTCGTTTTGAATCAGGTATTTAGGTCGGTTTTCCACAGGGTGGGGGCTTGACAAGATTTCCACAGGATCCCGGGACGGGTAGGAAATTCGGTTGACGAGTGATATTTCTTCGCGCATGATGAATTAATGACCGGACGCGCCTATCTCGGCGAGTTTGAGCTGATGCTGCTGCTGGCGGTGATTCAGCTGGGCGATGAGGCGTATGGGGTGCCGATTTCGCGTGAGCTGGAGGCGCACCGGGGGCGGGACGTGTCGGTGGGCAGCGTGTACGCGGCGCTGGAACGGCTGGAAGGGAAGGGGCTGGTGGAGTCGAGCCTGGGCGACCCCACACCGGAACGCGGAGGAAAGGCCAAGCGGTATTTTCGGATCACCAAGGAAGGGCTGAAACAGGTGCAGGAGACGCGCCGGATTTTGACTGGCCTCTGGAAGACGCTGCCTGACCTGAAGCTGGAGGAGGGGTTGTGAAGCGCATCGAGCCTCCGCGGACCGCCGCCTGGATGCTGGAGCATCTGACGCCGAAAGACTGCGATGAGGCTCTGGCCGGCGATCTGCTGGAGGACTTCCGCAGCGGGCGCACCGATGGATGGTTCTGGCGGCAAGCTCTCGCGGCGTGGACGCTCGCGTGGGGGCGGTATCTCAGCAATCGCAGGCCGCTGCTGGTGTTTGCGTTTCTATGGTCGATGCTGGCCCCGGCGTGGACGGCGCTGGTGGATGAGCTGTACAAAATCACCCGACTTCTTGGCGTGTTGCGAAGCGCAGACTGGCCACTTGTGGGGATAGGGTATTGGGCGCTTTTGAATGCGGGGTTTGTTTGGGCGGGGATGTTTTTGTATGTGGTGCTGCACCGCCGGCTGAAGGGCGTGTTCGTCGAAGGGAAGCTGCGGCGAGCCTTTCTGCAGGTGCCGCTGGTGTTTCTGCCGGCGTACTTTACGACCTTTGTGCTGATGAACCTGTTCGCGTGGCCGGGCCTGGAGATTGACCGGAGCGCGATGACGCCGCTGGGCGAGATCGCGGATATGAAGCTGTGGGCATTCGCGCTGCGCATTCCGTACTTTGTGACGCTGGTGTGGACGTTGTGGGATGCGGTGCCGCGACTGAAGAGTGTGTCTGCGCCGACGGTCGCGTGGGAGCAGGCCGTTCCTCAATCCTCCCGGGGCGTACCAAGAGTGCAACGCGATCCGTTTACGGTGAAGCGGCTGTTCTTCTTCATGGTGGGCGCGGGGCTGCTGAATGCAGTGATTGCCGGCTTCCTGCTGTGCCGGCTGCCGGATGCGCATGCGCCGAGCCTGCGCGCGCTGCTGGCGAGGGCAGCGGTTTATGTGGGGATTGGCGCGCTGGCCGGGGTGATGGGAGCCTATCTCTACTGGCACAGTCCGTCGAGCTCGTTCCGTGAGGATCCGCCGCTCCCATTCGCGCTGTTCGCTATGGTCTGCGCGGCGGGGTGGCTGTGGGTTCCGGCGATGGTGATCTTTTCCGAGCAGGTGTCAGGGATCGCGGCGCTGGTGGCGGCGATCGGCGCGTTCCTGCTGGGAATCGGCCTGCGATCGGCGACTTCGTTTGTGTTCGCGCCGGCGGAGGGCAAGGCTCCCTGTGTGAGTGAGTCCGATTTATTTGCGGAGTCGCTGTACCAGGCGCCATGGGAGGCGCATGGATACCTGATTGCGTTGTGCCTGTACGCCGGGGGATGGGCTTTGGCAGACCGGTCGAATATGAGGGCTGCGGCGCTGTTGGCGGCTGCGGCGTCTCTGTTTGCGTGGAAACGGGCGGGGGGAAGAACGCAGGCGTTCGATGTTTCGGATCGAAGAGGGATTGCGAGGGAGAGTTCTAAGATGGCTGCGGAAGAAGTCGGGATTTTGTTGGAGGGCGGAGGAAAGTGTTTCTCCGAGGCTAAAGCCGATCTCGATTCTGCGGGTATTATGCGGGGGTTAAAACCCCCACCTCCCTCCGAATCGAGTTCGCAGGTTATTGATCCGCAGGCTGCCGAGCGAGCGAGAGCTTCCGCGGAGTGGTTCGAGGTTCGACGCGAATATCAGCGGGCGGCGGTGCGGCTGGCGTGCGTGGTGTTTCCAGCGGTGCTGGTGACGACGTGGGCGCTGATGGATGGGGTGGCGCATCGCAATCACATGCTGGCGATGAATGCGGTTAAGACGTCGGACGTTGAGGCTAGTGCGCACAAGCAGAACGCGTATGGGTTGAGTGGGTACGAGAGCGTGATTCTGTGGCCATATCCCGAGAAGAAGCAGATTGTGCCGCCGCTGCCGGAGCAGGATGGGCTGCTGGCTCCGGGGACGACGCGGCCGCTGGTGGTGCGGTTCGACGGGCCGTACTGGTATGTGCAGCCTCCCGATGAGCGGCCGGGACCGCGGGCGTACCAGGCTCAGGGGACACCTTTGAAGGTGGGAATTGAGTCGAACAACGCGCTGCCGCTGATTATGGAGGCGCACCAGAGCCTGGGCGCGCATATCCCGTTGTCGCGGTGCCGCGAGATCGATGTGGAGATTGAGAATCGCGACGACAAGCCGGGGACGTTCGAGATGGAGGTGCTGCTGACGAACTCGATCGGCGGGCGTGAAGTGAAGTTGTCTCTGGGGCAGCAGACGATTGCGGGATTAGACGCAATTACGGCGATGGAGCCGGTGCATTATTCGGGGAGGAGAACGGCGGCGCTCGAGAGGCTGCGGTTTGCGGTTCCGGGGCATGCGGCGATACGCGGGTTCAATGGGATCACGGTGGTGCTGTATCCCGATGAGAAGCATGCGCAAGTGGGGCCGCGGATCGCGATTCGGCAATTTGAGTTTGTGCCGCGGTGAGGGATTTGCAATTGTAGTAGATATATACTACATATGTGGCTAAAGACAAAAAAAGCAAAGACAAGAGCAACAGCAAAAGCAAGAGCAACGGCAAAAACAAAGACAAACGCAGGTCCTTCGGCTCCGTTGAAAAGCACTTCGCTCAGGATAACAAGTCTGTGGGGGAGGGGACAGCGCGAGGGTAGGTTCGTGCTATCCCGGGTCTGAAAATCCAGACCTGGGCACCCCTATTTTGTGCTGGTGCTTTGAAAAAGCAATGGCGAGTCGGATTTGGGCCTAGTGGGTTTCGGACAGGGCGGCTTTGGCGCGGTCGTGGAGTTCCTGGGTGTACCAGACGGGGGCATACTCTTCGAGGAGCTCGAAGAGTTCTTTCAGGACCGCCCGGGGGGTTGGGGCAGGGCGCGGTTCGGGCTGCCTGTGCGTCTCGTGGACAATTTTCGCGGTAGCTCGTTTGCGGTTCACTGGCGCCTCCCGGAGATTTGACGCAGATTGGAGACAAATCTCCCGGCCGCGGCAGGCTGGGATGGACTTGCGTGGTCTTTCTCTTGCTGGATGTTGCTGACGGAGGCAATGTGTCTGCCTGAAAGCAGGCTATCAATAGATCGCGATGTAAACGTGTACATGACTCAAGAAAGTAACATGGTTTTCGGATTTTGGTACCGTGCCATGGAGATTACTTTAACAGGGACTAGGGACTAGGGACTAGGGACTAGGGACTAGGGACTAGGGACTAGGGACTAGGGACTAGGGACTAGGCACCAGGGACCAGGGATCAGGGAACAGGGAACAGGGAACAGGTGGACGGGGGCTAGGGGCTAGTACAGCTTGCGAATTCGAGCGAGATACCCGAAAAGCATGCCTCAGGAGCTAAAGCCCGCGCTCATTCTGAGCACGTAATGCCGGGAATAAATCCCCGGCCTACCGCCCGAACGAGTTTTTCCGCAGCCTGTAGTTGCCGGTAGCCGGTAGCTCGTTGCTAAGGCCCGAAGCTGGAGGGCTACGGTCTTGGGCGGGGACTCCTCTGCTTCGGGAAAGGGCGAATCCCGAAGCAGAGGGAGGATGGCGGGTGGGAGGATTGCTATGGGAAATGATGGGGAAAGCTGATCCTACTGGAAATCGGACAGGGCGATTTTGGCGCGATTGTGAAGGTCCTCGGTGTACCAGAGGGGTCCGTATTCTTCCAAGAGCTCGATAATTTCTTTCAAGACCGCTTTGGGGTTGGTGGAAGTGCTGGTGCCCTGCGGCTTGAAGCTCCTGCGGGCGATTTTGGCAGTTGCGGCGTGCTCCAGGTTCAAGACTCCTCCAGTGTATGGTCCCGTTTCTAAATAGACGCATTTTCGTTCCATAGTGATGCCCGGGGCCCATGGGGATTTGGGTATTGTTACGTGAGTAATCTGGGTAACTGCGGCCAATGTAGCAAGAGCCGAGGAAAACTCGACAGAAATTTAAGTGCGAAGGCGGGATTTGTTGATGCTATGGAATCTGAGTAGTTAACTCTTGTGTGCCAAATCGGGATTGTGATGAGCCGAGGTGTCGTGGGGATGATTGGAAGACAGGGCGCGAAAAGCATGCCTCAGGGGTTAAAACCCCACTCATCGGGTTCGGCTTATTGTCAGGGATAAATCCCTGACCTACCAGATCAGCGGTGTCCAGGCCAGCGGGCGTGGTGTGATTTGCGATTGACAGTTTCGGGCGGGGAACCGGATACTGCAACACATGCGGAGCGCAGGGGAGTTCGGGGCCGAGTTCGGAGTGGGGGCCATGCACATGTGTATGTGCGGGGCGGGACTGGTCCGTGCGGCTCTCGAGAAGCGAATGCGATAACGCAGACGAATCGGAAGCGAACGGCCCGGATCCGGAGAGGATTCGGGCTTTGTTGTTTTGGTTGAGAGACGTGCCCGTGGTTGGGTTTTCGATTGATCGTTCGTGGTCTCCCACCCTAAAAACGATGAGGCCGTTTTTAGGATGGGGCACCCGGCCGGAGGTTGGGCTTTTCGATTGAACGGGCTTGGTCTCCCACCCTAAAAACGATGAGGCCGTTTTTAGAATGGGGCACCCGGGTCTAGTGGAATACCCAGCGAGACGAACCAAGTTAATCCGAGTGAATGAAGGAGCGGAAAGATGCCGGAAGAGAAGAATCTGCAGCTTGCTACCCTTGCGGTCCACGCCGGTCAGAGCGCTGACCCGGCGACCGGATCGCGCGCAGTGCCGATCTACCAGACCACGTCGTATTTGTTTCAGGACGCGGATCACGCGGGGCGGCTGTTTGCGCTGAAGGAGTTTGGGAACATCTATACGCGGATCATGAATCCGACGACGGATGTGCTGGAGAAGCGGGTGGCGGCGCTGGAGGGCGGCGCGGCGGGGCTGGCGACGGCGTCAGGACAGGCGGCGGAGACGCTGACGATTACGACGCTGGCGGCGGCGGGCGATGAGATTGTGTCGACGACATCGCTGTATGGCGGGACCTACAACCTGTTCCATTACACGCTGCCGCGGCTGGGCATAAAGGTGCGGTTTGTGGATGCGGATGATTTTGACGGGCTGCGGAAAGCCATCAACAAGAAAACCAAAGCCGTGTACACGGAGACGCTCGGCAATCCAAAGCTGGACATTGCGGACATTGCGAAGCTGGCGGAGATTGCGCATGAGGAGGGCGTGCCGCTGATTGTGGACAACACGTCGGCGTCGGCGGCGCTGGTGCGGCCGATCGAGTGGTGCGCGGACATTGTGGTGAATTCGGCCACGAAGTTTTTGGGCGGGCATGGGACGAGCATTGGCGGCGTGATTGTGGATGCGGGGAAGTTCAACTGGGTATCGGATCGGTTCAAGGAATTTACGGATCCGGATCCGTCGTATCACGGGTTGTCGTATACGGAGACGTTTGGGCCGCTGGCGTTCATTCTGAAGGCGCGGGTGCAGGGGCTGCGCGATACGGGGGCAGCGCTGTCGCCGTTCAATGCGTTTCTGATTTTGCAGGGGATTGAGACGCTGCATTTGCGGATGGAGCGGCACTCGCAGAATGCGCTGGCGGTGGCGAAGCATCTTGAGAATCATCCAGGTGTCGAGTGGGTGAATTATCCGGGCCTCGGGTCGAGCCCATATTTTGCGCGGGCGCAGAAGTATATGCCGACGGGGCAGAGCGCGCTGATCACGTTCGGGATCAAGGCCGGCAAAGAGGGGGCTGGCAAAGAGGGGGGCGGGTACGAGGCGGGGAAGAAGCTGATCGATTCGCTGGAGCTGTTTTCGCTGGTGGCGAATATTGGGGATGCGAAGTCGCTGGTGATTCATCCGGCGTCGACCACGCACCAGCAGCTATCCGAGGAGGAGCAGAAGGGGATGGGGGTGACGCCGGAGATGGTGCGGCTGTCGGTTGGGATCGAGGATGTGCGGGATATTCTGGCCGATCTCGACCAGGCGATTGAGGCGGCGAACGGGGCAACGTGTAGCGGCACGGCGAAGACGCCGGCTCATGCGGCACAATGAAAGGAATGACCGAAGAGACTACGGGCGCTGAAGGGGCGGGCGAGGATCGCTCCCAGGTCTCCGACCACCCCACCGACAAGGACCCGTCGGTGGGGACCCCGGTTGTCGCGAGACCTGGGGCACCCACGTCTTTGCCCGATCCGACTCCTGCACCCGAGTCCGTGCCTGCGTCTACTCCTTCCGCTGTGCCGGTGCGGATGACGTGTCCCACGCCAACGTATGAAGGCGACTTTGTGCTCGACGAGCATCTGCTGCTGGAGTGCGGGCGGACGCTGGCGGGGGTGACGCTGCACTATGCGGTGTACGGGCGGTTGAATGCGGCCCGGGATAACGCGGTGCTGGTTTGTCATGCGCTGTCGGGGTCGGCGCTGGTGGGGCAGTGGTGGCCGGAGGTGTTTGCGCCGGGAGCGCTGCTGCGGTTGGACCACGACTTTGTGATCTGCATCAACCTGCTGGGATCGTGTTATGGATCGACGGGGCCGGGGTCGGTGAATCCGGAGACGGGCGAGCCGTACGGGGCTGACTTTCCGCTGGTTTCAATTCGCGACAATGTGCGGGCGCAGGCGAAGCTGCTGGACTCGCTGGGGGTGCGGCATCTGCGGCTGGTGCTGGGCGGATCGCTGGGCGGGATGCAGGCGCTGGAGTGGACGGTGCTGTTTCCGGAGCGCGTGGAGCGGGCGGTGATTATCGGCGTGGCGCCACTGGGGGCGATGGGGCTAGCGTTGAATCATTTGCAGCGGGCGGCGATCCAGCGCGACCCGGAGTGGATGGGCGGCAACTATCTGCCGCAACGGCCGCCGCGGCAGGGGCTGTCGCTGGCTCGGCAGATCGCCATGTTGAGCTATAAATCGGGCGGGCTGTTCGAGGAGCGCTTCAGCCGGAATCCGAATCGCAATGGCGAAGACCCGTGGGGACTGGATGATTGCGGCGGTGGGCTGATCGGCGGGCGGTTCGATATTGGTGGATACCTGGACGAGCAGGGAAAGCGCTTTGTGGACCGCTTCGAAGCCAATGCGTACCTGGCTATTTTGCGGACGATGGACACGTGGGATCCGCTGCGGGGGCATTTGTCGGCTGCCGACGTGTTCGGGAAGATCAAGGCGCGGCTCACGTTTGTGGGCATCAGCACGGACTGGCTGTTTCCGCCGGAGAGCGTACGCGAATTTGCGGAGGCGATTCGTGCGGCGGGCGTGCAGGCCGAATATCGCGAGATGATGAGCGATCACGGGCACGACGCGTTTCTGGCGGAGCAGGTGGAGCTGGTGAAGCTGCTGGCGTAGGAACTAGGGACTAGTACCGTGACCGCGAGGATTCGTGCTTTCCCAGGTCTCAAAAGCGAGACCTGGGGCACCCAGGTACCCGGGCTGCTGAAGCCGCTGGCGTAGGGACAAGGGGCTAGGGACTACGGATAGGGTCAACGCAATTTTACTTTGTGCATGCAAGGTCCCCAGGAACTGTTTTGGGATTTGCGGTGTCTAATGGCGATATGCGGTTTAGCATGGGGCTAGCCGAGCGGCAGGGAATAGCAGGTGAAATTAGGGCGGTAGGGGAGCTGGGGACGTTTTCCGGGGCGAGTGCGCGTTTGGGGAGGACCGTGAGTTTGCGGTCGGAATTCTTTGTCGATGTGCAACTTCGCTTGTCAGAGGGGGCGGGGCTTTCTATAATCCATCCATCACCGCATCGGATGCCGTGGTACTGCAATACTCTTCAACCGCGGAACTCAACCGCAAACAGCAGACGGTTGCCTCGGCGAGCGAGTGCTTGAAGATTGATTCCCATTTCGGTATTTCCCAGGAGCACTGAATGAAGAAGTTTGTCTTTGCGTCAATGATGGCGCTGGCGAGCATGAGCCTCGTGACTGCGCCGAACCTGCAAGCACAACAACCGGCGGATTCGGGGCAGATCACGATCAAGGATCCAGCCGAATTCAACGCCTACCAGATGTTCAGCACGCAAACCGATCCCAAGGCGAAGGCGCAGGCGGGCGAGAGTTTTCTGAAGACCTACCCGCAGAGCGTGGTGAAGAATGCGGTTCTGGATGCGCTTGTGGACGCCTACCAGCAGGCGGGCGATTCGGATGGCGTTGTAAGCGCGGCGAGCCGTCTGCTGCAGCTAGATCCGAATAATTTGAAGGCGATTCTTTATTCGGTGCTGGTGAAGAAGGGCCAGTGCGGCAAGACCAGCGACCAGCAGACCTGCGACGATGCGGCGGCGCTGGCGCAGAAGGGGCTGCAGGTGACCAAGCCTGCGAACACCCCGGATGCGGACTGGCAGAAGCTGACGCACGCTGCGTTCCCGATCTTCCACTCGACGATCGCTCTCGACGACGGCGTGAAGAAGGACTGGAAGGGCGCGCAGGACGAATACGCGGCCGAGCTGAAGATGTTTGACGACAACGAGAGCAAGTCGGCGGGTTTGGGCGACACGCTTCTGCTGGCGCAGTCGTACAGCCAGCCGGGCTCGACGCAGCAGCTGATTCCGGCCATCTGGTACTACGCACGCGTTTGGGACTTTGCTCCGCCGCAGTACAAGGCCCAGATCGAACCGAAGCTCGAGTACTACTACAAGAAGCAGCATGGCAAGCTCGACGGCCTGGACCAGGTAAAGCAGCAGGCGCAGGCCTCGACAAATCCTCCCCCGGGATTCACGATCGCGCCCGCTCCCAGCCCCGCCGAGCAGATTCACGAGCTCCTGCAGTCCACCGACCCGAATACGCTGGCGTTGGCCGACAAGGAAACCGTGCTTGCAATGGGCAGCAAGGAAGATGCGGACAAGCTGTGGGCGCTGCTGCAAGGCAAGGAGACGCAGGTTCCGGGCACGGTGATCGCGGCGACCCCTCAG
>WNGK01007298.1_pt1 | contig 11604 bp, 12 predicted proteins | sample 5400601 | NCBI WGS metagenome assembly WNGK01 (sample SAMN13153376, study PRJNA577476) | soil metagenome | isolation source: 60 cm soil or saprolite under Garry oak tree replicate 1 | place: USA:California | collected 2016-06-15
AGCGCGGCGAAATCCGCGCTGTCTACCTCCGCACCGGACGCAAGAAAGGCCTGCGTATCGCGCCTCCAGCCCCGCAAGAAGGGCTGTTCTAACCGACAAAATTCAGCAAAGGAGCAGTGTGATCATGCATCCAAGGCGCCGGTGAACTTGGCATCGCGGTCCCGGATGAAGAAACGGAAGGAGCCGATCCGGTCGCCGAGGTCCATCAGCAGATTGCGAGCCTGCTGGGCGGTCCAGGAACCGTCCGGGCTGGCGGTCACTCCGAGGATATGCACGTGCCGGGTCGCCACCTCCATCACGAACAGCACGTACAGGCGTCTGAGGAAGATCGTGTCCACATGGAAGAAATCGCAGGCCAGCAGTCCTTGCGCTTGGGTGCGCAGGAACGCCCGCCAGGAGGTGTCCGCGTTCCGCGGGGCTGATCTGCGCCGCCGGGCTCGCAAGATCCGCCTGACGGTCGCATCGCTGAGGTGGCGACCGAGCCGGGCCAACTCGCCGTGCACCCTGCGGTACCCCCAGGCCGGGTTCTCGCGCGCAAGCCGCAGTACCAGGTCGCGGATCTCCTGGCTGATCCGCGGGCGGCCAGGCCGGTTCGGGTACGTCCACTTGCGGATGATCAGGCGGCGGTGCCACGCCAGCAGCGTGCCCGGTGTGACGAGCCGGCGGGCGCGCGGCACGTCGGGCAGCAGCCGGGCCAGCGCCGCCAGGACGGCCCGGTCGGCCCAGTCCGGCCTCGGCCGGGCGACCTGCCGGCGCAGCACCGTGACCTCGTGACGGAGCACGATAATTTCCGCGTTCTTGGACGCCTGGCTGCGGCCCAGCAGTAGCAGCCAGCCGAAGACCCGGATCATGATCAGGTAGAGCAGGCGAAGAGACACAACCCGCGATCCTGCCGCAACCTGCCCAGCCGGCCAAACCGCAGGTCACGGTCCCTGCGCTGAGTTCTGAAGCGGTACAGGTTCCCCATCGGTGAATTGTGGCTGCGGCGTTCCTGCCCGGGGGCCGGCGCGCCAGAGGGCTGGTGACCGTGGGCATGGGTGAGGGATGTTCAGGCGGCGGTGAGCGCGTCGTCGCCGAGCTCGGTCAGGATGTGGCAGGCCTGCCGGACGATCTTGCGGGCCTCGGACAAGACGGCGCGCTTACTGTTCTTGCGGTCCTTGACAGCGGCGTAGTAGGCGTGGTCGGGGGCCGAAGCGCGGGCGTGGGTCTTGCCGGCCTCATACACCGCCCAGCGCAGCATGGGCGGTCCCTGCCGGGACAGGCGCCCGGGCGGGCCTTTTGCGGTCCGAAGACCAGACGGTGATGTCTAGCCCGGTGAACCGGACCGCCTTGCGGGTGGAGGAGAACCGGCCTTCCCCGGCCAGCCAGCAGGTCAGCGCCAGCGCGGTGATCGGCCCGGCCCCATACAGCCGCGCGGCCAGCACCTTCGCGCCGGTCAGATGCCGGGCGGCACCGCGCAGCTGCGTGCGCAGCACCTCCATCCGGGCCTCGGTGGCGGCGAGCATGTCCAGGGCGGTGGCGACCTGCAGCTGCCCGGCCGGCGACAGGTGCGCGGCGGCGGCCGCGCGCAGCGCGGCCAGGCCCTGCTCGGTGCGCAGCGCGCCCTCGCCCAGCGCCGGGGCGCCCTGGTGGAAGAACACCGCGCAGCTGCGCCTGGGCGGTGTGCTCGCGGCGCAGATCGTAATAGGTCTCCAGCAGCGCCCGGTACTCCAGGATCTGCGCCGGCGGGACCCAGCACTCCGGCAGCCTGCCCTCGGCCAGCAAGACCCTCAAGTGCCGGGAGTCGGTCTTGTCGGTCTTGGCGTGCCGCTTGCGGCCGCGAGCCGCGGCGGTGTCGGCCGGCTCGCCCACATGCGCGGCAATCCCGGCCGCGGCCAGCTCCTCGGCGACATACCGCCACCCGGTGCACCCCTCCACCGCGAACGCGACGTCGTCGCGGCCGGCGAACCGCGCCAGCCAGGCCCGCAGGTGCTCCCGGTCGGCCGGGGCGACCTGGCCGCGCTTTACCTCCCCGGTCACCGTGCCGGGATAGTCGAAGGTCAGCTGCTTCCGGTAGATATCCAGCCCGCCTACGATGGGCATCGGGACCTCCTCAAGCTCCGAGGGGGCGCACGCCCCCCATGCGAAATGCCTACGCGGTCAAGCGTGACCCGAGTCTGAGCTGGGGAGGTCTCCAGCACCCGGCCAGCGACCTCAGCCCGGCCCGATGCATGTCATCTAATTCTGCTCGGCGAGCAAGGCGCTCACGCCGCCATCTGTGGGCGCTGAACCGGGTGATCTGCGCGTGCTGGGAATGGCTGCCTGCGCTGGCATACGCCAGTTGCCGGTGGTGGTTAGGGTGGGGGTGGCGGCCAGGCGCCGAGGGGGCGCCCGATTTCCCATTGATGGCCGAATGGGTCGGTGATCCGGGCAAGCCGCCAGCCGTGTTCGTTAGTCGGCTGGGCGGTGGGGGTGGCACCTGCGGTGACCGCGTGGTGGAAGACCGCCTCGGGGTCATCGACGATGAGGAGGGTGCGGCTGGTCGCGCCGCCGATCGCCTTGGGGTGGATGCGCTGGCCGGCTGAGCCTGCCGTGGAGACCCAGAACGCGGCGCCGCCGATGGCCAGTTGGGCGACGATGTCCTCGCCGTCGCCGACGCGGTGCAGCACGGTGGCGCCGAAGGCGGCCTGGTAGAACGCGACGGCCTCGGCGCCGCGATCGACCCACAGCTCGGGCTGGATGCTGGTCACGGCAACTCCTGGGAGGAAACGGCGGCGGTTGCGTGCTGGCCGGGGACGGGGAGCAGCAGGCGGAGGGTGGCGTCGGTGAACCAGCGGCGGAAGCGGGCCGGGCTCCAGCGCCGGTCACCGGTGAGGCGGCAGAACAGGGCCGGGTCCATCAGCGCCCATACCGTGTCGGTCGCCGCGGCCCGGCCCACCCCTTCGCGCAGGGGTGATCGCCGGAGCAGGCCATCGACCAGCCAGGCGGCCATGACCTGGCGCTGGGTCATCAGTTGCGCGGCGACGGCGGCGATGTCCTCATCGGCCCGGGCGGCTTCCAGCGCCGCCAGGGTCAGCCCCGCGGCACGCCGCGCGGAGTCTGTGAGTTGCTGGGCGAACACCGCGGCGAACTCCGCCGCCCCGGTCATGGACTCGGCCCGCGTGGCCCACTTGCGGGCCAGCATCGGCACCGGCTCGTCATCACCAGCAATCGCGGTGTCGATCACCGCCTTCAGCAGCCGCGCCTTGGTCCCGAAGACCAGCTCCACGGTGGGCAGCGCCACACCGGCGTCGGCGGCCACCGCGCGCATCGTGGTTGCGGCGTAGCCGCAGGCCAGGAACCGCCGGGCCGCGGCCGCAATGATGCGGGCCCGGGTGCGGCGGGCCTGCTGCTCACGGCGCGTCGACCGGTAGGGGCGGGTGCCGTTGATGCCAGTGGCCGGGCCCGCGGCGCCCATAGTCATTCGGCTATGGTATTACCATACCTAAAATGAGGAGGCAACCCCGGCGATGACCCAGCAAAGCACCCCCGCCAGCAGCGGCGTCGAAGCCAGCGTGGCCCGCCCCGGCGGCGTATCCTACCTGCGCATACCCGCACATGACCTCGCCCAGTCCGCAGAGTTCTATCGCGCCGTGTTTGGCTGGCAGTTGCGCGGCCGGCCGGACGCGCCGAGCTTCAGCGACGGCACCGGCCACGTCATCGGGCACTGGCGCACCGGCCTGCCCGCCGCCGGGCAGGCCGGCGTGCTGCCCTACGTCTACGTCACCAGCCTCGACGACACCCTCCGCGCAGCCGCCGAACACGGCGCCGACCTGGTCACCCCGCCCTACCCGGAAGGAAACCTCTGGATAGCCACCATCCGCGACCCCGCCGGCAACGTCATCGGCATCTGGCAGGCCGGACCACGCTGATCCGCCGGCCAACCAGCTTTCAGCCGTCGTTGCTGATTAGCAGGCACCCTTGGTAACGTGGTCGTTTCTGAGGCTCCCGGCAGCGCTCACGCCGCCAGTTAATCGTGCTTTAGTTTCAATCTCGGGAAGCCGAGGCAGCCGCGCGTGTAACCGCCGTTCGGCGCGGCCAAGTGGGGCGTAACGGCGTCGCCGTGATGAGCGCATAGTTGGGCTATCTGGCGCGCCGGCGGCCACGCATCCTGCAAAGGGCCGCTGCAGCCCCAACAGTGCAGGGAAACCTGCCCTTCAACTGTGGACAACACGGGTTGCCTGAGATGTGTGCTGCGACGAGTGACGCGCATGGTTTGAGGGTCCTGGCACCGCGACGCGCCGGGCTACCCGCGGTGGCGGCGCGGTCCGGCGGCCTGCTTGCTGGCGTGGGGCCTTGGCGCGCGGCCGGAGTTCACGCGCCGCGGCGCGCCGTTGACCCGCACGCGCCACGGTACCATACTCAGTATGCAATACTTGGTATGGAGGTGCCGGTGTCGGTTCGTCACAGCCTTCTGTCGTTGCTGTCCGCCGGGCCAATGCACGGGTACGGGCTGAAGACCGAGTTCGAGGCCGCGACCGGGGATGTCTGGTCGCTGAACGTCGGTCAGGTGTACACGACCCTGGGGCGCCTGGAGCGGGACGGTCTGGTTACGGCTGAGGCCAATGCTGACAGCCAGAAGGTCTACGAGATCACCGACGCCGGGCGGGATGAGCTGGGCCGGTGGTTCGATACGCCGGTGCCGCGCGAGGTGATTCCCCGCCAGGAGCTGGCGATCAAGCTGGTATTCGCGATGCGTTCGGGCGCGGCGGATGTCGCCGCGGTCGTGCAGCGGCAGCGGGTGGCGACGGTGCGGGCGCTGCAGGACGTTACCCGGCTGAAGGCTGCCGCCGAGTCCGCCGGGGACCTGGCTTGGCTGCTGATGCTTGACGCGCTGGTCTTCCAGGCCGAGGCCGAGGCGCGCTGGCTCGACATGTGCGAGGCGCGGCTCGCGAGAGAGAACATCGCGGCGGGCATGGCCCGGCGGCATCCGGAAAATCCGGCCGAACGAGCGGTGGAACGGAGCAGCTGATGGTGGTCCTCGACATAGACGGGGCGGGGCGGGTCTTCGGGTCCGGGCGCCTGCGCGTGGTCGCCCTGGACGATGTGTCGCTGCGGGTCAGCGCCGGCGAGTTCGTGGCCGTCATGGGGCCCAGCGGTTCGGGCAAGTCGACCCTGCTGCGGCTGGCGGGCGGGCTGGACCGGCCGACCTCCGGCCGGGTCCTGCTGGCAGGCCGCGACCTGGCCGTCCTGGACGAGGCCGGGCTCGCGGAGGCGCTACGGCGGGAGATCGGCTTCGTCTTCCAGGAGGCCAACCTGCTCGCGTCGCTGACCGCCGCCGAGAATGTGGCACTCGCGCTGGAGCTGGACGGCGTCCGGCCGAAGGCGGCGATGGCGGGCGCGCGCGGCCTGCTGGACTCCCTTGGCCTGGGCGCGGTCGGGGACCGGTTCCCCGGCCAGCTGTCCGGGGGTGAACAGCAGCAGGTAGCGATCGCCCGGGCGGTCGCGGGGGGCGGTTCGCTGCTGCTGGCCGACGAGCCGACCGGTGCCCTCGACGCGCTCACCGGCGAGTCGGTGATGGGTCTGCTGCGCCAGCGGTGCGCGGCGGGCTGCGCGGTCGTGCTCGCCACCCACAACGTCCGGCACGCCGCCTGGGCGGACCGCGTGGTGTTCCTGAACGACGGCCGGCTCGCCGGCGCGACGGGGCCGGCCGCCGGTCCCGAGTACCTGCTGGGAACGGGGCAGGCACGGTGACCGGCATCGCGGCCGCCCCGGCCGTCATCGGGCTGGCCGGGGTGGAGAAGACCTACCGCAGCGGGCGGGTGGCGTTCCGCGCGCTGAGCGGCGTGGACCTGTCCATCGCGGCGGGCGAGATGGTGGCGGTCACCGGCCCGTCGGGCAGTGGCAAGTCGACCATCATCAACCTCATCGCGGGCATCGACCGGCCCACGGCCGGCACGGTGACTGTCCACGGCAGCCGCCTGGACCAGATGACCGAGGAGCAGCTCGCCGTCTGGCGCGGCCACACCATCGGCATTGTCTTCCAGTTCTTCCAGCTGATGCCTACCCTCACCGCCGTGGAAAACGCCACCCTTCCGCTGGACCTCGCCCGCGTTGGCCCGGCGCGCGAGCGCAAGGCCGTGGCAAGCCGCCACCTCGCCACGGTCGGGCTCGCCGACCGCGGCGACCGGCTGCCGGTGGAGCTGTCCGGCGGGGAGCAGCAGCGCGTCGCGATCGCCCGGGCGATGGCGTGCGGGCCGCCGATCCTGCTCGGTGACGAGCCCACCGGCAACCTCGACACGGCGCTGGCGCGGGAGATGTTCGAGCTCCTCAAGGGCCTGAACGGGAACGGGACCACGGTGGTGTACGTCACACACGACCAGGCTCTCGCCGAGCTGGCCTCCCGGATCGTGTCCGTGCGCGATGGCCTGATCGTCGGCGACACGGCCCGGTGACCATGAGTACGCTGAACCGCAAGGCCTGGGGTGACCTGACCCGGCACCGTGCGCGCACGCTGCTGGCGGTGTGCACGCTGAGCGTCGCGATCGCGAGCCTGGGCTTCCTGGCCGTGCCGGCCCTGCTGAACGCGGCCATGAACCGCCAGATCGCGGGCAGCCACCTGTATGACGTCGGGATATTCACCAGCACCCTTGACCTGAGCCCGGCACAGCTCGGCGCGCTGGGCCGCCTGCCGGGCGTCGCCGCGGTCAGCCCGGCCGTGGGCTACGCCACCACGGCGGCATCCGCCGCCGGCCCCCAGGACGTCGAGCTCGCCGGCACCGCGCTGGCGTCCGCCCCGGTCAACACCGTGGCGCTGTTCACCGGCCAGATGCCGGGGCCGGGTGAGGTGCTGGCCGACGCGGGCAACGCCCGGGCCACTGGCTTCGCCGTCCCCAACGGCGGCACGATCGACGTGCGGGCCGCCGGCGGCAGGCTGGTGCGGCTGCGGGTCAGCGGTACCGGGATGAACCTGGCCGCGACCCCTGGCGCGAACGGCTCGACCACGCCGGTCTTCTACGCCCCGACGGCCACGGTGCAGGCGCTGCGCGGCGTCCGCGGCTACAACTACCTGGGGTTCCGGCTCACCGACGACGCCGCGGCCGCGCAGTCCCGGGTGGTCGCCGAGGTGCGGGCCTACCTGACCGCGCAGACCGGAGCGGACCCGATCACGGCGCTGCCCGCCGTCCGGGCCCCCGGCCAGTGGCCCGGGCAGTCCGGGTTCAACCAGATCATGGCGCTGTTGTACATCATCACGATCCTCGCGTTCGCCTCCGCCCTGTTCCTCATCTCGGCCACGATGAACACCCTCATCGCCGAGCAGGCCGGCGAGATCGCCATCCTTAAGACGCTCGGCGGCCGGCGGCGGCAGATCGCCGGCATCACGGTGCGCACCGCGGCGATGCTCGGCGCGGCGGGCGCGGTGCTCGGCACCATTCTCGGCATCGCCATCGCCTACCTGCTGGCCGGCTACTTCGCCGTGAAGCTCATCGACGTGTCGTTCGGCTTCGCCATCTCGGTCCCAGTGGTCGTGGCCAGCCTGGTGGCCGGCCCGGCGCTCGCCGTGGCCGCGTCGGTGCCCGCGCTGCGCCGCGCGCTGGGTCAGCCCGTGGCCGAGACCCTGGCCGGCGCGGTCACCGGCGGTTACGGCTCCGGCTGGCTCGACCGCCTGGCCGCGCGCAGCGGCCTGCTGGCTGGGGCTGGGGTGCCCGGCAGCGTGCGGATGGGAGTCCGCAACGCGCTGCGGCAAAAACGCCGCAGCGCGGCCACGATCGCGCAGGTCGCGGTGGCGGCCGGGCTCGCGATCGCCTTCCTTGCCCTCGGCCAGTCGATAACCGCCGTCATCAGCCAGACCATCGGCAAGCTGCACTTCAGCATCGGCGTCGGGGTGGCATCGACCCGCGGCGCGCGGCCGTTCGGCAGCCAGGCGCTCGCCGTCGCCGCCGCCACGCCCGGCGTCACCGGAGCCGAGCCCGTCGAGACCAGTTCCGTGCAGTACAACGGGCAGACGTATGTGGCGTGGGGCCTGGGTGCGCATCCCCTCTACTCCTACCGGCTGAGCGCGGGCCACTGGTTCACCACCGCAGATACCGCCGCGGACGCCCGCACGGCCATCCCGCCGGTCGTGCTCGGCCCCGCCCTCGCCCGCGCCGCCCGGACCAGCGTGGGGCAGATCCTCACCCTCAGCGTCGCCGCGGGACCCACCCGCGTCCGCGTCATCGGGATCGACACCGTCCCCACCAACAACGGCGACAGCGTCTACTTCCCGCTGCCGGTGCTGGAGCGCCTGGACGGCGGGCCCGGCACCGCGAACTCGATATGGCTCACCACCGCCAGCACCGCCCACGCCGCCATCGACCGGGCGGCCACCGCCGCAGCGAACCGGCTGGCCGCCGCCGGGTACCCGGTCAGCACCACGGAGATCTACGTCACCGAGGCGCAGATCACCGCCGCCGACACCGCCATCCTCACCATCGTGGACATCCTGGGCCTAGTGGTGGTGGCGATCATGCTCATGGGCCTGGTCAGCACCCTCAGCATGGGCGTCATCGAGCGCACCCGGGAGGTCGGGATCCTGCGCTGCGTGGGTGCCAGGGCCCGCCAGATCCGGCGCGTCTTCAGCGCGGAGGCGGTGGTCCTGGCCGTCGCCGGCTGGGCGTTCGGGGTGCTGCTCGGCTGGCTGATCTACCAGGGGCTGCTGACGCTCCTGCTCCACGATGCCTCTATCAGCCTTCCCCAGGAATTCCCGCCGGTCATCCCGCTGATCACGCTCGCCGGCGTGGTCGTGCTCACAGTCATCGTGATCCGCGGGCCGCTGCGCCGCGCCACCCGGATCCAGCCCGGCACGGCCCTGCGGTACCAGTGATGATCTACCTGATCAGGTGGCTCATCGGGAAGCTGAGGCGCCGCACCACGTCCCCAGCCGAGCCACTGGCCGCGGTGCCTGGGCGGGACGAGCCTGCGGTCCACGCGCGAGGCGAGCGTTTCGTGACTCCGCGGAAGGTGGCGGCATCCGACGCGAACCGGGGCGCCCCGGCGCTGTCCGCGCTTAGTCTGGGCAAGCGCTTCGGTGACCGGGTCGCGTTCGACGACGTCTCCTTTGAGATCGGCCACGGCGAGGTGTTCGGTTTCCTCGGGCCGAACGGCGCCGGGAAGACCACGACCGTGCGGGCGCTCGGCACGCTCATCGCGCCAACCTCGGGCTCGGCGACGGTCGCCGGCATTCCGCTCACGCCGGATAACGGAGTGGAGATCCGCCGCCGGATCTCGATCATGCCCGAGTCGCCCGGTCTCTACCTGCGCCTGAGCGTGGCCGAGAACCTCGGATGCTTCGCCGACCTGTACGAGGCGGCCGACCCCGGCGATCGCGTCGACCGCGCGCTCCGGGCCGTCAACCTGGCCGACCGGGCCAGCGATGCCTGCGGCTCGTTGTCCAAGGGCCTGCGCCAGCGGGTCGCCCTGGCCAGGGCGCTGCTGTCCGACCCGCAGGTGCTGTTCCTCGACGAGCCGACCTCCGGCCTGGACCCGGTCGCCACCCGGGACGTGCACGAGCTGATCGCCGAGCTCCGCCGCAGCGGCGTCACGATCTTCCTCACCACGCATCGCCTCGAAGAGGCCGAGCGCCTGTGCGACCGGGTCGCGATCCTGAACACGACCCTGCGCACGATCGGCCGGCCCGCCGAGCTGCGCGACCAGCTGTTCGCCAGGACGCTCACGGTCAGGACCCTCATCCCCCTCCCGCAGCCCGGCCGCGTCTTCGCCGGCCTCCCAGCCGTCGACGGCTGGCGCCAGGACAGCGCCCGCGACTACGTCCTCGCCGTCTCTGACCCGGCCCTCGCCGCGCCCGCGGTCACTCGCGCCCTCGTCCAGGCGGGTGCCGACGTGCTGTCGATCGGCGAGTCGCACCACTCGCTCGAGGACGTCTACCTCGAGCTGATCAACGAGGACGAGGAGGCGCGCCGCAGATGAGCGTCAGCAGGAGGCGCGTGCGGGCCATCTTCCGCAAGGAGCTCCGGGAGTACCGGCGCAACCGCAACATCGTCACCGGGATGGCGATCCTCCCGCTCCTCTTCCTCATCCAGCCCCTAGTCGCCGTCTTGAGCCTGGGCGCCTCGGCATCCGGCGGTCTCGCCCACGAGCATGAGCTGCTGTACCTGCTGGCCATCCCCGCGCTCGTGTCCGCGACGCTGGCCTCGTACTCGGTGGTCGGCGAGCGCCAGCAGGGCACGCTCGAGCCGGTGCTCGGGACGCCGATACGCCGCGAGGAGTTTTTGCTGGGCAAGGCCCTGGCGTCCTTCGTCCCGTCGGTTGCGATCTCGTACGCGGTCTACGCCTTCTTCCTGGCCTTGGTCGAGATCTTCGCACAGCCCGGCGTCGCGCCGGCGCTGCTGCGAGGCTCGGACCTGCTCGCCCAGCTGGTATTCACCCCGCTGCTGGCCGGCTGGTCGATCTGGGTCGGCATCGCGATCTCCACGCGATCCAGCGAGGTCCGCGTCGCTCAGCAGCTCGGCGTACTCGCGAACCTCCCGTCGGTCGTGGTGACGTCGCTCATCGCGTTCAACGTGATCCACGCCACGCTCGTCGTCGCCCTCGGCGGCGCCGTGGTGCTGCTGGTCCTCAACAGGCTGGGCTGGCGGATCACGTCGGCGATGTTCGACCGCGAACGACTCATCACCGGTACCAGATGATGAGATGTGATCACCGGGCCGGATGACCGGCAAGTGAGGGGAATGACGGAGTTGGCAACAGACTGAACGGCATCAAGATCGACGTCCAACCGAGGCGCGCCATAACAAAGCATTCTGTCGTCGCAACCGTCACTGTGTGCACGATCCCTCTCCGCGCCCGATTCGGCGTTAGGCGCGACGCCGCGACACCCGGCTCCGAGCAGATCGTCACCTTCCGTAGCCGGGTTGCCTTTCCTGATGACTAGCGGCACCCGGGCTCGCGGGTCCCTGCGAGCGGCTGGCGAACCGCTGCCTTTGCGGCCGCCGCACCCTCCGCACCTGCGGCGGCGCGTCCAGGCCCGGAAACTTCTCCGCGTATTCTCCGTGGCCCGGCTGCCTCGTGCCGGGCAAGGGATGTACCGACACGCTGACCTGCAGGAACTGCGCAGCACCGCGAAGGCATCCGAGCGCGCAGATCGCTCCCTGGTTAGTGAGGGAAACGAAACAGGCCCTGACTCTGACCTGCAGTTTTACGTGGTGGCAGGTGTTGGGTTCGAACCAACGTAGGCTAAGCCGACGGTTTTACAGGGAGACGGCGACCTCACCAGCTACATGCTTCTGACCTGGCTGGATGTGCTGTGAGCTGACTCGCTGATGGCTTGACGTTTCGCCATGGTTGCGCGACTGTGCGCTTTTCAGGCCCAGTGGCCTCCCAGTTGGGCGGCAAGGCTCAACTGTGACGTGATGCTGCGGCGTGTCGGTTGCGGGCGTCGACTGTCGCCGTTGCTGTCACCGCCGCTGTCAGCATCTCGGGCGCTGCCGCTTCAAAGCGGTGGCTCCGTCGCGTGCAACTCAAGGATGGTGATATCGGCAGTCTTTGGTGATGGGAAGCCGACCGAGGTCAGCACGTCTTCGAACCCCTCGCTGGCCCAGCGCGTACGGACGCGCTCCTCCGACTCCCACACACCGATGATGTACAGGG
>WNGK01007299.1_pt1 | contig 11603 bp, 8 predicted proteins | sample 5400601 | NCBI WGS metagenome assembly WNGK01 (sample SAMN13153376, study PRJNA577476) | soil metagenome | isolation source: 60 cm soil or saprolite under Garry oak tree replicate 1 | place: USA:California | collected 2016-06-15
CCCGTGGCCATCACGGCGGCAGCCCACAAACTGGCCCGCATCATTTTCCATCTGGTCACTACCGGAGAAGCTTATGACGAAAGTCTTTTTGCCGCAGAAGAACAACGTCAGCGCAAACGAATGGAAAACAAACTCAAACCTAGCGCCCAACAGCTCGGCTACCGATTGATCCCCTTGGAGCAAATTGCATAGGGGACTGCAAGCGGCATCGTTCTTGTTCATTAGGAGCCATCCGGAGCCGCGCCTCCCGCGGCGAGGATGAGCGAGGAACCTGCTGTCGCCGGGCAACACCGATGATGCCGGGGAAAGCAGGTCCCTCACGGCTGAAGCCGCTCGGAATGACATAGGAGGGTTATGTTGGGTTGACCTACCCAAGCTTTTTCGCCACCAACTCATTCACCATCTGCGGGTTGGCTTGGCCCTTGGAAAGCTGCATGACCCGGCCAACGAAGAAACTGATCACCGTTTTCTTTCCAGCGCGGTATTGCTCGACCTGTTTGGGATTCGTGGCGAGCACTTCATCAATGATCTTCTCGAGCGCCGAGGTATCACGCGACTGCTCGGGGCGACCTTCTTCTTCGTAGACGACGGGGAAATCCTCACCGTGCTCGAAACAGAGGTCGTAAAAGTCTTTCAGCATCTTGCCAGAAATTGCACCTGACTCGACCAGATCAGCCGATTCCGCGACGCCCTTCATCGAAATCGGCGACTGCTCAATTTCAAGCCCGCGCGCTTTCAGCCGTCCCATGAGCTCGCTCTGAACAAGATTCGCCACCCGCTTAGGATTCTTCGCCGCCTTCGCGGCTACCTCGAACTGGTCGGCAAGAGACTTGGTCAGCGTAAGGACATGCGCGGCCTGTGCGGTGATGCCGTAATTGGCCATCATCCGCTTGCGCCGCGCTTCAGGAAGCTCCGGCAAAGTCTTGCGTATTTCTGCACGCCACTTTTCATCTACGACGAGCGGAAGAAGATCAGGTTCCGGAAAATAGCGGTAATCATGCGCCTGCTCCTTCGAGCGCATGCTATAAGTCTTGCCTTCGACCGAGTTATAGAGCCGAGTCTCTTGCGTGATTTTCCCACGGGATTCGATGACCTCGATCTGCCGGTCAATCTCGTACTCCAGCGCTTCGCGAATAAAGCGGAAGGAATTGACGTTCTTTACTTCCGTCTTGGTGCCGAATTTCCTTTCCCCGCGCGGACGCACACTGACATTGGCATCGCAGCGCAGCGAGCCTTCCTCCATGTTGCAATCGCTCACGCCTGTATAAAGAATGATCTCTTTCAAACGCGTCAGGTACTCGTATGCTTCTTCGGGGGAACCAATATCCGGCTCGCTGACAATTTCAATCAGCGGCACACCGCTGCGGTTCAGGTCGATTGCCGTAGTGTCATTTGCGCCGACAAAGCCCTCGTGCAGACTCTTGCCAGCATCTTCTTCGAGATGCACGCGGGTGATGCCAATCCTTTTCGTCGTTGGGGCGCCGGGCGTCCTCGCTCGGCCATCCATGGTTTCGATTTCAATAAATCCGTGCTCGGCCAGCGGCTTGTCATACTGCGAAATCTGGTACCCCTTAGGCAGATCAGGATAGAAATAATTCTTGCGCGCGAAGATTGAAGTCTCGCGAATCTCGCAATTCAGCGCCATGGCCGCGAGCGTCGCGAACTCTACAGCCTTTCGATTCAAAACCGGCAGTGCGCCGGGAAGCCCCAGACACACGGGACACACGTTGCTATTTGGCGGATCGCCGAATCGCGTCGAGCAGGAGCAAAAAATCTTGCTCGCGGTCAGGAGCTGGACGTGAACTTCCAGCCCAATGACGGGTTCGTACTTGGCCCGCGCCAACACGGAACTCTCCACAGATGTGGCCATATTTAGAAGATTATAGAGCACCACATGACACGAACAAGCGCGGGCGAGGCCACCCGGGGCTCCAACAAATTGTATTGGGAGGCACGGGCGTCCTCGCCCGTGCTGACGGCGAGTGCTATTTCAGGCCAATGTAAATGTCAATCTGCGCGTTCTGCGGGTCCTGTGCGCGCTGGTCGTAGATTTCGAAGTCTGTCTGGTAGGCCCGCGTCAGCTTTCTGTCGTCTTCTAGTTTGAATATCTTCTGCCATTCTCCAGGTACAACTTTTGGAAGTGGGCCTTTGTCGCTGGTCAGCACGGCATATTGTCCAGCGGGAATGCGCTTTGCGACCATCCCGGCCGGCGGCGTGGTCCCCTCCTTCACCATTGCGCCGATCACGAATATGTATTCGCCGTTGCGGTCGCTGGCGTAGTCAAAATAAACGGCATAAATGTTCGATCCTGCCTTGCGTGGAATTTTGTCGAGGATTCCTTCCTGAAAAAACCTTTGCCACTGCCGGGGAATGATGCCATCAGCAGTGGCCTCTCTGGCGTTGGTGGTGCGAGCCTCGATTCCAATAACCACAAATCCCGGCAAGTCAGCGCGAGTAATGGGAGTCTCCTTTAGGTCGCTGGTCGTTCGTCGTTGGTCGTTCGCCAAACCGGTTTTGCCGCAAAGCACGCAGAGTACGCAGAGAAGGGCCAAAAGGAACAGGTTCCTCAGGAACTCTTCGCGTAGCCCCGGCACATCGCAGCATGACGCTTTGGCCAACGACCAACGCCGAACGACCAACAACCCTTCACTTTATTTCCATCACTTCTTTTTCTTTCGCCTTGCACATGTCTTCCATCTTCTTGATCTCGCCATCCGTCAGCTTCTGGATCTCATCCATCGAGCGCTTCTCTTCGTCCTCGGTAATCTTTTTGTCCTTCAGCGCTTTCTTGATCGCATCGTTGCCGTCGCGGCGGATGTTGCGGACCGCAGTGCGGTGCTCTTCCAGAACTTTGTGCAGATGCTTCACCATTTCCTTACGGCGCTCTTCGGTAAGCGGCGGCACGGGTACGCGAATAATTTTCCCGTCGTTCATAGGATTCAACCCAAGCTCGGCCCCGCGAATGGATTTCTCGATTACCGGCAACTGCGATGGATCAAATGGTTGCACAATGATTAACTGCGGCTCCGGCGCATGCACCTGCGCAATCTGGTTCAACGGCATTTGCGAACCGTAATAGTCCACAGTCACGGAGTCCAGCATGTGCACAGAAGCCCGCCCGGTTCGTGTGCCCACGAGCGCTTTGCGGAAGTCGTCGACAGCTTTATCCATGCGAGTCTTCAGCTGCGTGTATGTATCTTTGAGTCCGGGTATCGCGGCCATCGTGGGCTGGGCCATGCTTAAAGCTCCTCAGAATAAGGGTCGAAACGCTGCATTATAAACCGAACCGCCCGAGAGATTGGATTTTTCGATAATGGCAGTCTGACCGGGCCGCTACCGATTATTGATAGTACGAGACAGCGCGCAAACGGGACGATCTCTGGGAATCTCCGCCAGGGTGATCTGGTAACCGGCTGCGTTGAATAGGCTGGGCTGCGGGCGTATTAGGTCGTTCCGCAACGCTCTCGGGTAGACAAAACTTCGGGAGGGCACGACTTCAGTCGTGCCGTTTAGCAGTTTTTTCATCCGGCTTTAGCCGCTGAGGGACTTCGCGAGCCCAGCAGACTGGTGAATAGCCAGCGGAGAAGCTCAGGGGCGAAAGCCCGACTCAGAAAATACCCTCGTTCGGCACGACTGGAAGTCGTGCCCTCCCGAAAATGCGCCTCGACACATCGTTAAGAAGCAGCGTTCCGTATTCAAGAAAGTCAACCAAAGAATATCTTGAATTGTTCGAGCACCACAGCAGGCAAATCCTCTCTTTTCGACTTGCGCTTGAATCCCAAATCGTGCCCTGCGCCTTCAACCTGCAGCAACAAAGTCTTCGCCGGAACCAGCTTTCGTGCGGATTCAATCTCATTAATCGAGCCAAATGGATCGCGTGTGCCATGCACGAAAAGTGTGGGAGCATGAATCTGCGGCGAATGTTGCGTGCGAAGCTGGTCGGGCCGGCTCGGCGCATGCAAAGGATAAGACAGCAGGAGCAGTCCGTCTGCAAGCTCCTCCTCGGCGAGAAGCATGCTCGCCTGCCGTCCGCCATAGCTCTGCCCACCGATAAACACCTTTCCCGAGACAAGCTTCCGCATCGCCCCGATTGCGTGCTTCAGCCCCTGGCGATCACGAGCAGCATCTCCGGGCCTTGGTGGGCCATAATGCCGGGCTTGCCGAAACGGCAAATCACAGCGCAGCACGACAAAAACCGCGCCAGCAAAGGCTTCCGCGAGAGACACGAGCAACCCCGATTGCGCATTCCCGCCGGCTCCGTGGGTCAGAATTAGGCAGTCGCCAGAAGGGGATTCTGGACGATGGAGAAATCCGTGAATCGGAGGATCGGAGGAAATGTCAGAGAATGGATTAGTGGTACTCACGGGAGAGATTATCCAATATAGGGGGAATTCGGGATATGTAGCGCAAACGCCTGGTTACAGCAACTATTTTGGTTCGAAGTTGACTGTGATCGTAGTTTCGGCCTCAACGGCCACTCCGTTGAGCTTTAGCGGTTTCCAGCGCCACTGTCTTACGGCTTCGAGAACCGCCGTAGCCAGGATTGGATGGCCTTCGAGGACTCTTACGCTTGAAGGTTTCCCTTTCTTATCGATTTCAGCTTCCACGGATACCATTCCAAAGAGGTGCTTCGCGTCGGGTGAAATCGTTGGCCGAACCATTTTCAATACCTTCATCGTAGGTGGTGTGCAAATGATCCGAGGAGAATGGCTCGTACTCTGCTGTCCGAAGCGAGCAGCCCGCCCCCTGCCACGGAGAGAAGCATGCACTTTCGAAGAGTGCACATCATTAGTACAGACACCGAAAACGGGCGGACTTTTCCCATCATTTCAGAAATTTGGCCCGCAGCAACAGGGAATTGACTCGTGATAAATCGCGTGGGTGATGACATAAGAACGTCGGCCTCGCGACGACCCGAGTAAACTTTTACGGGATTCCAACTGAAAAGGCTCGGGACGAAGGAGGCCGACGTTCTTATGTCATCACCCACTCGACATTTCACCAGTTAAGAGCCTTTGCCGCGTGTATGTTTGGGCACCCACACTATACCCGCCCTTCTACCACATGCAACCGCATGAAATTCGTTGACCCGCTCGACATCTGCGTCCCTGCAACCACGCCCAAAATATCCCCGGGTTTCACGCGGCCCGAGCGCAGCAGCTCCTGCTCGGCGGTGCTCAGCATTTCTTCCGCGTGCAACGCATGATCGCGGCGGACGGGCTGCACTCCCCACAACAGGTTCATGCGATTGCAGACTGCTGCAACGTGGCTGAAGGCGTAAATCCTTGACTTCGGCCGGAACTTCGAGAGCATGCGGGCGGTGTTGCCGGTTTCGGTAAAGACGGCGATAGCAGCCATGTCGAGGTCCTCGGCCGAGTGGGCGATGGATTCGCAGATAGTTTCTGAAATGGAGAGCGCGCGATGCTTTCGGCGGCGGCGTGGCTGCATGAACTCGGCCATATTGTTTTCCGCTTCAACGACAATTTTCGCCATCATGCAGACCGCCTCGCACGGATAGCGCCCGCTGGCGGTCTCGGCCGACAGCATGACCGCATCACTGCCGTCAAAAATTGCATTGGCCACATCGCTGGCCTCGGCACGAGTAGGACGCGGGTTCTCGATCATGGATTCGAGCATTTGTGTGGCGATAATCACCGGCTTGCGCCACTCCATCGCCCGGCGAATCACGTGCTTCTGAATGACCGGGACCTTTTCCGGCGGCATCTCGACCCCGAGATCGCCACGCGCCACCATGACGCCGTCTGAGATCTCGAGAATGGCCTCGAGTTGATCAAGCGCCTGCGGCTTTTCAAGCTTGGCAATCACCGGAACATCTTGCTTATGAGCCGCGATGATGTCTTTGACCTCGCGCACGTCCGCGGCCGAGCGCACGAATGACAGTGCGACGGCATCAACGCCATGCTCCAAGCCGAATTCCAGGTCTTTGCGGTCTTTTTCTGTAAGTGCCGGAATGGAAAGCGCGGCCCCCGGCAGGTTGATGCCCTGATGCTCGGCCAGGGTACCGCCGTTGATGATGTCGCATTCAACGTCTTCGCAATTCACGCGGCGCACTCGCAATTCAACCCGCCCATCCGACAGCAGAATGCGCGAGCCCGGCCTGACTTCCCGCGGCAGCCCTTTAAACGTAGTCGAGATCAGATCTGCCGTGCCTTCGACGTCGCGCGCAGTAATCGTGACCTGTCCGCCGGCATTCAACACGACGGGCTGATGGTCTTTCAGAGCCCCAGTACGGATCTTGGGGCCTTGCAAATCCTGCAGGATGCAGATCGTGCGGCCTTCTTCGGTGGCAACGCGGCGGAGAGTCTCGATGCGGCGAACGTGGTCCTGCGGCGATCCATGCGAGTAATTAAGACGGGCAACGTCCATGCCAGCCTGCATTAGCTCCTTTAACGCTGCTTCCGTGCTGCATGAAGGCCCGATGGTGCAGATGATCTTTGCCCGGCGCGAAGGTGGCGCTTCAGGCGGGCACGGACCTTGAACTTCCGAGGACTTTTCGCTCATGGGATCGTATGCAGGTGGATGTATTGTAACGGCTTAGGATGGAAAATCGTCGTTGGTCGTTCGTTATCCGTCGTCGGCCTGGAGATCGGGAGAATTGCCTCTGTGTACCTCTGTACCCTCTGTGGTTATAAGAGCTTTGAAAAACCACAGAAGTACACAGAGGTCTCACTGCCGACGCCCTATTTTGAATTGCCAACCGCCGTAAGTTCGCTGCCCAGTAACGACCGCGGAAAAAGCATTGCATTAAACTCCGCCCCGATCAGGATGACAAGCGAGATCAGATACATCCATACCAGCAACGCGATCGCGACCCCCAGCGATCCGTAGATCACGCTGTAATCCGCATAATTCTGCAAATACCAGCCAAACAGAATGGTCACAAAGAACCACATGCCTGTGGCGAGCGTCGCGCCCGGCAGAACACTATGCCAGGGCTGGGTGCGGGGCACCGCATTGTGGTATATGAGCGCAATAACCGCCACACTGGTCAGGATCGCAATCAGCCAGCGGAAGAGCATCCAAAGCAGATAGACGTATGGACTGAACTCGTGCCCGATGTGAAAGAGGATGCGGGTCTCGATCCGGTTTCCAAAGGCAACCAGTATCGTCGCAAAGCTGAGTGGAATTCCAGCCAGAATGACCAACGACAGAGCAATGAGGCGCTCCTTAATGAGTCCCCAAATTTTCGGCAGTTCGTAACAACGCCGGAAGCCTTCCATCCAGGAGATCATTACCCCAGACGCGAGCCACAGCGTAAGCAGGGAAGTAGTGAATAGCACTCCGAAGGAACGGCCCGAACTTCCACGCAGATACGCCTGCGCAGTTGATGTTCCGGCGGGCAGTATCTTGGTAAGAGCGTCCGAAATCTCCCGCGAATAGGCTTGCGTATTTCTGCGAGCTGCAAGCACTGACCCCAATACCAGCAATGTCGGAAAAAACGTAAGGATCGACGAATATGCCGACGCTTTGGCGATGGCGAACGCATCATGCTGGAACGCGCGCCAGACGGCTTTCCGCAGCAGATTTAGGAAACGGAAGATCAACGGTGCCAGAGTAGTGGTGCCGGCCGCCTCAATCAAGCGAAGAGTCGGCCCAGGTTCCTCAGCTTGCACTCGTTGTGGGTTGGCGTGCATTGATTCAGAGCGACTGCTTGGAAGCCTTTCCTTGCGTCCTTTACGGCTTGCCTTTGCGTACTTTGCGGTCAAAAGCTTTTAACCGCAAAGGGCGCGAAGATCTCGCAAAGTTCGCAAAGAAAACCAAAAGCAAAAGGGCGGATCGCTCCGCCCTTCGTAGTTTTCCAATTACTCCGCCGTAAGTTCCTCCGTCTCGCCTTCGGTACGCATAAGTTCGAGCGCGCGCTCGGCCTCTTCGTAGGCTTGCGAGACTTCCTCCTGAACCTTGGCAGCGGCCTCTTCCATTTCTGGCGAGAGGCGCACGTTGCGGTAGTACTCCATTCCGGTGCCGGCAGGAATGAGGCGTCCCACGATGACGTTTTCCTTGAGCCCGCGCAGGTGGTCCACCTTGCCCTGGATTGAGGCTTCGGTGAGCACGCGCGTGGTCTCCTGGAACGACGCCGCCGAGATGAACGAGTCAGTCGCAAGCGACGCCTTGGTGATGCCGAGCAAGAGCGGCCGTCCGGTTGCCGGCTTGCCACCTTCGCGGATCACTCGTTCGTTCTCCTCGCGGAAGCGGAATTTGTCCACCTGCTCTTCGAGAAGGAACGACGTGTCGCCCACGTCTTCGACTTTCACCCAGCGCATCATCTGGCGAACGATCACTTCGATGTGCTTGTCCGAGATGTTGACGCCCTGCAGGCGATAGACTTCCTGGATTTCGTTAACCAGGTAAGACTGCAGCTCCTTTTCGCCAAGCACTGCCAGGATGTCGTGCGGGTTCAGCGGACCGTCCATCAGCGGCTCACCCGCTTTCACGCGCTCGCCTTCCTGCACGTTGACGTGAACGCCGCGCGGCACGGAGTATTCCTTCTCCGTGCCGTTGTCGGCTTGCACGTAGAGTTTGCGCTGTCCTTTCGAGACCTCGCCGAACTTGACTGTGCCATCGATTTCGCTGATGACCGCAGTCTCGTGCGGCTTGCGGGCTTCGAACAACTCGACCACGCGCGGCAGACCACCCGTGATGTCTTTCGTCTTGGTGGTTTCGCGCGGGATCTTCGCCAGCACGTCGCCTGGGAACACCGTATCGCCTTCCTGCACCATAAGGTGGGAACGCGACGGCATCAGGTAGCGCTTGCTGCTCTTGCCTTTGATGACAATCGCAGGCTGGCGCTTCTCGTCAGGCGAATCGCCGACAACATGACGTGACAGACCGGTGACTTCGTCCACTTCCTCATGCAGCGTGACCCCTTCCTGCAGGTCTTTGAACTGCACCGTGCCGCCGATTTCCGTAAGGATGGCGAAGGTGTACGGGTCCCACTCAACCAGAACTTGGCCGAGCGTGACCGGATCGCCCTCGTTGACCTTCACACGCGCGCCGTATACCACTGAGTAGCGCTCGCGCTCGCGGTTCTTCTCGTCAACCACGGCGATCGAGCCCTGGCGATTCATGACCACCAGGTCGCCAGCTTTCGACTTCACCGTCTGCAATCCAATGAAGCGAACGGAGCCGGTGGTGCGAGCATCCAGACGTGACTGCTCCGAGACGCGCGATGCCGTACCACCGATGTGGAAGGTACGCATCGTGAGCTGCGTTCCCGGCTCACCAATGGACTGCGCCGCGATGACCCCGGTTGCTTCGCCCAGTTCGACGAGGCGTCCGGAAGCCAGGTTGCGGCCGTAGCACATCACGCAAACGCCGCGCCGCGATTCGCAGGTAAGCACGGAACGGATTTTGACCCGCTCGATGCCAGCTGCCTGAATCGCTCCAGCCAGGTCTTCCGTGATCTCCTGGTTAATGTCGACGATCACGTTACCGTCGTAGTCTTTGATCTTCTCGAGCGACACCCGGCCAACGATTCGGTCGCGCAGCGGCTCGATAATTTCGCCAGCTTCAACGATTCCGGCCACGTAAATGCCGTCCACCGTGCCGCAATCGTATTCGCTGATGATCACGTCCTGAGCAACATCAACCAGTCGGCGGGTGAGATAGCCCGAGTCGGCGGTCTTGAGTGCCGTATCGGCCAGTCCCTTTCGCGCTCCGTGAGTCGATATGAAGTACTGCAACACCGTCAATCCCTCGCGGAAGTTGGCGGTAATTGGAGTCTCGATAATCTCGCCCGAGGGTTTAGCCATCAGACCGCGCATGCCGGAGAGCTGGCGAATCTGCTGTTTCGATCCGCGAGCGCCGGAGTCGGCCATGATGTAAATCGGGTTGATGTCGCCTTCTTTATCTCGTTGCTGCATCTGGCCGAACATTTCGTCCGCGACTTTTTCGGTAATTCCCGACCAGATTTCGATGACCTTGTTATAGCGCTCGCCGTTGGTGATGGCGCCGTCCAGATACTGCTGCTGTACCGAGACCACCTGCTTCTCGCCGTCGCGCACCAACGTCTTCTTGTTGTCCGGAATGACCATGTCGTCAATTCCGATCGACAAGCCCGCGCGAGTGGCATAACGGAAGCCCAGTTCTTTCACTTCGTCCAGCATCTTGACGGTCAGTTCGAGGCCATACTTCAGGTAACAGTAGTTGACTAACTGGCCGATACCCTTCTTCTTGAGCAAGCCATTGATGTACGGCATGCCCGGGGGAAGATGATCGTTCAGGATCGCGCGGCCGACGGTCGTATTGAGGAACGCGCGATCGAAGGCGGCCGGCTCGGTGTGAACGATGTCCTGATCGTCGTACGCGGTTGTCAGGTCAATCGCTTCGCCGGTGTAACGTAGGCGAATAGGCGACAACGTCTCGACCTCTCCCGCTTGCAGAGCCAATATCACTTCGTCAATGTTCGCGAAAGCGCGGCCTTCACCTTTCGCGCCCGGCTTGCCCTTGGTCAGGTAATACAGACCGAGGACCATGTCCTGCGTAGGCACGGTAATGGGCTGACCCGATGCCGGCGACAGGATGTTATGCGAAGACAACATCAGCACGCTGGCTTCAACCTGCGCTTCCGGAGACAACGGAATGTGAACGGCCATCTGGTCGCCGTCGAAGTCGGCGTTGAACGCCGTGCAAACCAGCGGGTGAATCTTGATGGCCTTGCCTTCTACCAGCACCGGCTCAAACGCCTGAATGCCAAGCCGGTGAAGAGTCGGAGCGCGGTTCAAGAGCACCGGATGGTCCTTGATGACCTCTTCCAGGATGTCCCAAACAATCGATTCCTGCTGCTCAACCATCTCCTTCGCTTGCTTGATGGTCGTGCAGTGCCCGGTTTGCTCCAGGCGATGATAAATAAATGGCTTGAACAGCTCGAGCGCCATCTTCTTCGGTAGACCGCACTGGTGCAGCTTCAGCTCAGGACCGACCACAATCACCGAACGTCCAGAGTAGTCCACGCGCTTGCCCAGCAAGTTCTGGCGGAAGCGTCCCTGCTTGCCTTTCAGCGTGTCGGAAAGGGACTTCAGCGGACGATTGTTCGCCCCGCGCAACACGCGTCCACGGCGGCCGTTGTCGAACAGCGCGTCTACTGCTTCCTGCAGCATGCGCTTTTCATTACGCACAATCACTTCCGGCGCGTGCAAGTCCATCAGCTTCTTCAACCGGTTATTGCGGTTGATGACGCGGCGATAGAGATCATTCAGATCGGAGGTTGCAAACCGTCCACCATCGAGTGGAACCAACGGACGCAGCTCCGGCGGAATCACCGGAATCACGTCGAGAATCATCCAGTTCGGCTTGTTTCCGCTCTTGCGAAATGCCTCGACTACTTTCAAACGCTTGGTGTGCTTCAGCTTTTTCTGCAGCGAGCTCTCGTGGCGCATCTTCTCGCGCAGTTCGGTTGAGAGCGAATCCACTTCCACGCGCTTGAGCAATTCTTTGATCGCTTCCGCGCCCATCATGGCTTTGAAGCCCGCAGGACGATATTGCTGGTCAAGCTCGCGGTACTTGGCTTCGTCCTTGATGACCTCGCGCTCTTTTACAGGAGCATCACCAGGCTCGACCACAACGTACGCTTCAAAGTAGAGAAT
>WNGK01007301.1_pt1 | contig 11603 bp, 12 predicted proteins | sample 5400601 | NCBI WGS metagenome assembly WNGK01 (sample SAMN13153376, study PRJNA577476) | soil metagenome | isolation source: 60 cm soil or saprolite under Garry oak tree replicate 1 | place: USA:California | collected 2016-06-15
CTGCTTGCCGCGATAGCTTTCAGCTGCGGCGACGACTTGTCCGAACCTCGCGCCATCTGCTGTTCCCATGGTCGTCTCCTTGCGTCGAACTAAGTGCCCGCAAAGATCGTACGCGAGGCGATTAGGTCCAGCCATCTCGACGCAGCAGCCTGAGCGCGCCGCATCGGAGTCGGTAGCGCGTTGGGGCGGGCGATCGACCTCGGAGGGTTCGCGTCTGCCTCAAGCCTCCCTCGGCACTCCGGCCATGCGCGGCCGGTTGCTGTTCAGCTGACCGCTTTCATCACTAGCTTGGCGATCTTCGCCTCGTGGGCGGCTGTCAAGGTCTTGATCCCGTAGTACGTTGGCCACATCTCGCCATCGTCGATATTGGCCTTATCGGTGAACCCGAGAGTGGCGTAACGCGCCTTGAATTTTGCGACGCTTTGGAAGAAACAGAGGACGTTGCCGTCTCTGGCGTATGCGGGCATCCCGTACCAGGTCTTGGGTACAAGCTGGGGTGCGTTCGAGGCGATGAGTTTGTGGAGCCGTTGGGCGATTCTGCGATCGGACGCCGGCATCTCGGCGATCTTCGCCAGGCAGTCGGCTTCGGCCTCTGCCTTGTTGCCACTCGCCTTTCGTTCCTTGATCAACTCCTTCATAGCCGCCTTCTCTTCCACGGTGAATACGTTGGAGGCAGCGCGGCGGGTGGGCTTCTTTGTTGCGGGCATTGGCACTTCTCCTTTTAAGGCCGGGTCTCTCTATTCATGCGCTCCGTGTGGCGGTGCCCCACCCACGTCTCAACTCGACGACGTCATCCTCGCAAATGCTGACATTGGGCCCTCCCACCATTCGGCCATTAACCTCGCCGTATCTCCGGCCGCAGAAGGCACAGAAAGTCCGATATTGCATGACAGGTGGCCCTTTCTGCTCCGCAAGGACCTCTTCACAGAGCTTGAGGCAAGACTCACAAATCGTTCCTCCAGGACCGCTTGCCACACGCGATTCCGACTCAAGGTAGCTCTTGCGACAGAAGGAACAGAACTGGCGGGTTTCCAACGTCTCGTTCACCTCGGGAATCCATCGGAGATCCAGGTAAAGGCCGAACCATCGTGGCGGTTCGGCCCCGGCCGGCGTTGCGTCCGTACTTCGAGGATCTGATTGAGACCGATGGGCGTAGAGAGCGGGAGACGAGTGTTGGGCTCACGCAAGACCACGAATGGTCTGGCATCCGACTTGTTCTGACGGCGTAGGTGTTCCTACGACTCGGGTTCCTTAGCCCCAACCCGCAAGCGGGCGACGGCGTACAACCCCCCGAGTACCAAACCTTCAGTCCAATTCATTTACAGACTCGGTTCGTCGGTCGAAGTCTAGTGGGCCTTACTTACCGTGACGCGAACCGCGGTTTCGTCGTTGCGGGGCCGTCTGCAGTCGCACAACAAATTCTGCCGCGATCACCGATGTGACGGTATCCGGTGCGAAGGCTGACGCGACTCAGCGCACCGGATGGTGACAACTTCCAGCCCGCCGGCGATCAGCTGTCATGCTGTTAGGTCGACGTCGAGAGAACATGCACTCTCATGCCGAGTTGGGTGCGGGACCTCGCGCGTTGATCAACCGCATTGCTCGTCGCCCCAGGCACCACCGTGGACCGGGCCGAACATGTTCCGGCCCATAACGGCGGCCCCGATGTTCCCTCGCGATTCCTCGACTATCCGTCCGCTCTCGTTCACCTCGCCGCCCTGCTCGCAGTGGGATTGGCGCCAGGCGGCCAGCGGAACCATCCACTCGTGGAGCCGCTCGCCGCCCTCGCCGAGCGGGTTCTCCTCGCTCTGGTTCGGGCCGGCGACGAAACCGTCCAGCGGGATCGAGATATGACACCTAACCAGGTAATCGTGCCTCCCCAGTAGGCGGCCGCCGGTTCTCAATGCCTATTGACCCGTCGGTGCCGCAAGACTAATCGCGGCTGCGCCACCAGCGTCTGGTCGAGCCTCGTGCCATCCGGGGTGTGGCCGAACTTCCCGACACCCATGATCTCGGCCCCCGCTACCAGCGACTTCACCGTCCCCCGCTTAACAATCGCATCCATCACGCTCGGTGCTGTCACCCATGTGAATCCTGGGCGAAGACCACGTTCTCGTCACGGCTCCTGAAGGAGCAGCCGATCGGACCGCCGTGTGCTGTCCAGAGCGAACCATTCTGGGTTCTTTTCGTAGAGTCGCTGCAGAGCAGCGATCCCGAAACCGATAGCCGCGTCTGTGCTGTCTTTCAGAGCATTCATATCCATCGCCTCCCCGTGCACCGCCTTGCTCCGAAGTGAATAGATACCCTTCAGTTGCTTGACGATCGCTACTCGCTTCATTGGATCCGCCTCGATTAGTTTCGCCAGCGCAGCAGTGACTCGGAAGGTTATCTCACCGCCTTTGGAGCCGACGAGGCTTTCCCATGCAACCACGGCGTCCACCAACGAATCAATCGGACTGGGGCGCTGGGATACGGCGGAGATCAGACGGGAACCGGCAATTGACGCTCCCGGGCTTATGTTCCGACGCCCCTCCAGGCGCTGACACCAGCCTTCGACGCGAACGCAACCCTCCTCGTCCAGGGTTGGAGGCCATGTCGGCCGCACAAACGGATATCGGACGGTGTAGCTTCCCCCAGCCGCGAAAGGGTGAACCGTTGTTGACCAGACCGGAATCGGTACGGCCCGCTGATCGTTGCTATCGGCGAGCAGGAACGCGAGTGCAAGCAAGCCGAGCACTTGACCCTCTTCGGTGGTCTTCCAGGGCCCAAGCGGAATTTGCTCCACTGGGGGCGACACGATAGGAATCGTGATTTGCCGAGGTACGCAGAGAACGAGCCTAATGGCGCGCATGAAGCCCTCAGGGCCCGGGCCGTAGTCAATGGCAGGTCCGCGGATTCCTCGGAGTAACCCCCACGGTGTATTCAGCACGCGACCCCCTGGCAGGTTGGGTCCGGTAAGCCCCACGACCTCAACCACTTCGACCGGCTTTCCGACGCTGGCTCCCTTCAGTTCGTCCAAATTCTTGAGGACCCGGTCCCGGAATTCGTCCTCGGTCTGAGGGAGCCCCAGGTAGTAGATGGCCTCAAGTGCTGCCGTAAAAGCGCTGGCGACGAGCCGGTCTGGCGTCATAGACACGCCAAGACCCTCGTGAACAACCATAAGGTCGCGGGGGCGGTCGCCGGGCGGCACAAGGTTGGGATATTCGTCCAGTAGATGACCGCTTGATTCGATGACCTTCTGGGCGGCGTCTACGCCGATCTCCGAAAACCTCGAACCTTCTTGGACAAAGGGATCGAGGCGGGCGACGAGCCGTGACTTCATTTGCCACATTTCCTCGTCGCCCTTCGCGTTAAAGACGTCAGCCGCTGCTCCGACAAAGGTCTTGTTGGAAGCCAGCGGAGTGTCCATCAGTCCTCAGTAAGTTCCGACCCCTTCTCCGCGACCAATGATATCGATCATCCCGTCCAGCACCGGTGTTCTGCTCCGCCTCGGACAGCGCGTCCCAGTGGTCGGGCGTGCCAGGCAGGTTTTGGCTGGCGGGCGTGGCTGGTTGGATTCGTCATGCACGATGGAAGACTACCGGCGTCGGCTGCAGATAATCGCGCTGACGCTCACGGATCGCGCTGGTCGATCGCCCATCTGGGTATTCCATCAGCAACCCCGGCTCTTTGAAGCAGATCGTCGGCCTGAGGCCGGCGCCTGCGTATCGGTGGGACCTCACCATATTTGTCGGTGAGCTGAAGCAACCGCGGCCGGAGCTTTGTCAAGGGCACTTGGCGCACGATCCGACATCGATGTCATCACGCAACCAGACGTGCACCACTTTGGCGACATCGTCACGGACGTTCATGTCGACAGCCTTGTAGATCTGGCCAACGAGATCCGTTGGCATCCTCTTGATCGATACATCCTTCAACAGCGCACACCGTCTGCCAGTGATCAACATGCTGCCGACCTCGATAGTGAGGTTGTAGTTCAATCCTTTCGATCGGCGATCTTCGAAGAACGCGATGCCGTACTTGCAAGCCCACATGTGGGCGGCCACATTCGACCAGAGCTCATCCACAATCGCGCGATCTGATGCAAGGTGAAATTCGAGACCGTGTGCCTCGCATGCAGCTTTCACCGCCTCGACGGCCGGGGCGATCGGATCTCCAATCTCCTCATCCTGCTGATCGGGGAACCGCGTCATACCGAATACGTTGCGTTCAAAGGGATGCCTTTCCAGGAACTGTCGAAGCGGGGCTAGGAGCTCAGGGGGGGCGAATTCAGGAGGGATCACGGGGTGCGGCAAACTGCCGAGACTTGGTACTGAGCTAAACGCCGCTTCCGCAACTAGACCTGCCAACTCCATTCCTCCGATGAGCTCAGTCGATCGGGACTTTCCAGCGGGAGTCAGCCTCCAACTGCCAGTTGATGTCAAGCGCGCCAGCATGCCCGCGTGGCCGAGACGCGCGAGAACCAACGACGTCTTGGTTGGCCTGGGCAACCCCAGGTCGTTAAGGAGACCGTCGATATCTGAGGCGCCGAACCTGCCGGACAGGCTCCGACTCTCGGCAATGCGGGCAAGAACGAGCACCTGATCACCAGGCGGCAAGCTCTGAACCCGCAAGGCAATGGAGCCCTCCAAGAGGATTACTCCCGTCAGGCGCCGATGTTGCTGCGAATCGAATCCTCGCCGGTTTTCGAGAGCTTGAATCGCTTACCTACTTTGAAGACCCTCTTTGCAGCTAACCCATTCTTTAGCGACTGGGATGGGTTGGAGAGCTTTATCCCCTGCTCAACTAGCAGGCTATTGGCTTCGCTTGTGGCGAAGGTGCCGTCAGCTGAACCAGCTGCCGCGTAGTAGCCGGCCACAAGAATTTGGTCTGTACCAGAGCTGCCCTTGGGGAGGGAGTGGATCGCCTCTCCAAACTCTTTCGCGTTACCGGCCCCATCGGTCCGGTGAGATGACCCGGCGGCGGTCGCTCCGCCAGTTGGCCGCGGCACCGCCTGTTCCTTAAGCCGCCTCAACATGTCCTTGAGATCGCCGTCGTATTTGGCTACGAATTCCTCGTCGCCCTCTACCTCGAGCTCGCCTGCCACCAACGACACCCGCACGCGTCCTACGCCTGTCATGTTCTTGCCCTCCTTGAGAATCACCCGATTCTACCACGTCTCCTGGATAGCCTCCATTGGACTAAAGGCAATGTGATGCTCCAGCCGCCTCGTAAAGGGGGGGATTTGTGCTCAACTCATGCGTTCAGGCTCACATGGCTATCAATTCGCGATCTGACACGACTCTCAGCGCTATTTCGAATTAGGCCAAGTTGGGGTTGTGCCAATACTCATAATGTCATGCAGATACCAAACATCACGATTCGAGTACGTCCGCCCTAAAGCGCTCGTGAGTCAGCGAGCGGTTGGCTCTGCCATAATCGCATCCCTGAGATCCGGAGGGCGCGAAAGTCGCAAGGCTGCTTGAGGCTAAGTGTTCGGAAAGGTTGTGGCGTTAAAGGCGGCCCGGCATGGGATTGTCGCCCCCGATTCCAAAGCCAGGTTCAATTCAGTTATCGGTTCGCCTAAAGGGCTGCCGGTACGACGGGAGATCGGAGGCTGCCAGCCTCTCAGGTCGCCCTGCGGCGGACTAGCCAGACCGTTGTGGCGATGAGTAGCAGGGAAAGCACGAGCAACCAACTGCCTTCGATCGGGAATCAGGCTGACGGAGTGGCTGAGCCGAGATAGGTCAGCACTCAGGGGCTTCGTGGATCGTGGAGCGTGAGGCGCCCGCTATCGACGTCGCGGTAAACGTGGGCGGGCGCCGGCAACTTCGCCGACGTCTCCTCCAACAAGTCAGCCAACAGGCTCACGGACTCGCATAGCATGTCGAGCGCCTCGGAGCTGGCTGAGACACCGCCCGCCCACATCGTGGTGTCTTTGATATCGCCGTGTGCCCTCCAGCCCGGCGGATAGTCAACGTGGCTCCTCCAGATCCCGATTGAGTTGTTTCGGATGGCGACCGCCTCGAAAAAGCAGCGGACGCGGACGTCCGTAAGCGGGGCCACGCCGTGGCTCAACTGGTTACGCAAATTGATAGCCGGATGTTCGGCCAAACGCTTTCCAAGTCGGTCAAGTTTTGTCGCTTTTGGGTGCCCCATGCCGCGCAGCACCGCACCAATGCGCTTCGGATCAACCTTGAAGCCAATTGGGTCAGTCGTCAAGTCGAGGTGCCTAACTCCCAGCGTTAGGGTGAGCACAGCATGCAGCTTCTCGCGGGAAGCATCCAGCCGCCAGAGCGCTTCCTCCAGCGCGGCAATACCCCGCTCCTTCAGCGGAAACCGATGGGCGCGCGCAAGAGCTGAAGTCGTCCGATCGAGGTAACGGCCAAGATCGGTCACCCAGCCCTGAATAACGGAGCGGCCAACCTGCTCCCAAGATCCTTGGAGCTGGCGACCTCTGGGTCGCTCGCCTTCTGCCATTTGGCTCACAACCGAGGCTAGGTGCTTGATCGCTACCTTCGATGATTGCGCAGCCACGGCAACATCATGACCTAATTAGGTCCGATCTTCTACCCTCGCGCGCGTCTCGGCCCTTACCCAGACTGTGACCAAATGCTCTGTGTAATGTCAATCAAGAGCTTCTCCGCTAAGGCGGTATCGGGCTCGGCCGGCAGTTGCGTTCGGTCCCGCGCGGCCACGATCCGATCAGAAAGGCGATCGACCTCTTGCTTGACCTGATCGAGCGTCCAAAGCCCACGCTTGATCGCTGCGGATCTCATCTGCGTCCGCCGTTCGATAAACGTTCAGCTCTCCGGTCTCGAGAAACTCAATGCCCATCCGAAGCAGTCGAACCGAGTGCGCCGCATTCTTGCAGTCGTAGCCGTAGCGCTCCACGAGTTCCTTCCGCTTGGCTCCCATGTAGGCGCGGTGGCCCGGAAGACCCATCTTGTTGAGTTGCGATTTCGCGTAGCCTACGAACGATTCGTAGGCGCGCTTGCTGCTAAACGCCCGCCGATTGTCGACCATTACCTTGAAGGCGGGGTGGCTGGCCAGAACGAACTCCGGCCGGAGCCACAGAAGGCCGACCACATTGGGATTCGCCTTTAGGAGAAGGCCGACGAATTTGCGCAACGAATAGACAACGACGTCAAGTTCGTCGCGCTGTTTGACCCAGTGCTCCCATTCGTGCAACCCCAGAAGCCACTTGGGTGACGGCACCACGATAGCCAGGATGTCCACGTCATCGATGCTGTCGGGATCCTCCTTCGGAACGTAGGTCCCGTGGGAGACGCTGCCCGTCAAGCCGGCGTAGACGGTATGGGTCGCGAGATCGAAATCGTACGGGAATGATTCGACGATCCGAGGGTCCGGCCATTTGGTCGCAGGTATCATCACCGGCTCAATGCCTCATGCGCTTGGTGGCACGACCGACTTCAGAAAGAAGCCGATGCGATCGAGCACGTTTGCCCGGAGCTCGTCATCGAGATTGCTGATTGCTGCTCCAATCTCCACAAGGTCTTGCGGCGTTGGCTCGACGAAGGATCGGTTCCACATCAATTTCCAATGATCGATTTGGGCAAGTCCCTCGGCACGAATATCCGGATCTGGATCAGACGCAGCGATGAGGCAATATTTGAGCCAGGACCACTTGCTGGCGGCGGTCAGGACTTGAAAGCTATTTCGCCGAACACTTGAGCGATCGTCTTCTTGGAATACGATCAGCACAGCCAAAAAGTCGACGCCCAGCGGCTTCCTGACAAGTACTCGTCGCGCCGCCTTCGACACAGCCGGAGCCGGATCGCGTAATGCCGAAACGAGGAGGCTCGCACGTCTGTCACCCCCAAGGCGATCGATTGCATGCACAGCTGCGATCCTCATTCGCTCATCCGCCGCCCGTATGTAGGGCTCCACCAGGTTTGTGTCCTCCGGAGAGCCAACTTCTCCTAGACCGAAAATCGCCTCGGGGGAGTGGGGATTTTCGATCCGGCCTCGATAGAACGCGACCACGTCGAATCCGCGCCGTCTTAGTTCAAATTGAGCGAACCCTCTGACAGTGGTCAGGCGATCGAGAAGGGTCGCAACCAAGCGATCGTGCGACTCTTCCGGAAACCTGGTGACCCAACCGATGAGAGCTTCCTGCCTGACAAGGGCTGAGCGGTTCTGGCCAATTTCGTCCAACGCGTCGCGCAGAGCCTGGCCATCGAGCACCTGCCTCGCCGAAGCAGCGGCCCACGTCCGAACGAGCACATCCTTGTCCTGAAGAGCCGTCTTGAGTACTGAAGGAAGCGATTCACCTCCAGCCTCGATCAAGAGCCGCGCCACTCGTCGTCTGACCCCAACATCGTTTGACCGTAGCCCGCCAAGCATCGCCTGGCGGGACTCAGGCTCAGACAAGACATGGTTGATCCGAGATTCCATGTCGCGCGCTGCTCGGCTCCAGCTACCAAGGCGCCCAACCAGTGGAAGTAGCTGAACTAAGCCTGGTGCTAACTGCGGCCTGAGCCTCTCGACGATGGCCGATTCAGCGAAACCGCGTATCTCGGCTACCCAGTCATTGAGACGTATGAAAAGGTAGGGCAGCTCCGTTCCGTCGTTTGTCTCCGCCAGCCGCCGCAGGGCCGCTTCGCGGACGTACCCGCTGCGGTGCATCGACAGCACAGCGAGGGTCGCCCAGATCGACGCTTTCTGTTTCAACCGACGGACATCAGCTGGCTCGATTCGATCCCAGGAGGCCCACCAGGGCCCGTATCCCCGCATCTGGTCGTCTAGAGCGGGAAGCTCTGACGAGCGCAGCGACCGGAGCAACAGCGAAAGAAGCTGCTCTGCCGACTGATCGACGTCGCGGCGACGACCGAAGAGCAGCCAGCTAGCGTATGGGACGGCCGCGCGGACGCCTTCTTTCGCCACTCGTGCCTCGAGGTAATCGAAAGTGAGCCCAGACGGGAGGGGAAGCTGGCGGAGCAAGCTCCGGGCCTCTTCGGGCAGCGATGGCATGCCCACGATGTTAGGCAAGCTGGACGCGTATGTGAATCTCGTTCTGCGCTCCCCCTTAGGAGCACGGCGCGTCCGCTGAGCGTCCGCTACGCGTCCGTCGACCGTCCGTCTTGTTCTGACCTGTAACAAAACGCAGAAAACTGTTGGGGAGCACGAACCCTGGACAGTTCTGAGCGTGAAAAGTGAACAGTCCGGGTAGACCGGTTTGACTCTAGCACCACCTCCTTCGGCGTGCTCGCGGGCGGGTCTCGCGGGACTCAGCGCCTCCCTTCGCGACGTCCTGGGGCTTGTCAGCAGGTCGATTTTCTGAAGGGACGGCTAGCGCTAGGTACGGGGCGGCTGCACGGATCCTTCTGGCGGCGAACCTGGACCTTGGCGTCGCGCTCTGTACCAATCCGCCAAGTGCAACATCCGACCACGGGTGCCGTGAGGCCACATCCATCCGGTAAGGCGATCGGCCGCAAAGGCGACAGCATCGAGGGCAACCAAGATTAGCCAGATTGCCGCCTCTAGCGGATCCATTGCTCATCCCCAAGAGTAGCGCTCCCAGCGGCGTGCATGGGGCCTGTGGAGGCACGCACACGAGAGACCCGGCGTTCACACTGCTGTCCTGGCTTCGGCGAGTTCCTGGTAGCTTCGCATCCGATAGCTCTTGCCACGGATGTTGAGGACGACGGCATTGTGGAGAAGACGGTCCACGATCGCCGTCGCGACGACCGGCTCGTTGAAGATGTCGGCCCAGTCGGCAAACCCGCGGTTCGAGGTGAGGATGATCGAGCCGCGTTCATAGCGCTTGGTGATCACATGGAAGATCCAGGTCGCCGACGCCTGATCCAGCTTCAGATAGCCCAGCTCGTCGATGATCAGCAATGGCGGGCCCACGAAGTCGTTCCGTTGCGCGCGGTCGAGGCGGCCTTGCTCGTCGGCTTTTCGGAGGGTGTCCACCAGGTCACGGGCATTCGTGAAGTGAACGCGGTAGCCGGCCTTCACCGCTCGGATGCCGAGGGCGACCGCCAGGTGGCTTTTGCCCACCCCTGGCGGGCCAACCAGGATCACGTTCCGCTTCTCCTCGATGAAGCGCAGCGTGGAAAGCTCAGACACGAGCTGCCGGTCAATGCTGGGCTGGAAGTCGAAGTCGAAGTTCTCCAGGGTTTTGCCAAGCGGCAAGTGAGAGGTCCGAGCCCGCGTCCGTAGCCGACGCTCCTGAGCGGCCGCGACCTCGTGCGCGAGCAGCCGCTCCAGCACGAGTGAGGGCGACTGCTTCTTTCGCATGCCCTCGTCGAGCAGCTGTTTCAGATGCTCAGCCGCCGTATTGAGCTCGAGGTAGTGGAGGTGGTTCAGCAACCGCTGGTAGGGACTCGGTGCGGTGCCATTTGCGCCAGGGGAGTCGGAGCCAACCAGGTCGAGCAACTGGCTGCCATCCCAGTGCCAGGTGTTCTCCGGTCGTCGACGGCTGCTCAAAGCGCCACATCGTACTCGGCTAGGTCTCGCACCTCGGCGTGAGCACCAAGGGCATGTAGTTCCAAATCGATCACCCCGGACGGCAGCGCTGGCTGGCCACCACCGATGAGTCCGCCCAGGATGCGGGCGGGGATCGGATCCAATCGCGGCCGCTCCTCGTCCCAAGCTGGGCCGACCGTGCGTTGGGTCGTGCGATGCACCCGAGTGAGGACGCGCTGCTCGATCCAGCGACGGGCGAGATGGTCGTAGACATCCAGACTCGGTCGCGGCGGCAGGAGCTGGCCGGAGAGCCAGGGCAGGAAGCTTTCTTTGAGCTCGCGCACCATGCGCTCGACTTTGCCTTTCGTCTTCGCCCGATATGGCCGGCAGGCACGAGGGACCACACCCAGGAGTTCACAGAGCTCGACCCACTCCGGTGCCAAGATGGCGGCACCGTCCGCGGTGGCACCGATGCAGAAGGCCGGATCGCGGTCGGTCAGGATCTCACGGGTGACGCCGCCCAGATCATCCAGGCAACGAACCAACGCCCGAAAGCTGGTCTCTCGGGTGGTGTCCGGTGCGAACCGGATGGCGGGCGCGCGGCTGAAACCCAGGATGGCCACCATTGCGTAGACCTGCACCATCTCCTCGCCCAGTTGCCACAAACCGAGGTGCGCCCAGTCCGCTTGGGTCTGCTGGCCCGGCGCGGTCTCAAAACGGATCTCTGGATCTCGCACCACCGCCGGCCTGAGCAACCGGAGTTGGCGTTGAAAGGTGTGGTAGCTGCCTTGGTAGCTGTAGTCCGCTTGCAGCTCGGCGTGCAGGTCGGTCCCCCGGATGCCAGGACAGACCACCAGCCGGCGCTCAATGTGGACATGCTGCGCCTCGTTCAGCGCGAATCGACGCGGTCGGGGCCCGTAGCTCCGAGGACCTGGGCTGGCCAGCTCCTTGTAGACCGTGGTGCGACTGACGTTGTATTCGCTGGCGATCGCGGTGATTGACCATCCGAGCCGGCGCAGGGCTTTCATCTCCATGTGCGTTTCTCCAGACTGCATACAGGGTCTCCTGTTGGGACGTGGGCTAGGACACCCACAGCCTGACAGGGGCCCCATCAGCTAAACCGCAACTCCAATGGTCCGGCCCTGCCCCGGAACTGTTCAGATTTCTTGCTCAGCTTTGTTCAGGTTTCG
>WNGK01007302.1_pt1 | contig 11603 bp, 4 predicted proteins | sample 5400601 | NCBI WGS metagenome assembly WNGK01 (sample SAMN13153376, study PRJNA577476) | soil metagenome | isolation source: 60 cm soil or saprolite under Garry oak tree replicate 1 | place: USA:California | collected 2016-06-15
GTAGGTCAGGATTCAACTTGCACAGTAACCGTGGCTAGTACCGCAACGTCGGGCGCTACCTCACCAACCGGTAGCGTCAGTTTCACCGTTACCGGATACGTTTCTCCTTCTGCGGTATCATGCCTTCTTAGCTCCGCGGCCGCTCCAAGTTCGACCTGTAGCGTCCAATTCACAGGCTCCACCTCGGGAACGGCAACGATCACCGCGAGCTACAATGGAAACTCAGCCTATCTAAGGAGTCAGGGACCCGCCACTCTGGTAGTCAATCCAAGGACCACATCAACAACCATTTCCTGCTACTCTCCAGTTGCAGTAAACCAGGCGTCATTATGCGATGCGACTGTTACTGACGCCTCTACAGTCGGAACCCCAATCACTCCCGCGGGTACGATTACTTTCTCCTTCTCCTCGACAGGAGCTGCTGGTAGTTTGACGGGGTCGCCTTGCACCCTTTCTGGATCAGGTGCGTCAGCCGCGTGCACAGTAACATTCCTAGACTCAACAGTCCAAGGCACAGCGACGATTAGCGCATCCTACAGTTCGTCTGACTCCGTTCACAGCGATAGCGCCACCACTTCTGGCGCGAACATCAACGTCAACCTGCGACCAACATCGATCGCTATTTCATGCCAACCCACTGCAACAGTCGTTGGCAACTACACGACCTGCACGGCCACCGTATCTGATTCGAATCCAACTACCGGCACAACCCCAACGGGCACCGTGAGCTTCCTCAACGGGACAGGCACATTCGCAACTTGTACCCCAACGAACGGAAAGTGCTCGGCAAAATACACCCCCAATTCGTTCGCTACGGGTCCACAAACAATCACTGGCAGATACTTGGGCGATACGATCCACGGAACAGCGAGTGGCTCTACAACAATAACATTGACGAAGCGACAGACTACAATTACGATCAGTTGCACAAGCCCTGTCGATCTCAACCAGGCGTCGACGTGCACAGTTACGGTGACCGACGGCTCACCCGGCGTCTTCGCTGGTCCCGGCGGAACAGTCAGCTTCGCCAGTAGCATAACCACGAGTAGCTTCAGCGGCAGTGGTACGTGCCAACTTGCGGGATCTGGCTCGTCGTCTTCCTGTAAGATAACTTACACTCAGAACATTAGCACGGCAAGCCCGGACATCGCCGCCACCTACCAAGGCGACCCCGACCACAACACCAGCGCAGGACACGCGACAGCAAAGATTCTCAATCCCCCAGAACTTTCAGTGCCCGGTTCACAGACGGTCACCGCAGGTTCCACCATAAGCTTCATCGTAAACGCTACTGATGGATCCAGAACGATAACCCTGACCGCTTCTGGCCTACCGCAAGGCGCCACCTTTTCGTCAACCCAATCCTTCACGGGAGGCACATCCTCAGTCTTCACATGGACGCCCTCCAACGCTGAGCCCCCAGGTGAATACAATGTGACCTTCACAGCACAGGATACCCAAGGTGCCTCGACAGTGTCGCAAGTTACGATTCATGTCTTGGCGGTAAGCAAGACTGCTCCTCTGCCTATAGTCTCGTACTCGATATTTGGGGTGATAGGGTTCTTGGCGATCATCGCGGTGGCGCTCCTACTCCGTCGGTCCCAGACCCAGAGAAGAAGATCGAAGGCATAGCCTGTCTCATATTGAAGCAAAAGTAGGAGAGGACTGTTCTACTCATTTTCTGCAACTAGTCGTCAGACATTTTCCGCCTACTGCGTACGTGAGCCACCGTCCTCCGGGGAGTCTGGTAGCTGTTGTAGGTTTGGTCAAACTGGCGCTGCTCACTGAGTGACTTTACCCTCTTTTTGACGGCTACAAGTTCCGCACTCGCTCTAAGGTGTACGAGGGCGATCGATGCCACTATGCCTATCAACGCGCCTATTGCCAAAAGCCATGCGGTTGTAGTCATCCCTCTTGGTATGAGGCAGCTGAGGCAGAATCCTCCGCCTGAGGGCTGACTTGCACTGGTGCCGTCGACGTGTATTGGGACAGACTGGGTCTGGGTCCATGAGGGGTCGTTGCTGTCCGTCGCGGTGAAGTTGACCATGTACGTCTCACCTGCCTGGTTCGCGCCGGGGGTGAACGAGAAGGCTCCGGTCGCTGGGTCAAAGGCCATGTTGGAAGCAAGCCCTGTGGCGGAAAGCATCACTGTTCCCCCGGTTCCCGTGGGGTCGTTTCCGGAGACGGTGAAGTGTAGGTGTCCTCCGACGGTCGCGTTCTGGGGACCGGGCACGGTGATGATCGGTAGAACCTTTGTCGCGATGACGGTTATGATTACGTATACTTGGGCTGACGCGACGCCGTCGCTGACTGTGAAGCTGACCGTGTAGATTCCGGGCGCGTCTGTTGTCGAGGGGGTCCATCTGAAGGTGTTGGAGAGAGGCGATGTGCCTTGGACGGTTGTGAATTTCGCGCCTGATGGTAACTGGCTGGCTGAGAGGGTTAGGTTGGGCGTTGGGACAGAAGACTCGGCGCCTGTTACTGTGAATGTGAGGGTTGATGTTTGAGGGATAGTCTCTGATGAGGGAGCAGTCAGGACTGGCGAAACCTGAGTCCCGATGGTAATGGTCAGGGATACGGTTCTTGTCAGGGACCCGCTTGTTCCCGTCACAACGACGGTATAGGAGCCTACTGTTGTTGGGCTGATCGTCAAGGTTGAGGTTCCGGATCCACTTATGGATGCGGTGCTGAGCGAGGATGTTACTCCGGTCGGGCTGGAGACGCCTAGTGTCACCGTTGAGCCGAATCCGTTCAGGAGGTTGAGGCTGATAGTGGAGGTTCCTTGCGCTCCAGTGTTAAGCGAGAGGCTCGAAGGGCTTGCTGATAGGCTGAAGTCGCGGAAGGTGAATGTGGCTGAGGCGGTATGGGTCAGACTTCCACTCGCGCCCGTGATTGTCAGCGTGTAGGTTGACGCGGACGAGGATGAGCATGATACAGTTGCGGTTCCATTCGCGGTAAAGCTGGTTGATGAGATGGTGCCACAGTTGAGCCCAGATGGCACATTATCAGTGAGGGTTACTGGGCCCGTCAACCCGTGAATCAGCTTTATCGTAAGTGTCGATGTTGCAGACGAGCCGACGTTCAGTGCAGATGGTGAGGTCGCCGTTATTGTAAAGTCGGACGGAGTGCCGAATGTGAAGGCGGTTGTTCCCTGGTGAGTTAGGGAACCGCTTGTAGCAGTGATAGTTACGGTGTAGACTCCCTGGCTGTTCGAGCTACAAGACAGCGTCGCTGTTCCGGAGCCGCTGACGCTGCTAGGTGTCACTGAGCCACAAGAGAGTCCGGAGGGGATTGTGTCTGAGATCGCGATCGTTCCAGAGAAACTGTTTAGCGCTGTCAATGTAATGGTAGATGTTCCAGACGAGCCGGTGGTGACAGACCCCGGCGAAGAAGCGGTCACTGTGAAGTCGCGGAAGTTGAAGGTTGTAGTCGTGGAATGAGTGAGCGATCCGCCTGTTCCTGTGATTGTTAGTGTGTAGCTGCCAGAGTTGGTCGCGCTACATGAGACGGTGGCTGTCCCTGATCCAGCTATGCTTGTGCTGCTAATGTTCCCGCAGCTGAGACCGTTCGGGACTGTGTCGGTCAAGGCTACCGTAGCCGTGAACCCGTTGAGAGCTGTTATCGTGAGAGTTGTAGTACTGGATTGACCGACATTAGCGGCCGCGGGTACTGATGCAGTTATTGTAAAGTCTCCCTGTTTTACAGTGAATGTTGCGACTGCTGAATGGGTTAGAGAACCGCTGGTTCCAGTCACCGTCAATGCGTAAGTGCCTCCTGCGTTCGCACTACACGACACGGTCGCTGTCCCGGAGCCTGGCAGGGATGTTGGACTGATGGTTCCACACGTTAACCCTGAGGGGGCGCTGTCTGAGAGAGAGACTGTCCCGGTGAAGCCGTTCAGCGGGGCGATGGTTATCGTCGATGTTGCGGATTGGCCGGCGTTGACTGCGCTGGGCGAGGTTGCGGAGATAGTGAAGTCGGGCGCTGGTGGACTGAGTGGTACGAATGTTAGTAGGCAGCCCCAGCCTATAGGGTTGCTATTGCACTGCATCGCTCCATAGGTTCCTGCTCCGGGCGTGTTTGTCCAGCTTCCTGCGGGCCACCAGACCCAGTTGATCCGTTGGGGTGTATTACTGTCGTATAGGTTGACGAGTGCTTGTATGAAGGCGAATGTTGTTGTGGTGTAGCCTGCGCTTCCGCCTAGTATTGTGTCTGGGGCGCAGCTTGAGCACAATGGGTCTGTACCACCCTCCGTATTCAGAGCCGGCCACCCGGTGCTAGAGACGCCGGAAACTACAGCCTGGTAATACTGCTGTGCGACGGAGTCAGCGGTCGCACTGTTCCACGAGCCGGAGTTTTGTCCATAGTCCATGTAGCTGTGAAGACTGATGAAGATCTTGCCACCCTGTGAAAGGGTTCCAAGTGGGTCCGTCACGGTCGGATAGCCGTTGGCCATGTTGCTCAATCCGCAGCCATAGCTGCAAAGATTCTGGACCACGATCCAGTGAGTATCACCGAGCGACCGTGCCTGGGTGATCCATTGCTGGTAGGCGTTTCCCAGAGCCGTGACACATGACGTGTCGCTGGAGCATGAGGCGCCTGGACACGAGGACGGACTATTACTACAGTCTAACGTAGGCTCGTTCTCAGGCTCCCAGATAATATTCGAGTATAACGGTCCGATATTCTGAACGATCGGCTTCCAGTAACTGAGCCAGCAGCTCGTGTTTCGGAATATGTCCGAGTAGCCGTGATAGTCGATTATTATCCAGAAGCCATAGTGCTGGGCTATCTGGACCGCCCTCTGAGCATTGGTCTGTGAGTAGACACTCATGTAGTTGTAATCGACAGTGTCGCTGCAGTATGGGTCAAAGTCGACTCTGACAGTATTGTACCCCACAGCCTTCAACTGGATCACTAACAGTTCCATGTCAGAGGCAGACTCGCCCGAGAATACTGCGGAAGGTGTACCTCCGCTCCCAGCGACAGACTCGTCCATTCTGATACCACCCCAGCCGACAAGCACGGGCACAGAACCACCACCGGTCGGGGCTGGTAGAACAATCAACGACTGGGAGCTAGTGGCAGTCTTACTGGCACTGTCAGTAACAGTCAACGAGATAGTGTAGGTCCCATTCGTAAACGACTGCGAGACAGAATTGCCGGTCTTGGTCGTTCCTCCCAGGTTCCAGCTGTAACTATAAGGGCTCGTACCACCAGACGCTGTAGCTGTAAATGTGACTGTCTGTCCCGAAACTGGAGCGGTCGGAATGATGGTAAAGCTGGCCGTCAAGGCTCCAGGGGGAGAGACGGTTATAGTATGAGATATCGTCGCAACAGTCCCAAGACTATCAGTAGCACTGAGACTGGCTGTGTAACTGCCTGAATTAGCGTAAGTATGGCTTGGAGACTGGCTGGTACTGGTGCCGCCGTCGCCAAAGCTCCAGCTATACGTGTAAGGAGCAATACCGCCGGTCGCAGATCCTGTGAACGTGACTGACTGGCCCGACAACGGCTGAGAGGGGCTAGACGTGAAGCTAGCAACAAGAGCGGACACAGGGGAGACCTGGATAGTCTGCGTAGACTTGGCAGACCCACCAGCAGAATCCGTCACTGTCAGCGTGACGGTGTAACTGCCAGACGAGCTGTAAGTATGGGACGTAGTTAGACCGGTGCCTGTGGCCCCATCTCCAAAGCTCCACGAGTAAGTGTAAGGAGGTGTGCCGCCGGACGCTGTCGCAGTGAAGCTGACAACGGTGCTGGCTATCGGCGTAGTTGGCAGATAAGCGAAGCTTGCAGATAGGGCAGGAGGAGTGACTGTTCCAAAGATGTCATTGAACATATAGTTTCCAGTGGAAGCTGCAGTGTCCCCCTGGGCTAGGGGAGATAATCCCCAGTTGCTCTCTATGGTCCTAACCGCTGCATACTCATCTATTCCGGTGAGATCCGGGGAGGCATAGCCTTTCTTGACTGGTGTGCCGTAGAGCAGGTTGGGTGAGGCGTTATTGGCATCACAGGAGCCGTTGCTCCCGCCACACTCGTCCCACCAGAGATAGAGCAATGTACGATAGCTTGGATTCGTGAAGACATTAGAAGCTAACAGGGAGCCAGAAGCAGGGCTGGCCATACTACCTGATCCTACGAGGAACGATTGAAGATAACTGTCTCCAGTAGAGACGCTAACATCATGCATGTTGTTGCTGTCGGTTGGAGTATACCAGAGAAAGTTGGGAGGCGCAGCAGAATTAGCAGCAGTAATGATATCGCTGCTTGAGACTGAGGAGGACGTAAATGTATTTGCGCCGGAGAATGGAAAGTGGTCTGCTCCTCTAGGGCAACCTGACTCACAATAAGCCTGCCAGGTAAGACCAGCGGATGCTAGACTTGTTACAAGTTGTGGGTGACCGCTGACTGAACTGAAAGAATAACCGTCGACGACGCCGTATGTGTAGCCAAGCATAAACCCGACATAGCAAGCTGCAGAACAGCCGTTGAAGTCGTTAGTGTCAGCAGCAGTCGCGCCGTAGCTATTGTAGCTGGGCAGGGTTGAGCCGAGAGGAAGCATGCCGCAAAGAAACGGAGCACTACTAGTAGGACAGGATGAGACTGTTCCCGACCCGAACACGGAAGCGTATGCAGTATTCTCCATTGCTATGATTACAATATGATCAAAATAGGTTCCCGTCGGTGCGGCTGAGACCGGCCTAATCGAAGTGACAAGTGTAACACTCAAAACTGACAGAGCTACGAGTAATAATGCTAAACCTACCTGGTACGGACTATGGACTAAGCTCATGTTGTTCCAATCCTATTTTTGTCGGTCTCGGTTTCCCTGCGCTATTGACGAGGGATCCTTTCAGTGTCGGAGCGAAGAACCAGACTCTGTTTGTTTGAGCGAGTTCCCCGGCGAGAACTACTATAGTCTGAAGATTCTCAAAGGCAATATTGAACCAGGATGAAACTCACCTGGTTCTTGTGCCCATCTTCGCGTGGACTGTAGCATGTGCTGAATCATGTTAGCACGTCCTATTTTCGGTGCCGGGAGCTCTTGCGCTCTGATTCCAATGCCTTTGTCGTCCCGCGAATTGAAAGCGAGGTCGCGGCAGACTAGAGATTGATTCCTCTCTCCATCGCGCATTGAAATCCCACCATCGATAGAGGCCACGGTGTTGGTTATGGCAATCAGTCCGTTTAGGAATGCGCGATGATTTTCGGTGTTTCCAGACCCAAAAAAAGAAAGCTGGAATGTTGGACTCTCTCTTCCTTCTGCACAACGCCCGTCTACTAGACTGTAGTTATTTTGGTCTTAGTGATGCTCGGTCTTTCTTTTCGTCCGATGCTTGGAGGCTTTCTTTCCATCGATACGACTTCGTATTGGTTTATCGGCACTGCGGAGAGTTTTCGTGAACAGACGAGATCTCAATCGCATTCGCCCGCCCAGTAGGTTTGCACGGCTCCTAACGGTAAGGAAGGCGACTGAGGATACTGCGCCAATCACCGCGCCAATGAAGATGAACCATGCAACGGCGAGAATCATGCTCTTCAGACCGCAGGTTAGGCAGCCGCTCCCAGATACTTCTGGTTGAGGCTGCGTGCTAGGTGTACTAGGTGTGCTGCCAGCGTTCTCCACGTATATCATCACCGTCTGAGCACTCGTCCATGATGGGTTGCTGCTGTCTGTTGCCGTGAAGTTGACAATGAACGTCTGACCGGATTGGCCTCGGCTTGGAGTGAATGAGAAGGAACCCGTTGCTGCGTCGAAGGCCATATTCGAGGCGAGCCCTGTTGCTGATAGGGTGACTGTTCCTCCGAAGCCGGTGGGATCGCTTGCAGTGACCCTGAAGTCAAGGGTCGCTCCAACGGTCGTGTTCCGCGGACCCGGTGCGATGATGATAGGAAGAACGTTCGTTGCGACTACGGTAATGATGAGGTTGGCCTCGGTTGATGAGAAGCCATCGGTGACCGTGAAGTTGATGGTGTAGGTTCCCGGTATTGTTGTTGTACCGGGTGTCCAGCTGAAGACGCCGGATACAGGAACAGCTCCTTGGATCGTTGCAAAACTTGCTCCCGGAGGCAGATTAGTGGCTGAGAGGGTCAGTGTTGTTGGTGAAGGGATAGACTGGTCGGTAGCGTTCACCACGAAACTGATTGTTGCTAACTGTTTGACGGTTTCTGCGGATGGGACCGTCAAGATGGGTGGAACATGTTTTCCAACATGGACCGTTAAGGTCGCTGTTCGTCTGAGAGACCCGCTCGTGCCTGATATGACGACAATGTAGGTGCCCACCGTACCAGACTTGACTCCTAGACTTACGCTGCCTGATCCTATGATCGAGTTATCGCTCAGAGTTGTCGTGAGACCAGTTGGACTGGAAGAATCTAGCGTCACGTTTCCTCCGAATCCATTCAATGATCCGACCGTAATCGTCACGGCTCCTGTGGCGTTGATGTTCAGTGAGATCGAGGTCGGATTCGCTGAAAGATAGAAGTCAACGGCTGTTATGAGGAATGTGGAGGTGTGAACGAGCCCTTGGCTTGTTCCGGTTATGGTCACAGGATAGGTCGATGCGGCTGTTGGGCGACAGGATATGGTTGCGGTGCTGTTTCCCGTGAAGCTTGCGGGCGAGATTGGGCCACAGTTCAGGTTTGAGGGCGCCGCCTCGGTTAGAACCACGGTACCGTTGAACCCGTGAATCAGACTCACCGTTATTATTGAAGTAATGCTCGAACCAGCCTCTACCCTAAGAGGCTGAGTGGAGCTTATCGCAAAATTGGGTGGGGTTCCGAAAGCGAATGAGACACTTGTAGAGTGTGATAGAGAACCACTCGTGGCCTGTATCGTGACACTGTACACGCTCTGTGTTCTTGAATTACAGGATAGAGTTGCATTCCCATTCGCGGTAATGTTGTTGGGTGTTATAGCTCCGCATGTTAGGCCACTCGGAACTGTATCGGCGAAAAGGACTGTGCCTGAGAACCCGTTCAACCCGAAAATGGCAATGGTCGAGTTTGCCGAGGTGCCCACGTCGACAAGTGGTGTGAGAGAACTGGTCAGAATGAAGTCTTTGAATCTGAACACTGCGAAGGCAGAATGTACGAGAGGCCCACTTGTCCCAGTTACGTTTAGAGCGTATGTGCCAGCCGTGGGAGAGTTGCATGAGACCGTCGTGCTGCCTGAGCCTGTAAGATTGTTTGCCGCTGGGGCCCCGCAGTCGAGTCCAGGGGGTATCGTCTCAGCGAGGGCCACCGTTCCGTTGAAGCCGCTTTCACCCAAGACGGAAATCGTAGCTGTAGCGGACTTTGTCGTGTACACTCCGGCAGGGGATGTTGCTGTGATTGTGAAGTCTTGCTGTTTGAAGTTGAAGGTGGCTGTTGTTGAATGTGCCAGTGAGGCATTTGCTCCAGTTATTGATAGGGTGTAGGTTGATGCGATTAGAGAGCTGCATGATACGGTCGCCGTTCCCGAGCCCGTCACTTGACTGGGCGTGATAGCACCGCATCTCAATCCTAATGGGACCATGTCGGTCAGAGTCACTATTCCATTGAACCCGTTCTTTCCTGTGACCGTGATTGTGGAACTGGCGGATTGCCCCGCGTCTACTCTGCTCGGGGAAGACGCAGAAATAGAGAAATCTGATTGAGACAGGCTTACGAACTGTAACAAACAGCCCCAGCCGACTGGGTTGCTTGTGCAGTTCATTGCTCCGTACGTTCCCGCGCCTGGTGTGTTTGTCCAGCTTCCTGCGGGCCACCAGACCCAGTTGATCCTCTGAAGACTATTACCGTCGTATAGGTTGACGAGTGACTGTATGAAATGAAAGGTCACAGGAGTATAGCCTGCGCTGCCATTGAGGACTACGTTTGGGCCGCACATGTTAGGGTCGCAGGACAGCGTGTCAGTACCACCTTCAGTGTTGAGAGCAGGCCATCCTGTATTCGAGACGCCCGCGATTACCGCCTGGTAGTACTGGTTCGCCAATGCTTCTGCTGTAGCATTTGTCCATGAGGAGGAGAACTGGTTATAGCCCATGTAGCTGTGGAGACTGATGAAGATTCGGCCTCCCTGGGACAAGGTTCCGAGTGGGTCCGTCACTGTCGGATAGCCCTGTGACATATCGCTGAAGCTACACGCATAGCTGCAAAGGTTCTGCGCCACTATCCAGTGATTATCACCCAGGACCCGTGCTTGATTTATCCACTGCTGATACGCCGCCCCGAGATATGTAACGCAAGAGCTGTCAGATGAGCAAGGTGCCGTCACGTTCAGACAATTGACTGGGCTAAGGTTGCAGCTATTGTATTCCGGCTCGTTTTCTGGCTCCCAGATGATCTGGGAGTACAGTGGTCCGATGTTCTGTACTATCGGTTTCCAGTAGTTGAGCCAGCAGCTAGTGTTCCGGAAAATATCCGAGTATCCATGATAGTCTATGATGATCCAGAAACCATAGTGCTGGGCGATGTGGACTGCTCGTTGTGCGTTCGTCTGGCTGTACACGCTTATGTAATTGAAATCGCTCGTATCAGTACAGTACGGGTCGAAGTCGACTCTGACAGTATTGTAGCCCTTAGCCTTCATTAATATCAACGACAACTCCATGTTTGAAGCGTACTCGCCTGGGAAGACGGCTGATGGAGTCCCGGCCGTGTTGGCGACAGACTCGTCCATTCGTATGCCGCCCCAACCGATTAGCACAGGAACAGAACCCATGCCTGTCGGGGAAGGTAGAACAACCAGCGACTCGGAGCTGGTCGCGGTCACTCTGGCATTGTCCGTGACCGCGAGCGAGATCACATATGTACCATTTGTGAACGATTGAGAGACTGGGTTGCCGGTCTTGCTTGTCCCACCAAGATTCCAGCTGTAACTGTAAGGGCCGTTCCCGCCTTGGACTGCCGCAGTAAACGTCACTGTTTGTCCAGCGTCGGGGATTGTTGGACTGGCTGTGAAGCTCGCGGCAAGAGGAAGAACAGGAACTATTCTGACAATTTGAGTAGACGTCGCGGAGCCACCGACAAAATCGTGGACTGTTAGGGTTACCGAATAATTTCCTGTAGCAGTGTATGCATGGGTCGTAGTCAGTCCTGTGCCTGTGGCACCGTCTCCGAAACTCCAGGAGTAGCTGTATGGAAGTGTGCCGCCAGATACTATTGCTGTAAGATTGACGGTGGCGTTGACAATGGGTGTCAACGGTAGGAGAGTGAAGCTTGTAGAAAGTGGGAGTGGGCCGATTGTTCCGAAGATGTCCGAAATCGGTAAGGCGTTGGCGCTGTTCACCAGTGTCCCGAGGTTCCAGTTGGTCTCCAGCATGCGGAGAGAGCTGAACTCGTCATAGCTCGCAGTCGACGTGTAGCCTTTCTTGATCATGCTACCATACTCTACGTTTGGCGAAGGATCGTACTCGTCCCACCAGAGGTAGAGGAGAGTGCGATACTGCGAATTTCTGAAAAGGGATGAAGCGAGAAGCGAGCCCGATGCGGGAGTTAGCACTGTGCCATTACCCACTAGAAATTTCTTGAGATAAGAGTCTCCCGATGATACGCTGTTGTCGTGCATGTTGTGATTATCGGTGGGGGTGAACCATAGGAGGTTGGGAGGATTAGCG
>WNGK01007306.1_pt1 | contig 11599 bp, 9 predicted proteins | sample 5400601 | NCBI WGS metagenome assembly WNGK01 (sample SAMN13153376, study PRJNA577476) | soil metagenome | isolation source: 60 cm soil or saprolite under Garry oak tree replicate 1 | place: USA:California | collected 2016-06-15
GTGATCGGGTACAGCCACGACGGGTAGGTGCGCTGGGTGAGCAGAGCGAATGCGTCGGCGATGTGCCCGGTCGCGTCGAGCACATGCAGCAGGTACGGTGTGCCGAGAAAGCCGGTCGTGAGATGGTGCTCGCGTGACGCGACGTCCCGCGCCAGCCGGTCCGCCGCCGTCGATACGAGCGAGTCCGGAAGAAGATCGAATGCGATCGCGAGCGCGTACGCCGTCTGCGTGTTCTCACCGACCCGGCCGGTACTCGAGACGAACTCGCGGTTGAACGCGTCACGGATCGCCTGAAAGCGGGCACGGTATGTGGCCGCCTCGCCGCCGCGGCCGAGGGCGCTCGCGGCGCGCGCAACCAGATCGGTGGAGTGGGCGAGGAACGCCGTCGCAATCAGGTCGGTCCCTGTAGTGGCACCCGGGTAGGAGGGGTCGTCGCTGTGGAGCGCGAGCCAGTCGCCGAACTGCCACCCCGGCCGCCAAATCAGGTCCGGACCGGCACGGCGGCGCGCGTAATCGACCCACGCGCGCATGCTCGGATACTGCCGCTCGAGCAAACGCCGGTCGCCGTACGTGAGGTACATCGTCCACGGAATGATGACGGCGACGTCGGACCAGCCCGCGGTGCCGGCGAAGCGGACGGAGTCGCCGCCCAAGGGATTCGGAATGACCCAGGGGACGCTGCCACTCGCATCCTGATCGGCTGCGACATCTCCCAGCCACTTCGCGAAGAAGCCATTGACGTCCATGTTGAACGCCGCCGTTCGCGCGAACACCTGAGCGTCTCCCGTCCAGCCAAGGCGCTCGTCACGCTGCGGACAGTCGGTTGGCACGTCGAGAAAGTTGCTGCGCTGGCCCCAGACGATGTTGCGCTGCAATTGATTGAGGAGCGAGTCCGACGTGACGAAGCTCCCGGTCTGACCGAGATCGGAGGAGACGGCGATACCCGTGATGGTGGTCGAGTCGGGCTGGCTGGGGAGTCCTGCCACGGCCACGTATCGAAAGCCGTGGAATGTGAAATGCGGCTCGTACACTTCCCGGGACTTCCCGCTGAGCGTGTACCGATCTGTCTGCGCGGCGGCGCGCAGGTTCTTGGTGTACAGGTTGCCGCCCTTGTCGAGTACTTCGCCGAACCGCATGGTGACCGTCGTCCCTGGCGAGCCGCTGACGTTGAGGCGCGCCCAGCCGGTGAAATTCTGGCCGAGGTCGAAGAGCATCTCGCCCGACGGTGCGCGCCGGATCGAAACGGGGCGCAGCTCGCGCACGCGCCGGACCGGCGGAGACAGGGATGCCACGAGCGCTGCCGGCGGAGGATCAACAACTGCGACGGGGGCCCACGCCTGATCGTCGAAGGGCGCGCTGGCCCAGCCGCTCAACTCGCGGCGCGCGTCGTAGGTCTCGCCGCCATAGATGTCCGACGTGAGCACCGGGCCTGTCGTGGTCTTCCAGCCCGTATCCGACACGATGCGCTCCGCACGTCCGCTTTCGTAGCGGATCTCGAGCTGCGCCCGGAGACCAAGCCGCCGGCCGTACAGATTGCGTTGCCCAAAGAACCCAAGCTGACCGCGGTACCAGCCGTCGCCGAGCATCGCACCGACGACGTTGGCGCCTGGCCGCACGACTTGGGTCACGTCGTAGGTCTGGTACTGCAGCCGGCGGCGGTACGAGGTCCAGCCGGGCGTGAACAGCTCGTTGCCGACGCGCTGGCCGTTCAGATAGACCTCGTAGAGGCCGAGGCTGGTGACGTAGAGCCGCGCGGAGCGCACGCGGTCGGGAACCCGAAACGGGCGTCGCAAGAGCGGCGAGGGAGATGGAAGGCTATCCGCGGCGGTCGGCGGCGGCCCGATCCATTGCGCGGTCCAGTCCGCGGGCTGCAGCAGTCCCGTTTCCCAAAACGCGGCCGCACTCCACGGCGACGCACGACCGTTCGTGTCCCAGACCCGCACGCGCCAGTAGTACCGTGTCCGCGACACCGTGGCGGGGCCGCGATACTCCACGAATACCGACGTGTCGGAGATCACTTTCCCGGAATCCCACAGCAGGTTCGCGCCGCCGGCGAGGCTCGTTTCGCTGCCCGCGACCTGTATCTGATAAGCAGCCTGCATCGTGTTGCGGCGCGCGCTTGCAATCCGCCAACTCAGTCTCGGTTGCACGACGTCGATGCCGAGCGGGTTCGTGAGATACTCGACGCGTAGCCCGGTGACGGTGAGCTGCGCGAGGAGCGTCACCGGTGCAAGGATCGGCAGGGAGAGGGCGATCAAGCTGACGCGCAGGAATCGCCTCAACAGCACGCGCGGCCCCTCAGCGCGGCCCAGAGCCCAGGTCAGGTAGGTCTCGGGTGGGTGCTCCACACGGAGATTCTACTCTAACGTCAAGTATCGCGCACGGCTATCCAGATTTCGGCGCGTTCGGGTTCGAGATATGCTTCGAAGTCTGCGGTGTAAGCGCGGCGTGGTGCACCCGCCCGTTCGAAGAAGGCCCAGACCGCACGCCATCCGTCGATGACCGCGCCCGGCAACGGTCCAGCACAACTGAAGACAAGATATTTGCCTGGGTGTATGTCGACGACCTGCAGCGACGGCGTACCGGCCGACGCTTGGGCGACTTCTCGACCAATCAGGATCTGGTAGCTGCCCGAGACATCGCTTTCATACGCCGAATAGACCGCGATCGTCGGTCCGAACGCGCCTCCCTGCCCCAGACGCTCGGCCCAATTCTGCGAAGCGAACTCGCCCCAGAGCCCCGGAATCCGCGCGTTGGAAGGCTGCATCTCATCCGCATTAGTCGTACGCCTGGCGATACCCGCGACGCACCGTCGCTTACTTTGATTGACGAGTGCGGGGGTCACTGACTGTTCGGTTGGATGCTATCGCCACAGAGTCACGATGATCGGAATTGCCAGCAGCTTCACGAGCCAGTCCCCGGCATGAATTGCGGCCACCCCGACCGGCGTGTTCTCCCAGAGGACCGAGCCGGTCAGAATGATCACCGGAAATCCGATCCATAACATGAACCCGAAATGGACCGCGCCCATCAGACTGGCAATACCCAGGAGTGCCACGAACCGCGCGATCACGTAGGACAGCAGCACGCACCGCAACAACTCGACGACCAGCTTCCCGCCCGGCATCTTCGCGCCTTGCATCGCCGCGACGGGATCCTGGCCCCGCAGTCGCATCCAGGGCTTGAAGAACAGCAGAGGGCTGTACCACAGCCAGCCCAGCACGAACACGACGACGGCCGCCACGAGGACATGCAGATAGTTCACCGAGACCATCGCTCCGTCCTTCCGTTCAGAGGGTTTGTGACGCGGCGCGCGCGGCGCGCGCGACGCGCAGTCCGTAATACGCGAGCCAGAGAAACGCCGGCACGTTCGCGAAGATCAGCGGCTCGAGAAAGTAGAGACCGGTCGCTGATCCGATGCCTCGGCCCCACGACAAGAGCACGACGATGAGTCCCGCCCACGCGATCACGGGCGACATGTGCACCACGTGGTAGCGCAGCTCGAGCACGGCAATGCCGGTCAGGCCGGCGAGAAACAGCGGATTCCCGAGCCAGCCATAGCCCAGCAGCAAACGATTGAACGCATCATAGAGCAACGGCACGGACGTGGGGGCTCCGTGCGCTGTGAGGTAGTGCATCACCCACCCGTTGATCAGCGCGACACCGGTGAAGAACGTCATGCCCACCGTCATCGCGCCCCAGCTCAGCGCCGCAGGCCACGGATGTGTAAGATCTCCGCCCGCCACCAGAATCAGCAGCGCGCCGAGTACGCAGAGCACGAAGCCCGCGGCAATGGCGATGTGAATCGGACCCCACCACGGCGTGTTGGCAAGAACGGACGCACGTTCCTCGAAGCCACCCGAGGGGACAGGATGAAACAGAAGGCCAATAGCCACGAGGACGCCCGCGACCGCCAGAACGTAGCCCCCCGCTCGCGCGGCGTCCGGATTACGCAGGCTCACGGCTCGCGCAGCGCGATGATGTCCCGGCGCTCGGTGATGAACCGGAAGCCGTGCGAGGCCAGCAGCTCGATGCAGTGGTCACACGCATCACCTGTCAAATGCACCTGCTCGAAGCGGACAATCACCGGCTGGACGGTGTGGAAGTCGATGGACCGGATGATCTGGTAGTCGAAGCCTTCCGCATCGATCTGTAGCAGGTCGCAGCGCGCCAGGCCGTGCTCGCGCAGCAAGCTCGCGATCGTGGCGCAACGCACCGGCACTGACTGGATCTCGTGCTCGGGGATCCCGTGCTTCAGCAGCTGGGGCTTGAAGAATGACGCCTTCCGAGTCGGACCGCCTACGGTTGTATAGAAGTCGCGCGTCTCATTCGCGTCGGCAACCGCCGCGTTGACGACACGGACCTGGGGATAAGCCGCATACGATGCCTGCAGCGTGGGGAGGACGCTCGCCTGTGGCTCGACCACCAAGCCCCGCAGGCCAAATTGTTCGACGAGGGGGTGGATGGGATCGTCGACGATGCCATCGAACGCGCCGATCTGCAGAAACGTGAAATCCGGACGGACTCGGAGGCAGGACGCGACGACCAGATTCAGCAGCGGCGCAAAGTTCCAATTCGGGTTCCGGAACAGCGCACGTGGCCGATAAGATCGCTCGACACCGAGTCGTCGCAGGAAGACATCGCGCGCGATTCGCCCGCTCTTGCCCGTCATTAAGCGCGCGTGAGGCTCCGCTCGTCACGGTACTTCACATAGACCGTGCGATTCGGCGGGCGCGTGGCGAGCTCGGTCATTCCGATCTTGAGCGCGATGGCGCGTGCCGGTTCGTTGGTGTCATCGATGCAGGCGATGACCCGATCGAGTTTTGCCGTTTGGAACGCCCACTGGAGCACGAGCTGGCAGGCTTGCTTCGCGACGCCCCGCTGCTGGACTTCCGATCGGATGGCACACAACACCTCGAAGTCATTACCGTCGAGCGCCTGCGACTTCACGAGTCCCGCGAATCCCAGCGGCAAATCGCCTTCTCGGATGGCGAACAGATGGTGGGCGTGCCCTTCCCCCGGCAGCGGGAGTGTGCCGATGAACTCCCACACGTCGTCCTGGCGCTGCAGCGAGACCAGAAACTCGTAGTCAGATTTCGTCAACGGGCGTAGTTCCACATCTCACTCCTGTTCTCCCCATGGGATTCACGGCGCGGTGACACGGACCGTGTGGCCCTTTCTCCCCGTGGCGGTGAACGCGGCGACCCGCAGCGTTCCCCGTGCCGGAATCGGACCATTCACGACGGCGCTTCGCGTCGTCGGCTCGCTGCCGTCGGTCGTGTAGCGCAGCGTGAAGCCTGGGATCTCCAAACTGCAGCGCACCGTCCCGGCCTCGACCTTCAGGCCCGGCGTCGGGATCCGGTAGTTGAGTCCCGGCACTTCCCGATCGAGCCGCGGCAGCTCGCGCTGGCCGACCACATTGACGAAGCGCGACCAGGCGTCGCGGTAGAGCGATGCGACCTTCGCGCTGTCGCGCTCGGTCGCCCAGTCCGGATCCGGCGCCCACGCCCGCTCGGCGAGGCCGAACAACTTCGGGACCAACATGTAGTCGGCGAGCCCCTCGCCGCCCACGGTCTCCGACCACAGGTTCCCCTGAATCCCCACGACGTGGGCGCGGCCGTACTCGGTGAGGCGGTCCTTTCCGGCGAATACCGCCGGGTCGAGCGGATTGCCGCGGCGGTCGAGGCGCGCGTTGCGGTAGTAGTCGAGCGGAATGAAGTCGAACGGCTTGCGCAGGTCCACATAGCCGCCCCAGTCGAGCCCCGTCTCCGCCGGATTGGGATTCCACGCAAGATCGAAGTACAGATTGGTCACGGGACTCAGCACGACATCGTAGCCGCCGTTCGCGAGTCGGTAGGCGAGATCCTCCGCGCCCCAACCGGGCACGTTGTTCCAGACGTACGCGCGCCAGCCACGTGCGGCGAAGTCGGGATTGGGAATGGTCACCCCGTGGCCCTCGCGCCTGGTTTTCCGTACGGCGATCTCCTCCCATCCGGAGAGCGAGACGTTCTCTACCTTGAGGATCTGCTCGATGCGGCCGTAGAACGCGAACCAGAGATCGTCCACGCTCGTGAGATCGTGCGCCTTCATGTACGCCTGAACCGCCGGCGAACCCTGCCAGACGCCGCCCGGAACCTCGTCACCACCCATATGGATGTGGCGCAAGGGCGCACCGGCTTCGCGGTGCATCGCCGCGAGATCGCCGACCACGCGCTCGATGAACCGATAGGTCGATTCGAGTGCCGGGTTCATCACGTTGTCGGGATAGCCCTGAACCGACATGTACACAGAGCGGTCTTCCGGTTCATCGAGCCGGAACTGCTGGCTGCTCTTCATGGACTTGATCGCCGCGCGCGCGTGGCCCGGCATCTCGATCTCCGGAATCACTTCGATGTGCCGGGCGGCCGCGTAACGCACAATTTCGACGTAGTCGGCGTGTGAATAGAAGCCGCTACCCCACGGCCGGTCCACGAGCGGGCCCGATCCGAATGCCGGCTGCAGGTGCCGGTCGGAGTCCGGCGGGTGTCCGCGGCGTGCTCCCACCGCGGTCAACTCGGGGAGGCCGGCGATCTCGACGCGCCAGCCTTCGTCGTCGGTCAAATGCAGGTGCAGGACATTGAGTTTGTAGCGCGCGAGCAGATCGATCGTCCGCAGCACCGCGGCCTTCGGATGGAAATTGCGGGCGACGTCGAGCATGAAGCCGCGGTAGCCGAAGCGCGGCGCATCCACCACGCGAATCGCCGGCAGCGTAAGTCCGGCGCGCGGCGTGGGCGCCGGAAGCAGGTTGCGCAGCGACTGCAGCCCGTAGAACACGCCGGCCGGCGAGACGCCCACGATGCGAATGCCCCCCCCCGCCCCCCCCGGCGCCGGATCCACGACGAGCGAGTACGCCTCGGGCGAGGTCTGACCCTCGACGGCTCCGACCTCGAGCCGCAGGGACACGCTGCCGGTCCCCGTGCCGGCGAAATAGGGACGGAGGTACTCCGTCGCGAATATCCACTCGTTCCTCAGCGCTTCAGTTGTTTCGACCCGCGGCAATGCCGTGAGGCGCAGCGAGCCCGCTCCGGGTGTCACCGTCACCGGCGTCGGCAACAGCGGGGGCAGCTCGCTCGCCGGGATGACGCGTGTCGCCGAATCGAGCACGAACTGGTTCTCGGGGGTCGCGACGGCACGGTCGAACGGGGCAGCCACGTAGTCGGTCACCGGGACGCCGACATCCTTCGCCGTGTCGAAGACGATGTACGGACCCTTGGGTACGAAGCTGCGATTCAGGAGGAGGTGGCTGAGGTACGGGATCCGCACGCTGGCACCCGGAGCCAGTCCTGCAAACCCAGCCGCAGGCGCGAGTCGGTGCAGGTCGGCCATCACGTCCTCGATGACGAACCCTGGTCCTACGCTTCCCGGTGCCGCCGAGTGGAGTGCGTTGAAGTAGATCGCCCAGCCGCTCGGCGGGAGCGGCTTCGCACCGCGGTTCGTGAGCGTGAAGGCCGCGCGCGACGCGGCGAAATCGGTTGCGACGCTGTCCCCAGCAAGCTCCCAGCGGAGCTGCAGCGATGTCTGGGCGGCGCCGGTGCCTGCCGTGAGTGCCAAGAGAATGGGCAATGCACAAACGAGTCTAATTCGCATGACAGAGATTAGACCGCCTGTGGGTCGCTCTGTCCAGAGCGCTCCACCTGCTCCGTCGCCCGGGTCCACCGCTCGATCCCGGCCTCCAGGTCACGCTTGAGTGTCTCGAGTTTGGCGCCGAGCGCGTGGGCCTCGCGGGCGCCGTCGGGGCGCGTGTAGAGCGCCGGATCCTCGAGCGCCGCCACGACGCGTGCGACCTCGGATTCGAGTCCCGCGACGGCGGCCTCCGCTTCCTCGAGCTCACGCTGCGCGCGGCGCAGCTCGGCGCGTGGATCGCGCTTCGGAGCTGGCGCGACCCGCTGGTGTTCGTGTAGCCGGCGCAGCGCCTGCTCTTCGGCGGCGCTGACCGCAGCGGCGTGAGCGCGTTCGGTGCTCACTTCCTCCCATTCCGCGAACCCCCCGGCGAACTCGGTCATGTGCCGCTCGTGCAGAATCCAGGTTCGGGTTGTCAGCGCCCGCAGCAGCTCCCGGTCGTGGCTCACGAGGATCACCGTGCCATCGTATTCCTCGATCGCATCCTCGAGCGCCTCGATGGATTCGACGTCGAGATGGTTCGTCGGCTCGTCCAGGATGAGCAGGTTGGCCCGCGACAGCATCAGGATCGCGAACGCGAGACGCGCGCGCTCGCCGCCGGACAACGAATCGGCACGGCGGAGTACCTCCTGACCCGAAAACCCGAAGCGGCCGAGGTGTCCCTGTATCGGACCGCGCTGCCATTTCGGCCGCAGGTCTTCGATCGCCTCGTAGAGCGTGCGATCGCCGATAGCCACGCTCACGTTCTTGGCCGTCACCACCTGATCGCCGCCGCGGTCGGCCAGCTCGAACCGCAGGGCCATCGTCCCGGCAGCCCCGATCACCGGGCTGAGCCGGGGCAGCCGCTCGAGACGCTTGCGCCTTCCTTTCGCCTGCTTGGTGTTCTGGCCGGCGATGTTGCGGGCGATGTAATCCTTCTCGTGCGCGATGGTCCGTTGCTGCTGCTCGAACGCCCGCTGCTGCGCCAGCCGCCGCTCGGCGCGCTGCGCGACGAAGTCGGTGTAGCCGGCCGCATACGGTGTGGCGGTGCCGCCCTCGAGGTGCAGCACATGATCGACAGTCGCGGACAGAAACGCGCGATCGTGGCTCACGAGCAGTACGGTCCGCTCGCTCGCGGCCAGGTATTGCTCGAGCCACTCGGTCGTCTCGAGATCGAGGTGATTCGTCGGCTCGTCGAGCAGCAGCACATCTGCGGTGGACATCAGTTGGCGGGCCAGGCCCAGCCGGCCGAGCTCGCCACCGCTCAGCGCCGCCAGCGGTGTGACGCGAGCCTGGGCGGGATCGAACTCGAGGCCGTGAAGCACCGCGTCGATGCGGGCGGTCACGGCGTAGCCACCCTCGCGCTCGAACCGCTCCAGATCTTCGCCGTAGCGAGCCAGTGCCGCCGGCGAGGAATCGTGGGCGAGATTCGCGGCCTGCTCCACCAACGACTGCTCCAGCGCCAGCAGCTCGGCGAGCTCCCCGGCCGCTGCTTCCCAGACCGTGGTAGCGGTGCCGTAGTCGCGGTGCTGCTCGAGCAGCGATACCCGCAGGCCCGGCGCTCGCGTCATACTCCCGCGCGTGGGCTCGAGGGCGCCCGTCAGCAGCCGAAAGAGCGTGGTTTTTCCGGTGCCGTTCCGGCCCACGATGCCCCAGCGTTCACCACGTCCAACGGTGAAGGAGACGTCGGAGAAGAGTTTGGTGGCGCCGAAATCCACGCCGACGCCGGCGAAAGCGATTTGCGTCATGTGGAGACAACTTAACTACCGGTTACATTCGACCCGTGCCCTCCTCCATGTCAGCACCCGGCGAACGGCTCCGCGCGTTATGGCGACGGCTCTCCGGGCTCCCGGGCGGCAAGACGGTATTCAGTCTGGTCGTGGGGTGGATGACGCCATACTCCGGGACGCTGGGGGCCCGCGTGGCCGAGCTGGAGCCGGGCTGGTGCCGCGTGACGCTGCGCGACCGCCGGCGAGTGAGAAATCACCTCGCGTCAGTGCATGCGATGGCGCTCGCCAACCTCGCCGAGATGGCGAGCGGACTCGCGGTCCTGGTCGGACTGCCGCCGGGGGTCCAGGGAATCGTGACCGGCTTCTCCATCTCCTATCTGAAGAAAGCGCGCGGTCTGTTGACGGCGGAGTGCCGAGTAAGCGGTGGGGGCCTCAACGTGACGACCGAGCAGGAGTATGAAGCCCCGGTCTCGATCACCGACACGCAAGGCGACGTCGTCGCGCATGCCACGGCCCGTTGGCGGTTGCGACCCATCCCGCCTCGATGAGCCTGCTCGATACACCTCTCACGCGGCAGCTCGGCATCGAGGTGCCGCTGATTTGCGGCGCGATGTATCCCTGCTCCAACGCCGAGCTGGTCGCGGCCGTCTCCGCCGCCGGCGGCATTGGCGTCGTGCAACCGCTGTCGATGATCTACGTGTATAGGCAGGACCTGCGGGAAGGGCTACGGCTCATTCGGCAGACGACCAACAAGCCGATCGGCATGAACGTGTTGATCGAGCGCAGCTCGAAGCTCTACCTCGAGCGGATGCGCCGCTATGTCGATATCGCGCTGGAAGAGGGCGTGCGCTTCTTCGTCACGTCGCTGGGCAATCCGCGCTGGGTTGTAGATCGCGTGGCGCCGGAAGGTGGTGTCGTCTACCACGACGTGACGGAGCGAAAGTGGGCCGAGAAGGGATTGGCGGGAGGAGTCCACGGACTCATCGCCGTGAACGATCGCGCCGGTGGACACGCGGGCCCGCGCAGCGCGGGCGCGCTCTACGATGAGCTTGCAGATCTTGGCGTGCCCATCGTCTGTGCGGGCGGGATCGGCGACGAGACCGGCTTCGTCGCCGCGTTGCGGATGGGTTATGCCGGCGCGCAGCTCGGCACGCGCTTCATCGCGACGACCGAGTGCGGCGCGCACGACGACTACAAGCAGGCCATCGTCCGGGCCAACGAGTCCGACATCGTGCTCACCGAACGCGTCACCGGAGTCCCCCTATCGGTCATTCGCACGCCCTATGTCGAACGAATCGGGACCAGAGCCGGGCCGATCGCGCGGTGGCTGCTGCGCGGGCGGCGAACCAAGCATTGGATGCGTACGATCTACGCGCTGCGGTCGGCGTGGCAGCTCAAGCGCGCATCGCTCGCGGGTGGCGCGGGCGAGAAGACCTCAAAGGACTACTGGCAGGCGGGCAAGAGTGTCGCAGGAATTCACGCGATCGAGCCGGCCGCGGAGATCGTGCGCCGTTTTGCAGCTGCAGCGCGGAGTGCGCAGCGGTGAACGGTCATTTGCTGTGGACCGCATGCCCCCCGAACTCCTTCCGCAGCGCCGCGATGACCTTGGCGCCGAACGACTCCTCCTGACGCGAGCGGAGCCGCGCGAGGAGCGACAGCGTGATCACGGGCGCGGGCACGTCGAGCCGCAGCGCCTCCTCCACGGTCCAGCGTCCCTCACCCGAGTCCTCGACGTAGCCCCGGATCCCGGCCAGCTGCTCGTCACGCGCGAACGCCCGCTCGGCCAGCTCGTTCAACCAGGAGCGCACAACGCTGCCGTGATTCCACAGCTTTGCGATCTGATTCAACTGCAACGTGAAGTCGGTCGAGGCATGCAGGATTTCGTAACCCTCGGCATACGCCTGGAGCAGTCCGTACTCGATCCCGTTGTGCACCATCTTCACGTAGTGACCGGCCCCGGGCGGGCCGACGCGCGCGTATCCCTCGGGGGGCGCCAGCGTCCGGAAAATGGGCTCGCAATGTTGGAAGGCGGCCGGGAGCGCGCCGATCATGAGACAGTAGCCGAGCTCGAGGCCCCAGACCCCACCGCTCGTCCCGACGTCCACAAACTCGATTCCCTTCGCCTGGAGCGCCTCGGCGCGTCGCAGCGAATCCGCGAAGTTCGAGTTGCCGCCGTCGATCACGATGTCGCCGCGGGAGAGGTGAGGCACGAGCTGCTCGATGGTGCTCTC
>WNGK01011712.1_pt1 | contig 11599 bp, 12 predicted proteins | sample 5400601 | NCBI WGS metagenome assembly WNGK01 (sample SAMN13153376, study PRJNA577476) | soil metagenome | isolation source: 60 cm soil or saprolite under Garry oak tree replicate 1 | place: USA:California | collected 2016-06-15
TCGTCCGCTTCCCCTATCGCAGCGGCGAGATGAAGGCGAACGGCAGGGCGGAGGTTATCGTCCCCAGGCTCCCGACCGGAGGTCACTCGACCCGCGATGTCGTCTTCTCCAAGGACGGCGCGAAGATGTTCGTCTCGGTGGGCTCCGCCTCCAATGTCGCCGACGGCCTGGGCCGACCCGATGCGGCGACGCTCCGCAAGTGGGAGCAGGAGAAGGCCCTGGGCGCGGCCTGGGGACCCGAGGCCGACCGCGCCGACGTGCTCGTCTTCGATCCCCAGGGCAAGGGCCAGCGGACTTTCGCAACCGGCATCCGCAATTGCGTCGGCATGGCGGTGAACCCCACGACCGGCGAGCTTTGGTGCTCGACCAACGAGCGCGATGGCCTCGGCGATGATCTCCCGCCCGACTACATCACCCGCGTGCGCGAAGGCGCCTTCTACGGCTGGCCCTGGTATTACATCGGCGCCCACGAGGACCCGCGCCACAGGGGAGCGCGGCCCGACCTCAAGGACAAGGTCACTGTGCCCGACATTCTGGTCCAGGCGCATTCGGCCTCGCTCGGGATGATGATCTACACCGGCGACCAGTTCCCGGCCGAATACAAGGGCAGCGTCTTCGCCGCCGAGCACGGGTCCTGGAACCGGGCCAAGCGCACCGGCTACAAGATCATCCGCGGGATCGTGCAGGACGGCGTGCCCACCGGCGAGTACGAGGATTTCGTCGTCGGCTTCGTGGTCGATGATGCCTCGGTCTGGGGCCGCCCGGTCGGCGTCGCCCAGATGAAGGACGGCTCGCTGATCTTCTCCGAAGACGGCAACGGCACGCTCTGGCGGGTCACGCATACGGCGCGCGCGCCGGGGCGGTGAGGCACGCCGGGCCCGCCTCATTCCTTCCGTCGCCCGAATTGCGCCACCAGCCCCGAGGCGCCGAGGCTCAGCCCGATCGCGGATACTCCACGCTAATAAGTATAGCTGACTCGGATTATATAACCCGGTCGGCTTGTTCACTGCGGCAGCGCTCATGCGGGTAGCGGGCTGAAAGTAATCCGCCCTCCCTTGCCGCGCTTTTTATGCGGCCTCACCACGATCTCCACGTCACGGTCGAAGCTCGTGAGGAATCCCATCAGGCGGTCGATGGAGTATTCGCGGAAATTACCCTTGAACATGCGGGATACCTCGGGTTGGCTGATACCCATGAGCTTGCCTGCCTGCGCCTGCGTAAGCTTTCGCTCATTGGTGAGCCGGTAGATTTCGGAAACAATCTGAGCCTTCAGGAAATGGGTATCGGCATCAGGCAAGCCAAGATCGGCAAAGATATTGCCGCTTCCCACTTCAACTTTGACCTTGCGTGCCATCACTTGTTCTCCTTCTTGAAACGCTGCGCGTGGTCTTGCTGAGCGTCCTTCAGCCGCCGCTTGATCAGGTCGATGTCGGCTTGCGGCGTCTTGATGCCCCGCTTCGATTTTTTCTTGAAGGCGTGCAGGACATAGACGGCCTCGCTAAAGCGCACCGTGTAGACGACCCGGTAGGTGTCGCCGTCGAAATCCTCGACAAGCTCCACGGTACCACCGCCCAGCCCCCTGAGCGGCTTTGCCGACGGCGGGTGCTGGCCGGTCTGCGCCAGGAACAATTCGAAGCCGAGAGTGTCCTGCACGCGCGCCGGAAATTCCCGGTAGTCCCGCTTGCTGGATGCAATCCAAAGCAACGGACGGACCGAGCGCGCCAATTTCACCATCACCTATGTTATGAGTATAAGCTCATATGAAGTCAAGAGCGTTCCTGACAATATCGCAACCGACAAATGGCGAAGCGCCAGCTTGGAATCCGCCGCTTGAAAACAAAATCCGCGTGGCGCGCCGGCGCCCGCCTCATTCCTTCCGTCGCCCGAATTGCGCCACCAGCCCCGAGGCGCCGAGGCTCAGCCCGATGATGAGGAAGATTCCCGCGACCCCGGTCGCGGCCGCGATCAGTCCGGCCAGGACCGGGATGACGAATTGCCCCATGCGGTTTCCCATCATGCGCAACGAGTTCGCAGTGCCGCGCGTCTCGTCGCTCGCGATCGCGAGCAGCGTCGCGATGCTCACCGTGATGGCGTTGCTGAGCGCGAAGCCCGCCGCCGCGATCACGATATACATGACGGCGATGGGCACCGGCAGGGCGAGGCCGGCATAGAAGACGGCGCTGATGAGAATGCTGATCGCCATCAGCCGCCAGCGCCCCATCATCGCGCTCAGCCAGGCGTAGAAAAATCGCGACAGCATCGACGCCGCCGCTCGGACGGCGAGCAGCATGCCGATGACATCGACGGCGATGCCGCGCTCGGCGCCGAGCGCCGGCAGGTAAACGACGATGAGGTCCTGCGCCGCCACTGTCACCACGCTGACGAAGAAGATCAGCTTGAGCCCGGGAATGCCGACGATCTCGCGCACCGGAATCGGCTTCGTCCCCTCCCGCCGCGGCGCCCGCGGCGGTCCAGGAGGAAGGATCAGGGCGCAGGCGAATGTCAGGGTCGAGAAGCCCAAACCGACCGTGAACAGGAACTGCGTCGGCGGGATGCTCGCCGATCCACCCGCCCAGCCAACGATGTAGGGACCGAAGGCTTGCCCGACCGCATTGGCGAACATGTAGTTGCCGACCATGCGATCCACGCCGCCTCGTCCGCTCTGCCTTGCGCACAGCACCTGCTGGCTGATGACGAGCATCATGTGGCCGATCCCCAGAATTGCGGTGAACAAAAGCAGCGCACCAAGGGATTGCCACGCCGCGAAACCGGCGCAGGCGACGGCCATCAGGGCGCCGCCGGCCCAGGCCGTCCTGGCGTCATTCCCGCGGTCGATGAAGCGGCCCACCTTGACCGCAAACAGCATGGGCAAAACTGCGAAGAACGCGGTGATGACGCCGAGCCAAACCACCGACAGGCCAAGCTCGACCGCCCGATAGGAGGTCGTGACTCGAATGGTCGTGGTGACCGTCTGTTCGAGGAACGCGGTCAGGAGAAGGGGAACGACAAAGCGGGGATTCATCGGGCGGGTGGGAGATGGACCTTCTTCAGCAAGCTCCTACCACACCTGATCGCTGCGCGGACGCGGTGCTGACATGCGCGAAATGCATCAGCACGCCGGAGCAAGCGTAGCCCGGATGATCCAAGCGGGGCTGAGCTGTACCGTCTGATCCTCTGCGAACATGGCAACGGCACGCTCTGGCGCGTGACGCATCGATGATGGATATACCGGTCACGCGGCGGCGCCGAGGGGACGGGCGCGCTTGATGCGCTCGCGCTGGCGTGGCGAGTGCATCGCCTCCCAAAGGTCGCTGCGCCGCTGCACGTTGAGCCAGAAGTCCGGACTGTTGCCGAACACGCGGGCGAGAATGAGAGCGGTCGGCGCGGTCACGGCCCTGCGGTCATTGCATAATTCGTTCACGTGCTTACGCTGCACGCCCATGGCCTTGGCCAACGCACCTTGGGTCAAGCCAATGGGCTCCATGAATTCCTGAACCAGGATTTCGCCGACTGTCGCCGGCTTGCGCTTCGTCATCAGCATGGATCACCTCACGAGTAACTGTGGTCGTCGAGATAGACGGCAGATGCTTCGCCTCGCGCGCCATCCCAACGGAAGATGAGCCGCCATTGCTTATTGACGCGGATCGAGTGAAAGCCCTCCAGCTTGCCACGTAGCTTTTCGAAATGGTTGCTGGGTGGTACGCGCAAATCCTGGTCGGTCGCGGCGTCGTCGAGCATCTGGAGCCTGCGGAACAGTCGGCTTGCCAGACCGGGCGGGATGTTGCGCGAACGCACGTCATCGACGAAGAAAGCACGCAGCCAATCGTCCCGGAAGTTGGCGATCATTTACCGCCCCGTTGTGCGGCGGTGTACCGCTCCATGGGTCAGGCGTCAAGACCCCTCGTCCGCGGTGATAGTGATCCGGCCGATTTCGCTAAGGACCGTCTTCCGCGCGCAGAGGCACCCTATTCAGCAACCAACGAATCGATGCCGGAGCTCTCATCAAGGGCGAGCAGCGCAGTCAATTCGCGGACGCTTTTGATCTCTTCCACTGAAAACAGGAGCTGCGTCAGCCTTTCCGCGTGCCCGCCGCCTGCGAACCGCCCGACATTCTCGGCGAGCTTCGCCGCCAGGTCCGCATCGGTGAACGGATTCTTCGGATGGCCGGGAGAGGGCGCGGCCGCGCCATGTGCGATCCGGCCGTCCACGGTCTCGATCTCGACTCTCGACAAGTAGCCGGCCTGGGCGCGCTTGAGCTTGCCCCCGGCGAGGGTGCCGAGCTCGGGGGCGCTGTTCACGACCACCTTGTCCTTCAGGAAACGCTGGCGGGCCGGCTCCAACACGCGGCGGGGCTCGAAGCTTTCCGTGCGCACATAGCCGTCGAGCACCGCAGCCGCCACGATATAGGGCAAGGAATGATCCGCGGTCTCGCGCGAGATCGGATTCCAGGGATCCTTTCGGATCCGCACCAGATGGTCGTAGGCGCCCTCCTCGGCGAAGACACGCACTTGCCTGATCTGCGACAGGTTGCCCACCTGCTCGCGCGCCTGCAGCGCCGCCTGGATCGCGCTTTGCGCGAGCGACCCGACCGGCCAGCGCTTCATGTAGGTCTCCGCCACCCGGGAGAGAGGGCGCCCGGCGTCGAGGCGCGATCGCAGCACGGGAATGCACTCGTCCGCTTTGTTCGCGAGTTTGGCAATGAAGCCGAGCCTGCCCACGAACGGCTCGACCGCGCCTTCAACGCCAACCGAAGCCAGGAGGCACGCCTGCAGCGCATTTCGTACCGCATCGCTGCCGTTGAAACGCTTCCACATCGTCAGGTCGCCGCGCCGATTGAGGTCGCCCGATTCGATCTCGTCGCTGGCGAAATGCGGGATGACCGTCATCGCGAGGGCTTCTTGGGTCTGTTGCGCATCGAGGCCGATCGTGCGCGCAATCGCGCAGGTCGTCCCGATCGCGGTCAGGTTGGTATAATCCCAGCCTCCGGGCGCGGTCGAGAATGCATCATAGACGGCGCCCACGACCTCGTAACCAATGGCGATCGCCGACAAGAGCTTCTGCCCGGAAACATCGGCCCACTCGGCCGCCGCGACCACACCGCTCACCATATCGCTGGCGTGACCGGAGTTGCGCTGGCCGACAAAGAAGTCGTTGTAATCGTAGCAGCGCAGCAGCACGCCGTTGGTGAGGGCGGCGAGGTCGGGTGTCGTGCGTTTCGCGGTGCCCCAGATCAGGCATCCAGCCTCGCCTACCGCGAAGCGATAGGCATGACGGCGCGCGGCCTGCGCCGCGGGATGGGCGAGCGCCCCCATGGCGACGGCAATCGAATCGACCAGCGCCGCCTTGGCGGCACGCTGCATGCGCTGGTCCAGATTTTCCGAGACCTTCGCGGTATAGCCGGCAATCAGTGCGGCAACTTCATCGCCGGTGCCGAATGATGTGGTGCTCGAGGTCAAGCTTTGAGCACCTTGCCTCAGACGGCCACGTGAGATTCGCCTTTGCGAACCTTCACGGCATCGAGCGCGGCCTCCTTGAACGCTCCATCCTGGGGAAGAACGAACGACGCCGAGCGGACATTCTGGGCCTCCTGGTCGAGGCCAGGCGCTCGCTTGCCTTCCTGGACGGCCTGGGCCGCTTTCCTTAAGCGCAAGCGGGCCATGATGATCGCGTTGTCGGTCGAGACGAGATTCTCCTTGGTGCGGTCCGTGATCGGACCCATGCTTTCCTGAACCGATGCATCCTGGATCGCGAGGCCTTTCACCCCGCTATAGTAGTGTCCGGCCTCTTGCGCCGCGCGGTCGATCAAATAGCCGTTGCCGCGGTTGGCGACCGGCCGGAACGTGCCAGGGATGAGGTCGGCATGGACGCCGGCCCCGCTTCGCATCAACTCCACCTCCTGCGCCGAAAGCTCCCGGACCGGGTGGAAGGTCATGGTCCAGGCCATGCAATTATAGTCGTCCATGGGAACCCAGGCGTGGCCGTTCGCGGCCTGGCCCTTGTAGGGCGGGATCAGCGTGTACCAGGGCATCAGCCATTGGGTGATGCGCCAGTAATGATAGCCGGGATCCGCATTGCGCCGGGCCCCGATCAGGAGACCGCCCGGCGACTCGAGGATGTCGAAAACGGTGTTGGTGCTGCGCGCGAATTTCGCGCCGGCGGTGTTCCTGTGCAGCGGATCCGAGTTCAGGTCGCCGCGATGCAGGAACGAGACATGGCTCGAGTCGATACCGCCTTCCATCGCCTGCAGATAATTGGACTCCTGCCAACGCTTGGACATGAACCGATGCGATGCCGGCAGGTGCACCCATTCGAACGACGGCAAGGGCGGCTGCTCAGCCGCCGGCCCCATATAGGCCCAGATCACCCCACCGAGCTCGACGCAAGGATAGGCCTTGAGCTTGATCTTCTGGCAGAAGCCGCTCGACGCGGGCTCGGACGGGACGTCGACGCATTGCCCGGTCACATCATATTTCCAGCCGTGGTAAGGGCAGCGCAGACCGTTTTCTTCATTGCGTCCAAACCACAAGGACACGCCCCGGTGGGCGCAGAATTCGTCCAGCAGGCCGAGCTGGCCGCGGGTATCGCGAAACGCGATCAGGCGTTCGGACAGCAACTGAACCTGGACCGGCGGGCAGTTCGGCCGCGGCAGTTCCTCCGACATCAAGGCCGGAATCCAATGGCGCCGAAACAGTTCCCCGATCGGGGTCCCGGGCCCGGTCCGGGTCAGGAACTCATTCTGCTCGTGCGTGATCATGTCGATGCTCCGGAGCTTCTTTTACCAGACCGTATTGAATTGATCCACAAACACTCGTCCGCTCATTCCCGCGCAAGCGGGAATCCAGTGGCAGCTTGCTCCGAGTCCTCCGTCTGTTGCCCTGGGTCCCCGCTTTCGCGGGGACGAGCGGAACACGGATGCAGATTCAACCTCATCGAAACATACGCTAGGTTGCCGCCGGTGCCGTTATTATGCCTCCTGAGGCCCCCGCGCTATCGCGGCTTGTAGGGCCCGAGAATTCGCACGGCCTCCTCCGCAAATGATTTGTCGATGACCTGCTCCACGGTGATTTTCGAACTGACCAGCCCTCTTTCCTTGAAGAAATTGAAATCGTTCTTGAGGGTCTCCGCATTGACGCCGCCGTCGGGGTTGACGGCGAACGCATTCATGGTCGCATAGGTCTCCCGATCCTTGATTTCGGTGTATTCGGTCAGGATCGAAATGATGTCCGCCGCCTTCGGCCCGGCCAGCTTGCCGTCGAGCAGGGCGTCGTTGTAGTCGCGCACGGCGCGGATATAGGCGTTCAGGAATTTCTGCGCGACCGGCCTGCGCTGCTGCGCAAAGCTCTCGGAAAACAGAACGACGGCAGTCTGCTGCCCGGGGTAGATGACATCCTTGCTGGCGCGCACCGCGGCGCCTTCCCGAATCGCCCGCGTGACCGTGGGCTCGTTGGTGGCCGCCGCATCAATTCCCTTGTTGGTCAAAGCAACGAACATTTGCGGAAATCCCATATACACGACCTTCACATCGGTGAATTTGAGGCCGCCCTTTTTCAACGCCTCATTGAGGGACGATTCCGAGCCCGATCCGGGCGAACCCGCCGCGACGGTCATCCCCTTCAGGTCCTTGAGTGATTTGTAGCGTCCGCCATCGACGAGGTCCTTGCGGACGAGCAGCGTCGAATACTCCAATTTATCGGTTACCGAACCTTTATCCGCAACGATCCGCAAGTTGATGCCCTGCTCGACGGCATTATAGAGGCCGGCCGCGACGGTCCCGCCGCCGACGTCGAGCTGTCCCCTCCCGAGCGGGGCGATCATCCCGGCCGCGGAGGAGAACGGCGTCGTCGTCACCTGGATGCCCTCGGCGCGAAAATATCCCTTCTTGTCGGCGATGAAAAAGCCGGCATCGGTCGCGGTATTGGTGATGCCGATATTGACTGTCTCCGTCTGGGCTCTCACCGATTGCCCAAACGACAGACTCGCAAAAAGAAGCGAGACCAGCGGCTGCCGGGCAAAGATCGTGCATACGTGCAAAAATCTTGCCGCCCTGCCTGGCGCTCGACCGAGCTCCATCGTGATACTCCTCGCAAGGGTGGACCGGATGACGTGTCGGCATGATAGTCTGCGCAAGCGGCCCGAAGTGTCAACTCATCGGAGATGCGTCATGAACCCGGCAACTGGAACAGCGACGATCCCCGGTGGCCGGATCGACCACTATCGCAATTCGTCTCCCCGCCTGATCAGGTTGCTCGGTCTCGGCGACGAAGGCGGCAGGGTCGCGCGCAACGTGGCGAAACGCGGCCTCCCCAATGTCGAAGTCCTGACCAACGCAAAGCCTGTCGGGTGGAAGGAGGTTGCACAAGACCGTTCGGCCGCGCGCACCAACATGGTCGTCATCGTCTGCGCGGAAGGCGACGAGAGGCTGTTTCGTCCCGATGAGGGGAAGCCCGATATGCTGGTCACCTTCGTATTGCTGCAGACGAACGCAAACCTGCACGCGGCCACAGATCAGCGGGTCGCGAATGCCCGCGGCTTCTCGGATCTGTTCGTGACGACCTCCGATGTCGATTATGTGTCCGAACTTATCGATAATCTGGCGAGCTGAGGGGGAGAACAACATGGCGGGTGTGCTGGACGCCAGGGCAGCCGGCGCTCTGAGACTCAGGGACAAGGTGTGCATCGTGACCGGCGCCGGGCAGGGAATCGGCCGCGCCACGGCAAACCGGTTGGGCCAGGAAGGAGGCAAAATCGTCGTTGCCGACCGGGTCGATGCGAGCGCATCCCGGACGGTGGCGCAACTGCACAAGCACGGCGTCGAGGCGAGGAAGGTGCTCGTCGATCTGAGCACGTTCGCCGGGGCGCAGAATCTGATGACCCAGGTCGTCGAGGCCTATGGCCGGGTCGACGTGCTGGTCAACAATGTCGGTGGCACGATTTGGATCAAGCCCTACCACCACTACAACGCGAGGCCTGTACCGCCTTCCCTACGCCGTCAGCAAAGGCGGCATCCTGGCGCTCGGCAAAGTGCTGGCTATGGAATACGGCCGCTATGGCATCAGGATCAATACGATGGCGCCCGGCGGCACCGAGGTCGCCGATCGGGTGACGCCCCGGCAACTCATCCGGCCGGGAGTCATGGCAGACGAAGGCGCCATCGCCGAGGCCGAGAACTACCGGCAGGAAATGGCCGAGGACATCCGCAATCAGCAAGCCCTGCAACGGCGGGGACTGCCCGAGGAGCAGGCCGCCGCCATCGCCTTTCTGGCTTCCGACGACGCGAGCTTCATCACTGGCCAAGTCATCAATTGCAGCGGGGGACAATCTTGACGGAGGGTGTACGAACCTTCCGAAAGTCTGCCCCGTCATACCCGGGCTTGACCCGGGTATCCATCTTCTTCGCAAGAGTCTTTGAAGGAATGGATTGCCGGGTCAAGCCCGGCAATGACGACACATGAATCAATTTTTGCGAGGCTGGTATTATTTGGAGTCGCGGCTGATGTCGCGCGCGTCCCTGACTTCATCATCGATCCCGCTGCGGCTGCTGTAAAATATGGCGCCCATCAATGCGACACTCACGCCAATGACCCCGACGAGGCCAAGGATGGCGGCGATGCCGATCGCGCCGGTGTAATCCAAGACGTCGAGTCCGAGGAAATTCCTAAAGCTCACTACAAATATGATGAACAGCACCACGCATGCGACCGAATAGGTCACGACCCAGGCTATTTTGCTGTTCTTCACCGCCCAGGGACGAGTACGCTCGATGAAATTCCTGATCCGGGACATCTCATCCTCTCGTCTATCATCGGCATTGTGCGGTGCCGGGCGGCGTGCCGCTCCGCTGCCGCTTAAATGGAGACGCAGCCATCGCAGCGCAAGGCTGACGCCGCTGGCGCTATCGAAGCGCGGCATCTATTACGTGGGCGACCGGCTCATGGCCGACATGCAACGGGGGCGTCAGGGCAGTCGACGAGGCTGGGCGCCCGTGGTCCAATAGGCTTAAAGATCAACCGCAATGGGGGAGACGGATCATGCCGCACATCGTTCGATGGTGCTCGATCCTTTGCGTCCTGATGGGCACGTCCGCCTTGGCACAAGCCCAGGGTCCGCAGTCCTATCCTGACCGGCCAATTCGCCTGGTCGTGGCCTTCGTGGCCGGCGGCGCAACGGACACCCTGGCCCGGCAGATTTCGAACGATCTGAAGGAGGCGCTCGGCCAAGCCGTCGTGGTGGAGAATCGGCCGGGAGCCAACGGCTATCTCGCATGGAACCACGTGGCGACTGCGGAGCCGGACGGCTACACGCTCCTGCTGGCGGAAAACGCGCTTGGCATCAGTCAGGCCCTTTACAAGAAAGCCAACTCGACCTTCGATCCGCTGACGCAGTACGACGCCGTGGCCGCGATCGCGACCTCGCCCTCGGCTCTGATCGTTGCCAACAACGTACCGGCCAATACGGTGGCCGAACTCGTTGCGTTCTCGCGCACCGTGCCGCAGAAAATGAATTACGCATCCGCCGGCGTCGGCAGCGTCTCGCATCTGAACTTCGAGGCGTTCAAGGACGGCGTCGGAATGGAAGCCGTCCACATTCCCTACAAGGGCGGCGGCCAGGCCATCGGCGACGTCGTCGCCGGGCACGTCCCGATGACGATCACGTCGGTCCAGGCGACCAAGGGCCTGGTCGAAGGCGGCAACGTCAAGGCGCTGGCGGTGACCAGCTCCACGCGGTCTCCTGCGATGCCGAAGGTTCCGACCATGAAAGAGGCCGGCGTGAAGACCGCGGATGTGGAGCTGCGCTTCTGGTTCGGCATCTTCGGCCCGAAAGGCATGCCGGACACCGTCAAGGCCAAGCTGGAAAGGGTCGCGTCGACCGTCATGTCCGACCAGCGCGTCCGCGAGCGCCTGGCCAAGCTCGATATCACTCCGGACTTCGCGCCCGGCCGAGTGTTGAGAAACACGCTCGAAAACGAAATCAAGAACTGGACAAAGTTCATCGACGAGAAGGGCATCAAGCCGGAGTAGCGGACGACAGACGACGGACGACGGAGGACGGACGACACAAAAGTTGGAGGATCCTAGGAGCGTATTCCGGTCGAGTTCGTCCACAACCCTCATCCGCTCATTCCCGCGCAAGCGGGAATCCAGGGGCCGCTCGCTCCGAGTCCCCCCGTCTGCTGCCCTGGGTCCCCGCTTTCGCGGGGACGAGCGGACACAAAACACCGATTCCACCTGATCGAAATCCGCTCTAGCCTCCTCGTCCGTCGTCCGTCCTCCGTCGTCTGTTCTCCGCGTCGAAAGCACACTCCATGCCCACCAGAGGCCCCTGGATCGATCACTTCGGCGACAACTTCCTGTGGTCGAACGCAACCCTCATCATCAAGGGCATGGCGCCCTATGGCGTGGTCGCGCTCGAGGAAATCGATCGCGTCTGCGAGAAGCTGAAACCGCGGCAGCAGGAGCCGCATGCCTGGTGGGAGGAATGGGGAGCGCTCGCGGCAGGGCTCGAGCGCAGAGCCGACGAGGCGGCAGCCGAAGGCCGCAAGCAAACGGCCGGCGACTATTTTCTGCGTGCGGGCAACTACTATTACAACGCGGAGCGCTTC
>WNGK01009500.1_pt1 | contig 11598 bp, 15 predicted proteins | sample 5400601 | NCBI WGS metagenome assembly WNGK01 (sample SAMN13153376, study PRJNA577476) | soil metagenome | isolation source: 60 cm soil or saprolite under Garry oak tree replicate 1 | place: USA:California | collected 2016-06-15
ATATCTGAAGAAGTAATACTCGCAGTTCACCTTGGGAAGGGAAGGTAACGATGAATGATGGCAAAGAGGTCGTCATCGTCACCGGCAGCAGCGGCTTCATCGGCTCCGCAGTGATCCATAAGTTTGCTGAGCGATATCGGCTCGTCGGCTTCGATCGGGAGAATCCGCCGCATCCCCCGGCGGCCGCGGAGTGCGTGTGTATCGATCTCACTTCCGACGCGAGCGTCGAGGCAGCGTTTCGGCGGGTACGCACCGCATACGGCAAGCGCATCGCCTCGGTGATTCACCTTGCAGCCTATTTCGATCTCACCGGAGAGCCCAGTCCGAAATACGACGAGATCACCGTCCACGGAACCGGGCGGCTCCTGCGCGCGCTGCAATCCTTCGAAGTCGAGCAGCTTGTCTTTGCCAGCACGATGCTCGTGCACGCGCCGGGCAAGCCTGGCCAGCGGATCAACGAAGATTCCCCGCTTGATCCGAAGCTGCCGTATCGCGAGTCCAAGATCCGTACCGAGCGCCTGATCCACGAGCACCGAGGAACCATTTCCGCGGTATTCGCGCGTCCGGCCGGCGTCTACGACGATCTCTGTCATTCGACCTTCCTCGCCCACCAGATCGGCCGGATTTACGAGCGCCGGCTCATCAGCCATCTGTATCCAGGTGACCTGGCGGCAGGACAGTCGTTCCTGCACCTCGATGATCTGACCGATGCGTTGCTGCGAATCGTTGAGCGCCGCAAGGAGCTGCCGCCCGAGGTGGCGCTGCTGCTGGGCGAGCCGGAGGCGCTGGGCTTCGGCGAGCTCCAGCGCCTGCTTGGCCGGCTCATTCATGGGGAGGAATGGGAGACCCGGCAGATTCCCAAACCGGTGGCGCGGACCGGGGCGTGGGTCGAAGACGAGGTTCTCGCGGAAGATCCATTCATCAAGCCGTGGATGGTGGAAAGCTCGGATGACCATTACGAGCTCGACATCTCCAGGGTCCGGGACCTTCTCGGCTGGAAGCCCAAGCACTCGCTGCGCAAGACACTTCCGAAGATGATCGCGGCGCTCAAGGCCGATCCCGCCGGCTGGTACCGTGCCAACAAGCTCAACGCCGCCGAGGTGGCAGCGCAGTCGCTGGAAGCGCATGCGCAAGAGCACGAGAAGGCCGAAGACCCGGTCGAGCATCACGAGATGATGCGCAAACATCACGAAGAGATGCGCGGTATGCATCTCGACATGCTGTGGGTGCATTTCCTCAATATCGTGCTCGGCGTGTGGCTCGCGACCAGTCCGTTCGTCTTCGGCACTTTTCACGAGGACATGGCTCGCGACCAGTCCGTTCGTCTTCGGCACTTTTCACGAGGACAGCTTCAGTGACGCGGTGCTGCGCGTGAGCGAGGAGCGTCATCTTTGGGAGCCGGCACTGCGCAGCACCCTCACCGCGTGGAGCGATCTTTTCAGCGGTCTGCTGATCACGCTGTTCGGCATCCTGTCGTTGTCGCAGCGCTTTGCCTGGGCACAATGGGGCAACAGCGCAGTCGGCATCTGGCTCCTGTTTGCGCCACTCGTGTTCTGGTCGCCGAGCGCGGCGGTCTATGCAAACGACACTCTGATCGGCGCGCTGGTCATCACCTTCGCGATCCTGGTTCCGATGATGCCAGGCATGAGTCACGAAGGTATGATGGATTCGTCCGACACGCCGGCCTATCAACTCGGCCATATCGACGGCGTTTGGGAGCCGTTTTTCGCCGGCGACGCTACTCGCAACGGCACGGAGTTCATCATCACCTCGCGTGTTTCCAAGGCGTGGCCGATCGCCGACGGCGGCCTTGGCGCGGTGACCTACATGTTCGAGGTGCTGATGGGCGTGATGGGCGACCGCCGCCGCTGGCGGACCATGCCGTGGATGGTGCTGATGTTCGGCATCGTCGTCGTGCCGCTCGGCGTCGTCAGCATCTACTTCATCATCATCCAGCCGATCGTCATCGGCACCTATTGCAGCCTCTGCCTCCTCGCCGCGCTGGCCATGCTGATCATGATTCCCTACAGCCTGGACGAGCTTGTGGCCATGGGCCAGTTCCTGGTGCAGGGCCACGGCCGCGGCGAGCCATTCTGGCGAACGTTCTTCATGGGCGGCGCCGATCCCAATGGCGGCCACGATCACAAGCCGGGCTTCGAGGCGCCTTTGTCTGCCGTGGTTGCCTCCGCGGCGCGCGGCGTCACCGTACCGTGGACGCTCGTGGCAAGCGCGATCCTGGGAATCTGGCTGATGTTCAGCCGCCTGATCTTCGGCACGGTACCGCCGATGGCGGACAGCGATCATCTGGTCGGTGCGCTCATCATCACCGTTGCCGTGATCGCCATGGCAGAGGTTGGTCGAGCGCTGCGATTTGTCAATGCGCTCCTCGGGCTGTGGCTGATCGCGGCGCCCTGGCTCGTCTCAGGCGCCGGAACCGTCGCCACGTGGGCCAGCGTGATGGTTGGCGTCGCGGTGATCCTACTCAGCCTATCGCGCGGCTCCCGCAGTGACGAGCACTACGGAAGCTGGGACCGTTACATTGTCTAAGTCTGAAAGGTGAAGGATTCAAGAACGACTTGGCTTACAATAATCTACAGGAGAGTCCGATGTTTGCCATGAGATGCTGACATCGAAGCGTATGGCTTCGGGCATCCGTAGGCGGTTACAAGTGTTGATCACCGGGAGCGAACATTTTCTCCCGTATTCCGCTTGTCGGTCGGACGTTCATTCTTCTGCTGATATTGGATAACTGATGCAAGCGCCGTCCGCTCTAAAACGTGATCCGCGTCGGCAATTCAACCAAATAAAGAGGAACTGATATGCACAGACTACTTCACATCTTTTTGGCGGCGAGCTTGGCCGGCGTCAGTATCGCCGCTGTCGCGATGGACGACATGAAGCCGCAAGGCATGATGATGGACATGAAAGCGATGGATACCAACCATGACGGCATGATCTCGAAAAAAGAGTTCATGAAATTTCACGAAGATATGTGGGCCAAGATGAAGAAAAATAAGTCGGGCATGGTCGACATAAAGGATATGGAGATGATGCACGAAGGCATGATGAAAGACGGTGCCATGAAGGGCGGCATGATGAAGGACGGTGCGATGAAGGACAACGCGAAGAAGTAATCCCGACTGTGCAGGGGCGAGGACGTGTCGTGCTGAAAGACTTCAAGGGGAACGAAATCGTGGCACTCGCTGTTGTGGATGGTCAACGGGTGCTGACGACGCAGTTACAATGTAGAGACGGCGATGCAAACCTACGACGTTCTGTTTCTACGTTCCGGCAACTCCGCGCGAAGCATCACCACTCGTGCTTCGTGGAGTGCGCCTGCCCGCGAGGGTCGCCCGCTCGACTGCGAGCTTTTTCGCGCGCTTAGCCGTTGCCGGTGCTCTACGGGTGGGTTCCGCTGGACGACAATGTCTTCGCTTCAAAGACACCGGGGGCCGCCGACATGCCCAGCACGATTGAACGACTAATCTTTGTCTAATAGCCGTTCGCGCATTGACATCCGTTCCTCAAAACAGCCGTCGGGTTTGGCATTGCGATCGTTTTTGCATTTAGCACAGCAACTGCCGACAGTCCTTGTCCAAACGCGAGCACATTCGAAGGCAGGGCTCGTGTCTCGGGCCGGCGGACTGGCGGGGTGGCCACGCTACCATCACCGGACCAAGTCATTGCAAGTCCGGATCAGGACTACTTGGGATTGTTCTGGTCGGTCGGGTCCGCTTTGTTCTCATTCGCCGTGCCCGGCAGGCTCGGCGTGGTTTCCTGATGCGGCGGAGACGTCGCCTTTTGTTGTGGGCCCATCCTACCTGGCGTGGCTGCTTTATCGGCCGACTGGTCGCCGCTCGGTAACTGTTGCACGTCCTGGTTGTACTGCGCGTCCTGATTGCCGCTTGCAACATCTGGCGAGGCGGGCGCGGCAGGCGTTTGTGCGCCCGCGGTGAACGCCGCGAGCAAAATCGCCAAGCTAAGGCTTGCGAACTGGAGAGAGTTCATTGCTGTTCCTTTCGAAAATCGCTTGGGTATCGATTTCGGTGCTACAGAACTTGGACTCGGCGAGTCGCTATGGAAGTTCCCTCACCGCTCGCCGGCAAAGCCAAAGTCAGCCAATCTCCTACGAACTGCTTTTCTAGGTCGAGGCATTGGGGAGCAACTGCCAACGGCGGCGGATTTTCCGATCAAGATCAGCAACGATATGGTCGCCGCCAAACTTGACCCGCGCCCGGTTGTCTACCTACTGCAAGCGATTTCAAGCGATTGCGTTAGATCGAAAGTAGTGGGACCCGTGCTCATAGTCGCTTCAAAAGGAGACCAACATGGCGAGTCGCGCCAGCTTGCAGGGAATCCGATTCATCCGATGCTCGTTCCTCTGCCAATCGGGCTGTTCGTCTTTTCCTTCATTTGCGATCTGATCTTCATGTTCGGATCCGGAAATGCCGTCTGGAGCACGGTCGCTCTCTATGCCATCGGTGGAGGCATCATCGGAGCCCTGCTCGCAGCGGTATTCGGCCTTATCGACTTATTATCGCTGGACGCGTCAAAAGCAAAGACCATCGGCATCTGGCACATGGTCATCAATCTGACCGTAGTGGCGCTGTTCATCGTGAGCTTCCTGCAGCGCATGGGAGGTCCGGCCGAGTCCCGGCTTCCGGTGCTGCTGTCGCTGATTGCCGTGCTGTTGTTGGCGGTATCGGGGTGGCTCGGCGGCGAAATGGTATTCGTGCACGGGGTCGCTTCCGCGCGCGAACGACAACCTAAGCTCCCGCCGACAGGGTTGCGATAATCGGACACGAACGCGGTCGCTTGCCCTTCGCGCATTCGTCGATGAGGCCCGTGAGGAGCCGGCGCATACGGCCGAGATCGTGAATGCGCTGTTCGATAAGGGCCAACTTCTGCTCGGCGAGCAGACGCGTCTCTCGGCAGCTTTGACCATCTTCCAGCAACAGCAGGCTCTTGACTTCTTCCAACGTGAAGCCGAGTTGTTGCGCGCGCTTGATGAAACGCACGCGCTTCACCGCGTCCGCGGCGTACCGCCGATGGCCCCCGAGCGGTTTCGACGGCTCATCGAGGAGCCTGCGTCGCTGGTAGTAGCGGATGGTCTCGACGTTTACCGCCGCCGCCTGTGCCAGGCCGCCGATGGTCAAGCTTACGGTCATGGTCGTATCCCTTGATTCCGTACCATGGTACGGCGTTTATGCTACTCCTGACTCAAACACTTTGAGGTGACCGACGTGGCGGCACTGAATGCCAAAGGTTCGCTTTGGGCCGGGATACTGGCCGCCATTGGCGCGTCAGTCTGCTGTGTCGGCCCGCTGGTGCTGTTGGCGCTCGGAATCAGCGGCGCATGGATCGGCAATCTCACCGCCTTGGAACCTTACCGCCCGATCTTCATCGGCTTGACGCTCATGTTCCTCGGACTCGCGTTCCGCAGGCTCTACCTGGTGCCGGAGGTCTGCGCTCCCGGCGCGCCGTGCGCCGACCCGCGGACCTCGCGGCGAAACCGCACACTATTTTGGCTGGTGAGCGCGCTCCTCCTCGGCCTGCTCGCCGTGCCATGGCTCATCCCCTTGTTCAACTGAAGGAGACCGATATGCGCTGGATCAATTCCGTGATCGCTCTTGCCGCACTGACGATCGCGCCTGCCTTTGCCGCAGCACCGAAGACGGTTGTGCTCGACGTCGCCAACATGACGTGTTCGCTCTGCCCGATCACGGTCAAGAAGTCGCTGGAGAAGGTGCCTGGCGTGGCCAGCGCGACCGTCGACCCCGACAAGAAGACCGCAACGGTAAGCTTCGACCCGGACAAAGTTGGCGCCGCTGCGATGGTCAAGGCGACCACCGAAGCCGGCTTTCCATCCACCGTCCACAAGTAGGCCGGATGAGCCCGATCGCTCTGGAATCCGCGCTGACCTGTCCGGCCTGCGGATTCACCAAGCACGAAACGATGCCGACCGACGCGTGCCAGTTCTACTACGAGTGCGAAAACTGCAAGACGCTGCTGCGCCCGAAAAGCGGCGATTGCTGCGTGTTCTGTTCGTATGGCTCGCTGCCGTGCCCGCCTATGCAGGAGCAGCGCGGCTGCAGGTGTGCCTAGTTTGGAGAATCAGAAGTTCGCGGAATATTTGTTGCCGTCATTCCCGCGCAAGCGGGAATCCAGTGGCTTTGAAAAATAAATGGAAACCCGGCAACATTCAGCGACGCTGGGGCCCCGCTGAAGCCTGCCCTCGAGCGCTTGAATCGGGGGCGGGGACGACGATTTTGGATATCATGCGAATTTCTGACTCAGGATAGCCGCTACGCAATGCTGGAACGGGAAAAAAGCGAGCGCTATCTGACGGGCATCGGAACTGGCGGTTCCATATTCGCTGCGCTTTGCTGCCTCGGCTTCCCGGCTTTGCTGTCGATCCTGTCCGCCATCGGGCTTGGTTTTGTTGTAAACGACGCGATTCTGATTCCTCTCCTCCTCGTCTTTCTTGCAATAACCCTCGCCGGTCTTTATCTCGGCACTCGTCATCACCATCGACCTTGGGCTTTGCTTCTGGGAGCGGTGAGCGCGGTGATCACTGCGATGTTTAGCGCGATCTCTCCCAATGGCGTTCTCGCGGGGATAGGCATCGCAGGCTTGATAAGCGCCAGCCTGCTCAACGTCTGGTTGAAAAAGACGGCAGTGGATTGACGCCTCGGGCGAACGTGGCCAACGGCAGCTCCACGTACGCCTGACGCCGGCATCTTGACGCAATCGGGTACCGCATATGGCAAAACCCCACGATTTGGTCGTCATCGGGTCCGGGACCGCTGCGCAGGTGGCCGCTGGGCGCGTTCGCAAAGCGGGGTGGACGGTCGCGGTCATCGATCACCTCCCTTTCGGCGGCACCTGCGCGCTGCGCGGGTGCGATCCGAAGAAGGTGCTCATCAGCGGTGCCGAAGCGATCGACGCCGCGCTGCGCATGCGTGGCCATGGCGTCAGCGGAGAGCTTTCCGTCGATTGGAGTGAGCTGATTGCATTCAAGCGCAGCTTCACCGAACCCGTTCCGCGCACGCAGGAAGAAAGCTACGCGGCTCGCGGCATCGATGCATTTCACGGGCTTGCCCGGTTTACCGGCCCGAGCACGATAGCCGTCGAGGATCAGGAACTCGAAGCGCGGCACGTGCTTATCGCGACTGGCGCAAGATCGAAGCCGCTTGGGATTCCAGGCGCGGAGCACGCGATCGCCAGCGATCGCTTCCTCGAGCTCGAAGCTCTGCCGGAGCATATCGTGCTCGTCGGAGGCGGCTATATCGCGGCGGAGTTCTCCCATATCGCATCGCGCGCCGGCGCGCATGTGACCGTGCTCCAACGCGGGGAGCGCATGCTGCGGGCTTTCGACGCCGATCTCGTCGCTTGGCTGATGGAAAAGTTTACTGGCCTGGGTATCGACGTTCGGACACATTGCGCGGTTGAACGAATCGAAAAGACGGGTGAGCGCTTCGTAGTGCATGCCCGCGCCAAGGGTGAAATGCAGACTGTACAGGCCGATTTGGTGATTCACGCAGCGGGCCGCGGTCCCGACATCGACGACCTAGATCTTGGCGCTGCCGGCATTGCGAGCGAAAACGGCAAGCTCGAGCTCAACGAGTTTCTGCAAAGTGTTTCCAATCCGAGGGTCTATGCAGCGGGCGATGCGGCAGCGGTCGGCCCGCCGCTTACCCCGGTCGCCAGCCATGACGCGAAAATTGTCGCGGCCAACTTGCTCGACGGCAACCGACACCGGCCCGACTATCGCGGCGTGCCAAGCGTCGCGTTCACCGTTCCTCCTATCGCGGCGGTCGGCCTTGGCGAAGCAGAGGCGCGTGAGCAGAATCGCAAATTCCGCACCAAAGCGCAGCGGGTGCCAAGCTGGTACACGGCGCGGCGCCTGGCAGAGCCCGTCTATGGTTTCAAGGTGCTTGTTGAAGAACAGACGGAACTGATACTCGGCGCCCATCTTGTCGGGCCTCATGCCGATGAATTGATCAATATTTTTGGTCTTGCAATCCGTCATGGCTTGACGGTGGCAGACTTGAAATCGACGATATTCGCCTATCCAACGGGCGCATCGGACATCGGATACATGGTCTAGCACGTTCAACATCGAATCAGACCGGGACGCATTCGACGCGGTCGAGCATCGAAGCGCCAAGCTCAATCGCACGCGTCACGCAAATCAGCGACGATCACCAGCGCAGCACGAGCGGGCCGAGCAGCGCGCCGGCTGCGGCCGGGATCAGCATCCCCGCGACGTACCAGACGCCGAGAAACGGCGCCTCCATCTCGGGGCAATGCAGCGCATAGATCAACGCGCCGGTTGCGCCCGCCAGCAATCCGGCTGCCGCCCCGGCGAGCGAGAGACGAGTCGGCGCGAGCCCCTTCATCGCCCACAGCGCGGCGACGAGCACCGGCACCGACAGCATCGGAACACCGAGCAAACAGTATTCCCAGGTGCGGCCCATGACGAGGTCGGCACGCTCCATCGGCGGCGCACTGAGCAGCACGTACGCTATGAGCAGCCACATCGCGAGCACCGGCGCCGCAAGCGCGCCGGGTGCCCAGCCGAGCCGCGCGCCCGGGCGCGACAGGCGCGAAGCCAGGAACAGGCTCCCCACCGCCATGGACGCAGGGAACCCAAGCTTGATCCAGAACATCGGCAGCCGCGCGGCCGCGCCGATGTCGGGGCGCACGCCGAGCATGATCGCCATGAGCAATGTCGCGCCGAACGCGCCCCAGCCCAAAGCGGTCGCGTAGCGCCGCGCGGTAACGTCGGATTCGACCGCCCCCGCACCGGTGGCAAGCAGCGTGACCAGTTCGTCGGTTCTCATCGTCGTATTCTAATCATCGCCGCCAGCGCTCTCATGCCGCGGTGCACGCCGATCTTGACCGCCGATTCGGACATCCCCGTTACGCGCGCCGTCTCCACCACCGACAATCCCTCCAGCTTCATGTGAACAATCGGCAGGCGCTGGCGGTCGGGCAGCCGCAGGAGGAGTTTCGCTACATCGATCCTCGCCGCGGCAGTCTCGGAGTCATTGTGAGCCAGCAAATCAACCTCGTCGTCGAGCGGATCGTTGCGAAGGTCACGACCCGCGCGCCGACGCAGCAAGTCCACGAGCTTGTACTTGGCGATCGCGTGCACCCACGCCGTCAGCGGCTGCCTGGGATCGTAGGTGTGGCGCTGGTTATGCACAGCGAGCAGCGTTTCCTGCACGAGATCCTCGATTTCATCCGGCAAGCCGGACAGGCGTCTTCGATAGAAGGCACGCAGGTGCCTGCTCAGGTCCTTCAGAAAGGCGTGATACGCTGCGGCATCACCGGCAAGCCCGCGAACCAGCAGGTCTCGCAGCCGGTCCTCGTTGGCGTTCGCCTGCTCATGATTGTCGATTCGCTGCGTCACGGCGTTCGGTTACAGCTATGAAAAAACGTCTGAAGGGTCGAGGCGAATTGTGCCCCTCCCTGTAACCATCCGCCAATGGCTTTCGAACTTCCCAAGGACCGCGCCGACAAGAAGTCCGAGTTTTCCAGCCACCGAGGTCTCGTGGACGAGCATGCCGTTGAGCGCGCCGTTGCTGGCGAGAGGACACGGCTGAAATTCTTGCAGCCGGATCGCGCTCTGCGGCGCGACACTAAATTTCGCGCTTCCCGTAACCTTTCCTCCCCCGGCACCGAATTTCCTTTCACGGTCCCGCTTCCGGGGCCTTCTATTCGATGAGGACTGACCATGAACCGATATGTATTGGCAGCATCGACTCTGTCGAGCGCGGTGGGGCTGGCGCTCGCGATCCAGGCAGGACCGGTGCAGGCGGCAGAGAAGATGGACATGAGCAAAATGCCCAAGCAGGTGCAGGACAACATGGCGAGAATGGAGAAGAACAAGCTCGAGAAATGCTACGGCATCAACGCCGCCGCGAAGAACGACTGTGCCGAAGGCGCGCATTCGTGCGCGGGACAAGCCACCCAGGCGCACGATACGAAATCGTTCGTGCTGCTTCCCGCGGGCGACTGCGCAAAGATCCAGGGCGGCAAGACGAGTGCTAGCTAAAGCCCGGACCGGCAGTTGAATTCCATGGCTGCCGCGCCGCCGTTCAGGCGCAGCCTGATTCCCGCAAAGGCCGGAATCGGGCTGCGCTTTCCGCATCACCAGGCGGTGACCGACACGCGTCCCGAGGTTGCGTGGTTCGAGGTCCACACCGAGAACTACTTGGGCGGTGGAACCTCGCTGCGCTACCTCGAGGCGATCCGACGTGATTATCCCGTGTCGCTGCACGGCGTCGGCTTGTCGCTCGGCAGCGAGGAAATCGACGCGGCGCACCTGGAGCGCGTCCGGCGCCTCGCCGACAGGATCGAGCCTGGACTCGTCTCCGAGCATCTGTCGTGGAGCGCCGTCGGTGGCGCCTATCTCGCCGATCTGCTGCCCTTGCCGATGACCGAGGAGGCGCTCGACGTCGTGTGCCAGCACGTCGATCAAGCGCAGGCTTATCTCAAGCGCCGTTTGCTCATCGAGAATCCATCGACATATCTGCGCTTCCTGCATTCGACGATTCCGGAATGGGAATTTCTCGCCCGAGTCGCGCAGCGCACCGGGTGCGCAATATTGTGCGACGTCAACAACATCTACGTGAGCGCCTGCAATCACGGCTGGGATGCTTCGGCTTATCTGGCCGCTCTGCCGCCCGCCGCGATCGCCGAGATCCATCTCGCCGGCCACGCGGTTAAGCAGCTTGACGACGGACAGACGCTGCGCATCGACGACCATGGCTCGCGCGTCGCGCCCACGGTCTGGACGCTCTACGCGGAAGCGCTCGCGCGCTTCGGCCCGCTGCCGACTCTGATCGAATGGGATACCGACGTGCCGCCACTCGACGTGCTGCTCGATGAAGCAGCGCGCGCCCGCGCCATCCTCGAAAGCATGGAACGTGAACCCGCCTGTGCCGACGCTGCTTGAGGTTCAGCACGCGGTCTATCGCAGCATCGTCGGACGCGACGATGCCGAGGCGGCCGCCTACATCGTCGCCGAGGGAATCGATCCGGAAGCGCGCCTCAGAATCTATCGCAACACCTTCGCGAGCGTCCTCACTAACGTGCTGCGGCTCAACTTTCCGGCGGTGCACCGCCTCGTCGCAGCCGAGTGTTTCGAGGGCACCGCGCGCCTCTTCATCGAGGAGCAGCCGCCGCGGCACGCCAACCTGGACGACTACGGCGCGGGCTTCCCGGAGTTTCTGGCTCGATTCCCGCCGGTCGCTGCGCTCGCCTACCTGCCGGACGTGGCACGGCTCGAATGGACGGTGAGCCGCGCGCTCCACGCACCGGATGCGCAGCCCCTCGACATCGGTCGGCTTGCTGCGCTCACGGCCGACGAGCAGGCGCGCGTGCGCTTCGCGCCTCATCCCTCCGCGAAGCTGGTGCGCGCCGATCATCCCGTCGATTCGATCTGGCGCGCGGTGCTCGCGCAGGACGACGCGGCACTCGCGGCGATCGACCCGGCGAGCGGCCCGGTCTGGCTGCTCGTGCATCGTCCGGACACCGGCGTTGACGTAAGCCAATTGAGCGAAGACGCGTGGCGCTTCACGGCGGCGT
>WNGK01007310.1_pt1 | contig 11596 bp, 8 predicted proteins | sample 5400601 | NCBI WGS metagenome assembly WNGK01 (sample SAMN13153376, study PRJNA577476) | soil metagenome | isolation source: 60 cm soil or saprolite under Garry oak tree replicate 1 | place: USA:California | collected 2016-06-15
GTTGCCAGTCACTAATATCGATCTCGCCCCGTTGAAAGGCAGCGAACATTAGATTGAAGTCAGAGTAGTAGTGGATTATCATCTGCTGTGTGAAAGGCCCGAACGGCGAAAACCGCGAGATACCAGTCTGATTGAGTGCGCGGACGGGTGCATAGGTTCCCGGTAGCATCATAAGAAGTGAGAGACTGAGAACTAATGCAATACTGAGAACCTTAAACAAGAAAGCCGTCCTCTATTCCGATAGGCAATGAATACTTATGTCTACCTGAGAGGGAGCTACTCATGGAGACCCACGAGAGAGCGGAAGAATCGAGCGATATCCATGGTCTCATTGGCACCCTGTTATAGAGCAGAAGAATGGATCGATTTGCGGGTCGACATTAGATAGCGTTTGCGGGGTGAATGGGTAGGTTGTGCCGTGTCCGAAGTATAGAGCCACCGTCGCTAGGTCTACCGCTCCTACCACTCCGTTGGTACAAGCGATATTGACGTTGCACCAGTAAGCGTTGTTTGTTCCATAGTACGAGGCAATATTTGCAAGATCCGTGATGTCAACCACTCCGTCGTTGTTACGGTCAGCGTAGCTAATCTTGTACAGTGAACTTGTGGCTGCGGACGGACCGTTGGGACAACATCGCATAAAGTTAGTGCTTTCAGATAGGAAAATCTGGCCATCGGTTGTGATCGAGCTGCCTGTCAAAGCACCGGATACGGTCTCAGCACAAGGACCGCCAACATGGCCCGCTACGACGCCCGTTCCAGATATCGGGGCGATACAAGTCCACGGGCCGGTTCCGACCATGATGCCCGGACTGTTCAAGCTCGGATACATTGGGTCAAATGTCGGACCAGCACAAATTCCACCCGCGACAGGAGGATCAGCGCAGTATGGAGCCCAAAGAGACTTTTCAAGAATTGGCAATGCCACACCGATGTTGTATTCGAACAATGCTCCTTGGCCTTGAAGCTTGACCTGCAATGTCTTGCAGGGCTGTCCAGTGCCGCAGTCGAGACCTGTAGCGCTGACGACGTTCAACACGAAGCCTTGGAGTAGTGAGGATGGTACATCCCTGTAGGCGAGGATAGTGTATGCCACATCATTCGCAGTGGCAGAGTTGCCGTCCGAGAACTTCCAGTCATTCCTCAAATGCCAGATCTGAGTAGTGACCCCTGTTGTGCATCCATAGATCGAGTTACATCCAATCTCGTTTGGATTGTAGTGCGAGCTGTGACTGGTGGTTCCCCAGTCGACAAACTGAGCGTTAGAACCGCCAGTGCTTGGATTCTGCTGGAGCATAGTGTCGAAGATGGAGGAGATGACGTCTCCTTCCCAGACGCTGTTGAAAGTGAATGGACTGAAGTTGCTCGTGTCCTGGGAAAACCCACGACGAATCAGATTCGAGTTACCTCCTCCGGGAGCGTAGGAAGCGCAATTCGATGGAGCGCCGGGGACAGAGCATGGATTGTATCCGGGAACCTGACGAGCATTCAGCAGCGTGAAGTATGCACCGGCAGCGACAGTGCCAAAGCCCTTGGTGTTGACGATACTCGCCTGAGTGTTAACACAGGAGCCACCAGTACACTGCTGGAAGTTCCAGCCGTTGTTCTCGACGGTTTGACTCACGAAATTGAAACCCGGAATATCCACTGCGTTCTTCAACTCAGTCATGACGTTTCTCTGGAAAAACAAGCCCGACAAGGCCAGCGTAGGTGCTAGTTCCCCTGCGCTACTCCAAGTATCAGACTCCGGATCGCACCAGAAGTCATGGTTGTTAGGCTTGATCGCCGGCGAACCCGCACAGACAGCTCCGCTACCGACACTGTTTCTATTTATGAAATACTGGTCGGGCGTTGGATTGAAACTCTGTCCCGCTGTATAGAGCTGCCAACAATCCGGGCTACCTCCAGACGCTGCAGTGTCCTCGAAAACGCAGCCTTGGCAAAATAGAAACTGACAGAACCGAGGCCGGTACTGTGGACACTGATCAAAGCAAACGGTTCCGACAAAACCAGCGTTGCCCGACCTATTTGCTGGTGTTCCAAAAAGAAAGTCAAGAGTGTCAGCTACTATTGTGCCGAACTGGAACCTACCGGCGGCTGTGCGAAGGGCCAGCTTGATGTGCCCATCTCCTGCTGACACAATGTGTGGGTAGCTTCCCGGGTCTGTCGTTCCAGCGGCTGCGTTGGCCAAATCATTGCAGGTCGCGCCTGAAGGCGTGAGGGTTAAACCAACTGACACGAAATCGTCACATGCTGCTCTCAAATCGTCATGTCCAGAGTAGCCATACCCGACATTACCGAGAGACCCGAAACTTGTCCACCACTCAGCGCCGGGCACTAGCTTGTCATCGGCAATATTGTATTGGCTAACATCGTGCCCTGTAGCTCCTGGCGCGCAACCGACCACGTTCAGCCATGGGTGGTTGCCGAACTGGCATTCAGCACTATCGAACGCCGTTTGGCTTGGACAGGTTAATCCCTGTGGACCGGCTGCATACGCGCAGGGGGAGTCCGCGACAGCACCGAAGAAACTGCTGACGAATTCTGGGTCATCAAAAAGGTGAGCCATAGCAGCACCTAGAATAGCCCGAGCCTGAGTCGGCTTCACATTGCTCGGACTGTTCCAATTGACGCTCAGTGTGCCAGAAGTAGTCGTTGCGCTCGCGACACTAACCGAAGCGCCTGTCGCGTTGTAGACATTGGACCTGAGGCTGTAGGTGCCGGCTAGAATGCATGGAACATTGTAGACACCACTAGGATTCGCACCGCCCGAATCACTCACTGTCACGGAAGGCGATCCACTGGGTTGGTTGGACGCAGTCAAAGTGTTCAGGGAGTCCAATACTGTTGATCCCGTCTCCTGGTTCCGGAGAGTAATACTCAACGATCCGAAACCGACAGTACACCCTGTGACCGTGGAAGTGACCGTGAAGGAGGGTGGAGTTGTTGTCCTATTCTGTATGAGCGGTATTCCCATGAAAGGGGTGTGACTGTTGAGCTCGAGCCCAAAATAGCCAAGACTTTCTTCCGCGCTGGTACACCAGAAGTCAGGGTTGCTACAGAATGTGCCGACATCCGTGGGGGACTGGAGTTGCCAGTCGCTGATGTCGATTTCACCGTTGAGGAAGTGCTGGAACATGACGTCGAAGTCCGAATAGTAGTGGATAATCATCTGCTGGGTGAACGGCCCGAAAGGCGCGAAGCGAGTGGGGCCATTCTGGTTGACGGCGTGGACTGGAATATAGGCTCCGGGCAACACCATGAGCATTGACAGGCTGATCATCAGTGCGAGGGTGGGAACTTTGAACAAGCTCAAGACACCATCCGGTTCTGCTCGTAAAGGTTTGTCGGAAAAGAGGGTGGTGACTGGGACCTTTGCATATCTGTCCCTAGCATCCTGTGATCGGGCAGAAGAATGGATCGACTTGTGGATCTAGATCTGTGAGTCCTGATGAGAGGAATGGATAGGTTGTCCCGTGGCCGAAATAGATTGCTACTGTCGCTAAGTCTTGGGCGTTGACAGTAGTACCTGGAGCGATGTTCGGGTTGACCCAGTATGGGTCCGCTTGTCCGTAATGGGATGCGATGTTCGCCAGGTCGAGGACGTTGACCACTCCGTCGTTGTTACGGTCGGCATAGCTTAGCTTGTACAGACTACTTGACGTATCGTCGGGGCAGCAGCGTACAAAATTGTTGTAGCGAGTGAGGAAAATCTGGTCTCCTGAAGTAAGAGCTTGACCAGTTAGGCATGACAACTGGCCCTGCGGACAATTCGGTGAGTGTGTTACAGCGCACGATCCACCAACGTGACCAGCGTTCGGAAATCCCGCGGGAACGACGCACTGCCAAGGCCCGTCCCCTATCATTATCCCCTGACTCATCGGGTCGAAGGTGAGGTCAGCGCAAGTCCCCCCTGGGACTGGCGGGTCGCCGCAGATCGGAGCCCACACGTGTTTCGGAATAATGGGAAGGCCTCCAATGTTCAGCTCGAACAATGCACCCTGACCCTGAAGCTTCACCTGCAGTGTCTTGCATGGCTGACCCGGGCCGCAGTCTAACCCAGCAGCGCTAACTACATTCAGCACGCTAGATTGGAGGAGTGACGAGGGCACGTCTCGAAAGGCGATAATCGAGTAGGCAACATCCTGAGCGGTTACGGAGCTGCCGTCTTGGAAGTAGACGTCGTTTCTCAGATGCCAGAGTTGGGTAGTGACGCCTGTGGTGCATCCATTGATGGCATTGCATCCGACCTCGTTCGGATTGAAGCTTGTGCTGTGACGAGTTGTCTGCCAGTCAACAACTTGCCCATCAACGCCTCCGGTTAATGGATTAGCTTGGAGCATGGAGTCAAAGATCAAGCCAACGATCTCGAGCTCCCACGCGGTGTTCGCCGTAAACGGGCTGAGATTCAATGTGTCCTGGGAGAATCCGCGACGAATCAGGTTAGGGTCTCCTCCGCCAGGAGCATAGGAGGCACAGTTCGCCGGGGCGCCTGGTAGGGAGCACGGGTTGTATCCTGGAACCTGACGAGCGTTCAGTAGCGTGAAGTAGGCTCCGCCAGCTATTGTCCCCTCGCCCAGTGTGTCTACGATACTAGATTGGGTGGGGGCACAGGTCGAGCCGTTGCATTGTTGAAAGTTCCAGCCGTTGTTCTCTGCGAACTGGTCGACGAAGGTCCAGACAGGAACGGTTAGCCCGGTAAGCGCGCCTTGGAGGGCAGTTCTAGCAAAGAACTGATTTGATAATGTCAGTGAGGTGGAGAATTCTCCAGCTTGCGCATAAGTGTCGAGCTGGGGGTCACAGTAAAAGCTGTAGTTGTTTAGAATGAAGGACAAGCCGCTCGGGCCCCCGCAGACGCTCGATGCAAGCGAGCTGTAATAATTGTTGTAGAACTGATCGCCGACGATATCCAGCCCTTGACCTGCGGTGTAAAGATTCCATGGGATGCTGCAGGTATCTTCAAAGACACATGTGAACTGGATAAACGCTGGGAAGCGCAGTGGACAACCGTCTAAGTTGTAGGTAAGTGTGCACTGTGGTGTTAGGTTCGGGAACGTAATGCCGTTGTTGGGCGTTCCAAATAGAAAGTTGATACTGTCGGCAACGATTACCCCGAATTGTTCTCTTCCGAATGAAGAACGAAGCATGAACATGATTTGGTGCCCGTTGTTGCTTAGGTGTGGATAGGTAGAGGCGGGAGGGGTGTTTCCCTGTGATGCGAGTGCTACGTCACCGCAGTCGGTCGCGTTAGCCCCGTTGACAACTGTGAAGCCAGCTTTGACAAAATCATCGCAGGCCGCCCTCAAGTCTGAAACGCCGGAGTATCCGGCCGGAACACCAACTCCACTTCCCTGAGCCCACCACTCAGAACCGCTACCGAGATTATCGGCCACGAAGTTGTATGCGGACACTGGGTTGCATGGGTTGAACCACGGATGGTCTGAGCACTCAGCAGTCTTAGAGAAGAGGTTTGGAACATTCTGGGCTGGAGAAACCTGTTCGTCATCATAGGTCGCGAGGCTTCCGAACAATCCTTGAACGAAACTGGGCTTGTCGAGGAGGTGGGCTAGGGCTTGTCCGACGTGGACCCCTCCTTGGGTTGGCTGTTTGGTGCTTGGGCTGTTCCAGTTCGCTTGAAATGTAGCCGTGATAGACTGACTGCTCCCGATAGCCACGCACGATGTTGGTGTTGTCGTAGTGCATGGGGAGTTGGTCCCGTAGATGCTTGAGGTGATCTTGTAGTTGCCGGCTAAGATGCACGGAAAGGTATACGTTCCCGTTGGATTGGATCCTCCCGAATCACTGACCGTGGCTGAAGGCGACCCACTAGGCTGGTTAGCGATCGTGAGCTTGTTTAGAGGATCTAGAACAACGGCGTTGCCCTGTTCTTGGTTCCGGAGCTGAATGGTCAGCTGGCCAAACCCGGTTGTACACCCCACTCCTGTAGTTACAGGCAGAACTATTGAAGGGGGCAGGATGGTTCGGTTCGCTTGCAGAGAAACACCGAGGAATGGTTGGCGATGGTTAATGTCTAAGTGAAAAATTATCAGTTCCGCCTGCGGACGCGTGCAGTAGATGTCTTGGTTAGCGCAGAGGCTGGTAACATCGCTGGGGCTTTGTAGCGGCCAGTCGGTGATATCTATCTGACCGCCCGCGAACGCGTTGAACATGATACTGAAATCAGAGAAGAAGCTATAGGTGAGTTTCTGCTCGCGCGGCCCATAGGGCGACCACGTGGTGACTCGGTTTTGGTCCACGGCCCGGACATTGGCGACATAGAGGTTCGGAAAACTTGCTAGCAGAATGAGGCTAAGGACCAGTGAAAGAACGGCAGCATTAGGCTTCAAGCCGTCCGAAAGGACGATGAAACAAGAACATCAGTATAAGTTTATCCAAAACGCATGCCCATTTCAAACAGAAAGTTGGATCAAACCAGCCATGTCCTTTATACGAGTATGACCAAGATGCGCATGTCCCAACCAAGGTGTCTCCTTGAACATTGACCTAGTGAGAAAACAGATACCAGTCACCTCCCGCCGCGCCTACTTCGACAACGCAGGAACTGGTCCCCCGTCCATTCCAGTGCTCAACTCCATCAACGAGTTCATGGCTGACTGGCGTGAGTACGGCGAGAACTGGGAGGAATGGCTACCACTCATCATCGAATCACGCCGACAATTTGGAAAGATGATCGGAGGAGTCCCCCTCGACGAGATAGCCTCAGTCCCGAATGTCACCAGCGCGCTCATCGCCCTGGCCAGCAGCCTCAACTACAAACCTGAGGGCAACATCGTCATCAGCGAACTCAACTTTCCAACCAACATCTACCTCTGGCACCTCCAGAAAAAACACGGACGAGCCAAAGAAGTCCGCCTCCTCCACCGCGACAATAACGGCACAATCCCGCTAGAACAATGGGAGAAAGCAATCGACGACAATACATCGATCGTTTCCCTCGACTACGTCTCCTGGACCAACGGCTGCCGCGAGAAAATTCGAGAGATCACAAAGATCGCGCACGAACACGACGCATTTGTCATCGCCGACTCCTTCCACGCTCTAGGCGTCTTTCCGATTGACGCTCGACAAGACGGAGTCGACGCGCTAGTATGCGGGATGTACAAGTGGATGCAAGGACCTCACGGCGCGGCCTTCGTCTACACAAAGCGCGACAGGCTGAAGGATCTGGACCCGAACTATATCGGCTGGCATGGAGTCCAAGACTCAGTCGCAAGGAGACTCACGACCCAGCAAGACCTATTCGGAAAACCGTTCAACATCGAAGAGACAATACCCGCACCGGACGCAACAATGTTCGAAGGTGGAAGCTGGGGAGTAATCTCGATCGTAGGCGCCAAAGCCGCCCTAGAGTTCGCATTGAAGCACGATCAGACAGAAAGATCCCATCGAGTCCTAAAGGTTACGAATCACCTGATCGAAGGATTGAACAAGAAAGGGCGCAAGATACTGACACCGTTACAATCTGACAGGCGAAGCGGAATAGTGGTCTTCGAGGACCCTGACCCTGCAGCCACGTATGAGAAACTGAAGAAGCTCAACATTACCGTTGCGAGCCGTGTCAAAGCGCTAAGAGCCTCGCCACACTACTACAATACTGAGGAGGAAATCGACAAACTCCTCGCTGCTCTCTAAACCTTGAAAATAGTAGTTGTGAACAACTACAAGGAACCAGAACAGACTGAGAGAGCAATCCAGAACATAAAACGATTTACAGGACAGTCGACATCGAAGATAGATTTCAACGAACCGGACCTTCACAACAGAGTTGAAGAAGCCGAACCGGACCTCGTAATTCTTACCGGCTCCAGCGCCCTACTCTCGAAGCCTCGAACCCGGGAACTGTTTCAACCCGAGATGGACCTCGTTAGAAACGCCACGTTTCCCGTTCTTGGGATATGCTATGGACACCAGATCATCGGTTCAGCCTTCGACACCCCGATGCGGGACTTGGGCCACATGCTCCGCGGCTACGAAAAAGTGAGCGTCATCAAGAAATATCCGCTGTTCGATGGATTGCCGTCCGACTTGGTTGTAGCGGAATCACACAGGCAGGAACTGGTGAAGGTTCCCGACGAATTTCATCATCTCGCACAATCGACGACTTCCAAAGTCGAGGCGATGGTTCACCGGTCGAAACCGATCTACGGGGTCCAATTCCATCCTGAACGATCGAACGATGAGCATCCGCATGGTAGGATAATTCTCCAGAACCTCTTGAAACAGATCCGAGGACTCTAGCCAATTCTCTAATGCAGAAGAATTCGGTAGTCGAGGAGCATCGCGAGAAACACGATAGCCAGATATGGGCTGGAGAATTTGAACGCGGTCCAAGCCTGAGCCTTTGTCGGGTTGAAGGCCAGCTTCAAGTCTAGAATAATCATTCCCAGCCCGAGCAACCCGGCGATGGCGAGATAGATGATCCCGAACGTTCCAAGCGGGACGAATATGAGAGAGGAAGGTACGAGGAGGAAGGTGTTGAGGGCAATGTACTGGGCGGCCTTCTTGTCTCCGACAACGACTGGGAGCATTGGAATTCCAGCCTTAGCGTAATCCTTGGAGGCTCGAAGGGCGAGACTCCAGAAGTGACTTGGCGTCCAGACGAACACTAGTAAAGCCATCAACCAAGGGGCGATCGCGCCAACGTTTCCTGTTGCTGCTGCCCAGCCCGCGAGGGGCGCGCAGCTACCAGCTGATCCTCCCAAGACGATGTTGAGGGTCGTCCGACGCTTCAGCCATTTCGTGTAGAAGCCGACGTAGATGGCGGCGCCGAGAAAGATGAACAAACTTGCCCAGAGAGAGAGGAACAATATCGAGACTCCTACTCCCACTGCTACCAGTGCCAATCCAAAGACTAGGGCGCTGAACGGTGATACCTCTCCTTTCGGAATCGGCCGTTGGCTAGTTCGGCCCATACTCTGGTCGATGTCTCGATCGAGATAGCAGTTCAATGCGCCAGCTCCACCGGAGGCGAGCGTGCCCGCGACCAAGACAACGGCTAGGTTGAGCACGTTGATGCCTCGCGTCGCCACAAGGAAGGCCATCAGCGCGGTGAAGTCCAGTAGGAACACTATCTTCGGCTTTGTAAGCTCGAGATAGGCATGTGTTCTGGACTGGGACCTGGACTCCAAGGATGAACGCGATGCCTGGACTTATTGGCGGGTAAAAGGATTTGGCGCAAACGGCCTTTACCCAACGAACCGAAAAGAGCGACGAGCATCTGATCCGTGGTTAGGAACTTCTGAAATAGGCCCCTAGAGGCCGAGCGGATTCGAGGGGTTCTTGTTGAGAGTCAACTATCTACTCATACTTGGATGCGTAGGCCTGAGCCTCTGGGCCTGGCAGCAGGACCCCAACTTCATCGACACAAATTTCGTGTTCAGCTGGCACAATCTATTAGCTGGAAGAATCTGGACCGTCTTCACCGCGCTCTTCCTTCACGCCAGCCCGACCCATCTGTTCGGAAACATGCTCTTCCTCTTCGTGTTTGGAAACACGCTGGAGAAGATGATCGGCAGAGACTACCATCTCGCGGTCTTCTTCATTGGGGGATTCACAGCATTCCTTCTCCCTCCGGCCCTAGGGATTTACGGACCGGATGTGTATATGCTCGGCGCCTCTGCGGCCATTTTCACCCTTGCAGCATGCGTGATGTTGATGAACCCGCTGAAGTTCTCGTTCCTGTTCATGGCCCCCCAAGGACTCGTAGCCATACTCTACTTCCTCTACAATGTGGCACTCGTGTACGACCCGACTCTCATTCCGGGCCTTGGCTATGACCCGAACATCGCCTACATCGCCCATGTCATAGGTTTCACAGTAGGCGTACCTTTCGGCATCGCCTGGAGCAGGCGCTGGCCGAGAAACCTCCTAATCACGCTCGGACTTTTCTGCATATACCTCGCGATACTTGCAGTTCTGGCAGCATTCGGGCTAAGAGTGCCCTTCGGCATACTCTAGCTGCTGCTCAACTAAAGGTTTGAGCCTCAAGAAGACCTGCCGGGTCGCCCGCAAATCGTCAAGACAGTGTTCCCTTATCGACAACAGCGCCTTACTATCCCCTTCGAGAGCTCGGACGTATAGGTGTGGGACATCGAGGCCCATTGGGCCCTTCTTTCGATCTATCTGGAAGAAGTCGCAGACATGGTCGAGGTAAGTGAACGTGAGCCTCAACCTGCTCTTCACAACATCAGCGAGATCAATATGCGACTTGCGAAGAATCGGTCTAGGATCAAGATCGTGTTTCATCAGACGAGTTGTGAGAAATGGGATGTCGAAGCTCCTGCCATTCCAAGTCACCATGACATCGTATCTCTCCAATCGCTTTAGGAGTTTCAATAGAAGCGGCTTTTCGTCGCTCGTCCTCTTCGCCTCCAAATACTCGCCCCGTCCGACATCCGACATGAGCCCAGCACTGACTAGCGTTCCCGCGTCCGCCTCGAGCGATGTCGTCTCGATATCGAGAATCACGATTCTAGCAGCCATGGTTCGAGGATGATTCTCTCAGCGCTTAAGCGCTTCGGGGAGCATTCCTCGAAAGGAAGATATTCGAGGCGTCTCTGACAACTCCTCTCTGGACTGAGCCTAGTTGGAGACCCATGCCATAGTCCAAGTTGCGAACTTGGAGAAAACATATCGCCTAGGCAACGTCATGGTGAACGCGCTTCGCGGTGTCAATCTTACGCTCTACCAGGCGGAGTTCGTGGTCATAACCGGACCTTCAGGATCGGGAAAGACGACACTCCTCAACATTATCGGAACACTGGACAAACCATCATCTGGGAAAGTCTCAATTGACGGAGAGGACATCACTGGCATGAAGGATGGTCAGCTCACAAAGCTCAGACGATACAAGATAGGCTTCGTCTTCCAATTCCACAACCTCATACCAGTACTCACGGCCCTCGAAAACGTGGAACTGCCTCTACTCACCGCCGGAGTGAAACCGAAAGCCGCCCAAGAAAGAGCCAGCTTGATGCTGGAGAGCGTCGGCCTCAAAGAACGCCTCACGCACCTACCAGACGAGCTGAGCGGGGGAGAGCAACAACGGGTTGCCATAGCCCGAGCCCTAGCAAATCACCCGAAAATCATCCTCGCCGACGAACCAACAGGAGACTTGGACACGAAGACAGGCACTGAGGTAGTTCAGATAATGTACGAGGCAGCGAAGAAGGAGAACGCTTCCGTCCTGGTCGTCACACATGACCCGGTAGTCGCGGATCGTGCCGAGAAATTGTTTGAAATGCGCGACGGTATGATTACGAAGGGAACGCAACAGCGTCCCAGAGAGCCCTACAGGTTGAGAGCGATCGAACCAGTTCCTCCTGAGCCAGCACGATCTCTCTCCCAACCCAACTAGTGCAAAGCTGATACCAGATCATGCTTTCGGCCAAGATTGCCTACCGCAATGTTCCAAAGCGCCGCGCAAGAACCGCGCTTACAATTCTCGCGGTGATCCTCGGAGTCGCCTTGCTCGTGGGGATCAATCTAGCGACTGCGAGTGCGACTGGCGAGTTCACGAATTACATCAACAAGTTCTGGGGCCGGACAGATATCGTCGTAAGCTACGGCGGACTTC
>WNGK01008035.1_pt1 | contig 11594 bp, 15 predicted proteins | sample 5400601 | NCBI WGS metagenome assembly WNGK01 (sample SAMN13153376, study PRJNA577476) | soil metagenome | isolation source: 60 cm soil or saprolite under Garry oak tree replicate 1 | place: USA:California | collected 2016-06-15
CTGCTGGTGTGCGCTGGCCACCTGCTGCGTGCTGGATTTGGCCTGCGTGGCGACGTTCATGTACTTGGCACTGGCATCGGCGGCTTTGAGTTGTGCCGCGCCGTACTGCTGCATGGCGACCTGCGCCCGTGCTGCCGCCTGTTGTGCCGCCTTCATGGAGGTAGAGACGCTGTTCACCGCGCCCGTGACGTTGGCTTGACCTGTAGCGCGCATGAGGATACTCAGCGAAAGATCAGCCATACCACCTCCCCTCTACCACTTCACTACCTACTCACGTGCGCGTTTTGCCAGTGCCGCCAGTTCCGAGCGCCACACGATGACTTGCTCTTGCACTTTGCGTTTTGGGGCTGTTCGTACTGCTCGGTAGCCACCGAACTCGCGCATCATAGCCCGTTCGACTATTGGCTCTGGGATAACATCGGACTCTCCACAGAACCATTGGAGGCATTCTCGAAAAAAGTGTCGGCCTCTTCCTCAGTCATGGCCTGATTGTGCTCATTGATCGATTTGTAGATGAAGGCGCTATCCTCCGGTGCCAATTTACGTAGCACCCGATCCCGCGCCTTCAACTCTTTGGTGTTATCCCCGTCCTCTTTGAGTGGAGGGAATGGAATGGGCGTATTGCGCTCATCGGTGAACGTCCAGTGCACAATGCCGCGAGCCAGGGTCAGCCTGCGTACGGTCCCTTGCGCCCACCGCATATCGCTGGTGCCTGCCTCCATTGAGGTCGCCTGATTGGTAATCCAGTCGTCATCGTCAGAGTTGAACTCCCTGATATATCGTACTCACACGTTGCTTCCACTGCCGCCTCGACGTTCTCCTTGTCGGGTCCACTTGTGCGCGTGTACTTCAGAATCTTAGCCGCTGCCACCACCGTCACGCTCTTACTGTAGCCGCCGCCCAGGTAGGAGCCGACCACCTGCGTGCCGAAGTACTGCCGCTGATTCTTCCTGAAGAGTTCCCATTGTGCCGGATTGTTGAAGTCTACCGTGGCGCTCATCATCGTTTGCCGTTTCTTGCGGTACACGCGGTTATACGCCTGGTAGAGGGTCGCGGTCCACTTGGGGATGACATCCCACTTCCACTCCAACTTCATGGTGAAGAGATCATTGTAGAGCGTCGTCAAGGGCGTATTGCTGATGGGGTCCATGAATATTTGCATGGACGTGCCCACCATCGGCGCATCACTGCTCTGCCCAAGTGGCGTAATGCGTGAGGTGCTGACGGGCGTCGAAGAACGGTCCCCGATGGGCAGCAGGTTCTGCGCTATGCCCTTCGTCGAGATGGCACCCTCCTTGTCCAGCCCCAAGTCCAGCGTCGCGTCCCCCAGCGCACAGAAGGGCAAGGTGCTAGAGAGCGTGCCATCGAAGTACTCTGCCACGAAGGTGTAGGGCTCGGTGGATCCAGGCGTAAAGACGTACTGGATGCCGAACACGCCCGCCACCGCAACACTGCCGCCGGTCAGTCCCGTGAAGGTGATCGCGCCGCTCGGAACATTGGAGTAGACGCGTGTGCTGTAGTACGTACCTGCCGCCACATTGGGGACGCTGATCGTCTCACCCACCGTGATGCCGTACTGATCGCTCGCGCCCGCAATGACGATGGTCCCGGCTGCTGTCACGCCCGTCGTGGTAAAGATCAGCAGCATGCCGTACGCTGTGGGTTGCGTGGTCAGCGTCAGCGCACCCCCAGAGACGGCAGTACTGGCCTTGAGCACCGTTGGCGTACTGGGGAGCGTGGTGACGACTGGCGTGGCATTCACCATCGCGTACCACAGCCACATGGAGGACTCCGGGTAGAGCGCCTGGTCCATCTTGTTGAGCACCACGGTGCGTGTCGTCTGCTCAATGTTGAAGTCCTGGTCATAGGTGCCGCGGTTCTCGTTGGGGCTGATCGTGTTGAACTCGGCGTCCGGGTCAATATCGCAGGGCATCATATATTTCGCGGCCATGATGCCCGTGATGCGCAGATTGCCCACTAACCCCGTCGTGGTGACTGCGCTGGTGGTCACGGTGGCGCTACCGAAGATCTCCTGGGTCACGTACTCATAGGCGGTGACCATGCCGTTCTGTCCGACGAGCATGGGCGGCACCGTGATTGGCCCGCAGACCAGCGTGGCGCCTGACGTATCCTTGCCCGTGATCGTGAACGTGCCTGACGTGCTCACGTACTCGCTGATCGTGACGTGCATGCGCATGCCGGTGGTGCCGCTCGGTGCCGTCGTCAGTGACATCGTGCTCGCAATGGCGGTCTTCGCGAGCAAGACCTGCGGTCCCGGCGATCCCAAAACCTCGAGCCCCAGCGCGACGAGGCCCTTGACTCCACTTCCCATTTTACCATTCCTTCCCTAACTACCTCACATCATCCTACTGGGAACTGTTATGTCGTTGTGCTCTCCGGTGGCACGTCCGTTGCCTCTACCGGCGTGCGTACGCGTGCTGCTCGCCTGCGTTCCGGTGGCACGTCTTGCGCTACGTCTGCGCTGGTGGTAGGCTCTGGCGTGTCTTGTGCGCCCTCTGGTGAAGTGTCCTCCACGGGTTGCGCTTCTGCCACTGGTGGTAGTGCTGCTCGTGCAAGCACCTCTGTCCCATCTGCTGAGAGCGTGACCTGCTCCCCGGCGAATGTGCCAGGGACACCGAGAATGTAGCCATGCCCGTGCACGGTGACCGTCTCGCCCGTCTGCTCTGCTGTAGGTTGTTGTGGCTGTTGCTCTTCCATCATCCTCATTCCTCCTCATTGTGTGGCTTCTAGTGGTAGTAGAGCGCGTTAGGTGATAAAGCCGCCCTGAACGATCCAAGACGACGTTACCATGATCTCGAACACGTAGGCACGGTATTCTATCTCACGGTACACCCGTGTGAACCGTCCTGACCCCGGCTTATAGGATGCCAGCATGATGTTACCAACACCTCCCAGTTGGGCGCTTTTGACAAAGGGTCGTTCGATAATATCACTCATCTCGATGACTTGCTCTTCTGCGGTACTGCTATCCGTCATATCCACCAGGGAGAGCAGGTAGAACGCGAGCGGGGTTTTGACGCCACCGCCCGTATTCCATCGTTTGTTATCCTTAGTATTGGCGTAGACCTCACAGCAGGGCAGTACGTCGGTGACATCTTTGATCATGCCCAGGGTCACGGCGGTATACACTTTGTTAGTGGTGTCTGGATACACCACGTCTTGTTGGAACGCCACAATAGCCCGTGCGATATCCAGTGAGTGCTGTTCATACGGTGATGCTGGCATATGCTACTCCCCCACCGCTAAGCGCTGCAATGCCCGTGCTACACCCTGCTCAATCATGATCATCACTTCCTGCTCATTCTCTTCTAGCGTCGGCTCCATAAAGGGCTTGCCCGGATCGTTAGGGTAATACCGGCCTAGACTATCCGTCATCCCGCTAAATCCGCGCTCGCGGCGCTCACTGTATTTGGCCTTGCTCACAATTTGCACCTCATAAGGCGAGTCTTGCACCTCTTCTATCTCGCCTGCCAGTTCTCCTGTTGGATGCTCAAACACTTCCCACGTCTTCTCCTGTGCTTTCCTCACCAATAACTCACCACCAAGATGCATCGCGACTTGCACTTCCTCAGCAAGCAGGACCGGGAAGCCATAGAACCTTGCAACCTGACTGATCGATTCGGGCGCAAAGGAGAGCGTATACATCAGGTCGTCCCCCTTGCTTTATCGAGCACCAACTCCCAATGCACATCAGGGTAGTACTGGCTCGTCACCACGCGGTACATCGGCGCGGCGCTCGTATCGGGATCGATGGTCGCCGGGTCCGTCAGTAAGTCCTTCGGGCGAATGTCGAGCCCCGTGACGTTCTGGACCATGCCGTGATAGCGGAAGTAGGGCGCGGCACCACCGTAGAATGACGCCTCCTGCTGGCTCATCAGCTCGATCTGGAGGGGGATGCCCGGCGCAACGGTGGCGCTATGCCTGCTCTGTACCACCATTGCATCCACAAAATATTGCGTCATACGCTGCCTCCCTCCCTGCTATCCCTCTATCCGAAACGCCACAAAACTGCTGTAGAACGGCGCACCCCGTTGCTCCATCCTGACTTTGAACAGATAGTCCCCTGGAATGCTCACATCCTCATGCGCGGGGCTGTACGTCACATACGCCGCCTGTACGTCGTCGATGCTCCATTGCCCAAACCCTGAGCGTAGCGCCGCCATACGGGCACCGTAGAGACACAGAACCAGGCTATGTGGTGATACCCCTGAGAGATCGAGCGCGGGACCATCCTCGCCCTTCTTGTGCGCGTTGGGCAAGAGTAGCACCGCGCCTGATGCCAGCAACTGCATACGCCACGGTGGTGTGCGTTGTCCTACCGTAATGGTGAATACTGGGACGCTCATCGCGTGCTCCTCTCCTCTCTCGCTAAATGGCCGTGATCACGAACGATATCGGATCATAGATGGCAATACCCCCGCCGGGGAAGATCGCCTTCACAAATAACTGCCCATTGAAGGCATTGGCCACATCGGTGGTGCTCGGTGTATAGGTGATCACCGCCGGGTTGGCCGTGGTGATGGCAACCGTGCCCGTGCCCGTGAAATCCGACCCGCTATTGGGGTGGAAGATCACGCTGATCTGTCCCGTACTGATGCCCGTGATATTGTCATTCGCGCTATCGGTGGCCAGTGGGATGGTCCAGGCAGGGAAGGTGGCCCCTTGATACCAATTTTGATACGAGGATGACATACGCTACCCTCTCCTTGCGACGGTGGGCATCGTCCCGTCCCGCCTGAACACTACCGGGATCGTGCCCGTGCGCCGCGCAACTGCCGGAATACTGCCATCACGCCGCGCGACCGTCGGCATCGTCCCATCGCGTCGCGAGATAAAGGGAATGACTCCTGTACGTCGTGCCACCATCGGCAGTGTGCCATCACGTCGCGCGACGGTAGGCATAGCCCCTGTACGTCGTGCTACCACCGGGATCATCCCATCACGCCTGATCGCTGTGGGCAATACCACAATGGGGTGGAACTGTGCTGCCTGGTAGTGGGCCAACACCCGTGTGCTAGAGAGTGCTGTATTGTAGAGTGCCACCTCGTCGAACGTCCCGGCGGCGTAGTTGCCCACGAACTCCAGGGAGGCGCTCACCTCTGCAATGCCGCCACTGGTCGCTACACTGGTCACCGCGCCGTTCAGGTAGTAGATGAGTGTGCCACCTGACGCGCTCGTGTAGGTGACGGTGATGAGGTTCCATCCCGCGCCCTGCATAAGCCAGCACTCGACGGTGATCGCCGACCACGTGGTGATGTTGATCTGGTAGGGCAGGGTCAGCGCACCCCCGGCAGGCAGCGTAATGGCCGTGTCCGTATCGGTGAGGAGTGCGCCCACCTGGGAGTAGGTACAGCCGGAGGGCAGCGTGGCGTTGTAGTGGTTGCTGGTCTGATCATAGGCCACCAACCCACTCGATTCATTGAGATGGTAGTATGCCACCGGGCTATCACTCATGATCGTGTTGCTGTAGTAACTCATGCTACACACCCTTTCGCCAACCATTCAAAACTATGATAGACTTGCTTGTGTAGCGGGTTTATAGTATACTGTAGGGGTAATAATGTGTTGTCGGAGCGGTGTGCTAACACCCTCCGACGTGATGACAAGGAAAGGCAATTCCCGTCATGGATACCAGTATACCCCAAGATGATACCCCTATAAAACGCTGCTCTAAATGTAAGCAAGAGTTGCCCGCAACTCCTGAGTACTTTTTTCGTTGTGCCAAACATCTCGACGGTTTGCAGTCTAGTTGTAAGGCATGTCGTCACAATGAACTCCTGCGCGCAAAAGAGCAAAACCCCAACTTCTATAAGGAGAGGTATCAAAAATATTACCCACGGACTCCCGAAAACCTTGAGGCGCGGCGTGATCGCGACGCACAGAATATGCGTACTCTGCGCGAAAGACGCCGTCACCCTGGAGTATGCTCTATCTGCCTCACCAATCCAGTTGATCCTGGACGCCTTTGCGATAAGTGCTATGCTTATCAAAAACAATACGGCGAACGCAATCGTGAAGTTCTTAGACACAATCAAAACCGATTGAAGGCAAAATTGCGTAGGGAGGTTCTTGCAGCATATGGAGGTAAATGTGTCTGCTGTGGTGAGTCCCACCCTGAGTTTTTGGCTATTGATCATGTAAATAATGACGGAGCATCCACCGCCGTACTGTTAAGCACATCTATAGTTGGCTGCGCAGAAATGGATACCCTCAAGAAGGGTTTCAACTTCTTTGTCACAATTGCAACTATGCTAAACATGCGTATGGCGTTTGCCCTCATCAACAATCTGCTCCTTAAATTATCCTGTACCATAAAGTCTTCTTTGCACTCCACTGCAGGAGCATTGAACTGTTTGCCGTAATTATGCTTGTAGAACCATCAGCCACGTTGGAACCGGACGCCGCAAAGGTGAGGGTAAACGCGCTCTCATTCTGCACCGTCAAGAAGAGACCGCCACCGCCCATTGCCGTCGCCTCCGTCGTGCCCGCCTGTAAGATCACTCCCGTTACATTGCCCGCCGGGTTGACCCGTGCGACACCTACGCCCGCCGTGGTGATGGTGCCATTGGTGGCGATCACCGCCGCGCTCGCACTCTCCAGCACCGCGTATTTGCCGTGGGAGGCGCGAAATGAGGGCGTGACGTAGTTGTCGGAGTAGGTGCGTACCTCCGCCCCGTTGGGGAATTCCAGTCTTGGCACCGGGCCAAAGCTCGTATTGACATTGAAAATATCCTGTGAGGTATCGCTGATCGTGAAGGCTTTGAAGCCGTGAATGGGCAACTGACACCAGCCGCCTTTGAGCACCGTGCCGTCCTGCGTCCCGTAGGGGATTTTCGGGATAAGTTGGATGTAACTGCTATGGGTATAGCCGGAAATGGTGTACGTGCCCAGCGTCACGTCAGGGGTCAGCGTGCCCGGTGCATTGATCACGCCGGAATAACTGGACCAAGATACGGAGGTATCGAAGAAGCACGGTCCCACGATAGAGCCATAGCCGCCATCCGCCTCACAGTAGACACTGCCAAGCTTGCCTTGCAACTTGTCGAACTGCGAATTGATGTTGTAGTTCGTCGGAAAACACGCGGTTGTCAGCCCTCCACTCTGATAGGAACTGTAGGCATAGGGGTTGTTCTTGCCCGATGCTTGCCCGATTTGCAGCCCATTGGTATCATTGCCGCCCGACACATTGCCACTGAAGAGGGCACCACCAACCCAACTGAACTTGCTGGTTGAGAGACACACCACCTGCATGGTGTCCGAGCCCTCTGCCGCGCAGTTGGTGAAGGACACCACCGGCGCCTCGACGAGCCACGCCGCGCTGTGCGTGCCCACCGTAGAGCCCCAGGCATGGCACGACGCCGCTTGAAAGCCGGTACAGTTGGGGCCAATGATGAAGTTGTGCGAGCCGGTGTAGTAGCAGATAACGTTGGTAATCTGCGTATCATGGGGTCCCTGTAAGTTGAGTCCCACCGCGCCGCAATCGTGAAACTTGCAGTTCACCATTTGCGCTTCCATGCTATCGTAGATCGCCGTGCCCGCGCTACTCCAGTTGCTATACATGCCATGCGTGTAGCAGTTACGCACCCGCACGCTATCCATGATCCAGCCATAGCCATAGGCGCTAATGCCGTTAGAGGCACCCGTCTGATTGGCCTTATTGCCATCAATGGTCAGGTCCTTGATGCTCCAGTTGATCACACCGCCGGTGTTGTTGGTGCCGTCCAGTGTCGAGAAGTGGTAGGTGTGGATGCTATCGGCATTGGCCCCGTTCTTGAGTTTCAGGATGGTACATTCCATGCCCGCGCCACGCAGGTGGATGAAGTTGTAGATCTCTAACCCCCGGTGGAGATAGATACCGGGCGGGAAAAACACCATGCCGCCGCCCATGCCAGGGGTCACCGCCGCGCTGGCTGAGGTGGCCGCGCTGATAGCCGCCTGGATGGCACTTGTGTCGTCCTGGACACCATCACCGGCCGCTCCGTACTGCTTCACTGAAATCATGCCCGCTGGCACAAGGGTGAGGAAGGGCATTACCGCACCTGCCCTTCTGCATAGGCGATGCGCGCACGGGCTATAGCCACATACTCAGCATTTTCCTCAACAAGAAGGTAATGCATGTTTTCTTGAATTGCTGCGACTGCGGTGGTGCCACTGCCTCCGAACATGTCCGGTACGATGCCGTTCTCTGGCGTTATCATGCGGATGAGGTAGCGCATTAAGGCTGTGCTTTTTGTCGTGGGGTGCGTATTCTCGACTGTCCCCTCACTTGATCTATCGCGCTGTGATGCCTTGCTTGTGTAGATAAAGGGCACGAGGTCGGTGTTCGGGTGGAACTGCTTGAAGAATCTCGCGGCGGTGCCGGTGCTGGCTTCACACGTTCCTCCAAGTTGAATGGAACCGTAGCCAGTATTGCTAGTATGTGCGCGTGGTTTTGTGATCGCGCCACTCTTTCTCATCCCACTTTGGAGGCCTAGCAGCCTCACTGGACAGCACTCGGCACAAATCCAGCTCTCGACTTCTTCGGTGCCATCGGGATCGGTGTAGTGGTTTCCAGTACGCTCCTTCCATCCACCCTCAAACAGGGCATCAAATGGGCGATCATTATCACGCTCTTTCCAGCCCGCGCCCTTCACGCGTTTCGTGCCCTGCGGGACGCAGAACAGACTGTGAGAGAGCAGGAGGTGGCTGGGATATCTGCCATTGGGCACCGTACCAGTCTTGGTACGGTATTCACCCACATTGCCGCCATTATATGTTCCACTAAGTTTAGGTGATGTCCGTTTGCTATCATCAAAATCACACGGATTCATATCGGATGCAGTTCCAACTCGGCTTGCATCGACGTTGATTCCGCCTACGCCCCATTTAAGGGTATTGCCCGCAAGTCCCAGCCCGCGCTCCAGGGGCTTCCTGCACATAATCCAGTTCTCGCACGCTGGCTTCGTGGCGCTGCCCCATCCGCGCCATTTGGCGGCCTCCGGTGTTGCGGGCGCGGAGTCATAGGTCATTGCTACGTTAGGGCTGCTCTGAAAGGTTCCTCCCGCATATCCAGGTGGTTTTCCATCAACTCGCTCACGTTTCACCAAGTTTCGCTCTTTGCCAAGATGCTTATCGATCATGGCACTCACGTTAGCGCTTTTCGGGAATCCAGACCCAAAGAGGTGTAAGATCGAAGCAGGTTGCTCGTCTTGCCCGTCCACAATGCGAGCAAAGGCGTCCCGTTGCGCGTCGTCCAGGGAGGCCACAAATGCCTGGAGTGTGCTGTCCCCGGCCACCAAATTGTAGAGTACGTCGCGCACCTCAAAGCCGGAGTTCTCCAGGGCTGTCGCCGTCCAGTGCGATGTTCTGGGCAGCGACCACACAAGCGCGAAAGCACCGGGCTTGAGCACGCGTAACGCTTCCGTCATCACGTCCGTGATGAAGGTTATAAAGTTCTCACGCTCTTTTGCGGTAGGTTGTGCTGAACTAGAGGAGAACCCAAAGGGAGGGGAGCCACCACCGTGCTGTTTGACTTTCTCACGGTCAGCATGAGCCTTTGCACGCGCTGCCACAGAGTCATAGGGTTTTTGTTTGCCGGTAAAGGTATCCCATTTAGCACCCATGAACGAAATGCCCGATGGTGGATCACAAACAATGCTATCAACGCAGTTATCGGGCAAGGTGCGCAACACCGTTAACGCGTCACCACAAATCACCTGATTGATGGGTAGTGTATACGCATCTTGTGTGCTGTCCTCCCGTAGTGCTACCATCCTACTTCCACCACCTTCCACCACTAATTCCAGAAAATCGTCATAGCCGGAGCGGTTGCGCCGCCTGATACCGTAATGCCATTGCTACACTTGACGCCCATCGTGGGACCCATCACCGGGCCGATGGGCGCGGAGGCGACCAATGCGCCAATGATCGTGCCTGATGCGGCGGAGGCGTGATCAAAGACCTGGGGCGTGCCCGCGCCGACGCTGGTGACCAGGATGCCGTAAAAGGTGCCAGGGGTCGCCTTAATCACGGTCGGTCCCAGCGCACCCGCAGCAATGGGCGTCGAGTTGACTCCTGCCTGTGTGACATTGACGGTGCTCATATGCGTGCTCTCCCTTCCTCTACGTCCAACTGATGGTCACGCCCGGATTGGACGCAGACCCGGCAACCGTGATGCCATTTGCGGCGGGCATCTGAAAATCATAGACCGAGCCGACCGCCGCACTGGCCGGGACCACGCCGATCTTCGTGCCGGAATTAGTGGACGCGTTATCGTAGATATCCATCTCGCCCGTGCCTGAGACCGTCACCAGCACGCGTGCTAGCCGCCCTGCTGACGCTTTGATGACGGTGTTACTGGAGGCGCTAGCGGCAAGCGCGGTGGTGCTCTGCCCCATGTTGTCGGTATGCACGAGCCACGCGGTGGTGTTAGCGGTATTGCCCGGCTGCATGGTCCAGGTGCCCGACTGCGCGGTGAGCAGCGTCGAGAGATTGACCGGGGCAACCGGCTGCGCGTACAACTCCAGGGTGCCCGTCGCAGTCCCGCTCGTGTAGGAGGTCATACGCACGCGCAAGTAGCGGAACACGATATTACCGTAGACGCCCATATTCACCGTGGTATTCGACAACGTGCCAGTGCCGCCTTGCAAGTTCCAGCAGGCCAATGAGGTAAAGTTGCTGTTATCGTTGCTGTACTGGAAGGTGAGCGTGCCCGTCCAGGTGCCCAGGATTTGCAAGCCAAAGGACTTGTAGGCAGAGACGTCGGTGGAGGCCACCAGATCGGCATTGAGCGCCCCCGCCGATAGGTTCGCCTGCTCCGTATAGATGAGGGCTGAGCCTACAGTAAGTATTCCACTCATACACGCACCGCCTTCCTCATGAGTGGCCTGAAGGCGGTAGGCTGTTCTAATCCCGCATGCAAAGCGGGGAATGGTGTAATGCTCATAGTCCCCCTTTTGCTAAGCCCAAGCTCGGACACATATATTACCGGCACTACTGCCGTTCACATTCTGGATAGCCGTCGTGAGCAGGTGCAGCGCCTGCGATTGCACCTCGATGGTGATGCCCGCGCCCGCCGCCAGTACCGGACTGCCCGCCGTGGTGGCGACATCCAGGTCATATTGCAGGGACGCGCCGGTATTGTTTTGTAGGAAGATGCCGTGTACCACCGTGGTACCGCCTGCGCCCCATTTGAAAACGTAATCGGTGTTGGCGACGGTGGCGGCAAGGTTGGAGGCGTAGGCCGTGGTGTAGCCCTGGCTCATGCTGGTACGCACGTAGAGCGGGTTAGTGATGACGGTGCCCACGTTGAGGTCACACGTCACGTTGCCGATGGTGCTCGAACCGGCAGGGGTGGCGCCTATTGAGAGCGCAACGGCTGACCCGAGCGACCCCCTGATATTCACCGTGAGGCTATCGCCACCGGCAAACGCGGTCGCCCGTACTCGTATGGCAGAGGAGGCAAAGGTCGTGCCCCGCACAATACAGGCGCCCGAACTTCCGGTAATCGAGGTGATCGCCACCGCATTGGCATAGGCGTTCTTGAACACCGGCATGGCGTACCACGTCGTCCCACCATCAGGAGTCTCCTCAAA
>WNGK01009401.1_pt1 | contig 11594 bp, 8 predicted proteins | sample 5400601 | NCBI WGS metagenome assembly WNGK01 (sample SAMN13153376, study PRJNA577476) | soil metagenome | isolation source: 60 cm soil or saprolite under Garry oak tree replicate 1 | place: USA:California | collected 2016-06-15
CAATGATCGCGCGCCGCCCGGCGTCGCTCACTTCGGCCCACGGCGTGCCGTCCGGGGTGGGCCGCAGCCCGGACTCGAACTCCGCGATCAGCTCGGCCACGGGCCTGGCCCGCCCAGTGCGCTCGTCGCACCAGCTGCCGAAGATCCTGGTGAAGATCCACTGGGTCCACCGGTAGTACGCCGGGTCGGTGGTCGAGAACTCGCGGCGGGGGTCATGGCCCAGGCCCAGGCGCCGGAGCTGGTGCCGCATGACCGCGATGTTGGCCTCGGTCGTCACGCGGGGGTGCTGTCCGGTGTCGATCGCATACTGCTCGGCTGGCAGGCCGAACGCGTCGTAACCGTAGGCGTGCAGCACGTGCCGCCCGTTCATCCGCTGGTACCGGGCGAATACGTCGGTCGCGATGTAGCCGAGCGGATGCCCGACGTGCAGCCCGATGCCACTCGGGTAGGCGAACATGTCGAGCACATAACACTTCGGCCGTCCCGCCATCTGCTCGAACCCGGCCGACAGCGGACCGGCCGGGCTGGCCGACCAGAACGTTCCCTCGCTGGCCCACCGCTGCTGCCAGTGCGCCTCGATGTCGGCCGCCATCGCTGCGTCATAACGGAATGGGTTCTCGTCGCTGCCGCCCATGTCTGGCCTCCGCATCATTGTGCCCGGAAACGAAAAAGCCCCTCACGCAGGAGGGGTGAGCCGCAGCGACGGAAACGTCAGTGCGACTCGCTGATAAGGAGGAGGGCCTGGGCGAACATGACCGCAGGATAACATCTCGCGGTCAATATCACCCGGATAGTTAGCGGCAACAATTGCCTAACGGTATCGCCCCGGCCCGCCGAAGTCGGGTTAATCGGACGACGGCGCTCTGACCGAGGCATAAGGGCCAGGGCACGCTGGCCGCGTCGAGGCTGACTTTCGGCCCTCCGGGCGGTCGGCCTGCGGTGATAGCCTCCCGGGCGGGGAGGGTGTCCGGTGCAGATCAGTCGGAGGACGCTGCTAGTCGCGGTCAGCTCGGTGGTCGTGCTCGTTATCCTGGTCGCGGGGTTCGTCGCGCTCGCCGGGCACTGGGGCGGGCAGTCGGGGCCAGGCCACTCCGGTCCCGGCACCGGGCCGGCGACCTCGCCATTTACCGGCGAGCCAGTTTCCTCGCTCGGACGCGAGCTGATCGTCAAGATCGACAACGTCCCGCAGGCCAGGCCACCGACCGGCCTGACCAAGGCTGACATCATCTACCTGCTTCCCGTCGAGGGCGGGCTCAGCCGGATCTTCGCGGTGTTCTCCTCCCGCATCCCGCCGGTTGTCGGCCCGGTCCGCAGCTCGCGCGAGGAGGATATCGCCCTGCTGCGGCAGTTCGGGCGGCCCGCCTTCGCCTTCTCCGGTGCCCAGCCCCGGCTGCTGCCCGTCGTCGAGCGGGCCAGGATCGTCGATCTCTACGATGGCCTGGTTGGCGGGTACTTCCGCAGCTCGAGCCGGGTCGCGCCGTACAACCTCTACGCCAGGACCAGGCCGCTGCTGGCCGAGGCGAAGGGCGCGAGCCGGGCCAGGGACATCGGGTTCAGATTCGGGCCCGCTCCGGCCGGCGGGACGCCGGCCGGAGCAGCTACAACATCGCGTATCAGTCAGCGGCCTTCAGTTTCCGCTGGTCGGCGTCGCAGCAGCTGCGCGACGGACGCGCGTACCACGTGCACTGGTCCCGCCCGAACGCTGACGGCGGCACCGCGTTCACGCTGCCGGATGGCCGCCGGATGCCGTTCGCCAGGGGCCAGGTCTGGGTGGTCTACGGATTCGGACCAGGCTCGACCAGCCCGCACTAGCCTTAACTGGCAAATGTCGTACAACTCGGCCCTGTTCCTTTCTGGCGGAATTCGCGCCCGCTGATTGGCGACTCGACCAGGACAAGGGCGGCCTGCCTTGTGAGCCCCTGCGTGGCATGCGACACTCTCAGGTGTTTAGCCATCCACGGGCTGCAACCACCAGGTGATGTCCACAGTCCCTAACTGTGGACATCCCCGTTTTTCAGCGCGAATCGGAGTACGAAGTGACCGATCAACCGGACCGGGCACAGCCCGAAACAGTCCAGCGCCGCCGGCCGGTCGCCGCGCAGGCGGGGGCGGTGGCCGCGGCGACCCCGCAGGGCGCCGATCCCGGCTCTGGCGACCTGACCGACGAGCTGCTCGGATCCGACCAGTGGACCGACGAGATGCTGCGGGCGGCCGGGATCCCGGTGACCGATATCCCGTTCGTCACCATCGGAGGCGGCATCGGCTCGTTCGTGACGGTCGATTACCTGAGGATCGCGGGCATCAGCACGGACCGGATGGCCGTGCTCAGCAACCTGGATTTCGCCTGGCAGACCTATGAGTACCTGACCAGGGTCTCGCAGATCCCGCAGCCCGAGCGGATCAGGTCGGACTCGGCTTCCAGGCCGGACAACCTCTGGGGCTTCCCCTCGTACGCGCTCGCGGAGGCGATCGGGGAGCGCACCTTCGCGCCGCTGTGGCAGGTGCTCATCGAGCCGATCGGGGCCGACTACTACACCCCCAAGGCGGGGCGGGTGTTCGCCGGGCTGGAGCGCGAGAGCAGGCGCATCGGCTGGTCGCAGATGCTGGTCAAGGGCCAGGTCAGGATGGTCAGGAAGCGTCAGGGCGGCGGTTACTTTGTCATCTTGACCCCGATGGCTGGCTCGACCGCCACGAAGCGGCTCGCGTACCGGGCCGAGTTCGTCCACCTGGCGGTCGGCTACCCGGGTCTGCGGTTCCTGCCCGAGCTCCAGGAGTTCCGCACCGCCCATCAGGACTTCCATCACGTGGTCAGCGCGTACGAGGAGCACGAGCACGTGTACGAGGCCGCCCGGACCAAACACCTGGTGGTGATGATTCGCGGCGGCGGTATCGTGGCGTCCAGGGTGCTCGCGCGCCTGATGGACGACCGGGCCAAGTACGGCCTGTCGACCGAGATCGTGCACCTGTTCCGCACCTATATCAGCAGCTCGCACGGGCCGAATGCGTGGAATCGCCGCAAGGGCGCCGACGGTTTCGCCTACCAGGGCTTTAACTATCCCAAGTCGGTGTGGGGCGGCCAGCTCAAGGCGAGGATGCGCAGGCTTGAGGGCGAGGACCGCGGCCAGGCTTACAAGCTGATGGGCGGCACCAACACGCCGTACCGGCGGCGCTGGCAGATGCAGATGAAAGAAGGCCGCGAGGCTGGCTGGTACCGGACGATGACGGGGACCGTCGAGCAGATGCGGCTGGAGCAGGGCAAGATCGTCAGCGTGGTCAAGACGCAGAACGGGATGGTCGAGGTAGCGGCGGACTTCGTGATCGACTGCACCGGCCTCGAAGCGGACATCGCCGAGCACCGGGTGCTCGCCGACCTGCTCGAGCACTCAGGCGCGGGACGCAACCCGCTCGGCCGGCTCGACGTGGAGCGCACCTTCGAGCTGCGCGGATCGGGAAGCGGCCCCGGCGTCATGTACGCGTCCGGCGCGACCACGCTGGGTGGCTACTTCCCTGGCGTGGATACGTTCCTCGGCCTTCAGGTAGCAGCCCAGGAGATCGCCGACGATCTGGCGCGGCGCGGGTTCTGCCGCCGGATCGGCACGTTCCGATCGATCACGCAGTGGCTCCGGTGGGCACGCGACCAGCAGCCCTGACTAGTTAGCAAGGAGGCAGACAAGGTGCTACCCACCCTGGGTGGTCGCATCCAGACCCGGCTGATCCTGCTCGCCGTGGTCGGCGGGGTCGTGACCCTTATTATCGGCCCGCTGCTGCCGATTTCTGCGCCATTGTCGGTGGTGTATCAGGACACTTTCGTCATCCTCGCGGCCGTCGCCGTGCTCGGCATCGGCTGGGAGTGCCTGTATCACTTCGTCATGCAATGGCGGTGGGAGAAGGACTGGCCGACGCTCTTCGGCCTGGCCACCGCGATCCCCGAAGGCCTGCTGGTCTGGCTGCTGCTCGGCGCGGGCGCGATCCCAGGCATCAGCGGGTCGGTGCCGGCCGCCGCCTTCGTCATTGATTTCGCCCTGGTCTGGCTGGCGGTGTGGCTGGTGGCCAATGGTCCGATGCGCGTTCCGTTCATCCGGTGGCGCTTTCACGGCGGGAGGCTTGTGTGAGCGAGCACGGTACCGGTGACCACGGGCACGCGCCCGGCCTGTTCCCGGTTCCCGGCGACGGGGTCCTGGCCAGGCGGGGCGACCTGATCCTGCTATGCAGCCTGGAGGTCAGCCAGGTTGCCGATGACCTGCTTGACACCCTGGAACAGATCGCCGCCGCAGGCGGCGATGGCCGGCACTTCACCGACGCGATCGCCGACGCGCTCGAGGCCAGTGACGGCACGGCGTCGGTGCTCGCGTTCGGCCCGGCCGGACCTGGCCTGGCCATCACGGTCAGCGGCGGGGCGTGGGCGGACGTCACCACCGCGGACGGAATGGCACGGTTCGAGGCCGGGCATCCGCGGATGCTGCTGCGCGGTGCCCTGCGGTCGCCGGTGAGCGGCGTCCGCGGCGGGCTCAGCCCGGGCGACAACGGCGCCGCGAGCACGGACCGGTTCTCCCGGCTCGATGCCGGGACGGTGCGGGCCGGCGGCCTGAGCTACTACCAGGCCGGGCTGGTTGTGCGCGATCAGTCCGGCGCCGGTGACGCGGTCCGGTTGGGTAGAGGTACGCGGGCCAGGCCGCTGAGCGCCCAGACTCCCGCCGCAGCGGCCAGGCTGGCCGGGGTTCCGGTCGCCGAGATCGCCGAGCAGGAGCCTGAACCGCAGGTCACGGCGGCCGACCTGGCAGCGGCCGAGATGCGGGCCGCTGACGTCGCCGAGCCCGATCTGGCGGCTCCGCCAGCGGGAGATCATGAGGCCGAGGTCACGGAAGCCGAGGCCCCGGAGGCGCCAGTCCAGGCCGCCGACGCCGCGGCGGCGGCGGAGGTTCGGGCTGCGGAGGTTCGGGCTGCGGAGGTCCGGGCTGCGGAAGCTCGGGCTGCGGAAGCTCGGGTCGCCGAGGAGCCCGCCGTGCCGCAGGCGCCCGCGCCGAGCGTGCCGTCGGAGCCGACGGCCGCGTGGGCATCCCCGGACGCACCGCCGGATGCTGCCCAGCGGCAGGCCACCGAAGTCTGGTCCCCGCCGCCGAGCGGACCGGGATCGAGCGCCGCCGAGGAACTGGAGCGCGAGGTCACGGCACCGCCAGAGCAGTTCGAGCCGGCCCAGCCGTTCGAGCCGGCCCAGCCAGCAGAGCCGTTCCAGCAAGCCCAGCCGTTCCAGCCAGCAGAGCCGTTCCAGCAAGTCCAGCCGTTCGAGCCAGCCCAGCCGTTCCAGCCAGCCCAGCCGTTCCAGCCAGCCGAGCCGTTCGAAGCTGTCCTGCTGATGGAGGCCGGCTCGGGTGCTGGCATCGACATGCCGGCCCGCCAGCCGCTCTCGAAGGTCAAGGACATGCCGCCCGGGTCGAGCAGCTATGTCTCGGCGGGACCCATCATTCAGGGCGTGTACTGCAAGAACGGCCACTTCGATGACCCGGAAGCGCTGTTCTGCGCGATCTGCGGTATCTCGATGAACCAGCAGACCCTGGTGCCGAGGCCGGGTGAGCGGCCGCCGCTGGGCGTGCTGCTGCTCGACGATGGCTCGGTCTTCCAGCTGGACAACGATTACGTCGTCGGCCGGGAGCCCAGCCTGGACGGTTCGGTAGCGGCGGGCAAAGCCAGGCCGCTGCGGGTCTCCGACGACACCGGAATCGTCTCCAGGGTGCACGCCAGGGTGCAGCTCGATGGCTGGCGGGTGCTCGTCACCGACCTCGGATCGGCGAACGGTACCCGGGTGCTGCTGCCAAACTATCCAGCCGATCAGCAGCTGGTCCCGCAGGTGCCGATCGTGCTGGCCACCGGGAGCCAGGTCGACCTGGGGGGACGCGGGTTCCGCTACGAGTCCCACCGGGGCCGGTGAGCGGGATCGCTCGGGATGCCAGCATGACGGGGGGCAGGTTTCGGCGATGACTGACATCGACGTCCAGCTGCTGCTGGTCGACCTCGCGCTGATCATCGTCCTGGCGCGGCTGCTCGGAGCGGCAGCCAGGCGGATCGGGCAGCCGGCGGTGCTCGGCGAGATCGTCGCGGGCATCCTGCTCGGGCCGACGATCTGGGGTACGCATATCACCGCGACCCTGTTCCCGGCCACGCTGATCCAGCCGCTGACGGCGCTTGCCTACCTGGGCCTGGTGCTCTTCATGTTCGTCGTCGGCTACGAGGTCGACCTCGGGCTGGTCCGGGGCCGCGGCCGGGTAGCGGCGAGCGTGGCCATCGGTTCCATCATCGTCCCGCTGGCACTCGGAACGGGTCTTGGTGTCTGGCTGGTCCACCGCTACCACGTACATGACGCGACGACGTTCGTCTTGTTCTTCGGTCTCGCGATGTCGATCACGGCGTTCCCCGTCCTCGCGCGCATCCTGACCGACCGCGGGCTGCACCGGACCAGAATCGGCGGGCTGGCCCTGGCGGCCGCGTCCGTCGACGACGTGCTCGCCTGGGCGCTGCTCGCGGTGGTGATCGCGGTGGCAGGCGCCAGCACCGGCCACAACCAGCTCAGGCTGGTTCTGGCCCCCGTCTACGCCGCCGTCATGATCTGGCTGGTCCGCCCGGCGCTGCGCAGGCTGGCCGAGATCTACCAGCGGCAGGGCCGCCTGACCCCGAACGTGCTGGCCGCGGTGCTGGCCCTGCTGCTGATCTCCAGCTACGTGACCGACTGGATGGGCGTGAAGTTCATCTTCGGCGCGTTCATCTTCGGCGTCGTGATGCCGCGGGACATGCCCGCACTCCGCGAGGCCATCCTGGACCGGCTGGAGCAGATCAGCGTGCTCGTCCTGCTGCCCGTGTTCTTCGTGATCGCGGGCCTGAATGTCAATCTGCGCGGTATCGGCCTGTCGGGCCTGGTCAATCTCGCGCTGATCATGCTCGTGGCGGTCGCGGGCAAGTTCGGTGGTGCCTATTACGGCGCCCGGCTTACTGGGGTCAGGCGGCGGCAGTCCGGCGCGCTGGCATCGCTGATGAACACCCGCGGCCTCACCGAGATCGTCATCCTCAACATCGGCCTCCAGCTCGGCATCCTGAACAAGTCGCTGTTCACGCTGATGGTCGTGATGGCCATCGTCACCACGGGAATGGCCGGCCCGCTGCTCAAGGTCATCTACCCGCCCCGGATCATGGAGCGCGATATCGCCGAGGCCGACCGGGCCGCACTCGGGAAGACGGCCGCGCACCGGATCCTGGTGCTGATCGACGATCCGCAGACCGCCGGCCCGCTGATCGACGTCGGGGCGCGGCTCGCCCGCAGCAGGCCGAACAGCGAGCTGGTCCTGTCGCATCTGGTGCCGCACCAGCCGACCGGGCGGCTCGAGGTCGGGTCGGGTCTGGGCGGCGAACTGCTCCAGATGACCCAGACGATGGCCAGGCTCAAGGACCTGGCCGTTCGGGCCGGGCCGCCGGACGTCTCCGCGACCGTGCAGTCTAGGTTCAGCGACGACGTCCGCGCCGAGCTGCCCACCTTCGTCGCGGCGGCCGAGCCGGACACGATCGTGCTCCGTCGCGGCAGCGCCGACCCGCAATCGCTGAGCGCGAACGGCGCGACCCAGCTGGTCTACGTCTTGCGCCCGATGCCGGCCTCGCCCGCCGCGGCGGTCGCCTGCTGGGTACGTACCGCCGACGGAGACGCGGCGGTGCAGGTGGCCGCTCAGCTATCGGTGGGGAGCGGGATTGATCTGATCCTGACGCCGTCCGGCCGCCCGTGCGCGTCGCTGGCCGCCAGCCTGGCCAAGCGCGGCCTCGCGGCGAGGGCAGGGGCGCCGCCAGCGGGCGCGGTCGTCGTCGCGCCGGTCGGCAGCCCGACCGGCCACACCGCGGAGAGCGACAGCGACGTGCACCTGGCTGTCGTCGCGGGGACCAATGAGGCGAGCGACGACGTGGACCAGTGGGTGCAGGCTCTTGACGTACGCGACGACGCCGACAGCAGCGACGCCGACAGCAGCGATACCGGCAGCAGCGACACCGGCAGCAGCAAGAATGACAGCAGCCACACCGACAGCAGCCAGCAGGAGAGCAGACAGCCGTGAACAGTTCTGACCCGCGCCTTGCGGCCGACCGGGCCGGCATCGCCGATTACCGTTTCGTCAGGCGCCTCGGCGCGGGTAACCATGGTGTCTTCTATCTCGCCGAGCGCCCGCAGCGGCTGCATGTCGACGCCGAGTTCGTGGCCGTGAAGGTACTGTCGGGCTCCAACAGCCAGGACACCTTCCGCCGGGCGACCCGCGAGCTGGCCGCGTTCGCCGCGGTTAGGTCGCCTTACCTGGTCACGCTTTACGATGCCGGGCAGCAGGGTGACGATCTGTACTATTCGATGGAATACCTGCCGGCCGGCTCGCTCGACGACGCGATCGGCGCGATGCCGCCCGGCCAGATACTCGCTGCGGTCGCCGACGCCGCCCGCGCGGCCGACGCGCTGCACGAGGCCGGAATCGCGCACAACGACATCAAGCCGGGCAACATCATGCTCCATGACGGCCACGCCAGGCTCAGCGACCTCGGCCTTAGCCAGCTGCTGACTCCCGGCCTGACCATTACCGGGCTGGGATCCACCGGCTCGGTCGAGTACCTCGACCCGGCGATCATCAGGGGCGAGATGCCCGGCCGGGCGACCGACATCTTCGCGCTCGGCGCCACCCTGCACCGCGCGCTGACCGGTACCGGCTTGTACGGTGACCTGCCGACCAACAACGCCATGCTGGCGATGCGCCGGGTGCTGTCCCATTCGCCCGAGATCTCGCCGAACCTGCCTGCGGGCGTGCGCGAGGTTATCGCCGCGGCGATCGACCCAAACCCCGCCGCCCGGCCTGCCACCGCCGCCGAGCTTGCCGCGCGGATCGACGCGCTGAGCGAGGAAGTTCTCTGACCGCCGCGCTGACCGGAACTAGCCGCGAGACGCAGGCAGCTGTTTTCCGGCACCTGCGTGCTCGGTGCGGATCGCCCGCCAACGAGCGACGGGGACGGCGGCCGGAGCTCGGGCCGGTGCGACCGCGTTCGGCTTGATCAGCAGATACACGGCCGGAATCCACAGCCCAGCGAAGATGAGGCTGGCGAGGATGTCGGTCGGGTGGTGCTCGCCCCGGTACATCCGGGAGAGCGCGACAAGGGCAGGCATGGCGATCGCGGGAACCAGGAACAGCCATCTCCACCAGCCACGATCATGGCCGATGACCAGGACGGCGAGCCCGATGTAGATGCAGCAGGTGGCGGCCATGTGCCCGGACGGATACGCCGACGTCGGCAGGCGGTGGTCGAGGTGGGTCACGGTCGGCCGGGGCCGCCTGACAACGGCTGCCGCGATCAGGAACATGACCAGCTCGCCGAGGATCAGGGTCAGGATGTAAACGACCGGCCGCCAGCGCCGGGTGACGCCGACGAGAATCAGGCAGATCACCACGGCCGCGGTCGCGATCGCCACGGTGCCGCCGAGATTGCTGAAGACGAGACTCCAGCGGGTCAGGGAGGGCGTGCGGTGCGCTGCGAGCCAGTGCGGGATCGTCCGGTCGCCCAGCAGGTTGCCGCCCCCGTACTTGGTAACGAGCTCGCCGATGCCCACGATCAGGCCGAGGATCAGCACCCAGGCGACGAGAAGCCCGGCGGCCGCCCGGCCGCGCCCGGCCGCGGCGCCGGACCAGGCCGACTCCGGCTGAGCCGGCCTGAGGTCCTGGCCGGCTTCCGGCTCCAGGCCCTCGGCGACCGGATGGCTGACCGGCCGTCCGGCGGCGCGCCTGCTCAGCTCGAACGCGAACGAGGTGACGCCGAGCCAGGTGATGCCGATCGCCCAGCCGCCGATGACATCGGACAGGTAGTGCACGCCGAGCAGGACCCGGCTGATCCCGACCAGCGCGATGACCGCCGCGACCGTGGCCGCGAACGCGGTGCGCCCGCGGCCGCGGGTGGCAGGCGCGAAGACGAGGAACAGCGCGCCGAAGCAAACGATCGAGCCGAGCGAATGCCCGCTCGGGAAGCTGCTGCCCGGAGCGTGCGCGACCGGGTGCGTTACTACCGGGCGCACCCGCCCGACCAGCGCCTTGAGCACCGGATCGAGCACCTGCGCGCCGACTCCGGTGACGATGAGGTAGATCATCAGCCGCCACTGGCGGCGGAGCGCGAGCAGCAGCGCGGCCGCGGCGATCACCGCGGACGCCGCGATGGTGCTGCCCAGCATGGTGACGTACTTGACCACCGTGACCAGCGTGTGCTGCCCGGCGATCAGGTTGTTGATATCCGCGGCCGCCGTGTGGTCGGCGGACTCCAGCGGGTGCCAGTTCAGGCGCACCAGGACTAGCAGGATGGCGAAGACCAGCGCGGCGACGGTGACGACCGTCACCGGGGCCAGGCTTCGGCGCGAGTGCCGGATGGTTCGGGGCGACATGGCGGCAAGCTGCCCAAGTCGGGCTCCTTCACACGGCGATTGACCCACCACGGCTGCGGTCCGGCGCGTCCCGGCGGCTGGCCCGGCTAAGCTCGCCTGCCGTTCGGAGCGAAGGCGATGGCGACGAGGTAGATGGTCGTGGCGACGGCGAGGATGGCGAAGCTCGGCGGTACCGGTGGCGCCGCGTAGGCGATCAGCAGTCCGGCCCACACCGAGCCGATCGCGATCGCGGCGGAGAGCCAGAGCCCGCGGAACGGCCTGGCGGTCAGCCGCTGAGCGGCGCCGGCCGGAGCCGCGAGCAGGCCGAGCAGCAGCAGCGCTCCGACCGCCTGGGTGGCCGCGGCCGCGGTCACGCCGACGAGGCCGAGGAAGACGGCCCCGAGCACCCGGACCGGGACCCGGCGCGCGCTGGCGACCGCCTCGTCGATGCTGGCGAAGAGCAGCGGCCTGGCGATCACGATCATCACTACGCAGACGCCGGCGGCGACGGCGGAGTCGATAGCGGCCTGCGCGGCCGACAGGCCGAAGATCGTGCCGAACAGCACGTTGACTCCGGACGTGCCGTTAGCGCCGGTCGGCGAGGTCGTATAGATAGAAAGGAACAGCGCGCCAAGGCCGAGTATCCAGGCGAATACGCTCCCGATGACGGTGTCGTCAGCCCGGCCCAGGCGGCCGAGGAAGGCCATCGCGAGCGCGACGATGACGCAGGCACCGTACAAGCCGATCAGCAGGTCCGCCCCGGCCGCGAGGGCAGCGAGCGCTCCGGTGAACGCCACATGGCTGAGCGCGTCGCCGGTGAAGACCTGCGAGCGCAGCACCACGAAGTAGCCGGTCAGACCGGAGGCGGCGGCGATGGCGGCCCCGGCCAGGAACGCGTAGCGCAGGAACGGCTGGCCGATGATCGCGGCCAGGCCGCTCATGCGGGGACCGTCAGGGTCTGCCCGCGCCTGCTCCGGGACACCGCGATCCGGCCGACCACGGCCAGGACGTACCCGGCGAACCCGAATGTCGTGATGAAGAAGCCGACCGGGTAGACGGAGAAATAGGCGACCGCCAGGCCGAGCCAGGCGATCACCAGTCCGAGCAGGATCGTCAGGCCGAAGCTCGCCATCGGCCGGGCGGTGATCTGCTGTGCCGTCGCGGCAGGCATCACGAGCAGTGCGAA
>WNGK01007315.1_pt2 | contig 11592 bp, 10 predicted proteins | sample 5400601 | NCBI WGS metagenome assembly WNGK01 (sample SAMN13153376, study PRJNA577476) | soil metagenome | isolation source: 60 cm soil or saprolite under Garry oak tree replicate 1 | place: USA:California | collected 2016-06-15
TCCCATGCGCACCAGTTCATGCACATGCATGAAGCGGTTTTCGAAGATATTTTCCTTGACCAGACTTACGCCTTCGGCCTGCGTGGCGAGAGCCATGTATTGAGCCTGCATGTCGGTAGGAAACCCCGGATACTCTTCTGTGGAGATGTCGGCCGCGCGCAGAGGCCCGTCGGTTCGCACCCGAATCTGGTCGTTGCCAATAATGTCGATGCGAGCTCCCGCCTCTTCAAGCTTGCTGATCAAAGCCGTTAAATGCGCTGCATCGCAATCGGTCACCGTGAGCTCGCCGCCAGTGATAGCTCCGGCCATCAGGAACGTTCCCGCCTCGATGCGATCGGGATTAATGCGGTAGCGTGCGCCATGTAGACGGCTCACTCCCCGCACTCGAATTGTCGAGGTGCCAGCGCCTTCGATCTTTGCGCCCATGGCAGCCAGCAACGCGGCCAGATCGGTTACTTCGGGCTCGCGCGCACAGTTCTCCATCAGCGTCTCACCGTCAGCCAGCACGGCTGCCATCAGCAGGTCTTCCGTCCCGGTTACCGTGATTTTGTCGAATACCAGGTGAGCCCCGCGCAGGCGATCAACTCGCGCCTCGAGATACCCATGTTCCTGCACAATGGTCACGCCCATCTTTTCGAGCCCCTTGATATGCAGATCGATCGGCCTGCCCCCGATTGCGCATCCTCCCGGCATGGCGACACGCGCCATGCCGGTGCGTGCCACCAGCGGGCCGAGTACCAGCGAACTGGCGCGCATGGTCTTGACGATTTCGTACTTGGCCACCGGATCGGAAAGTGTGGCGCAGCGGATTCTAGTGCAGCGCTCGAGGCCCGAGTCGATCAGGTCAACCTCCGCGCCCATCGAAGCCAGCAGCTTGCGCTCGGTGTCGATATCGCGCACCTGCGGAATGTTATCGAGGATGACTTCGTCGTCGGTCAAAATGGCCGCGGCCATGCACGGCAGCGCGGAGTTCTTCGCGCCGGAGACTTGAATTTGGCCGACCAGGGGAGTGCCGCCCGTGATGAGAAATTTATCCATTGAGAAGGAACAGCTCCTGAACTCCCAGTGTAAATCGGCACGCACTGTTCACCCCGAGATCGGGAGTTATACTTGCGGTTCGATCAAAAAGTGAGATTCAGGCTGCGGCCGAAAATTGAGAGGTAGAAGCATGCGGCATTGCATAATATGGCGATGGAAGAGTGGGTTGGCGACAGTTTTGCTGGCCGGTTTGGAAACGCTTACAGCGCCCTTCGCGGCTTTAGCTCAACCTCACGCCGTTGCGGCCCCGCACCCCCGTCCCCTGCCCGCAATCGTGGCAAAAGATGGCCGCTACGCTCTCATGGTTGATGGAGAACCCTACCTGATGCTCGGCGTGCAGGCCAACAACTCCAGCGCCTGGCCTGCCTACCTCGACAAGGTCTGGCCGGCGGCTGAGCAACTTCACGCCAACACCGTCGAACTGCCCATCTACTGGGAGCAGCTTGAAGCCACCCAAGGCAAGTACGACTTCAGCGTTGTCGACCTCATTCTCAAGCAGGCGCGCGAACATCGTCAGCGTCTGGTCCTCTTGTGGTTCGGCACTTGGAAAAACGGCAGCTCTCACTACACGCCGGAATGGATCAAGCTCGACCAGGAAAAATATCCCTTTGTGCGTAACAAAGACGGCAAAACCGTTGACTCACCTTCGCCGTTTTCGCCGGCGCTGCATGAGGCAGACAAGGCCGGGTTCCGCGCGCTCATGCGGCATCTGAAACAAGTCGATCCGCAGCGGACCGTGATCATGGTGCAGGTGGAGAACGAAGTCGGCGAATGGGGTGGGATTCGCGACTACGGCAGCGACGCGCAGAGAGCATTTGACGGGCCGGTTCCGGACCAGCTTGTCAGAGACTTGGGCAAACAGGCCGGAACCTGGCGCGAGGTCTTCGGAGACGACGCAGACGAGAAGTTCCAAGCCTGGTTTATCGCTACCTACGTCGAGCAGGTCGCGGCTGCCGGCAAAGACGAGTACCCGTTGCCGCTCTATGTGAACGCCGCATTGCGCGATCCCTTTCATCCCGGCAAGGCGCCGAGTTACGAGTCGGGCGCCCCTACCGACAACAACATCGACCTGTGGAAGATCGCGGCGCCCTCCATCAGCATCATCGCGCCCGATATCTATATGCCGGAATACGCCAAGTACATGAAGGTGATCGAGCAGTACAAGGGCAAGAACAATGCGCTCTTGATTCCGGAAACTGGCAACGCCGCGGCCTATGCGCGCTATGTCTACGCTGCTATCGGACAGGGTGCGATCGGATGGGCGCCGTTCGGGCTTGACCTCAGCCGCTACAGCAATCAGACCGAGGGCCCCGAAGCAATGGAGTCGAACGCGCTCAAGCCGTTTGCGTTGCAATATGCTCTGCTGGCGCCAATCGCGCGCAAACTGGCCAAGGCGAATCTTGAAGGCAAAGTCCGCGGTGCAAGCGAAGATCCCGACAATCACCGGCAGACGCTGGATTTCGCACGGTGGAAGGCTGTCGTCACCTACGGTATGCCGTCGTTCGGGGAATGGATGCAGCCCAAAGGAAACACACCCGCCGATGGCGGAGTGGTTATCGTTGAACTAGGGCCGGATGAATTTCTCGTGGCCGGGCACCACGTGCGTGTGGACTTCACTCCTACGTTCGCGCCGGAAAAGAAGCGCCTCTGGCTCAAGGTGGAGGAGGGGACCTACGATGCCGCTGGAGCCTGGAAGACCGCTCGCATTTGGAATGGCGACCAGACTGACTACGGGTTGAATCTGAAGTCCGACGAAAATGTACTGCTCAAGGTCCGGATGACGACGTTTTAGGCGCGATGCTGCTCGATGGAAGAGATCCAGACGTATGTCTTATCGAAACAGCATTGGTTTGGCCCATTCTCGACCACGCATCCATTTGCAGATAATAACCAACCGCAGTTGCACAATGTCAACATGGCGAGAAGCGCACACAGTCTTGATGAAATCGGGGGCGGACAGGAGCGTGTGTCTGGTCCAATTTGTCAGGTATGTGGCCCTCCCCCCCGGGGGCCGATTCTTCGTTTCTTCGCTATCGTGATTCAATTGATACGAATAGGCCCGTTGCCGGATTCGATTTCCAACGGGTAGAGGAAGCCTCATTAGAAGAACCTCGTGCTTGCTGGCTTTCGAAAACATGCGGACCGGCGGAGCCGTGATGTCAAACCGCGCTGCGCCTTTCTGGAGAAGAAGACTGATCTGAAACGAACTGGTCTGCGCTAGACGGCAGTTCGTGTGCTCTTGCTCTCCGGCGGCAGGTCTTTTGCAAAGAGTTCCTTCGCATCTTCAAAGAAGCTGATAAATACAACAATGCTCGATCCCGCGAGACCCACAAAGAACAATACTTCCAAAACCTTCATAAGAACCACGACTAATGTCATAAGAAGCTCAGAAACCCACCATGAAGAGAGGTGCAGTCAGGACCTGTTCGCATGTCGTGAGGTTTACGCCGGCTCAGCACCGATTCGGCACGCATCAGATCCACTGTTCAATAAAAGTCTTGCGGATGGCGTCTTTGGATGTCGTAGGGATTTTGTAAGGGAAATATAAGGATGACGACAAGAGGTTCGGTTCGACCCGCAATTCGGCGCACGCTCGCAGGGATAATGAACTCCGCACAGAAACAGAAATGGGGGCAATATGCCCCCACAAAATGTCTGATAGAGGAATAAATCTATAGTTCCAGAACGTTATCTTCGATGGCGAGGCGGACATTGCCGTCGGATTTAGCCAGGCGACGGACGGCTTCAGGCTTGTCGACCTTCGCTTTGAGCATCACCAGCGCAACCGGAACACTGCGCCCCGCGCTCTTGATTGTCTGCACGGCAGTCTCGCGGTCGATCTTGCAGGCGCCCATCAAGATGCGAATGCCGCGCTCGACCAATTTGGAGTTCTGCATATGCACGTTAACCATAAGGTTTTCGTACACGTAGCCCAGGCGAGTCATAGCACCAGTCGTGATCATGTTCAGGACCATCTTCTGCGCAGTACCGGCCTTCATGCGTGTCGAACCGGAAACAACCTCCGGACCGACTTCGGCAACAATGACAATATCGGCAGCCTGCGCAAGGGGAGAACCCTGGTTGCAGGTGACGGCGGCCGTGTGAGCGCCCCGGGCGCGGGCATAGGCGACCGCGGCAACCACGTAGGGCGTGCGGCCAGAAGCGGAAAGCCCGATCACAACGTCTTTACGGGTAGGACGGCGGCGAGCGATGTCGCGTTGGCCCAGTTCTTCTGAGTCTTCGTTGACCTCGACTGCGGAGGCCAAAGCCTTGGGTCCGCCGGCCATGATGTATTGAACTTGTCCGGGAGCTGTGGAGTAGGTGGGAGGGCACTCTGAGGAATCAAGGGCGGCAATTCTGCCGCTGGATCCTGCGCCGATATAGATGAGCCGCCCGCCGTCGCGGAGGCTGCGCGCAACCTGATCGATGACCTGGGCGATTTCCGGAATCGCTTTTTTGACCGCCGCGGCGATCTTGGCATCTTCATGGTTGATAATTCGGGCGATCTCAAGCGCCGACTTTGTGTCGAACCCTTGGGAAGCCTCGTTCTGACTCTCGGTCGTAAGTTGTTGAAGCAAGGATGCCTGGTCTTTCCTTGGCTCGTCTTTCCCTTGGGCGCCGGCTATCTCATGCGTTGTCGTAGTGGTTAACATCGCGTCTGTCCCCAATTTCTGATTGTATCTGGAAACACGCAACACCGAAACAACGAACTCAAAGCTGGCTCTGTGACTACAGTTGGACCCGCTGTTACCTGAGTGCCTCCCGAACGGCATTATGAAAGGCGGGGCGTACCTCACGAATCAGCTGGCTCTGCCGGTCGGGCCAGGTCCGGTTGGTAAGCAGCACCACGGCAATCCGAGCTTCAAGATCGATCCACAAGGAACAGCCACTGCAGCCGAGGTGTCCCACCGAGTGAGCCGAAAAGTGACGACCGGCCGACGAATTCTCAGAGGGCGTATCCCATCCGAGAGCGCGCGAACTGCCTTCAGGAGCCTGGCGCTCGGCAAATCGCTCTATGGTCTCCGGCTCGTAGAGTCGTGGTCTCACCGATGCGCCACCGGAAGGTCCTCCAGCGGCGGCTAGAATTTCGCCTGAAAAGCGTAGCAGGTCCACCACATTGGAGAAGAGCCCGGCGTGACCGGCCGCGCCGCCGAGCACCCATGCGTTCTCGTCTTCCACCTCACCTTGGATAAGCCGGTGACGGAGCGCGGTATCTTCTTCGGACGGCGGAATCAACTTGCGGACACGCGAGGGCGGATTAAAGCCGGTCGCTGCCATCTCCAATGGCTGGAAGATCTCCTTGCGGACCCACGGTGCAAGCCGCTCCCGGATGATCACCTCCAAGACCTTGCCCAGCAGGATAAAGCCTGGATCGGAATACTCGGCTCGGCCGCCGGGCGCGCCATCCAGAGGCAGTGCGAGGCATGCCTGAAAGAGTTCGGCCGCCGTCGTCATGGTACGGAAGAATTCGACATACCCCGGCATGCCAGAGTTGTGCGCCAGCAGATGCCGCACCTTGACAAATCGGGCGAAGGTACCCGGGGGGCGGCCCACAATAAAGCCGGGAAGCAACTCTCCGACCGGCATGTCGAGATCGAGTTGACCACGCTGGCTCAGCAGCATGGCTGCGGCCGTGGTGGCAACCACCTTGGTCAGGCTGGCTACGTCATAGATGGTGTGCCCGGCGACGGTTTCGCCGCTGACATCGTATGTGAAATGTCCCAAGGCATCCTGTAGCACGACTTCTCCGCCTGCGAGTACCCCAAAAGAGCACCCGGGGAAGGCGCGTGCGGCAACGGCATCTTCAAGCACGCGGTATGCGGCGGCGAACTGTTTTTGCTGGTCAAAACGTGCGGCAGACGGCGGTACGATCTCTGAAGTCATGGCTTGTCAGCATCGTATCGCGATTCTCGACGCCCAAACGTGACAACCGACATGGCGAACACCGAGATAGCTGGAACAAGCTATCCTTGGGTGCGAAGGTTTCGTCTATACCTTAGAGCGGAGGGAAAGAATGGGCGTCCTGAATCGGCCATTATTTGATCGGCCTTTAATGGCTGGACTGCTGGCAGCATTGGTGGCGGTGATTCCAGTCGGCCAATCCGCGGCGCAATTACCGTCCGCAACATCGCCCGTGCAAGGGGCATCTGAAATCACTCCGCCCTCGCAGGCCAATGCGCCAATCGCGCCGCCCGTCGCGTCGGATCAGCCCGATCCCGCGCGGAAGACTTACACGGTGCCCGCCGGGACCAAGGTTCTGCTCCAGTTGCGCAGCGCCGTGAACACGAAAAGCGCCAAGCCTGGCGATGGGGTTTATCTGGCTTCAACATTTCCCGTTGTGGTGGGGCCGAGGGTGCTGATTCCCGCCGGTGTCTACGTACAGGGAGTGATCGACCGGGTAGAGCGGGCCGGCCGGGTCAAGGGCAGGGCGCAGCTTGACATGCACTTCACTTCCATTATCTTTCCCAATGGCTCCGTGGTCGAGATTCCAGGACTCGTGAACAGCCTGCCCGGCGCAAAACAGCAGTCGGTGAAGGACGGCGGCGAAGGCACGATCGAGCAGGGAGGCGATAAGGGTCGTCACGCCGGCGAAGTGGCCAAGGTGGGCGTTCCCACCGGGGGTACTGTGGGTTCAATCGCGGGCCTCGGCTCCGGGCACCCGCTCGCCGGGGGAATCGCCGGGATAGGTGCCGGATTGGCTGCGGCCGGTCTGGTCTCGTTGTTCACTCGCGGGGCCGACGTCAACATCGAAAATGGGACCCAGGTGGAGATGGTGCTTCAGAGGCCCCTTATCCTGGAAGAAGAGAACTTGAGATCGGCCGGTGAAGCCCCCGCGATGGTTCCAACCCCCAGTCAACCCAAGCCTATGGAAAAACCCAAGCGAGCCACCGTGATGTGTCCGCCGGGAGGACTCGGTTGCGAGTAATCTGAAAGAGAAGAGACAGAAATGGCCCCGCAGGACGCACCGGAATCAGAGAATACAACCATTTTGCAAGCCGAACTGGAAGCAGCAGTTCCCGGCCCGGCCATAGCACAGCCCAACAGCCGGAACGGGCTCGGTTTATGGCTCCGTGATGTAATCGTCTCGGCGGCCGCGTCGGTCTTGATCATTACCTTCCTCTATCAGCCGGTCCGTGTCGAGGGCACCAGCATGCTGCCGCGGCTCGAGGATCACGACCGTCTTTTCATCAACAAGTTTGTTTATCGCATTTCCGCCATCCATCGCGATGATGTGGTCGTGTTCCACTACCCCCGCGATCCTGAGAAAAGCTACATCAAGAGAGTCATCGCGCTGCCGGGCGATCGCCTACGTATCGACCGGGGCAGGGTTTGGCTCAACGACAAGCCGCTGCGGGAGGATTATGTTCCCGAAGAGTACCGCGACATGAAATCGATGGCTGAAATCGTCGTTCCAGAGGACAGTTATTTCATGATGGGGGACCACCGATCGATTTCTTCAGATAGCCGGGAATTCGGGCCGGTCGATCGCGATTTGATCTACGGCAAAGCCGTCTTCGTCTATTGGCCGACTAGGGATGCCGGCGTGGTGGAGTAATTCAGTCCTTCATCAATAGCCCGAAAAATGCGCGAAGAACAGCCTGCGGTAATCTACACCGGAAAACCTGCTAAAATCGATTGAATCCACTCCTCGGAGAGGCGATGCAGGCGATCCTAGCGCTCGAAGACGGGCGCATATTCCGTGGCCAAGGCTATGGCGCACCTGGCGAATGCCAGGGCGAAGTTGTATTTAATACTTCCCTTACCGGTTATCAGGAAATCGCAACTGATCCTTCCTATGCCGGACAGATCGTCGTTCTCACCAATCCCCAAATTGGAAATTACGGCACCAACCAGGCAGACAACGAATCGGCCAAGCCCTACATCGAGGGATTGATCGTACGCGAGTTCTCGCCCATCAGTTCTAACTGGCGCTCGGAGCAGGTCACCGACGAGTACATGGAGCGGTATGCCGTTCCGGTGCTGGCGGAGATCGACACGCGCGCACTCGTTCGTCACTTGCGCACCCATGGTGTGATGCGCGGCGTCATTTCGACAACTGAGACCGATGTTGAGGTCCTGGTGCAGAAGGCGCGTGCTATTCGCAAGATGGATGGTACCGATCTGGCGCGCGTGGTCTCGACCAAGTCAATCTACGAATTCGATTCGAATGACAGCCGTAACCAGTCCGACGACCGCCTGCTGCCCGATGCTTTCGTACACGGCGCAAAAGAGAGCGAACTGCTGCATGTTGTGGCGTACGATTTCGGCATCAAGCAGAACATCCTTCGCATGCTTACTCGGGAAGGATGCCGCGTCACCGTCGTGCCCGCTGAGACGACAGCAGACGACGTGCTCGGCCTCAAGCCCGATGGCGTTTTTCTTTCGAATGGCCCCGGCGATCCTGAGCCCGTCGACTATGCCGTGAAGGCAATCCGCAACATGATGGGCCGCGTACCGGTGTTCGGCATTTGTCTCGGCCATCAGTTGTGCGGGCTGGCGCTCGGCGGCAAGACCTACAAGCTCAAGTTCGGCCACCACGGCGGCAATCATCCGGTGAAAAACAACACCACCGGCAAGGTAGAGATCACGGCCCATAACCACAACTTCGCGGTCGATCCCGATTCCATCAACGCCAATGAAGTTGAACTGACGCACGTTGACCTCAACGACCAGACGTTGGAAGGCTTGCGCCACAAGACGCTTCCACTTTTCAGCGTGCAGTACCACCCTGAAGCCGCCCCTGGGCCGCATGACTCGCATTACCTCTTTCGCGACTTCCGCAACATGATGGAGGAGTGGAAGGGATGACAGTGAAGAGTGGAACCCGGGCGAGCGAGGTGAGTGTTCGATGGCAGACATGGTGACTGGAAATCCGGAATCGAGCGCAAATGAGCGGTGCTTTCTTGATGGAAGTCGCCGCGGCGTTGTTGTCCTGGAATCTGCTGTTGTCGGCCGGGGAGAATACCGTCCGGGTTGGAGATGGTCTGAGCACGCAGGCAAGCAAACGGGCAAGCCATCGCAAGCACATATCGGATTTGTATTGTCTGGCCAAATGAGAATCCAAAGCGCGGACGGTCAGGAGACGGTGGTGCATCCGGGCGAAGCTTTCGAAGTGGGAGCAGGTCATGATGCCTGGGTGGTCGGAGACACCCCGTGTGTAGCTCTTGACTTCGAACACCTCGATTCGGTGAATCGCCAGAACGTGGAGCAGCGCAAAGGATGAAGTGCGCATCCACGGGAACGCAGGTTCGGCAAAACGCAGCGGGGCTTTTGGCTCCGCTGTTTTTTGGGAATGAGTGTTCATTCCGAGTTGTGTCTTTGAAAGGGCACGGCTTCAGCCGTGCCGTATCGGAGTGGATAGAGATCGCGGCTTTAGCCGCTGAGGGATGGTTTTGAAACCTGTACGCGAGCATGCGACGAACAACGCGCAGACGTACTTCATCACGTCCGACACGTGGGAACGGCGCTCGTTATTCCGCGCGGAACCCTGGGCGAGGCTGTTTTTCAAGACATTGTTGTCGCGTCGAGGAGAAGATTATCTTCTGCATAAATTCGTATTGATGCCGGATCATTTTCACCTGCTCATCACGCCTTCAATCGCGTTGGAACGCGCGGTGCAACTCATCAAGGGTGGATTCTCGTATCGGGTGAAGAAGGAGTTCGGGTCGAACGCGGAGATATGGCAGCGCGGCTTTGCGGACCATCGGATTCGAGATGCCGAGGACTACGACATGCATGCACATTACATCCATCTGAACCCAGTGAAGGAACATTTATGCGAGAAACCGGCCGAATATAAATACTCATCCGCGTATCCAGGTTGGAAATTGGACCCCGTCCCTCAGGGGCTAAAGCCCGGGATTATGGTGGCGGCTTGCGGCACGGCTCAAGCCGTGCCCTTTCAAGGCAACGATACGTGAACAAAGCAAGAGCATGTGCGATAAGCAAGAGCACGATTGAGCGGCGCAAGAACACGACGGTTTAGGACCTGGAAGTTCACGAGACAAAAAGAGAACAATGCCACGCAGAAATGATATTCAGAAGATCTTGGTGATCGGCTCGGGGCCGATCGTGATCGGCCAATCCGCCGAGTTTGATTACTCGGGCACCCAAGCCTGTAAGGCTCTCAAGCAGGAGGGCTATGAAGTGGTGCTGGTGAACTCGAACCCGGCCACCATCATGACCGATCCCGACCTGGCCGACCGCACCTACATCGAACCGCTCACGCGCGAGTATGTCGAAGAGATCATCCGCATTGAGACGGAGATGTTACCGCCGGGCTCGGGCAAGTTTGCGTTGCTGCCGACGGTGGGCGGCCAGACCGCGTTGAATCTTGCGGTCGACCTGGCCGACGCGGGAATCCTCGACAAATATTACGTCGAGCTGATCGGCGCAAAACTTGAAGCCATCAAGAAGGCCGAGGATCGTCTGCTGTTCAAGGATGCGATGATCCGCATCGGCCTCGACGTTTCAAAGTCGGCGCTCGTGAACAATCTTCGCGACGGGCTGGACTTTGCTTCAAAGCTTGGCTTTCCGGTGCTCATTCGTCCCAGTTTTACGTTGGGCGGATCGGGCGGCGGCATCGCGTATAACCGCGAAGAGCTCATGGAGATTCTGGCGCGCGGCCTTGACCTTTCGCCTGTGCATGAGTGCCTGATCGAAGAAAGCGTGCTTGGCTGGAAGGAATACGAGCTTGAGGTGATGCGCGACCTCGCGGACAATGTCATCATCATCTGCTCGATTGAGAATTTTGATCCGATGGGCGTGCATACTGGCGACTCCATCACAGTTGCCCCCGCGCAGACGCTTACCGATCGCGAGTATCAGAAGATGCGTGACGCCGCCATTGCAGTAATGCGCGAGATTGGCGTCGAGACGGGTGGGTCGAACGTGCAGTTTGCCGTGAATCCCGCGAACGGCCGGATGACGGTGATCGAGATGAATCCGCGCGTGTCGCGTTCGTCGGCGCTGGCCTCAAAGGCCACCGGATTCCCTATCGCGAAGATCGCAGCCAAGCTCGCGGTGGGCTACACGCTCGACGAGATTCCAAACGACATTACGCGCAAGACTCCAGCGTGCTTCGAGCCGACGATCGACTACGTGGTGGTGAAGATTCCCAAGTGGCAGTTCGAAAAGTTTCCCGGGTCCGACGACACACTTGGCCCACAGATGAAGTCTGTCGGCGAAGTGATGGCCATTGGACGCACCTTCAAAGAATCGCTGATGAAGGCGTGGCGCGCTCTCGAAACCGGCAAGAAGACCGGCTCCGAGATATTGGAACCGCGGCGCCTCACACAACGACTCGTCACACCACAGCCGGAGCGATTGGGCTACATCCGCTTTGCCTTTGAACGAGGCATGAGCGTTCGCGAAGTGGCAAGGCTTACGGGTATGGACCCCTGGTTCCTTCACCAGATTCGCGAGATTACTGTGGCACAGGGCACGATTGCGCAGACCACGCCGGAATCCATCGATACCGAAGCACTGCGACAGCTCAAGCGCGTCGGGCTAAGCGATGAGCGCATCGCGACCGAGTGGAAGCTTGAGGGCCAC
>WNGK01007316.1_pt1 | contig 11591 bp, 10 predicted proteins | sample 5400601 | NCBI WGS metagenome assembly WNGK01 (sample SAMN13153376, study PRJNA577476) | soil metagenome | isolation source: 60 cm soil or saprolite under Garry oak tree replicate 1 | place: USA:California | collected 2016-06-15
GCGCTGAAACACGCTCATTGCCAGTCGTGCCGCCGAGCGATTGAGCACCTCGGCCCGGTTGTAATAGGTCTGAATATAGCTCGTCGTCTCGTCGTAAAGGCTTTGTTCGCTCACGTCGCCTGTATTCAAATCGTAGCTTCAACGTTTGGTGTGAAATAGAAAGGACTTGAAAGAAAGGCATCCTGTATCCTACAGTGAGCTTGTCTAACCAATCCACAAGGAAAAGGAGCTCGCTGATGGACCAAGATACCTTTCTGACGACACTGTACGTGATGATCGATGATTTTTGCCAATCGCACGGCTTCGCGGAGAAACACCGCCCCGGACCAGCCGCCTCGCTGTCGTGTAGCGAGGTGGTGACGTTGGCAGTGTTTGGGCAATGGGCGCGGTTTCCCAGTGAACGCGCCTTCTACCGCTATGCGGTGGGCCACTTGCGAGCGGCGTTTCCAACCCTGCCGGAGCGTGAGCAATTCAATCGACTGCAACGGGGCTATCGTGATGTCATCGTGGCCTTCAGCTTGTTCCTGGTCGAGCAGATGCACGCGCAACACTGCTTGTATGAGGCGCTGGACAGTTCGGGCATCCCCACCCGGGATGCCCAACGGCGTGGCACGGGCTGGTTGGCCGGACAAGCCGACATCGGCTGGAGCAACCGCATTGGCTGGTATGAGGGCTTTCATCTGCTCACCTCCATTACGCCGACTGGCGTGATTACTGGCTTTGGTTTTGCCCCAGCCAGTTGCAACGACCACACCCTGGCCGAAACCTTTTTCGCTGCGCGTCAGCATCCCTCGCCGCGCTTGCCCAGTGTCGGCGCGCCAGCCCAGGGCGTCTATGTCGCCGACAAAGGCTTTGCAGGCGATCACCTGCATCGTCGCTGGCAAGCACAGTATGGCGCAGAGGTGGTCAGCCCGCCCCATCAGCGCAGCAAGGTGCGCTGGTCCAAAGACTGGCGGCGCTGGCTGGCCGGGCTGCGCCAGATCATTGAAACCATCTATGATAAGCTGCTCAATACCTTCCGGCTGGCGCGGGAGCGTCCGCATGCCCTGGATGGCTTTCAAGCGCGCTTGGCGGCCAAAGTGGCCTTGCACAACTTTTGTATCTGGCTCAACGGGCAGTTGAGGCGCGAGCCGCTGGCTTTCGCTGATTTGCTCGACTGGTAAGTTTCTCATCTCAATTCACACCAAACGTTTAATGTATCTGAGTAGCGTGGTGGATAGATCGGCTTGCCGTCGAAATAGACCAGTTCTTCCTTGGTGCGCCGTAAGAAGTGGCGGCAGCGTGCATCCAGCGGGTAAGCGTTGAAGGCATCGATCGTCGCGAGAGCATCAGGTTCAAGCAGTCGCCACAAACAATAATACGGAAAATCCTTCCCCATGTGCGGCGTCGCGGTGAGTAAAAGCAAGTGCTGGCAACTCCAACTCAACCCCCAGCGCTCATCCTCAGAGGAAATACCTGCCAGCGCCTCCGCCAGCCGGTAGCGATCAGTCTTCCGTAAACGCAGGTCAAGTTCGCGGTCGGCCGCCAGCTTATGTGACTCGTCAAAGACCACCAGGTCATACGGCACAACTTCGGGCTCTTGTAAACGCGAGAACATGGCGTCCCCGCGCAAGGTATCTACGCTCACAATGATCCGGTCGCTTTCAGACCCAATAAAGGGGTTCTCCGTCTTCGCATCGCTGCCATTGACGATAGAGAAAGAAAGGTTGAAGAGGTGCTGCAACTCATGTTCCCAGTTGCCAACTAGTCCAGCGGGAGGGACAATTAAAACGCGTGAAATAAGCCGGCGGGTCAGCATCTCGCGGACATAGAGACCCGTCATAATCGTCTTCCCCGCTCCTGCATCGTCGGCCAGCAAAAAGCGCAAGCGGCTCTGTTTCAGCATATGATCATAGACCGCGATGCGCTGGTGGGGCAACGGCTCAATGAGCGAGATCTCGGTAGCAAAAGCGGGATTAAAGAGGTGTCCATATGTCAAACGTTCGCCCTCAACCACCACCCGCACCACGTCGGGGTCTGCCGTAAAATCAATCGAAGGCGGCACCTCCGAGTCACTTCCATCTCTTTCTCCAACCCTGTACCCATCCATGTTTTCAGAGGAGTACCTCCCTCGTGACTCGTGCAATCTCCCCTTTGTGGTACTTTTCTTCTTCAACGCTTACACACTTTCCGCAATATAATGGCTCATCCGCAGCTACCAACTTCTCTTTCTACCCATCCTACATCTCGTGCGTGCACAGTACCAAAAAGTTAAGTATTTGTCAAGCCGAGTTGCTGGTGATTCCCCCTAAGTCCGCAAGGCCACGTGAGGCAGGTCTGCTGGACAAATGCGCGCCAGAGATCCTTCGCTGCGCTCAGGATGACAGGCAGGGGTTTTGTCATCCTGAGCGCAGCGAAGGATCTCTGGTGGACTTCTGGGGAATCCCCAGGGATTTGACCTTATTGAAGCGGCAAGGAAGCCTCTGCTCTTGCTTTCGGTTGGTCTAAGATCTGACCAAAAGGAACTCGGCAGTCTCAGACCACCGGGTTCCTTTCTTTCTTCTACATAACCATCATCGCCCCCTTGCACGTAATATATAGAGACCTTCCACTTCTGAATCATATCTGGTCCATATAAGGAGAACCTGCACTTGAGTAAAACCGAGATCGTGAAGGAGTTCATTACAGCGTTGCAATCGGGAGACATGGCTCTGGCCGCCGATTGCATTACCGATGATTTTGTATTTAGCGGCTGGACACCGCGACCACTCGATAAGGGAGAGTTTCTTGCCTTACAGAATGAATTGCGTACCGCTCTAAGGGGCTACTCGTTCAATTTGAGCGATCTGAACGAGCGAGACGATAGAGTCGAGGCATTCATTCAAATCATCGGCGCACACGCCCGTGATCTTGCCTTGCCCACATTTGGCCTCCCTCTCGTTCCTGCCACAGGCATTGACGTTTTCCTGCCCCAGGAGCGTGTAGACTTTACTTTCGATGGAGATAAAATCAAGCAGATGAACGTTGAATCGATGCCGGGCGGCGGACTGGCGGGATTAATCCAGCAGGTGGGCAGCGAACTGCCGATCCCCCCGCGGTTACGAGAAATCAAGCAGCTGGGCGATACGGAGGTTTCCCAGGAAATAGAAGAGCATGTGGGAAACGAACCACATGTTATAGATATAGATGTGGATAGGGAGTAGCCTAATAGTTGCCAACAATCCAGAGCCATAAGGGCGACCGCAAGGGTCAAGACATTTCAAAGAAAAGAGCATCTCGCTTTGTCATCCTGAGCGCAGCGAAGGACCTCTGTCCGGCGAGAGATCCTTCGCTGCGCTCAGGATGACACTCCTGCATCGGCTTCGTTTGACTCGCAAGACGTCTTCTTTGAAATGGATTGACCGCGAGGGTCGCCCTGGAAGGGAGGCTAGCCCAGGTATCGATGGATAAACTGAACGGCCATCGCCCCCTCGCCGACGCCGGAGGCGACACGCTTGATGGAACCGTGCCGCACATCTCCGGCGGCAAAGATACCGGGGACGCTGGTCTCCAGGAAGAAAGGTTCGCGGTCAAGCGGCCAGTCCTTTGGCGACTGTCCATTGCGCATCAGGTCGGGGCCGGTGAGAACAAAGCCCCTCTCGTCGCCCTTTACCACGCCCTGCAGCCAACTTGTATGGGGCTCCGCGCCAATGAAGATGAACAGCGCGGTTGCCGGGAGCGTCTGTTCCTCGTGCGTTTTGTCATTGACGATGGTGATGCTTTCTAAATGCTGCTTGCCGTGCACGGCCACGACGCGGGTGCAGGTCTTGACCTCGATATTGCCTGCATGCTCAATCCGGTCGATGAGATATTTGGACATGTCTTTTGAGAGCGAATCGGCACGCACCAGCATCGTCACATGGCGGGCATACTTCGCAAAATAGATGGCAGCCTGCCCGGCGGAGTTCGCCCCGCCAACGATGTACACATCCTCATTGCTGCAAGCCATGGCCTCGGCGATCGAGGCGCCATAATAGACGCCACAGCCGGTCAAGGCATCTATGCCAGGCACATCCAGTCTGCAGTAAGAGACGCCGCAGGCTAACAAGAGGGCGTGGCAGCGCAGTTCCGAGCCGTCCGCCAGGTCAACGCCCCGGTACTGGCCGTCTACCTGGACCCTCACCGCCTTTTGCGGTGTGACTATCTCCGCGCCAAAACGCTCCACCTGCGCCACGGCGCGACGCGCCAGTTCTCCCCCGCTCAATCCTGCCGGAAAGCCTAGATAGTTCTCGATACGCGAACTCGTTCCCGCCTGCCCGCCCGGAGCCTCCTGCTCCACAAGCAAGGTGCACAGTCCCTCAGAGGCGCCATAGACTCCCGCGGCGAGCCCTGCGGGGCCGGAGCCGACGATAATCAGGTCGTAAAAGGGCTTTTCCGCGTGTGTCTTGAGGTTGATCTTCTCGGCAATCTGGAGCTCGTTAGGGTTCACCAGGTATGAACCGTCGGGGAAAATCACAAGCGGCTCTTTCGTATTGCCTAAGCCCAGCTGCTCAAGCAATTGGTTTGCCTCTTTGCTATTTTCAATGTCCAGCCATCGATAGGGCACCTGGTTGCGAGCCAGAAAGTCCAGGATCTCGTGCAGTCTGGGCGACCAGCGATGGCCAATCACCCGCAATTCTGCGAACGGCGGGTGGTACGAGACCAGCCAGTCCGACAGTAAATCGTCCAACACGGGGTAGAGGCGCTCCTCAGGCGGATCCCAGGGCTTCATCAGGTAGTAATCAATGAGCGCGGCATTGATCGCCTGAATGGCAGCGTGAGTATCCGCGTAGGTGGTCAACAATATCCGTTTGGCGTTCGGTTGCAGGGCTCGCGCCTCTTTCAAAAACTCCGAGCCGTTCATCTCAGGCATCTGCTCATCGACCAGCAAGAGTGCTACTGGCTCGTTGCGCAAACTCATCTGTTTCAGCTGATTCAGCGCCTGCTGACCCGCATCGGCCGCGATGATGCGAAAGCGGTCGCTATATTTCTGTTCCAGGTCGTTCTCAAGCTTTTGCCGGACCTGGGGGATATCATCAACGATAACGATTGCAGGTTTTTCCATATATTGCTTCCAATCTGGGCAAGCCATACCCGTACACACAACCTGTGGGGATGTTAATTCACCCTCATGTATTACGTCGCAGAGCCAAATTTGGAAGCAATATATTCTTGAGAAAATTGATCTCTCCTCAACACGTGACATGGAACAGGCCGATTGCTCCACCTTCGGTCTTGTTCCAAGTTCGGATGGCCTCGGGTGTCGGTGACAGCTCCACCGGGCACTGCTTGCGTTTGAAGTAGTCCGCCGCCTCCTCTGACAACCTGACGTTGTCATACTGTCCCGTGCCGATGATGAGCCTTTTCGCTCCGTTTTCATAGACGTGCCTGGCCTCATCCAGGGAAAGCGTGTGCGATGTGCCGTAGATGGCTTTGGACAATTTCTTCTTCCGTTTTTTCACCTGGCCGTCCAGCCGGATGAGCACGTCATGTTCAAAGACGGTTCCTTCAATCGTAATCGAGCCAAAATCTGTTTGATCGATGCCGGGCTTCATTTCATTGCTCCTTTATTTACGAGCACCAAACTGTGAAAAATCCATAACGCGTTAAGGTATATGAGTTTCAGGTTAAGGGTAGCACATTCGCTCATACAGGTCTAGTGTGATCGCTATTTACACAATAGTTAATTTTAAACACATCTGGGCAAAAATGGCTTGCCGCAGGCCTAATGAGCATTGCAAATTGGGGGGAGACAAAGACTCACCATAGCCTCTAAAATAGAAAGTGAAGTACAACTTTTAAGCCTTGAACTAGGAGGTATCCACGTGTCATACCAGATGACCATACACTTGAGCGATCAGGAATATGCACTGCTTGTCGCAGAAGCAGCAAGAAGTGGAAAGCGCCCCGAAATGCTCCTCCATGATATGATCCAGCGTTTACGACCAGTCCCTCAAGGGAAGCGTCGATTGACAGAATATGAACTGGCAGAGCGGTTATACCGCGAAGGAAAGGTGTTAAATCTGCCTGAGCAACAACCCTTGACGGCAGAAGAACGCGACGAGCGAGAAAGACTTGCCCAGGTATTCGCAGGTGGGAAGCCAGCATCCGAAATGGTCATTGAAGATAGAGGGCCGTATTAATGGGAAGCTACTTTTTAGACACTTCGGCTATCGTCAAGCGTTACTTTCCTGAACAGGGACATACGTGGGTCGTCACACTTTGCGATCCAGAGCAGGCACACAGTCTCTATATCTCGTAGGCTGCTTTGGTTGAAGTCGTAGCCACCGTATGCCGCAAGGCCCGTGAGCAGAGTATAGCTGATGAGGAGCGCGATGCCTTGATCAAGAGATTTCGGCAGGATAGTCAGAACGCCTACATTATCTGGCCTGTCACGATTGCCATATACACCGCCGCTGGTGATCTATGCCGCTCACACAGGCTTCGCGCTTATGATGCTGTACAACTCGCTTGCGTTCTTGGCTTACGAGACGAAGCAGCAGCCAGCGAGGCACCATTCCCCATCTTTGTTTGTGCCGATAATAATCTTTCCGCTATTGTCGCTACCGAAGGATTGAGCGCCGAGAACCCAAACGATTACCCGTAAATATGAGAGGAAGCATATCCAGGTAGTTGTATTTCAATTGGATTGGAAGCTCCGACGCATCTCAAAGACTTGTTCCAACCCAGGACAGTCGGAGTGCTCCTTCAACTCCGAAGAGACACTATTTCTTCACCTGCGAGGAGCGCTTGATCCTCGCACCAGCAACTGTCCTTTCAGGATCACCTGCCGCGTGGAGCGGCCTGGATCGGCAATGCGCTGCAGGAGGAGTTCTGCCGCCGTTTTGCCGATCTCGTAGGTTGGTTGGGCTATGAGGGTGATCGCGGGCTGGACGAGCGTGGCCCAGGTGGTTTCGTCAAAGGTGACCAGGGCAATATCATCAGGAATAGTAAGATGGCGTTCTTGAATGGCTTGCAAAGCACCCGCCGCCAGCAGGCTGTTCATGGTGAAGAGCGCGTCAGGCGGCTCGGCCGTGTCGATCATTTTCAACGTCGCCGCGTACCCCGCCTCCAGCCTGGGTAACACATACTTCATATGTTCCGCTTTCGGAGCGAGACCATGTGCTCGCAGCGCTTTTTCATAGCCGAGCTGTCTTTCTAACCCGGTACCCATCTCGGTACAGAGGGCGCCAATCTGCTTGTAGCCCTGCTCAATAAGATGCGTGGTGAGGCGATACGCTGCATCGATGTTATCAAGCAGCACGGTATCGACATCACCGTTCGGTATGGAGCGGTCAACAACTACTATGGGAAAGGGGAAGTTTGAGCTGCTGAAGTTGGCGACTGTTTGTCGCGTCGGCGAGATAATCACCCCCGCGACACCGGTATCCTGCATCAGATTGAGGTAAATAGCTTCTTTCTCAGGATTTTCGTCCGTATTGCACAGGATGATACTGTACTCCTGTTCATACGTCGTATCCTCGATGGCCCGGCTGAGCGAGGTAAAGAACGGGTTGCGAATGTCGGAGACGATCAGGCTGACCGTCGTGGATTGCTGGGAACGCAAGCTACGCGCCACCAGGTTGGGTCGATACTCCAATTGTTCCACTGCTGTCATTACCCGCTCGCGCACTTCTGGGCGGACATGGAGGCCATTGGAGAGTACACGCGATACTGTGGCAGTTGATACCCCTGCGGCTTTGGCGACATCTTTGATGCTGGCCATACGAACTCCTTACCTCTTGTAAGAGCAAACTCCCTCATAACACAATGACAGGATAGATTCTTGTAATCGATTTACGAAGAGTATACCAGATTTTTGCTGTATATGCTAGAGAAATTGTAATCGATTTTGTATTTTGATACACTACATTTTGTTCCTGGTGGATTTAAGGCTATTTTGGAGAGATTTGTAAAATTGATCCGGTAGACATTTGGAGATACTGCCTGTCATCCTGAGCGCAGCGAAGGATCTAGCGAGACGGCCGCAGAGATCCTTCGCTGCGCTCAGGATGACAGGCAGGACACCTCTCAACACCACTCACGGGAAGTCTTCTCTCCAAATGTCTATTCATCTGGAAAAAGACTTGACAAATGTATTGTAATCGTTTACAATTGTGGCATCGACATCGTTCCCTAACTCAATGTGGAGCGGTTGAAACGTATAGGTGAGCTGTTGTATATAGTATTATATAGCATTCTCGGTGAGAGAAGCTCATCCTCAATCACCCGGAAATAGCGAGGTGGCAGATTGAAACACATCATTAATCTAGGTGAAATACTCATCGATGTTATTCCGACTACACAGGTACGCCTGGGAGAGGCTTGCTACACCCCTTACCCAGGAGGGGCAATAGCGAATGTCGCGGTGGCTATCGCGCGACTTGGAGGACTCGCCAGGTTTATTGGTGGGGTATCAGAAGATGAGTTTGGGCAACTTCTGGTGCAGGTCCTCGTTGATAACCACGTGGACACCCGCTACGTTCGCGTGGTTAAGGAGGCTCCCACGGCGATCGCACTGGTTACGTTATATACTGGCGGTCAACGACACTTTACCTTCTTTCGTCAGGGGACAGCTGATACTCAGTTACAGGCTGAGTACCTGAACTGGGGTGCCTGGCACGATGCAGCAGTCTGTCATGTTGGAGGAGTCTTACTCTCCACCGAACCGGCTCGATCGGCAACACTCGCGGCTATGGACCATACACGCCAGGTTGGATCCATCGTGTCGTTCGACGTGAACATTCGTCCGACGTTGTGGACATCTCCTGCTACTATCCATAAAACGATTGCAAGCGCCGTGGAGCGTACTGACGTTCTCAAGATAAGCGCTGAAGAGGCTGAGTACACTGGTGTATGGGGCTATTCATCATCCGAACCACTTGAGAGGAGCAAGCTGAACGCGTTAGGTGAAGCTCTCCTGGAGAGGGGACCTCGACTTGTGATCATTACGTTAGGCGTCAACGGCGCGTTTTTGATGACAGCCAAACACCGGGTTGAAGTCCCTTCGCTGCCGGTGCGTCCTGTCGACACGACTGGCGCTGGCGATGCATTTATGGGAGCCGTCTTATACCAGCTGGTGCAGCAAGGATGCCAAACACCATCGGATCTTCTCGCTCTTTCAGAGCATAATCTGCACAACCTGGGCAGCTTTGCGAATAATGTAGCAGGTCTTAGCACTACTCGTTATGGAGGTATCTCATCGTTTCCTTTCATGCATGAGATCAGCGGCTTTTCTGCTCCCTGAGAGACATGTCATTGTCGTAGCAAGTCACCATATTTCGTTTCCGTAATGTTCCCCCTTTTGTAGACTTTGCTGGCGAGTGAGACAACGAGTGCAACGCAGCGGCATTGGCCCGACCAGGGCGACCACTATGCCACGAAAGCCAGGGGTTCCGTTCGTCCATCGTAGGGGTGATCCCTTGCGGTCGCCCTTGAGGAGGGGCTGAAGTTCGCGCTTATGGTGGCGATCCCTTGCGGTCGCCCTTGAGGAGGGGCTGAAGTTCGCGCTTATGGTGGCGATCCCTTGTGGTCGGCCTCTGGAAGCTGTCCTCCTCATTTGCACCAGAGCTTTCATTCACCAACAGAGTCTTTGACGTGAGCCTTTTGATGAGGGTTCGCATGTAGTCTCAATGTATTGCATGTACCATGATCGATGCATGCGCGTTACCTACTATGAAAAGGAGTAATGTATGTCCAGATTCTTCAAAACTCCCTTCACGCTCTCTACTGTCGCGGCGATCGCTCTTGTCGCCCTCATCATCGGAGTCCTGGCCGGTCGCATATTCGCCCCGACCTCGACGAGTGCAAATGCGAACGCCCCCGCCTCCAGCACGCGGATCGATGTCATCGTCAAGGCGACCGACTCGCAGTTCTGGCAGGCCATGCTGGCGGGTTCCCAGGCCGCAGGAAAAGACTGGGGGATTCATGTTGGCCTCTTTGGGGCCACGTCAGAGGCAGACGTCTCCGCGCAGCTAGGCCTGGTTGAGAATTCGATGTCTCGCAACGTCAATGCCATTGTCCTTGCCGCCTCTTCCTCACAGGCGCTTAATGGAGTGATCGATCGGGCGCGGAGCCAGAACATCAAAGTGATCACCGTCGACACGAAGGTCACCACCTCCAGCGACGGCTTTATCGGAACCGACAACAACAAAGCGGGTGCGCAAGCTGCCGATCGGCTCGGAGGGATGCTGCAGAAGAAGGGCGTCACGTCCGGGAAGGTCCTCATCGAGTCTTCCGTCGCTGGTGTCCAGACAATCGTCGACCGGGACAGTGGGTTTCAGGTTGAGCTGAAAACGCGCTTTCCAGGCCTGCAGGTGACTGCCCACCGCTATAACAACAACGATACGCCGACCGCGCTCTCCCAGACGAATGATGTGCTCTCGGCCAATCCCGGCCTTGTCGGTATTTATGCCGATAACAATGTGTCGGCGGATGGAGTGGCCCAGTCCCTTTCGGAGAACAAGGCCCAGGACCGCATTGTCGCGGTTGGCTTCGATTCTGACCCTCAGGAGATCGGCGCCTTGAAGAGCGGCACGCTCAAAGCCCTGGTGGTCCAGAACCCCTACTACTTTGGCTACCAGGGGGTAGTTTCCGCCGCTATGAGCGCCCAGGGGAGATTTGCCCCACCGAGCCTGGATCCGGGAGCGGTCCTGGTGGCTTCGGACAATATGAATACCCCTGCCGTCCAGAAGCTATTGAATCCTCCGACTACGAAGGGGGGAGCGTAACATGGCCGTTTCACCATTCTCGCAGCCGCTCGTCCAGTTGACCCATGTGACGAAATCTTTCGGCCCGGTTCAAGTACTCAAAGATGTTTCACTCGAGTTGAACCGGGGGGAGGTGCTCTGCCTGGCGGGAGAAAACGGAGCGGGCAAGTCCACGCTGATCAAAATCCTGACGGGCGCTATCCCCCGCGATGCCGGTGAGTACCGCATTGATGGACAGGATGTTGGCTCTCCGAGTCCTGCCCAGGCACGAGAGCTCGGCGTGGGCGTCGTCTACCAGGAGTTGAGCTTATTGCGCGAGGTCTCTGTCGAGGAAAACCTGCTCATGGGGCGTTTGCCAGCCAGACGTGCAGTCGTCAACAAACGGGAATTGCGCGCGCGTGCGACCAGCATGCTTGAGCGTGTTGGCTTGAGCAGGGTCGATCCGGGTATGCTCGTCTCAGACCTGCCCGTCGCTACGCGTCAGATGGTGGAGATCGCCAAGGTGCTGGGGGCCAATGCGCGCATCGTAATTTTTGATGAGCCGACGACCTCCCTCTCTGAAGAGGATGCGCAGCGCCTCCTGCAACTCATCAATCGGCTGAAAAAGGAGGAGGGTGTCGCCGTGCTGTATGTGACCCATCGCCTCGAAGAGATCTTCGAAATCGGTGATCGCATCACGGTCTTACGTGACGGTCAACTCATTACGACAGCACCCGCCAATCAATTCACACACGATTCGCTGATCCGCTCGATGGTGGGTCGGCAAATCGAGGCGCTCTACCCGGAGCGACAACACAAGCTATTCGGCAAAACCGTGTTATCCGTACAGGGACTCCGCCTGCAGGGCAGTCCCTATCCCATCAACCTGGAGGTACGCGCTGGCGA
>WNGK01007317.1_pt1 | contig 11591 bp, 17 predicted proteins | sample 5400601 | NCBI WGS metagenome assembly WNGK01 (sample SAMN13153376, study PRJNA577476) | soil metagenome | isolation source: 60 cm soil or saprolite under Garry oak tree replicate 1 | place: USA:California | collected 2016-06-15
CTTGGCTGGGTGGCTGGGCTTGTTTGCCGAGCCACTGGTCTGGCCGTGTGAAGGTGACCTTTGGGCCTTGGCTTGGGCCGAAGATGAGGCTTCCTTGGAAGGCTGCGGGCTGAAGTAGGCTTCCCCAGCCTGAGAGAAGATGTTTCTGTACGCTAGGCCTCAATTGGGCGTGTTTGGCGACTTCATGGGCCAGCTCCTCCCTTGTCAGGTTGTGCCGGTCGAGGGCGTCGTGGACTGCTGTTGTGACCTGATCTTGCTCGGACCGGGTGATATGGTATTGGTTTTCGAGTTGTTCCCTTCTCTCCAGAAAGTGTTCTAGGCGTGTCTTGAGGGCGGCTACGTATGTGGGGAGACTGGTGGAAGAGAGCAGGTGGAGCGTGCCGCGCATGCACCAGGTTTTGACGAGGGTCCGGTGTTTCCAGAGAGCGTCCTCAACGTCGTGGATTGTGATGTTGTCTACCCGGGCCCAGAGGCTGAGGGCGGCACCGGATAGGACCTGGGCTTGAACTCCACACAGATCGGAGACCACTTTGGCCATGTCTGCCTTGGATGTTCGTTTGTCTAGGTGGTTCTTGGACAGGCGCCAAGAGTTGACTTGGCGGTGGGAGAGTTTGATGGCCATGGGTTTCGATATCTTGCTGGATACTTTCTCCCCTTTAGATATCTTGCAGTAGACTTTGCCCCGACATGACCATATCGTACGACCCCGGTCTAGAGCTTCAGTTGGGTGCGGGGTTCGGGGTAGTGACTCTTACTGTTATGGGACGACGGGTTAGGCGGAACCGTAAGCGGAGGTTGCGCCGGACTCAGGACCCCGCGGTGGAGACTCCGGACCTAGTCTTGTACATAACCTGAGAGCCCACTCTTCCTGTGTTGGAGTCAAGAAAATCTGGCAGGGCTTCAACCCTCTCGTCGTGAAAACACCATTGACACTGGAGAGCTGAGTAGTTAGAGCCTGTGCGACTCGGGAACGGGCGGACCTGAGTGTTAGTTGTCGGTGCAGGTCAAGAGGATAGAGCCTTGCGGATCTGCAGGTTGAACCAATCCTTCTAAGATGAAAGGTAACAACCGGTTGCAAAGGGGCACGTTGTAACGGACCCCCGCCTCCTGGTGAGTATTGGGAGCTATGAGGAGTGTATCAGAAAAAAGTGTGGGAAAGTGCTGGGCATTTGCTGAAGCGAAACGTTGCTTGGTGGTTCTTACTGTGATGGGGTCGATGGTGGGCAGTGAGTTGACCGTGCAGCTAAGGCGGCTGTAGCATTGGGCGATGCCTGAGCTGGAAGGGACGCGGGATGGTCGAAGGTGCAGGGTACGGTGGCCGGCGGACCTGTGGGATGGTTGGCGTGCTGTGCCGCTTGTCCCATGCCTGTTGCCACTGCCACTGCAGACGAGACGACCGCTACGAGGGCGACCGTCAGTAAGGCCAGGATCTTTGTCTTCATGGTTTTTCCCAGGGACATAATGGGGCTGAATCTATAAGAATCAATATTTTTGAACCTGTGGACTGTGCCTGGGCTAGAATGTGGGTTTAGTTCTGGTTCGGTCCCCGGAATGCTGGTCTGAACAAGGTCTTGGGCCTAGGCTTCGCTTACTGGAAGAGTCTACTGTTGTCATTTCCAACCGTATTTAGGTGGGATGCCAACCATAAGCATTTCTTGTTCAGCGGAGCTTGATTCTCTCTGGTAGGAACTTAGTCGACTCACTGTCAGTCATTCTGACTCGGTTTGGCAGCATGCAGTTTATATTCGACGTGTACTGGTATACCAGTAGACCATCATGGTCAAGGTTACGGTGTATGTTGATGACCAGGTCTGGTCCAAGTTCCGAACCTCCGTCTTTCATCGCCGGGGGAGTCTGAAGGTTCTCAGCAAGGAAGTTGAAGAGAGCCTGAAGTCAACCCTGGTCGAGGAGGACGTGCTCCCATACCTTGCTGGGCTCAAGGCCTCTCTTAACCCGAGAACCCGTGCTAGGCCGGAACGGAGGGGACCTAGCGCGGAGACGCAGATTCGCGGAATGAGGCGGAAGCGCTTCGAAAGTCTATCTGGACAGTAGCGCCCTCTTCAAACGCTACCTGAAAGAGTCCGGCTCAAGCTCTCTGGATCATCTCTTCGACAGGGCAGAATCACAGCAATTGCAGCTGGTGTTCTCAGCCTGGAATATTGGAGAGATACTGGGAGGATTGGACGAGCAACGTCAGAGAAAGCATCTTACCGAAGCTGAATTCTCAACCGCCCTCCTCAACTTCTCTGAGGAAACTCTCCGCATGGTAAGGGCTGGTTCGACAGGAATCGTACCGGTTGCAGGAAAACTGTTGACCTCGTCTTGGCAGATTCTACGTCGGCAACATATCTACGAGGCGGATGCACTTCAGGTCGCGTCTTGTAAGGAGATGGGCTGCGACCTGTTTCTGACCGGTGACCGTCGACTTCTCCAGGCTGGGAGAGCAGAGGGAGTGAACGGCCTGGACCCTGCAAGGGATGAGAAGAAGATAGTACTGATCTAGTCCACAGCTGGGATGATCTTGTGGGGTTGAGCCGTGTGAGTCTTTGCGGTTGGTCACGTGTAGAAGGTGACGGTTCTCCTATCTTCCTGAAAGAGGATTCTGAACCTCGAAAATACGTCGATCCGTCCGAGCAACAAGGGGACGTCTTCAACGATGCTCCAGGCTACCCTGGCGGGGAACCTTGAGGTTCCAATAGTCATTGTAACTTGGCGAATCAACACGTCAACCGAGCTTTTTCCCACCCCGGATATTCGACTGGGCTTCTCCCCTTTCACCTTTCTGAGACCGATTAGTTCTCCCACTGACCTTGGTAGCAATGTTATGTCTGCTCCGGAGTCGACGTAGACTAGGTGGGGATATTTGTCGTTCAGAATGACCCTGGCTACTGGACGAAGGACTGTTCCGAAGAGCTGAGATTTTTCCCTAACATAGGGGAACTCTATGCGCATAGAAGGAGCACGAGGGTTTCACCCTTGGGGACTTTGACGAGTGTGGGGACAGCGGTAGGGTTCTTCTTCTTGGCTTTGGCCCAGACCGTCTTAGCATCCTTTCCGGAGGAGATGATGTGATTGTCTACGAGGGCAACATACCTGCCTTGGTACTTGGAAAAATCGATGGCGATGAACAGTTTCCGACTGGCCAAGTAGACCTTTCACCCTATTCCGAATAGTATGCTTGTGAAATATTTGCCTTGCCATACTGAGCTTCTACCAGTCTCCCAACGAAGACATGCCGGTTCTTTCCTATCACACCAATTGAGACAGTTTGACCCTGGCTCCTCCCGAGACCCAGTATGGCCACTCTGATGGTTCGTATTCAGGCCAGGATGGAAGTGGACCTGGTCGACGTAGAGAGAGAAGCCTGTTCTCGCGGGACTCAGGCTTGGAGGAGGGTTGAGGGGTAGAGGCCCAGTTGTCCTGGCGAGACGCAGGGTTAGCGCTAGAAGCAGGACGGCTGGGATTGCCCAGGAAGCGGGTCCATCAGTGGGCATGGCCTAAGCTTCGAGGGTTTCGGATATGTCTCTGAGAGGTGTCTGATTGTCCATCCTCTTCAAGACAGGGTTTTGAGTGTCCGGGGCTGGGAAGGGGCTGGCTATGGTGAGGATTTAGCAGGATTCCATGGGAGAACGGGTATGGTTCTGGCTCCTCCAGCATTATGGGAGGGAGAGCGTTGGGAGGTGAGGTGTGTGGGGTTGAAGACGGGGAGAGGTGTCCTGTGTGGTTCCGACCGGGGTCGTCTTGTAGCCTGGAGGTTCGATAGGCGCACTAGGCGTTCGTTTGTCCAAGCGGTTCTTGGAGAGACGCCAGGAGTTGACCTGGCCGTAGGAGAACTTGGTTACCAGGGAGAGGCACTCAGTCCTTGGCTATCGTTCCTTCATAAGGGACAGGTTCTTCTTGGCCGACCGAACTCTTGTCATTCCGTTCACAAGGATGATGAGTCCGACACCACTTATCACAAGGGAGGTAATTGTTTGGGAGAACAGTACCAAGACGTATCCGACTGCAGTTATGATAAGGCCAAGTCGCGTCATGGTTTTTCCCCTTCTCAGAGATCGTGTCCAAATCGCGGGCGGATTTGTACGGGTCTTCTTCTCAGCCTCTGTACCCCCTAACCTGGCCCAAAGTGTTTCTAGGGTCTGGCTCCAGTTGAACCGTGCCTCGTCACCGTGAGAAGCAACATCTGAATCCTTTAGGAGGAGGGATGAGACGTGGACTTTCACGAGCACGTGAGAATCCTGATGCGTCAGTTCGAACCTTATCGTTTTTCTCGACTTCTTCTCCCACGGCCTTCCTTTGAATGATGATGATCCGAAGACGGCAACGACCAAGGTTGGCCTGCGGTTTTCCTTCACATTGCCATCTTCGGTTCGAACCCATTCCTGGATCGCATCATAGACCCTGTACGCTGTAGCATTGTCGATCATGTGCTCGAAGATCGTTGAATACACCAATCCCACGAGTACTCTCCGAAGACCAGAAAACGGTCTATGAGGGCTGGTTTAAGAACAGTTGAGTGCTTCAGAGAAAGACCGATCTAGGTTGTCGAAGCACTGCCGCAAGGGCGAATGCTCTTTGCTTCGGAAACTGTTTCGCCGCGCTATCCTCAATACAATCAATCAGAACTTAGAACTAACAAGTAACCCCTAATTCAATGAATTCGATTCTGGAGTTTGACGTTAATTGTCACGTTGACGCACGCACCTATTTATGTAGCGACTGAATATGCTATTTTAGAAAACGTGTGATTTCTATAATAAGAAACAGCGATACTAAAGTTGTCTTTAATTGTAAAGGAGGAAACGTATGGACCTAGACGCCTTCACGAACGCGAATGGTAGTATTGTACAGAGTAATCAGGGAATTTCTGTATTTGTTCCTAGGTCGCTTCCGCCATCATTCGAATATGACAAGGCGATAACTCAGCTAATTGCGGAGTCACATACAAAACTCGGGCGCTTGTCAGGAATCGGAGAACTGCTACCAAATCCACATATTCTCATCAGCCCGTATCTCAGACGAGAAGCTGTTCTTAGTTCTAAGATTGAAGGAACCCAGGCATCGCTTGCGGACCTCTTTCAGTACGAGCTGATTGGAACAGAACCTGTTGAGTCTGTATGGAAGAGAGTGTTTGAAGTTCGCAACTATGTCCGGGCTCTGGAAAGAGGACTTCGACTGGTCCGGAAAGAGGGAGGACGCATTGACCTTGGGCTGATCAGGTCCATGCATGGAACTCTCCTTCAAGGAGTAAGGGGAACGGAGAGGAACCCGGGAAATTTTAGGGAAATACAGGTTCTCATCGGCTCGACTCCCAGGATTGAAGATGCGACATACGTTCCTCGCGCGGCTGAGTACTTGCCGGATCTGTTGAGCAATCTGGAGGATTTCATCCGTAGCCCACCGTCAGACATGCCCATACTGGTCCAGTGTGCTGTCCTTCACTACCAGTTCGAGGCAGTTCACCCATTTGTTGACGGTAACGGAAGGATTGGCAGGCTTCTCATTCCGCTTTTTCTCTGCGAGAGGAACATCCTGCCACATGCTCTGCTCTACATTAGCGCCTATCTCGAAAGCCACAGGACCGAATATTTCGACCGGCTGTTGGGCGTCAGCCAGCGAAATGAATGGAAGGAGTGGGTGGCCTTCTTCCTGACTGCCGTCGCCCATCAGTCCGACGAGGCCGTTGTCAACATTCAAAAGCTTCTCCAGCTCAAGGACAGATACGAAACACTCCTCGGTAAACGGCATGCAACGCAGAACGCCCATCTTCTCAAGGACATTCTGTTTTCCAACCCATACACAACTATCAAGAACGCGTCGGAATTCCTAAAGGTCAGCTTTGTCACAGCTCAATCCACGATTCAAGCTCTGGTAAGTAGTGGGATTCTCACCGAAATTACCCGGAAGAAGCGCAACAAGATCTTCGTTGCGAAGGAGATTATCCGCAATCTGAGCTGAGTTCAATAAGGGTCCACTCCCCACTCTACGGTATAATCACCCACCCATGGTGTGACTGGGCGTCTTCTCTTTAGACGTATTCCTACCCTAGCCCATCGTTGTGGTTGTCCAAGTTTCGTAGCCGCGAATCTCACCAAGGTTGATGATGGTGCTGCTTGTGAAGAAGGCGAGATGGTTTCTTGTTGCTGCGTGGACGTAGCCTCTCGAATGGCGGAGGGCGCTTGCCTGGCATAGTGGACAGATGGAGGCGGGAAGAAAGCCTTTTTAGCCGTGGGAAGAAGTGGGATAACGTGGGAAAGGCTTTGGCGGTGCTGAAGGTCGATGACCGGTACAGGGTCGTCTTGGACAAGGAGGTCCGCGATTTCTTGAAGGTTCAGCCAGGGGACGAGGTCTTGGCCATCCCTCATTCGGAGGGAGTCCTCATAGCTTCTCTGAAGGGCAAGAAGTTCAAGACTTCTCTCACGGGCTTCCGGTACAGGGAAGGGTCCCACGAGGGTTCACGATACCTGTTCAGGAAGAAATAGCCGCCTTTGCCGGTGCTGGATACTGTTGTTCTGTTTGGAGCGGGAGACCCTCGTGACCCTGCTCATGAGAAGTCCAGGGCCTACCTGGCAAGGCTGGCTGAACCGGCCTACTATCTAGCCGGTTTCGCCCTGTTCGAGTTTGACATTGTCATGAAGAGCCGGGGTTTCGGCCATCGTGAGCGAATGCTGCGCCATGCACTGTTGGCCCTTGACTACCCGGCCTCTGCCAGTAAAGTCAGAGCCTTGTCACCGACGACTATTTTCCTGGCGGCGGAGATTGAGGGGGAGGAGGGGACGGACTATTTCGACGCTGGAGTTGCCGCGGAAGCCAAGGCCGTAGATGGCTTGGTGGTTTCCACTGACAGAACCTTCGACAAGCTCCAAGGAGTCAAGAGGATCTGGTAACTTCGGACAGTCTCCTTGTTCTGGGAGCCCGGTTCCTTAGTGAGACAGTCCGAGGCTAGGAGACTGGGTGATGTGTTATGATGACGATGTGTTTCCGCGTTCTCAAGGCTGCCTTTGCTTGCTCCGGCCTGACCGTAGCTCTGTGTGGAATCCATAGCATTAGCGGGGGGAAAGATGGTGGCGTGAAGCTATTCGTAGACTCGTTTCCTGAGGTCTACATCATAGAAGACGAGGGTGTTGTTCTTCTCGTCAATCTTATAGATTATGCGGTACTGTCCTACTCTGTCCTTCCAGAAACCTTCAAGTTCCCCCGCTAGTCTCAAACCAAGATAAGGTCTCTCGGCCAGTTCTTCGATTCGTGCGCTAGTTCTGCGCTTGGCATCTGCCGGGAGGCGGCGAAACTGTTTCAGGAATACCCGTAGAAAGACTGCGGTGTAAGTCAAGAGGAAAGGGCCTTGCGGATCTGTGCGGCGCCCCTTGCGACGACATATCTGTGCTTGGAGTAGTCCTTCTCTCCTGCTTTGAGACGTCTCATGGCCTGCTGGTCCATCAACACTTCAAGTGTTTCGACGAGGCTGGCGACTCTGATAGATGCGTCGTACAGTTCCTCGACCATTTTTCTGGGCAGGCGCACGGTCTCAGATAGACTAGTCTTAGCCATTTCTGGCTCTAGGGTTGGCTTCGCCCATATTTATTCGATACGTTCCAAGAGAAACCATTTCTCTCAAGACAGGATTTTGAGGGACTAGGCTGGGCGGGGCTGGCTAGGGTCAGGATTTAACAGGGTTCCTAGGAGAATGGGTATTGTTCTGGCTCCTCCAGTATTATGGGAGGAGAGCGTGGGAGGTGAAATGTGTGGGGTTGAAGACGCGGAGATGACCCTGTGTGGTTCCGACGGGGCCTTCTTGTGGCTTGGAGGGCTCAATAGACGCGCTGGTAACCTGTGTGGAAGCCAACGTTGGGACCCTGTGCTCTAGGGAGAGTGTCTTCTCGTCTAGAGTTTTACTTAGCTGGTGACGATTCGGAATATTTTTCAAAAAAAGGGAGAATTGGATGGTGGGGTTACCTGCTTGGTCAAGGTGGAGTGTTGATTACAGCCCTGATGCCGCGTATTCCCTGCCCGTTGAAGTACGTGAGTAAGTTAACGCCGTTGGATAGGCCGTTGCAGCCGGTGGCTATGCAGAAGGGATTGTGGGGGTTGATTCCGTTAAGGCTTGATAGTGAGTAGGTTGCCGGCGCCAGGGTGCTGGTGTACCATGCTGTTGAACTGGAATCCACGTAAATCGTGAACGTGTTGAACCGGGACGCAAATCCTGAAAGTGTAAGTGTGCCGAGGGCGATGTTGTTCAGGGAGACCTGTATGAACGCGTTGTTGGCGCAGCAGTTTTCCCAGGTGAAGGTGATTGCGAGAAATGTGGGGGCGGTGGTTGTGCCGGGCCCGAACTGGCAAGACCCGGTGCCGCAGTTTGTTCCCCAGCTGATCGCCCCGTTGACGTCTGAGCATGCTAAGAGCCCCGAGGTGGTGCTACCCGCGTTTGGCTGTGGGCCGCATATGTCTACGACGTATGATTTGGGGTCTCCGGGTGGTTTGGCCTTGATTATTCCGATTGCGAAGGTTGAGGCTAGGATGGTGGCGGTTAGGAGCAGGCTTACGAGGAGTAAACGAGTTTTTTTCATGTTTTGAACCTCCCTTGTTGGGTACTTGTCTTCGTGGCGCCCCTCCTCGGCGCCCGCGCCATCAGATTGATTGGAAGTAGGACGATTTTGCCCTGATGACGCATAATCCTTTTCAGGCCAGGTGTGAATTTAACAGTGCCGCTATCTCGGGATTGAATTGGGAATATTAGTCGTCGGCCTCGCCACTACACCCATTAGGGCCGCGGAACTGTTCGTGAAAGTTATGTCATGCTGAGCGGCCTATTGTTCTAGGGGGTCTTCCACTTTGATCGTGGAGTTTTTCCACGAGACCCTTCCCAGCCTGGTAAGGGTGTCATCGTGGCTGTAGAGCACAGAAACCTCGTTAGCCATGAAATTGGCCAGTACCAGAGAGTCTCTTCCCCCTATGTTGAGGCGTGCGGCCAGCTCCAGCCCGATGAGGGATATTCTTCTCGTCTGGCTGTAAAACTCCAGGTGGGGATGTTGAAGCGTGGTGAGTATTCGCTGCCGGGCCTCGGCCGGAGCCCATTTCTGGTCGAAGACGAGAGTGTGATAGGTCTCGTGAACCACTGTTGGGTTTACTCCCAGCTTCTTCTCGGCTGAAGCTGCAAGGAGAATCTTCCTGCAGACCCCATTTTCGGGAAAAGCAGGGTCAAGGGCATAGCAGAGTATGTTGCTGTCCAGCCCGTAGACCAAGGGTTAGCCCGTCTTCCAGATTGTTTTCATCTTGGAAGGACTAGGGTTCAATGGCTTCCCAAGCCTTGTGGGCGGGGTCGCCAACATTCTCTTGAACTTTGACGTATAATCGCTCTTCCCACCCCTGGTCACCAGTACGGCTCCTTTCGTTCGTCTTAGCGAGACAACGTCTCCGGGTTCGAGGCCGAGTTCGTCCCTCAGGGATGGGGGGAGAAGTATCCTGCCTTTAGAATCGATTTTAGCACTGGAAGAGTCTACTGTTGTCATGTCCCACCGTATCTAGGTGGGATGGCAACTATAAGCGTTTCTCATCACCTCTACCGCTCCGGCCTTTCTCCGGAGGGGTGAAGGATAGGTGCGGGAAGGCTCACACTAAGATTTCACGCTTGGGGACTTTGACGAGTGTGGGTAACAGCGGCAGGGTTCTTCCCCTTGGCCCTTGCCCAGACCGTTTTAGCATCGTTTCCAGTTGAGATGACGTGATTGTCTACGACGGCTACGTACCTTCCCCGGTACTTGGAAAAATCGATGGGGATGAGCAGTTTCCGACTGGCCAAGAGTCCCCCAACCTGCTCTCTATAACCCTATGATTGGTGCGTTGGTAACGTTTAACTTTCGACCCCTACACTAGGTTCCTAGTGTGGTGCGGATAAGAGGGACTATGGGATGATTGGTGTCTCTGACGTTTTCTTTGGAATTATCAGCGTTTTCATAATCAAGTTCATGGACCCCAATGCAGTTGCTATTCGCAGCGTCCTCGATATTGTTCGAGGAAAGAAGAAGGTCAGATTCCAGGCGAGCGAGTTCGCTTCGGCTGTGATAAGCAGGAACAAGACTGTCTTCGAAAGACTCGCTGAAATGTAGGGAAAGATTGGCTCGAAAGCGGCAACGGGAAATCATCTATCCCACCACCTCTTATGTTGAGGAAATACACGAGGCGGTAATCAAACACCGCGGCACAGGCGGATGGACTACAAAGAGCCTCGTGGACATTGGGATAGAATGGGCTCGGACCAGGGTCTACAACTATTCGCCTTTTCCAACCCTTTTGATGAGAGCAGCCGCGATCCTCTACGGGTACATTAGCTTCCATCCTTTTGCCGATGGGAACAAACGGACAGCCCTCCTAACAACAAAACTCTTCCTATTTGCTAATGGGTACGATTTCCAGATAACGGACGATGCGCCAGAATTTACGAGGGACCTAGCTGCCCGTTGCCTGGATAGGCAATCTGACCCAATGAGCGAAATCCAGGGCATCGTAGAATGGTTCAGGCCAAGAGTGCGATTAACACAAGGAACAGCCTCCGGCATAATCTATAGTCTCCTAACCCTAAGAGCCATCCCAGGGGACCCTATGGGGTCACCAGTGTGGAAGGTCTATTTCCAAACCTGGCTCAACGAATCAACTGAACGGGTAAAGGAAGTGGCCGAGACAAACTCCTCGTCTTCGCACAAGCATTGACCTTGCTAGGTCCGAGGATAAACAAATCACGCGGACTGGTGAAGGGGGGGCCGCGGAGAGGTGTAAGCGACGTGTGCGGCGCATGCCAGGTTCTGACGGTGGATGTGGTCGGTAAAGGTTATGAGCGTTTAGGCCAATTTTCCCGCGTGACCAGTTTCCCAGGAGACTCCGGTGAGAGAGGAAGCGTTGGCATACCACGCCTTGATGATCTGATGAAGGAGTGGGAGACTGCCCGAGAGATGTTGTTGAAGTTTGACGAGTTCGGACATGACCTGAGAAAGTATGGTGTTAGCTTTGTCGCAGGGTTGTTGACTGCCGATTCGCTGCTCGGACTTCCCAGTTCAACGCTTTCTGTTCCGCACCTGGTGAAGTTCGGGGCTATGCTCTCCGTATTCGTGCTGATAATCGCTCTGAGACTGACCGAGAGAAACTACCAGGTGTTTCAGACCGCTGCCGCTTCGAGAGCCATGAAGCTTGAGAAAATACTGGGTTTAGGGTTGACCGAGACTATCACTGTGAAGTATAACTATCAGGGCTTGTGGTTTTTTGGCACAGTCGTCTACATATTCCTCGCCGGGGCGGCTGGAATTCTCGGAGCCTTCATCCTCTCCCCAGACCTCTCCTCTTCAAAACTACAATTGACCAACGCTTCCCTGGCCATAATACTCGCCGCCATCGCTACCGGAGCGGCCATTCTAATCATAGACAGAATGTCATTTTCCAGGCCGAAAGACAAACAGCTAGAGGTCATGAACCGGCTCTCTAACGCATCTCCCTAAGAAGCAAAGCCCGCTCCTTCAGTCCAGCTCCAGGCTTGACGTGAGGCTCGAACATGAGGTTGTGCTGGCTTCAATGTGGAGCGGCTGAGAATCATTATCGAAGATGGC
>WNGK01007771.1_pt1 | contig 11590 bp, 10 predicted proteins | sample 5400601 | NCBI WGS metagenome assembly WNGK01 (sample SAMN13153376, study PRJNA577476) | soil metagenome | isolation source: 60 cm soil or saprolite under Garry oak tree replicate 1 | place: USA:California | collected 2016-06-15
ACAGCGGATCCCCTGCTGGTGGCGTGAGCCCAGGCTGCTGCGGCTGTCGACCCGGCTGTCCCGACTGGCTCGCCTGGCTCGGCTGTCCCGACTGGCCGGGCTGGCTCGCCTGGCCGGGCCGGCTCGGCTGTCCCGGCTGGAGCAGCACGGTGGCGGGCTGCTGACCTGGGTAGGACGGCCACGCCTGCGGCCCTGGCGGCCACTGATTGGTCGAATCGGCAGGCCGCTGCTCGTTCGCTGAACTCGCCTGGTGCCTGCCTCCTGGCTGCCCCACTTCCGGTTGGCCTGCCTGCGGCTGTCCCGCCTCTGGCTGCCCCGCCTCAGCCTGCTTGGCCTCACTGGGCACCTTGCGGTCGCGGCGTCGACGCATGGATTAGCCCTCCCGCCTAACTCACTGCGCTACCTCGCCAGGCCAACCCGGCGAGACGATAACCACCTGATCGGTATCGATTGGGACCGCACGCGCACCGCCAGCCTCCCCCCTGCTGCCATCAAGAAATCCGTCCGAGCCGGACGAAGACCGTGACTATTAGCTCAAGGGAATCCTAACCGGGAGTTCGACCTGGTCGTGCTGCCTCGGCGAGCTTGCTCCCCGGAGCTCACTCCCGCTGCCCCCGGCGACCCCGGAACCTATGAACCCCTGGTGGGCCTATTGCACCATCAGGGGTTCATGGGGTTGCTAACCCGGCGGCCGCACGGCTCGAACTCGGCCGCTTCTCGGTCCCGGTGACCGCTATCCGCAGTATCGACATGGCGAACTAAGCCATAAGGCCGTCCCGGACGACCATTCATTATGTTTTCGACCTCGACGTCCCGGCGCCGACGGTCCCGGCGGCCCTCACCCAGCCCGGCACGATGGAGGGCTGGTGGACGACCGAGGTCTGGCCGGAGCCGCCGACCGTCGGCGTCCAGGTGCACTGGATCTTCGATGTTCTGGCACGAGTTCGCCGTCGAACTCGAGAACGACGACTACGGCCGTCGGGCTCCCGCGGCGACGGGGTGAGCGGCGGCACCTGCCGTTCACCCCGGATCGCCGATGCACGGCCCAGACGTCAGGCAGCATCCGGATTGTCGACCCGGTCAGTTGGCGCCCGGCTGGTGACCCCGACCGAACGGACTGGTACTCGGCCGCGGCCGGCGACCTGCCGAGGTCGTCCAGCGTCCACAGCACGAACCGCTGGCTGACAACCTGACGGTGGCCGCATACCGGTGGATTACCCGCGAGCTTGTCGAGCCCGACGCAACTCCTGGCACCGTTACGCGACGCTGAGGCGGGTAGGAAACGGCTCATGCCCGCGGGACTCGAGTGATCAGCTATGTGCTGGCCTTCCTGGCCGCCTCGGTGAACGCAGTCGGCGACGTCCTGAACCGCAAGGCTAGTCGCGAGGCTCCGGCAAACCTGGCCTTCCGGCTCAGGCTCTTCGCCGATCTGCGGCACCGCCGGGCCTGGCTCGGCGCGGTCGCGCTGATGCTCGCCTCTTTCGTGCTCGCGGCAGCGGCGCTCGGAACCGGGCAGCTGGCGACCGTTCAGCTGATCGTCATCCTCGAGCTGCCACTGACGCTCGTCGGCAGCGTCGGCTTCCTCGGCAGTCTGCTCACCGGCCGTGACTGGCTGGCCATCGCCGCGATGACGACTGGCGTCATGGGCCTGGTCGTGCTGCTCGACCCGCAGCCGGGACCAGGCGGGCCGGTGCCGGCCGCAGTATGGCTCGCGGGCTCAGCAGCCAACGCCGGCGTCATGGCGGGCCTGTACGTCGGAGCCAGGAGGCGGCGCGGGCCTGCCGTCAGGGCGGCCTTGCTGGGAGTGGCCAGCGGCTCCGGTTACGGCCTCACCGCTGCCCTGACGAAGGGGATGGCAACGCAGTTCGCCACGGGCGGCGTCAGCGGCGTCCTATCGTCCTGGCAGCTCTATGCCTGCGGAGCCGCCGGCCTCACCTCTACCTGGCTGCTGCAGAACGCCTACCACGCGGGGACGCTCGCGGCCGCCCAGCCGGGCATCACGCTGACCGACCCGGTCGTCGCCACCCTGTGGGGTGCGGCGGCGTTCGGCGAGCACGTGCGGCACGGCTGGATACTGCTGCTGGCCGTCATCCCGCTGGCCGTGATGACGGCGGGCGTGCTGGCCCTGAGCCGGTCCCGGGCCTGGCTGACGGACACGGAGCAGACCGCGGATCACTCCGAGGCCGGCCGTAGGTAGCTAGCACGGCGCCGCCAGGTCCGGCCAGCAGAGGATCTCGCCGTGCGGGATCAGGAACCATCCGTCGGCGCTTGCTGACCACCGCAGCCAGGCATCGGCCAGCCGCCGGAGATCGGCTCTGGTGGCCAGTGCGTGCTCCACGGCACGGTCGCCGAACGAGGAGTCGGTCAGCCGCTCGGCCCACAGCGGCCCCCACCACTGCCTGTCCCGCGGGCCGGTATAGCACCAGGCGCTCGCCGACGCCTCGACCCGGCCGAAGCCAGCCGCCTGCGCCCAGGACAGCAGGCGCCTGCCCGCGTCGGGCTCACCGCCCAGTGCCCGCGCCACCCGCTGATACAGCAGCCGCCATTCGGCCAGTTCCTCGTCCTGGGGGAACCAGATCATCCCGCCGTAGTCGCCGTCGCGCGCGGCGACGAGCCCGCCATCCCGGCAGACCCGGCCCATCTCGACCAGCGCGGCGACCGGGTCCGACAGGTGCTGAAGGACCTGGTGCGCGTGCACTACGTCGAACGACGCGCTCGCGAAGGCCAGCTGGTACACGTCGCCGATTTCGAAGGAAGCATTGCCCGCACCCTGGAGCTGCGCTTCCGCCCGCGCCTGCACCAGCACGTCACCGGCCGCGTCGATGCCGACGACGCGGCCTTCGGGCACCAGTGCCGCCAGGCCGGACGTGATCGTCCCTGGCCCGCAGCCAATGTCAAGCAGGTCGGCGTCTGAGGCCAGGTGCGCGAGCAGGTAACCGGCCGAGTTCGCCGGCGTCCGCCATCGGTGCGACCTCAGCACGCTGTCGTGATGCCCGTGCAGGTAGGGGTCGTGACTGGCAGGCATCACAACAGTATCCATGCTGGCCCGACCGTCACCAGGCCCGGCATCACCGCTGGTCGACCGGGCCGAGCGCCGGCTTGATGTCCAGGATCGGCGTCTGGTCGAGCGCCTCCAGGTTCAGGACCGCGATCCTGGTGCCGTCGATAGCCGCCCGCATGCCCGGGTCGAGGACCAGCCACGCTGGCGGGGCCCCCTCGTCACCTTGCCGCGGCGCCTGGTCACGATCGGTGAGCGGGGACTCGACCGATCCGACGGCCCGCAGTGAGAACCTGGCCTCGTTCATCACACCCTCCTGTGCGCTGGAGACATCCTTGCCGTACGCCGCGGCCATACCCGCTCGGCCAGCAGTCGGCGTCGCTCATCGGCACCATCCCTTCGCCCTGGTCCGTCCTACCACTGACGATCCAAACAGGCCGACGTGACCACCTGGCGTGCCGGGACCTGCGTACAGGTTGAGCAGCACGCAGGAGGGTACCGTGCTGGGCATGCCCGCAGACTGGCCGGACGTGTCGTACCAGCACTGGAGCGCAACCTGTGACACGCTGCACGCGCACTCGCAGGTGCTCGGCAAGCTAGCGGCCAGGCTCGCACCGCCTGAGCCGCAGCTGCAGCACAGCGCTCTCCGGCTCACCGCCCGTGGCTGGGAGACGGCGCCGCTGCCGGCGCCGGACGGCTCGGGGTCCGTAGTGGTCGCGCTTGACCTGCGCTCTCACGAAGCGATCGCCGAGCACAGCGCCGGGCACGATATCCGGATCCCGCTGACACCCGACCGGCCTGTTGCCGACGTCACGCGCAACGTCCTGGCGGCTGTGCGCGGCCTCGCCGGGCCGGTGGAGATCAACCCGGCGCCGCAGGAAGTGCCGTGGCGCGTGCCGCTCGACGAGGACCACGAGCACGCGAGCTATGACCAGGCTCAGGTCAGCGCCTACTTCGCTGCCGCGACCAGGGCTGCGGCCGTACTGGCTGAGTTCCGCGCGCCGTACCGCGGGAAGTCCACCCCGGTGAATGCCTGGTGGGGCTCTTTCGACCTGGCCGTAAGCCTGTTCTCCGGCCAACCGGCTGATCCGCCCGCTGATGACTTCATCATGCGCAACGCCATGGACTCTCAGGAGGTAGCAGTCGGCTGGTGGCCCGGCGATCCGCGCCATCCGCAGGCCGCCTTCTACGCCTACGCGCACCCGGCACCGGATGATTACGCGGGCGCGACCCTCGCGCCGCCGGCGGCGTACTGGGACGCGAATGTCGGCGAGTACCTACTGCCGTGGGACGACGTGCGCGCAGCCGCCGACCCGCACGCCTTCGCGCTCGAATTCACGAAGTCAGCCTTCCGGCACGCGTGCCTGGTATGCGGGTGGGAACCAGGCCTCGCCGCGAGCGCCGACAGTCAGCCGCCACCGGTCCACTGAGCTGCCTGGCCTGGTCGGGACAGCGAATGCGCGGCATAGGGCGCGACCAGGTTGGCTACCAGGGGAAGTGACCGCCTCGGCAGCGGCCAGCAGCTCCGCGCGGTTGGCGGGGAGCAGGAAGCCGCGGCCGACAGCCCGTCCGCCGAGCGGGTGTGCGCGTCCAGGTAACCGGCCCGGCCGGGCCGGACGGGACGCCGCAGTACTTCTCCGGCTTGCGACGAACGCCCGGGCGCGACGACCGGACTGACGTCATCCGGCCCGGACCGCTGAAGCAATCGGCCCAGCCGACTGGCGGCGAGGTACTCGTCGCTGACTGGCACCTAAGCTCCATCTCACGCCCCACGCGACGTGAACCTCTGGCCGAACTTCACCGGCGGCGAGGCGGCTCCTCAGCGCGGCACGGTATCTTGACTGTCCAGCAAGGTTAACCTATAAAACCTATTGTAATTATAGAATTACCGCGACCCGAGCACCTCGCCAGATGGGATGGACCATGACTCAGCCTCTGACTGCCGGCATGCAGGTCGGCCCTGCACAGCTCGCCCGTCTGACCTCGCACATCGCCGGCCTGCCCGGGCAGTGGATCAGCCTGGTCCGCTACGACGCGAGCAAGCGATGGTATCGGCGCCTCGTTCTGAACGAGCAGTATGAGATCTGGCTCCTCAGCTGGCTCCCCGGACAGCAGACCGGATTCCATGATCACGCTCCCTCCGCCGGCGCCTTCGCCGTGGCCATCGGCACGCTTCGCGAGCGAGCCGCGCCGGCGGGCCGGCCGGAGACCACGGGAAAGACAGTGGTACCGGGAACGATGCGGTCCTTCGGCCCGGCCTATATACATGACGTGAGAAACGACTCGGCGGAGCCCGCGGTGAGCATCCACGCGTACTCGCCGCCGCTGACCAGCATGCGCCGGTTCGACGTCGCCGCCGGCGGGTTGCTGCTCGCCACCGGGGAGGAACGATCATGGTAGAAGGCCACGAGCAGTCGATCGACGACAGACTCGAACGTGCCCGTCGCCGGCTGCACCGCCTGGATCCCGCTGCGGCGCAGAGCGCGATGCTCGACGGCGCGATCCTGGTCGACACCCGACCGCATGCCCAGCGGCAGGCGGAGGGCAGCGTTCCCGGCGCGCTGCTGGTCGAGCGGAACGTGCTCGAGTGGCGGTTCGATCCTCGCTCTGACGCCAGGCTCCCCGAGGCCACCGGGTATGACGTGCGCCTGATCGTCATGTGCTCCCAGGGTTACGCCTCGAGCCTGGCCGCTGCCTCGCTGCAGGATCTCGGCCTGCGAAACGCCACCGACCTGGCGGGCGGCTTCGTGGCCTGGGCGAAAGCCGGCCTGCCCGTGCAGGCCGGCTGAGCTGGCGCCGTTCAGAGCATCTGAATGAGCATGCACGCCATGCCCAGCCCCATCGCCACCTGACCGGAGATTCTTAGCCGCCGGCAGACCGGGCCTGGTCCTCGGCCCCGGTCGGGACCAGAATCGGCTGCGGGTGTGCTCACCTCGCCCGCGCCGACAGCGGCGGCCGCGGAATGCCGGGCCGAAAGCCCGGCCGCGAGGCGCAACGCTGAACCCCTGCTGTCGCTGGGGGAGCAGCAGGGGTTCAGCGTTGTTGGTCGGACACTGGGTTCAGCGGCGGGCGGCATCGGCTAGGCGCGGCGGCGCCGGTGCGGCGGGGGTGCGAGGATCGGCCACGCCAGGACCCACGCCGGGGTCGTAAGCCGGTCTGTGATCATGACGACGGACGCGGCCATCGCCACGGCGAAGGTGGCGGCGAGGGCGGGAAGGATCATCCACCGGCTGACGGCCCCGGGCACGCGGTCACGAGTAGCAATAGGAGTCACTGGACGCGTCACCGCCCTCGAGCCTGACCTGATGCACGCGGCGGCCACGGAACACGTCTCCTTCCAGGAAGAACCGCTCGTCGAAGCTCATGCCGCCGCCCTCGGCGACGTCAAGCTTGGTCATCCAGGCACCGACGCCGTCGGGATAGAACTGCTCGTCCCAGGCGCCGTACAGCGAGTTGGTGAAGTAGACCCGCTTGCCATCCCGGCTGACCTCAACCATCTGCGGCCCGCCGGCCAGCGACTGGTCGGGCCTGGACGGGTGCGGCTGGCGGCCCGCGATGCCGCCGATCCGCACCGACCCGGTCTCGACCGGGTGGAAGGGATCGCTGACGTCGTACTGCTTCAGCTCGCCGGTGCCCCAGCAGGACACGTACAGGTACTTGTCGTCCACCGACAGCGCGATGTCGGTGATCAGCGGCGGCACCGCGCCGAACCCCTGCAGCAGCGGCGGAAGCTGCTCGGCGGGCGCCTCCTCGGCCGGGATCGTGATGACCTTGGTGGCCGCCCACTGGTCGCCGTCCTCATGCCAGAGCCAGATCGATGCGGACAGGTCCTCGACGCTGACCACGACGCCGACGAAGCCGTACTTCTTCGCCGGGTCGTGCGCGGGCCGCAGCTCGAGCGCCATCTGGTGCTGGTCGCCGAGGTCAATGGTCTGGACATGGTTGCGCGTTTTCATGTCCCAGAAATGCAGCCGGTGACCGTATTTGCGACCGAGCAGGAGCTCGGGCACGATCCCGTCTTCGATCATGGACGGCGTCGCCCACTCCGAGGTGACCAGGACGTCGTCGTTGATGTGCCACCAGACGTCATAGGCCAGGTACTGGTCCCCGCGATCCCGCTCGAACTGGCCGAGCACGTCGAAGGTCGCGTGGTCGAGCAGGGCCACGCCGCCCGGGCCCTGCGCGCCGTCGGCGCCGCCAAGGCAGGAGACGTAGAGGTAGCCGGGACCGCAGTGCACCGTGTGCGGCCGCGAATAGCCGGCCCTCTTGCCGAGTTCCTCGGGTCCGAGCACCTTGGTCACCTGCGGGGCGGCCGGGTCGTCCTTGGTGTCAAGGATGTAGATCCGCGACGACCTGATGCCGGGCACCACCAGGTACCTGCGGTCGCCGTGGTTGTGATCTCCGGTCGGGCACAGGGCGCTCGAGCAGGCGTTCCAGCCGAAGTGATGGAGTTCGTCGCCCTTGTTGGGCAGCTCGGTGAAGCCGACGACCGACGCGTAGCTGGATGAGGCCGGATCGGTGTCCACGACCGCGATCGCATCGGGCTGATCGGCGGGCCGGGAGAAGGCCGCGACGTAGGCCAGCTTCTCGGGCGGGCCCGCTGCCGCGTCGCGGGGTGAGCGGTAGAACGTGGGGTCGTGCTCATGAGCGTGCTGGCCGTCGTGCTGCACGTGATCGTCAGACGTCACGTTGATCCCCTCTCGTATCCACACTTTTCCGATTGGTCAAGTATAAATTGGTTCACCTGCACCCGCCCGGGTATCCCGACAGCTGATTCCTGGGCGGCTGCGCAGCTGCCGGCTGGGGTAGACAGCGCGCACAGTGACGTAAGTCCCCCGCCTGCATGATCGTCAACCCAGGCCGGACACCGCGGCCAGCCTGGCCGGCACGCTGGTCATCCGTCGCCCGGGGTCAGCATCGTCAGCCAGTCGCGAACCGGAACGAGGTCCTCGTATTCGGCGCGGCAGGTCAGGCAGGTCCGCAGATGCCGTCGCACGGCCGCATCGGCGTCGGCATCGAGCGCGCCGACGATGCAGGCCCCGATCTCACCGCGCCATCCAGCGCATGCCTGGCCCATGTCTCTCCCCTCGCTTTTCGCGCGCCGCGGCGGTCCGGCTCTGCGTCAGTGCGCAGGCGCGCCGCCAGCCGGGTACGAGCAGCCACCACCGGGCTTGGCCGGCTGCGCCGATCCCCCGGCGGTGCCGCAGGTCGTCACGGCGTGCCAGGTGAAGGAGGCACTGCCGAAGTGGTCGCTGAAGTCAATGAGATCCCTCCAGGCGCTTTATTTGCTCTCGCCTGTATTACGCTCAGACCCGCCGCTGCGTTCATCCGCTGAACCACGTCTTCGCACGCTGGCCTGCGGGTATTTCCGAATCGACGTAGCCGGAATCGGCCGGGCCAGCCGAGTCGGCTGCCCGTCACTCGCTATCGATGTGCGCAGGCACGCCGACGAGGTGGGAAAGCGGCCTTCGCGGCAATCCTGGCCACAGTGAAGCCGAGCAGGGCAGCGGCCGCAGCAGGTCATCAAGGTAGCCGCCATGTCATCGCCGCCGGAAGTGCCCACGACAGCTAATACGCCCCGCCGCGCCCGCTTGTTCACTGGCCAGGCAGCGTGCCTTTCTTAACCCCGCGCGCGATCCGGCCCGCGGCGGCGGTCGAGCACGTCCTGGCTGACCTGTCAGCCGCCTCCGATCGCACGGATGGACTGCCGCAGTGACCCCATGGTGGCCAGCACTGCCGACGGCTCGTACCCGCAGTGCGCCATGCAGTTCGCGCAGCGCGGGTCCTTGCCACGGCCGTAGGAGTCCCAGTCCGTGGTCTCGATCAGCTCCTTGTACGTCTTCACGTACCCGTCACTCATCAGGTAGCACGGCTTCTGCCAGCCCAGCAGCGAGTACGACGGGATTCCCCATGCGGTGCAGCCGAAATCGGTCTTGCCCTCGAGGAAATCCAGGAACAGCGGGCTGTGGTTCAGACGCCAGCGCCGGCGGTTGCCGCCAGCGAACGCCTTCTTGAACAGCTCCCTGGTCTCGGTCACGCCGAGGAAGTGATCCTGGTCCGGCGCCTTCTCGTAGGCATACGCCGGCGAGATCTGCATCTGGTCGATGCCCAGGTCGTCGTTGAGGTAGCTCAGCACGTCGATGACGGTCTGCGGGGTGTCGGTGTTGAACACGGTCGTGTTCGTGTTGACCGTGAACCCGCGCCGCTTGAGCTCGCGGATCGCCTCGACCGCCTGGTCGAACACACCGTCCTTGCAGACTGACTCGTCGTGCCGCTCGCGCAGCCCGTCAATATGCACCACCCACGCGAAATAGGGCGACGGCGTGAACTTGTCGATGTGCTTGCCGACGAGCAGCGCGTTGGTACACAGGAAAACGAACTTCTTGCGGGCGATCAGCTGGCGGACGATCTCATCGATCTGCGGATGCATGAGGGGCTCCCCGCCGGCGATGGACACCATCGGGGCACCGCACTCATCGATGGCGCCGATCGCCTGCTCAACCGGCATCCGTTGCTTGAGCACCGTGTGCGGCTGCTGGATCTTGCCGCACCCCGCGCATTTCAGGTTGCAGGCGAACAGCGGCTCCAGCTCGACGAGCAGCGGGAACTTGTCCCGGCGGGCCAGCTTCTGACCAATCAGGTAGGCCCCGATCCGCAGGCTCTGGCGCAGCGGCATAGACACTTGAACACCAGCTTTCTCTTCAGTCACTCTGTTGTCGTCAGTTACCCGCCGGGGCTGTCTTTAGCCTCAGCTACTGCGCCGGCATGGCCCGTCGGCCACGTCAGCTTGTTGACTTCCTCAGCTCCCTCGGCAGCCCGAACTGCACGTCCTCCGTCGCGACCACGACCTCCGAAGTCTCGATCGGGCCGAGCCCGGACAGCGCCGTCACGATCTGCCCCACGACCGCTGGCGGCGCTGACGCGCCGGCCGTGATCCCGACCGTCGACGCGCCGATCAGCCAGCCGAGCTCGATCTCCTCCGCCCTGTCGACCAGGTGGGCTGGCGTCCCGGCCCGCTCCGCGGTCTCCACCAGGCGCAGCGAGTTCGAAGAGTTGGCCGAGCCGACAACGATCACGACGTCGGAGTCGGACGCGATCGCCCGGAGCGCCCGCTGCCGGTTGGTTGTCGCGTAGCAGATATCGTCGCTGCCCGGACCCCGCGCCGTCGGGAAGCGGTCCAGTATCGCGTCGACAACCCCGCCGGCCTCGTCCGCCGCGAGCGTGGTCTGCATCACGTACGCGACCTTGGCCGGGTCGGATGGCCGGAGTCCGGCCACGTCGGCGGCGCTTTCCACCAGGGCGGTCGCCGCCGGGGCCTCGCCCATCGTGCCCTCGACCTCCTCATGGCCCGCATGCCCGATCAGCGCGACCAGGTAGCCGTCGGATGCGAACCGGCGCGCCTCGGCATGCACCTTGGCGACCAGCGGGCAGGTCGCGTCTACGGTGGCGAGGCCGCGTTCCGCCGCCTCGCGCCGCACCCCGGGCGAGACGCCGTGCGCGGAGAACACGACGACCGAGCCGTCGGGCACCTCGCTCAGCTCGTCGACGAAGATCGCACCGCGCTGCTCGAGCCCGGCGACGACGGTGGTGTTGTGCACGATCTGCTTGCGCACGTAGACCGGGGACCCGTGCTTCTCGAGAGCGAGCTCGACGATCTCGATGGCCCGCTCGACTCCGGCGCAGAACGACCGCGGGCTGGCCATCAGCACCTGCCGGGAACCCACCGCCGCCGCCCAGCGAGCCAGGGCCGGCCCGGCCTGGCGCAGCGCCCTCAGTGCCGCCAGCCCGCCGGTGACGGTCCGCGGGCTGACCAGCGAGTGACCCGGCAGGTCCGAGATCGCCCTGACGACGGCCGACGGGCCGCCGCCTGCACCGCTGAGCAGCGGCGCCGATTCCAGGTCCACCGCGATCGCGCCGGCGGCAGCCAGGGCGGCGTGCCCGTCCCGGCCGAACAGGTGCTCAACGGTCGCGATCGGACCGACCCGCACGCGCAGCCCGGCTCGGCGCAGCTCTCCTGCCAGCAGCGGCGCGGACGGGCAGCTAACCGCCCCGCCGCTGCCGGTCACCTCAGAGGCGACCACCAGATCGCCCGGGCTCAGGTCGTCAGTCAGGGCGCCGGCCACCCCGCCGACCGCCACCACGCCAGCTCCCGACTGCTCGAGCCTGGCGGCCGCGGCCGCCGATCTGGCCGGCCCGTAGCCGGTTCAACACCAGCCGGTACAGGTGATAGTTGATGTAGAAGTCGCCAGGGAACCCGGTCCCGGTGAACTGCGGCTCGTCCCAGGTCCCGTCCTCGCGCTGAGTGGCGGCCAGCCACGCCACGCCGCGGTCCGCGCTGCGCATGGCCTCGTCGCCGCCGGCGGCGAGCAGGGCGAGCAGTGCCCAGGCGGTCTGCGAGGCGGTCGGTGCGCCCCGGCCGGCCCAGGCAGGATCGGTGTACGAGCGCAGGTCCTCGCCCCAGCCGCCGTCCGGATTCTGGTGCCGGATCAGCCAGTCCACGGCCCGCCTGATAACCGGCTTGCCGGGCAGCACGCCCGCGGCGATCAGCGCGGGAACCACGGCGCCGGTCCCGTACACGTAGTTCGCGCCCCA
>WNGK01040263.1_pt1 | contig 11590 bp, 11 predicted proteins | sample 5400601 | NCBI WGS metagenome assembly WNGK01 (sample SAMN13153376, study PRJNA577476) | soil metagenome | isolation source: 60 cm soil or saprolite under Garry oak tree replicate 1 | place: USA:California | collected 2016-06-15
GAGAGGCTGCGGACAATGCTGGGGAGCCTCGCCGATCTCGCCCCGGGCATGCCGGAGGAGCGGGTCGCGCAGGAAATGGCGTTGCTCATCGCTCGCTCGGATATCCGCGAGGAGATCGAGCGGCTGCGGGCGCATATCGAGCAAGCCACCGACCTGCTGCGGCAAGAAGAGGCGGTCGGACGTCGCCTGGATTTCTTGTGCCAGGAATTGAATCGCGAAGCCAACACCTTGTGCTCGAAATCGGCGGATATAGAGCTGACGCGGATCGGGCTTTCGCTTAAAGCGGCGGTCGAGCAATTCCGTGAGCAGGTGCAGAATATCGAATGAGCCCTCCACTAATCCACCGGCGCGGATTTTTGCTCATGCTCTTTGATTATATGTCTTTTTCTTCAATTCGCCACGCATAGTACGCGGCGCTCACTATTGCTGTTACTGTTTTCAAATCGTCATGCTTTGTGTTGATTACGATATCGAAATTCAACGGATCGGTCGCGTTGACGCCGTAGAGCGCGGCGTACCGCTTCTGTTCGCTTGCAAATCTCCGATCTATACTTTTGCGCACTTCTTGAACGGATGTCGCATCCTCGCTCATTCGTCCTTCTTCTTGCAGATGATTGAAGATGCGTTCGGCAGCCGTGTCGGGATCGAGCACGAGAAACACTTTGAACGAAAACGGCATCCAATGCCACGCCATGCGTGAATCAATGACGAGCTTCCCGTCTGTGCGATACATCTCTTGGAGTAAGTTATCCACTTTGAGATCGATATCCCGTTGCACTTCCGCCGATATATTCATCGCTTCGATAGATTCGCCCCGTTCGACCGCAAGCCGCCGGAAAAGATCGCCGGACGAAAAATGTCGAAATCCAAGTGCAGAGGCGACCGCCCTCGCGGTCGAGGATTTTCCTGATCCAAGCGATCCCGCGATGGTTATGATCTGCTTTTTCATTGAGTAATACTCTCGAACCGGGATCTGTGGGTCAATCTTCTTAACCAGATCGGGTACGAACCAATCAAAAGCGCCGATCATGTTCGAGGGTGCGGGCGAGTGCACAGAACTCGGCAACCGAAAGTTCCTCGGCACGCGCGGTCGGCGCGACGCCGGCACGCTCGAGGAGCGGCTCTACCGGGATGCCGAGCGCCTTGAGGCTGGTCCGCAGCATCTTTCGGCGCTGTCCGAAGGCGGCGGCGGTGACGCGTTCGAGCGCAGGCTTCTGTGCCTGCGCAAGCGGTTCTGGCCGGGGAACAATGCGGACGACGCTCGACGTTACCTTGGGAGGCGGCACAAAGGCACGGGGCGGGATATCGAACAGGATTCGCGGCTCTGCGAGCCATTGCACGAGCACCGAAAGCCGTCCATACGACTTGCCGCGCGGCGCCGCGGTCAGGCGCTCGGCGACCTCGCGCTGGAACATCAGGGTCAGGCTCTCATACTCGCGGATCCGCTCCAGCCAACCGAGCAACAGTGGGGTGGCAATATTGTAGGGCAGATTGGCGACGATCTTGCGCGGCGGATCCGAGAGCTCGGCTGGATCGAGTACGAGCGCATCCCCGACGACGAGGTCTAGGCGGCCCGGATGAGTGGCAGTGAGCTCGCCAAGCGCTGCAAGGCACCGCGCGTCGCGCTCGATCGCAACGACGCGGCGCGCTCCTGCCGCGAGCAAAGCCCGCGTCAAACCGCCAGGACCTGCCCCTATCTCGACGACTGTCGCATGGTCGAGCCGTCCTGCCGCGCGGGCGATCCGGCCCGTGAGATTTAGATCGAGGATGAAATTCTGCCCGAGGCCCTTGCGCGCAATTATGCCGTGTCGGGCGATAACCTCGCGCAACGATGACAGCGACAGAATGAGGTCGCCGCCTTTCAGGTCGCGGCCAGCCGCTTGGCGGCCATTTCACTCGCCAGCCGCAACGCGGCGATCAGGCTGTCGGCGCGCGCGATGCCTCGGCCGGCTATGGCGAATGCCGTCCCGTGATCCGGCGAGGTCCGCACAAAGGGCAATCCCAAGGTCACGTTTACGCCGCCGTGGAAGTCGAGCGTCTTGATCGGGATCAATGCCTGATCGTGGTACATGCACAGTGCCGCGTCATAGGACTGGCGCGCCTCGGCGTGGAACATCGTGTCCGGCGCCAGCGGACCGCGCGCATCTATTTCCGCATCCCGCAGCTCGGCGAGGGCCGGTTCGATGATCTCGATCTCTTCGCGGCCGAGGCCGCCTGCTTCGCCGGCATGCGGGTGCGTGCACGATCCCTGCTGAGGTCAGGCTTTCGATGGCCCGGCTCAGCGACAGATGGATGGTAACGGGGACGACCCGGAGCGCCGGACAGACTAGCATCATCACCGGCGCCTCACCGGCTCCCGCGAGTTTCGCGAGATATTCGGTGTGTCCGGGATGGCGAAAACCGGCACGATAGAGGCTGTCCTTATGGATCGGGTTGGTCACCAGCGCCGCGGCTCGCCCACTGCGGACATCACGGACGGCGGTTTCAATCGAATGGAGGACCGCTGGCGCGTCACCGCGATCCGGGCGCGCCGGTTGAGCATGAATTGCCACACCCATTGGGGCGACGGGAACGGCTTCGTTGAAAACGGCCACGGCTTGATCCGGGGCATCGATCGATCGAATCGGGGTCGGCCAACCGAGACGCTGAGCCAATGAAGCCAGGCGATCGGGATCGTCAATGAGGTAAAACGGGGGTACGCCGTCACCACGGTTGAGCCAAGCCTTAAGTGCGATCTCGCCGCCGATTCCGGCCGGCTCGCCCATCGTGACGGCGAGCGGAAGCTTCACTGGCTCAGACCCTGACATCGACGAAGGCGGTACGCCGCAGGTCCCGCATATAGCGCCGCGCCAATGTCTCGAGGCGTTGCCGCATCAACGTTTCGCCGACATCCTCACGCGACGGCGCGGTCGGGCCGCTGGGCGCCGCCGCTTTTTCGCAGACCATGATCACCCCGACCCCGTTCTTTTGGACGATCGGCTGCGAGGACTGCCCAGGCTCCAGCCCGAGCACGATATTGCGCATGGCCGGAGCGATCTGCTCCACCCGAAGGCGCCCCTCGCTCGACAGTTGTGGCGAACCCTTTTCTTTGCCGATTTTGAGGAGCTCCTCGCAGTTCTTCGCCGTCGCTTTGGCGCCCTGCGCTTCCAGGATGGTAGCCCGGCGCATGGCTTCAGGTGCCTGGGGTGGGAGCGGAAATACGATCTGGACGAGGTGCAGCACGGTTTCCTCAGGGCCGGCGGCACGGCCAGAGCGCCGGTCAACAACGAGCAGCAGGTAATAGCCGGCCCCGGTCCGGATCGGCGGCGACAATTCTCCCGGTCGCATCTGGGCGACCGCCTTACCGAGCTCCGGGCTGAGCTGCTCAGCCCGCACCCAGCCGATGTCGCCCCCGACGGCCGCTGTTGCAGACTGTGAGAACTGCTGCGCAACTGCGGAAAAACGTGCTCCCTGCTTCATCTGCTCCGTGAGCCGTTCTGCGAGCCGCCGCACGTCATCCTCCTGCTGTGAATTATCGACAGCGAGAAAGATTTCGGCAACCCGGCTTTGCGGCTCATTGACGGCTTCCTTGGCGCGCTTGAGGGCATAATCGATCTCCTCGTCGGAGACCACATTGGTTTGCGACAGGAGTCGCCGCACCAGCTTCGCCCACACGATCGATGCGGTCAGCTGGTCGATCAAGGCGCTACGCTCGATGCCGCGCGCCTTTAGGACTTGGTCGAGTTGACCGGGCTGCATATTGTTCTGCTTTTCGATCTGCGCGACTGCCTTGTTGATCTCCTCGTCAGTAGCAGAGACGTTTTGGCGCTTGGCCTCCTGCAATTGTAGTTTCTCGTCAACGATTGTCCGCAGCACCTGAGCAGCGACGCGCTGTCGAGTTTCCGGTGAGTCCGTCAGGTTCGACGACAGCATGACCATCCTGAGGCGAGACCTGACGTCGGCAACCGAAATCACCTCGTCGTTGACGACCGCGGCGATCCGGGTTTCGGTGATCTGACCTCCTGGCGGTTGCGCCACGGGGGCCTGCGGCGCCGGCGCAGCGGCGGATGACCCCGGCCCAGAAGGGGCGCGTGCCGGCATCGCGGGGCTGGAGAAGCCGCTCAACCCGACCAGCAATGCGCCAAGCCAACGCATTACAACCATCGATAATGGACCTCGCGGCTCGATTGCGTAAGCGAGCTTACATCTCGGCGGCGGCGATGTCTCAGTTATCAAAATCCCATCGCCGCTCTCCTTCGCCGGTCGGGAACGGCTCCGGTGAACCGTCACGGTAGCGCGCTCCCAGAGATGGACGCGACGGTGCCGCCGATCTCGCCGAGGTTCTTAAAGACGACACTGAACAGCACCGAATAACCGGGGGTTACGTCTCCACTGCGTATCCCCGATTGGGCAATAGCGCCGATAAAGGCCATGCACTCATCCTGATAGATCGCGGACAGGGATCCATAAAGGCTGGCGCTAGAGGCTTGCGGGGTCGGCACGTTATTGACCAGCGTGGTGCTGTTGGTCAGGTTGATCGTTTCGGCGACCCGCACCGACCAATATCGCGTAAGCCTAGCCGTGACATCGAAGTAGAGCTGCTCGCGCTTTCCGTAAAGCACATTCTGGCCGGTGGTGGGATTGGTCACCGCCTCGCCCTGTATTTGCGCCGGAAGATAGACAAAGCCGCTGCTGACACGCAAACTCTCCGGCCCGGCAGTTATGCCGACCTGCTGGTTGCGATTGCTCAAAGGGCTAGTATTGAAGCGAAAGCGGTAAATCAGATCGAGATACGAACTGGGGGACAATACCAGCCGCCCGACGACGTCTGAAAGTCGCCTCTCTGCTCCGGAACCCAGCGGCAAGAAGGGGTTGGGTTGGGCACGGTAACTCTGACCGATCAGCAATCGATAGCTGCCGCCCTCCTTGTCGTAGAGCCCGAGCTTGGTTCCGTAGTCGACCCGTTGGCCGGTATCCAGAATGTCATAGCCTGCCAAACGGTCGCGACGGAACAGGTCGGTGTCGGTGAGTTCGTAAGACAGGCTGTCCTCGTCCGGGATATTTCGCCGGTTGCCGCTGCTGGGGGCGGCGAAGCCACCGACGATCGGTTCGATCAGCTGTGTCATGTCCTCGCCGCGATGGACCAGCGGGTACCTCCACACGAGGCCGAGTTGCGGGAAAGCTCGGCCGGTCACAAAGTTGGTGGGGGTCGGCGCCAGCGCCGGCTGCCCATTCGCCGGGAAAAAAGCGGAAGGCAATTCCGGGTTCGATACCGCGCTCAAATCAGCGATCGAGTAGCCGTCACCGCGCACACTTGCCGAAAAGTTATATTGCCCACCGAGACCGTCGCGAAAGCTGCGATCCCATTCCGAGCCCAGTGACAGCCGTCGCGTCTGCGTGCCTACCTCGCGAACGATATCCAGAACATTCGCATTGAGATTCCAGCGGCCCCCGAGCGCATCCGGCCGGCTCTGCCAATTGCGGTTCACAACCGGCAAGACGATCGGCTGGGTCGAGTCGCCCAGGCCCGGCAGCAGCGGCTGAAAGAGGTAGGTGTTGACATCGGTAGAAGCGCGCTCCTCGAATCCCTCGAGGTAGCCGCGGCTGACCATCGCATTCAGGAGTGGGTTGCCGAAGCCGAAGCGCAGAAGATAGGTCTGATCAGAGACGCGCTGCACGTCGAGGCCGGTTCGGTAGGTCTCATCCAGGTCGAATACGCTGTGCTCATTTATGTGGCCGCGCCATTGCTCCCCTTGGGAGGACGTGCTGTTGCCGAAACCGACATTGCTGTGATTTAGACTACCGATGGCGTCTAGCGTGCCGTTGCCAAAGCGCTCGCGGTATTCGGCGGCCATCAGCGGGCCAGCTTTGGTATAAAACCGCGGGGCCAAGGTCAGATCCTTGTCGGGTCCAAGCGCCCAGTAATACGGGATCGTCAAATGCGCGCCGAGGGTGTTGGAGCTGCCGATCGAGGGGGTCAGAAAACCGCTCGCGCGCTTTGCCGACGGGTCCGGCATCGAGAAGTAGGGGGTGTAGAAAACAGGCCAGCCGTCGATCTCCATAACGGCGTCACGGAACTCGACCAGCTGCAGATCTTTGTCGTGGTCGATCTCACGTGCCTTCAGTTGCCATGCCGGCGGTGCGCTCGGGTCTTCCCGGCAAAGATCGCAGGGGGAGTACACACCGCGCTTCAGCTCGGTGCGGTTCCCGTTCGTGCGTCGCGCTGTGTTGGCCGCGAGCCGTGAGCGGTCGGCGAGCAACATTCGAACGTTCTTGGCGAAGCCCTCGTTCATCGAGTCGCGCAGTTCGATGAAATCGGCAAAGACGATCTCGCCAGTCGGCTGCGAAAGACTGACGTTTCCGGATGCAGTGACGGTATCGGTGCGCTGGTTGTATGAGACCGTGTCGGCGAGCAGAACCTGTCCGTTCTGGGAAATTTCGACGTGACCTCGGGCGACCGTGAGCGCGAGCTGCTCGTCATACTCGACCTCGTCGGCGCGGAAGACGATCGGGGCGTTCCTATCCTGGTGCGCACCGCTACCGAGGGTCAATTCGGCGGCAGCGGGCAGCAAAGCGCAGAAGAGGAGCAGCGCACCCAGGAGCGTACGGGCAAACCACCGCGAGGCAGGGCTCCGGCAATCAGGCTGTGGCCGAGCCGCCATCAGCCGTCTTCCAGATGGAGCAGCATCGAAGCCCCGAAGATCAGGCTCACCCCGGTCGGAGTCCACGCGGCGAGCGTCACCGACGATCATCAAGGTCGCGCCGCCGCGACGCTGCATGCGCAAGCTGAAGGTCGCGGCGACCAGAACCATCGCGCACAGCAAAAACGGGCGGGCCAGCAGCACATTGAAGTGCAGGCGGTGGCGCTGCGCCGGAAAGCCCGATTGCTCGAGCAATCCGATGAAACCAGGCAGATCCCAAAAAGACATCGTGTCCGGCGAGGCGAAACTCTCCTCGATCTTGCGCGGCGTCAGAGTGGTTGCCAGGCGCAGCTCGGCGAAAGGCTGAGGCGGCTCGTTCGGCAACCACCTGATGCCATTCTCGACCACCCAATCGCCTTTCTCGAGCCTCGCGGCTTGGGCGTCGATACGTGAAGTGAATTGTGTCGCACCATTAAAGAAAAAGATGGTCACCGGGTCGAGGATTAGTTGCTGTGACGCGATCTTCCCGGCGTGGATGACGATCTGATTGCCATCCTGGTCACTTTGCCGGAGCCACAACCCTGCGTTCGACAGCGAAAGCTGGTCCGACCCTTGGCGGAGAACGCGACCTTCCAGCTTCTCGTAGGCTGCCTGCGTGAACGAGGCGATCGGGTTGAATACCGTTACAGCAATAACGCCGACGAGGAGCGCGACAAGCACGGCCGGAGTTAAGAACTGCCAGACCGAGACCCCCGCCGCCCGAGCGACAACAAGCTCGTTGTTGCGTGTCAACCGCCAGAAGGCGAGCATTGTGCCGAACAGGATCGCGAAGGGCAATACCTCTTGCGCAGTGTGCGGCAGCTTCAATGCAGCCATCTCGAACAACAACAACAATGTGGCTTGCAGCTTGGCGCCGCCGCGGCGGATGAGCTCGATGTAGTCGAGCAAAAAAGTGATGATGACCATCGCCGCGAACACACCACAGAACCAAGCGAAAAACTGCCGGGCGACGTACGCGGAGAACGTTTTCGCGAGCTGCAACGACAACCCCTCCGACTGGGTCCTCAGTGTGCCGGCCGAGCGACTGGCGTGGGCCGGCGGAAGCCGAGTCTTATTCCCCCATGGAGCAGGATCCCGAACCCGAGAACCAACGGCAAGAGGTCGGCCACATACATCAGCGGGATCGCCGCGCCGATACGAGAAGCAATATTGTTGACGCCGAGGTCCGTCAATTCGAAGAGGAATGCGATGCCGATAGCGAGAAGGACACGTTTCAGCTGTCCCCGACGATTGAGCTCTCCAGGCAACAGGCAAGCAAGCGGGATTAGAGAAAAGCTGAACGCAGAGAGCGGAACGAGGATGCGCTGATGCGCCTCTACGACGAAACCCTGGCGGAGGGAACCGTCCACATCCTTAGGCGGGGAGAAGAGCTCATCGATAAAACGTTCCTGCGGCTCGCGAAAGCGAACGACCGGGGCATCGTGGAGGGTGTCGAGATCGAGCGTGTAACTTTCAAATGTGAGGAGCGAAAGCTTCCGCGTCTCGGTATCGAATTGCTGGCGGTTTCCGTTCACCATCACGATTCTGGAGCCGGCTGGCGAATCGACAAAGGCGCCGCGCTCGGCGACGATGGTGACCTGCCGCTGCGGATTGCGGCTGTCGTTGATCAGCAGCCCGGCCACCTCACCCCGATCGTCTCGGCTGCGGACGTAGATAGTGAGCTTGTCCGAAATCGTGGTGAAGGTCCCCTCCTGGATCAGGCTCAAAACGAAGCGGTTGCGAATCTCGAACTGCAGATCTTTGAAGGCGCGATTCGAAGCCGGGAGGAAATATACGGATAAGCTCATGAGAACGAGGAAGGCGATCCCGGCCAGCATCAATACAGGCTTGGCCAACGCGACATGGCTAAGTCCGGACGATCGCATGACGACAAGCTCACTCTCGGCGGTCAATCGGTTGAAGGTAAAGAGCACGGCGATGAACACGCCGATCGGCAGCACAATGTCGAGAAAGCGGGGCAGGATCAGCGCGGCGAGATAGAGAAACACGTCGATCGACAGCCCGCGGTTGACGATCAAATCGATCAGCCGGAGGGACTGGGCGAGCCAGATCGCGGCGCTGAGGGCGGCGGTCACAAAGACCATGACGCCGAAGCACTGACGCAGGATATAGCGGTTGAGCCTCGTCATTGCCGATGGATCATAAAGTTCGCGCGGGAGCCCGGCCAGATCCATTTCCAGAATACCCGAGAGACCCCGGGGATCACTGGCGCTGACTTCCGCTCTCGACTATGTATCGCGGGCCATTGGTGGATTGCTAAGCACGCCCGCTCCCGCCAACATTTGCCGAGGTCGCACGATGAAGATCAGCTTTGCCGAGCCGGACCAACCCCGATCTGGTGCTGTGGTGGTCGGGGTATGGGAAGAGGGAGTGTTGACGCCCGCTGCAAGGGGCCTCGACGAGGCGACGTCCGGCGCGATCAGCCGCGCGCTTTCGGCCGCGCCTCGGTTCAGTGGGAAGAAGGACGAGCTGCTACCGATCGTCGGACCGGCCAATCTTTCGGTCAGCCGCATTGTCCTCGCCGGTCTCGGCAAGCCCGAGTCGATCGATTCTCGCTCGCTCCAGCAACTTGGCGGAAATCTCGTAGCTCACCTGAACGGTACCGGCGAAAAGGAGGCGACGTTTGTGATCGAGATCGGCGGGGGCGCCCCGGTGGGTCAAGCCCAGGCGGCGGCTGAGCTCGCTTTTGGTGCCCGGCTCAGATCCTATCGTTTTGACAAGTACAAGACCAAGCAGAAGCCCGAGCAGAAGCCCTCCCTGCATCACCTGACGGTGGCGACGACTGCCGCAAACGCGGCACAGCGCGCCTACAAGCCACTCGGCAAGACTGCCGAAGCGGTATTCTTTACCCGCGACCTGGTTTCGGAACCAGCAAACGTGATCTATCCCGAGACTCTGGCGGCGCAGGCGGTGCAACTCGCGGAACTCGGCGTCGATGTCGAGGTCCTTGACGAGCAAAAAATGCGCGATCTCGGCATGAACGCGTTGCTTGCAGTGGGACAAGGCAGCGCTCGACCGCCGCGCGTCGTGACAATGGAGTGGCGCGGCGCCAAGGCCTCCGGCAACTCCAAAGGGAGCAGGCCCCTCGCTTTCGTCGGTAAGGGCGTCACCTTCGACACCGGCGGCATCTCGATCAAGCCCGCGGCGGGTATGGCCGACATGAAGTGGGACATGGCCGGTTCCGCCGTGGTCATCGGCCTGATGCGGCTGCTCGCGGCACGCAAAGCCAGAGTGAATGCGGTTGGCGTCGTCGGCCTCGCCGAAAACATGCCTTCGGGCAACGCGCAAAGGCCGGGTGACATCGTCACCTCGATGTCGGGTCAGACGATCGAAGTATTGAACACCGACGCCGAAGGCCGCCTGGTGCTCGCGGATGCGCTTTGGTATTGCCAGGATCGCTTCAAGCCGCGCGAACAATGATGAACTCGCCGACCGGCTGATCGAGGTCGGCAAAACGGTTGGCGAGCAAGTCTGGCGCCTTCCCCTCGCGGAAAGCTATGACCGCGAGATCGATAGTGATGCGGCCGACGTAAAAAACATCGGCGGCGGTCGTGCCGGCGGCAGCATTATCGGCGCGCAGTTTCTCCAGCGGTTTATCAACGACATCTCCTGGGCGCATCTCGATATTGCAGGGACGGCGTGGTCGACGAAGGATACGGCGACGGTGCCCAAGGGAGCCACCGCATTCGGAGTCAGGCTTCTCGACCGGCTCGTCTCGCAATATTACGAAAAAGAATAAGGAGATAGCGTCCCGCTATTGCCTCTGGATCAACCGAGCTTGGCCGAAATCGGCTTTTATCACCTTCTGTCGACCTCGCTGGAGCGGGCGTTGCCGAGGCTCCTCGAGCGAGCGTGGTCGCAGGGTCATCGTATCGTGGTCAGGGCAGGTTCGCCCGAACGGGCCGAGCACCTCAACACGACGCTCTGGACTTATGAGGAGAGCGGTTTCCTGCCGCATGGTTCGGCTCGCGACGGAAACCCGGCGTTGCAACCGATCTGGTTGACTCATCGCGATGAGAACCCGCCACGGATCTGCAATTCTTTTCCCGGTGTGCCGACCTCTTCGACGGCAACGATGCCGGCGCGGTCGAGGCCGCGCGGGGCCGGTGGCGCCGTGCCCGCGAAGCGGGACATAATTTGACATATTGGCAGCAAACGGCATCGGGTTGGGAGCAAAGGGCATAAGCGAGCGGCGGTTTCGCCGACCGTTGCCGGTCGCCCGTGCGCTCGATATAACCGCCCGGCTTCCCCCGGACGAGAAATGCGGATGACCATCGAACGGACATTGTCGATTATCAAACCGGACGCCACACGACGCAACCTTACCGGTGCGATCAATGATCGCTTCGAAAAACGAGGGCTGCACATTATCGCCCAGAAGCGCGTGCAACTTTCGCAAGCGCAGGCCGAGCACTTTTACGAGGTTCATGCGGAGCGCCCGTTCTACCGGGATCTGGTAGCCTTCATGAGCTCGGGCCCAGTTGTTGTTCAGGTGCTCGAGGGGCGCGACGCGGTAGCGCTCAACCGTGAAATCATGGGAACGACCAACCCGGCGGATGCGGCTCCAGGCACGATCCGCAAGGATTTTGGCGAATCGATCGAAGCCAATTCGGTGCACGGTTCCGATTCACCCGAGAGTGCCGCGCAGGAGATCGCCTTCTTCTTCTCCGCGATCGAAATCTGTACGTAGTGAGGGACACCGATCGTCCCGAGGCCGCCGCTGAGCGCGCGGGGGCTGCGACGAGTCGGAACCCTGGGAGGATTTATAACAAGCACCGGCGCATCCGGCACGATCTCTGCTCCCAGCTACCCTCGAGGCTGACTGCCAGCCGGGTCGCGGCGTGGTCCGAAGCGGGTCTGGGTGCGGCCACGCTCCTTTTCTTTCCGCTCCTTGTCTTGGTACCGCGCGG